>Ga0210029_1000055_pt1 | contig 67156 bp, 62 predicted proteins | sample CryGeymeta201521_FD_183985 | JGI IMG/M metagenome (GOLD analysis project Ga0210029, IMG submission 183985) | Groundwater microbial communities from Crystal Geyser aquifers in Utah, USA - Crystal Geyser metaG 2015-21 (SPAdes) (version 2) | ecosystem: Environmental > Aquatic > Deep subsurface >... | reverse complement strand
GATGGGCGGCTTCACACGGAGTGCACCCCAGCGCCTCCCCCCCTCCGTCTCTTCGTCTCTTCGTGTGTGCCCCGCCTTTCCGGCGTGCACGGTGGTCGGCCGAGTTGCCGGCGATGCCGTCTTGCCGGTCCCGCCCCCCTCCGCGTCCCCACGTCTCCGCGCGAGCCGGCCTTCAAGGCTGGCGCGTTGCCCCTCGCGCCGCCTGAGGCGTGGAACTCGCTTGCCCCTTCGGGGCGATGCGCGACTCGCCCTGTCTGCCGCCGGCCCGGCGGATCGGTCTCGCCGGGGGAGATCTCTACCAGGGGGTCGCCGCCGGCGGGCGCAGGAGCGCGGCGGTGGCGCCGTCGTGGGGGTCGTGGCAGGTGAGGCAGCAGCAGAACAGAAAGTGACCCCACTCCGATGACCCCAATCCGATCCCTGCGATCCTGCGGAGGGGCGGGGGGAACGAACGGGGAGGCCGCCGTGCCGGCGGGGAGGGTGGCCCCAGCCAAGATGAGGAGGACGAAGCGGCGGGCCATGGGAAGGCGATCGAGGGGGAGGGGAGAGGCGCGGGAGGGGAGGTAGGCGCGGCGGGCGGTGCCGCATTGCAGGGTTGCTTACGTACCACCGCCCGCGACCGTTGGGCGGCGATGGCACCAGCGGCGCGGGCTGGCCAGCGGCTCCTCGCCTGCGGTTCCAGCGCCAGCGGTCACCGGCAAGCGATGGCATCAGCGGCGCGGGATCGCCTACCGTCGCGGCGCGGGCCGGGTGGCCCTTGGGAGGGATCATGCGACGATCGCGACGGTGGTGTGGGCTGCTCCTGCTCCTTCTCTGCCTGCCATGTCTGGCGGGGGGAGCGGCGGAGGAGGGGCCGCTGCGTGGAGCCGTGGGCGACGCGGCGGCCCTGGCCACGGCGCCGGTGCGCTGGGGCGGTGGCGAGTGGTCGATGGTGGGCGCGGCCGTGGGGGCGGTGGCCCTCGCCGCCACCTTCGATCACCGCCTTGCCGGGCAGTGGCCGGGCAAGGACGGCCTGGCGGAGTTCGCGACCGCCTACGCCTTGGTCGCGCCGGTGGCGGCGATTGGCTGGTACGGCGGCTACGGCGGGTTCGCGAATGATGCGCGGGCGGTGCAAACGGGTGCGAACGTCGCCGAGGCGGCGCTCTTCGCCCTGGCCGCCACCGAGGGGGTGAAGGTGGCGGTGGGGCGCGAGCGGCCGGCGGGCGAGTTGGACAACCACCGCCGCTTCCACCCGGGCAACTTCAGCGAACCGCGCACCAGCTTCCCGTCAGGCCACACGGCGCTGGCCTTCGCCACCGCCGCCACCTTGCAAGACAGCGAGCTGCCGGCAACGGCGAAGGTGGGCGCCTACGGACTTGCCACCCTCACCGCCTGGGCGCGCATGCACGACGAACGCCACTGGCTCTCCGACGTGGTCGGCGGCGGTCTGATCGGCTACACCGCCGGCCGCTTCGTCGCTTGTCGCCACCCGCTACCGGCCGAGCACGCCGCGCGCCTCATGCCGTGGCTCGCCGGCGACACGGTCGGGGTGGCGTGGGAGCGCCGCTTCTGAAAGGTTGGGGCGGCAGGGCAAGCCCAGCGCAATGGGGCAACGTGGATAGAGGGCGGAGGTGGGTGGGACAAAAGTTGGGGTCACAAAGTTGGGGGTCAGGCTTTCATTATTTCATTCTCCTCGCGGCAGCCTTCACCCCCTACGGTAAACAATGAAAGAAACGAAGCCTGACCCCAATCTAACGAGGCCTGACCCCAATCTGACCCCAAATCCTGTAACCCCAATCCCCGGTGAGTGACCTGTGTGTCAGCTTTGTACCTTTGCAAGTTGTCGCAAAGGAGGGCGCTACTCCCATCGCCAACTTGGAAGGCAGCGCTTGCACTCCACCGGAGTACCACCCCAAGAGCCACGCCAAGGTCACCACCGGTCGTTCCCCTGCGGGCCCTACGCCGGCCCGGGTGCATCGCACCGGAAGGGGCAGTTCGGAGGACTGCAAGTTTGCGGGATGGACCCCAAACGCTGACCCCACACAGGGCTGGCTCTGGCCACGGTCCAACCTCCCGATGGCCCGCGGATGGCCATGGGGAGAGTCGTCCGGCGGGTTACGACCGGCCAGACTACAGGCAGCCGCGTGGCACGCGCCTTGCGTCACCTCGAAGAGGTCATGCCGAAAATGGTCGAACGGTTTGCCTTGGAGAAAGCGGTGATGAGGTGGGGGCTGAGGGTTTCGGTGGTGGTCGCGCTGGTGGCGGTGGTGCGTCCGGCGACGGCGGTGGCGGCGGAGGCGCCCGCGCCGGTGGCCGGCGGCGTCGCCCTCGAGGAGGTGGTGATCACCGCGACGCGTACGGCGAAGGAGAGTTTTGACGCCCCGGCCGCGGTGTCGGTGGTGGGCGAGGAGGAGATCGCCGCCCGCCGCCTGCCGCGCACCGTGCCGGACGCCCTGGCGGAGCTCCCCGGGGTGATGGTTCAGAAGACGTCGCGTGGCCAGGGCTCACCCTATCTGCGCGGCTTCACCGGCTTTCGCACCCTCGTGCTGATTGACGGCATCCGTCTGAACAACGCGGTCTTCCGCGACGGTCCGAACCAGTACCTGAGCATCGTGGATCCCCTCATCGTCGACCGGTTGGAGGTGGTGCGCGGGGGGGGCTCCGTCCTCTACGGCTCGGATGCGGTGGGCGGCACCGTGAACCTGCTGACCCGCGCCTACACCCCGGAGGCGGGACGCGCCGTGGCGCCGCGCCTCTATGGCCGCTACGCGGCGGGTGAGGACGCGTGGGTGGGACGCGCGGAGGTGGGCTCCAGCCGCCTCCCCCTGCGCGGCCTGGCTGGGGTGTCGTGGAAGGAGTTCGGCGATGTGCGCGGCGGCCGCGACCTCGGTGTGCTGGAGCACACCGGCTACGACGAGCACGACGGCGACGTGAGGCTTGACCTCGACCTCGCCAAGGCGGGCGAAGCCACCCTCACCCTCGCCCACCAGCAGGTGGCGGTGGAGGACGCCTGGCGCACCCACAGCACGGTCTTCGGGCGGAGCTGGCATGGCACCGAGGTGGGGACCAACGCGGTGCGCTCCCTCGACCAGGACCGTCGCCTCACCTACCTCCAGTACCACGGCCGCGACCTCGCGCCGGGGGTGGACCGCCTCACCGTGTCGCTCTCTTGGCAGGCGCAACAGGAGCTGGAGACGCGGGTGACCGCGAGCGACGAGCGGCGGCGCAGCGGCTTCGACGTGGGCTCGCTCGGCCTCTGGTTCCAAGGCGAGAGCGACACCGAGTGGGGCTACTGGAGTTACGGCGCCTCGTGGTACCGCGATGCCGTCGATTCCTTCGAGCAGCGGTTCAACCCGGACGGCTCGCTGAAGTCGGTGCGGGTGCAGGGGAACGTGGCCGACGACTCCACCTACGACCTCGCCGGCCTGTTCGTGCAAGACGACCTCGCCCTCGGCGAGCGGTTCGACCTCATCCTCGGCGGTCGTTACGACCTCGCCCGCGCCGATGGGGGGCGCTTCGCCGACCCGCTCACCGGCGCCGCCACCTCGTTCACTGATCAGTGGGACAACCTCTCGGGTTCCGCCCGCCTCTTGTTCGTTGCCAGCGACACGGTCCACCTCTACACCTCCCTCTCCCAGGCCTTCCGCGCCCCCAACCTGTCGGACCTCACCAGCTCGATCGATGCCCGCAGCGGCGAGCAGGAGATCGCCGCCACCGACCTCGATCCGGAGCAGTACCTCACCGCGGAGGCGGGGGTGAAGGTGCACCGGACCCGCCTGGCCGCGGAGGCGAGTGTCTACACCACGCGCATCGACGGGATGATCCTCCGCGCCCCCACCGGCCGGCTCAGCCTCGATGGCGCCACCGAGGTGACCAAGCTCAACTCGGGCGACGGCTTCGTCCACGGGGTCGAGGTGGCGACGCGCTACCGCCTCACCCCGGCGTTCACCGCCTTGGCGGACGTGAGCTGGGTGGAGGGCGAGGTCGACACCTACGCCCACACCGGCGTGCCGAAGAGCCGCGAGCCCCTCGATCGCCTGGCGCCGGCGACTGGCCACCTCGGCCTGCGCTGGGAGCCCGAGCCAAGCCACGGCTGGCTGGAGGGGCTGGTCACCGTCGCGGCCAAGGCCGACCGGCTCTCCTCCCGCGACCGCGCCGACCGCCAGCGCATCCCCCCCGGTGGCACCCCCGGCTACACGGTGGTGACTGTGCGCGGCGGCCTATCGCTCCGCCCCGACCTCACCCTCACCGCGGTGGTGGAGAACCTGCTGGACGAGGACTACCGCATCCACGGCTCGGGCGACAACGAGCCGGGGACGAACGTCATCCTCGCCCTCGACTGGCGGCCATAGAGGAGAAAGTAGTTTGGGGTCAGGTCTTTACTTTATACTCCCGGCCCAACACCGGGCTCTGATGCGCCACGTTGGAGTATAAAGTAAAGACCTGACCCCAATCCGATCCTGCGGAAGATGGTTTGTAGAGCGGGCCGCGAAGGGGCGCGAAGCGGGGAGGGGGAGGCAACGCCTCACGCTGGAGGAGGCGGTTGGCTGCCCGGAGTGCACCCCGGCGCCACGGAGGTCACGACCGACCGCCCGCTTTGCGTCTTTGTGTTGAGTCGTTGTCCTGGCCCGTGGACGACTCCGTGGCGCGGTCCTTCACTCGTCCTGCAAGACGCCAAGGCACCAGGACGCCAAGGCGCAAGGGGTCTCTGTTCCGTCCCCGGTTCGTCCCTGGCCGCGCCTGGACTGAACCCGCGGGGGAGGGGATCCTGGCCAGATGGGTGATCTCTCGTTCCTCCAGACCGTGGCGGTCCTGGCGCTGCCCTTTCTCATGGCGGTCACCTTTCATGAGGTGGCGCATGGGTGGGTGGCGAATCTGCTCGGCGACCCGACTGCCGCGGAGGCGGGGCGGCTGACCCTCAATCCGCTTCGCCACATCGATCCCCTCGGCCTTCTCGCCCTCCTCCTCACCCAGATGATCGGCTGGGCAAAGCCGGTGCCGATCAACCCGCTGCGGCTGCGCCATCCGAAGGAGGACATGGTGTGGGTGGCCTTGGCCGGGCCGGCGATGAACCTGCTCTTGGCGGTGGCGAGCGCGGTGCTCCTCCACACCCTCCAGGGGGTGGTCTCCTCCGTTGCCCACCTCGGCGGCAGCGGGCTGGTCCGCTTCCTCTACTGGACCTTCTCGTTGTCGCTGCAAATCAACGTCGCTCTGGCGGTTTTCAACTGTTTGCCCCTGCCGCCCTTGGACGGCGGCCGGATCCTCGTCGGCCTGTTGCCGATGGCCGCGGCGCGGTGGGTGGCGCGGGTGGAGCCGTACGGCTTCATCATTCTCTTGGTGCTCCTTGTGAGCGGAATCGTCCCGAAACTAATATCCCCGCCCATCGCGCTCCTCCTCCACCTCCTGGGCTGAGGTCGCCAGGCGGCGCGTCCCACCCCCATGGCCACCCCCCGCGTCCTCTCCGGTATGCGCCCTACCGGGCGGCTCCATTTGGGGAACTATCTCGGGGCCCTGAAGAACTGGGTGGCCTTGCAGGCGTCGTGCGACTGCCTCTTCTGCGTGGCCGATTGGCACGCCCTAACCACCGACTACGGCGACCCCTCGCAGATCACCGCCAACATCCGCGAGGTGGTCCTCGACTGGCTCGCCGCGGGGATCGACCCGGCGCGCTCGACCCTGTTCGTGCAATCGGACGTGGCCGCCCACGCGGAGCTCTTTCTCCTCCTCGGGATGATCACTCCGACCCCGTGGCTGGAGCGCAACCCGACCTTCAAGGACGTGCAGGAGAACCTCAAAGACCGGGACCTAACCACCTACGGGTTCTTGGGCTATCCGGTGTTACAGGCGGCGGACATCCTGATCTACCGGGCGGACCAAGTACCGGTGGGGGTGGACCAGTTGCCGCACCTGGAGCTGGCGCGGGAGATCGCCCGGCGGTTCAACCACCTGTACGGCGAGACCTTCCCCGAGCCGGCGGCCCTGATGACCGAGGCGCCGAAGATGGCCGGCCTCGACGGCCGCAAGATGAGCAAGTCGTACGGCAACGCGATCTACCTCGCCGACGACGAGGCCACGGTGCGGGCGAAGATGGCGCGGGCGGTCACCGACACCGCCCGGGTGCGGCGCACCGACCCGGGCGAGCCGGACCACTGCCCGGTCTTTGACTTTCACCGCCTGTACACGCCGGAGGGGGAGCGCGACGAGGTTGCGCGCGGCTGCCGGAGCGCGGCGATTGGCTGCTTCGACTGCAAGAAGCTCCTCTGTAACCACCTGTGGGAGGAGCTCGGCCCAATCCACCAGCGGCGGGTGGAGCTGGCCGCGGCGCCGGGTCGGATCGAGGAGCTCCTCGCCGCCGGCGCGGTGGTGGCGCGGCGCGCGGCCGAGCAGACCATGGCGCGGGTGCGCGCGGCGATGGGTCTGCGGCGCTAGAGGCGCGCTGTCGCCCCTTGCTGATGGATCGCTAGAGGGATTTCGCCATGCCGACCGATCCGCGTGGGGAGAGGACCGAGACGCCGCCGGTGGCCGCCGCCGCACCGCCGGCGGTGGGGCTCGTCAGCGAGGCGGAGGGGGACGACTACCGCGTCGACCTGCATTTTTTTGAGGGGCCCCTCGACCTCTTGCTCCACCTCATCCGCAAGCACGAGGTGGACATCTACGACATTCCGATCGCCACCATCACCCGCGAGTACCTCTCCTACCTAGAGCTCCTCCACACCCTCAACCTGGAGGTGGCGGGGAGCTTCTTGGAGATGGCGGCGACCCTGGCGTGGATCAAGTCGCGCATGCTCCTCCCCGCCCCGCCGGTGGAAGAGGGCGAGGAGGAGGGCGACCCGCGCGCCGCCTTGGTGGAGCAGCTCCTCGAGTACCAGACCTGCAAGGACGCGGCGGAGTTTCTGCGCCAGCGGGCCGAGGCCCAGGCGCGAATCTTCTACCCGGGGATGGCGGTCGCGCAGGTGGAGGCGCGCAACCATGAGCTACGGGAGGTCACCCTCGTCGATCTGCTCGATGCCTTTCAGGTGGTCCTCAAAGAGCTGAAGGGGAGGGCGGTGCGGCAGATTCAGGTGGAGCCGGTCACCATCGAGGAGCAGATCCAGGTGGTCCTCGCCCGCCTGGCGGACCACGAGACCCTTCTCTTCCACGACCTCTTCCGCGGTCAGGCAACGCGCACCGAGTGGGTCGTCACCTTCCTTGCCCTGTTGGAGTTGATCCGCCTCCAGGCGGTGGGTTTCCGCCAGGAGGTCGCCTTCGGTCCCCTGTGGATCTACCGTCGCGCCGCCGCCGGCGGTGGCCTCGACTCCGCCCCCGATCCCCTCCCCGAGCCCGTGCCGTGAACGACCCCTTTGCGACCTCCGATCTAGCCGTTCCCCGCGCCGCCGCCACCCCCACCGGTAGCGTTGGGGGCCTTGTTGGCGGGGGTAGCGCGGAGGGGCTTGTCGGTGGCGACGCCGAGGGTCTCGCCGGGGGCGGTGGTAACGTGGGTGGGGCCGCTGGGGCCGCTCTCCCCGAGGCCGAGCCACGGCCACCGGCCACCGTCGAGGCAGAGGGGGGGGGCTGCCACTGCACCCCGACCGCCACCCACCCCGCCCTCCCCCCTGACGGCACCGCCCTGGTGGACCGGTCGGTGGATGGGCCGCCCGACGCCGCGGTTGCCGAGGCCGAGCCACGGCCACCGGCCACCGTCGAGGCAGAGCGGGGGGCCTGCCACCGCGACCTCTTCGCCGCCTTCGAGGCCCTGCTTCTCGCCACCCGTGAGCCCCTGCCCAGGGCGCGTCTGGTGGAGATCGCCGCCACCCACGGCTACGACCGCGACCTCGCCGCCGCGGCCCTCGCCGCGGTGGTCGCCGAGTACAGCCAAGAGGGCCACGGCATCCAGGTGGTGGAGGTGGCGGGCGGTCTCCAGTTCGCCACCCAGCCGGCGCAGGCGGTGTGGCTCGCGGACCTCAACCCGCCGCGCAAGATTCGCCTCTCCCAGCAGGCGATGGAGACCCTGGCGCTGATCGCCTACAAGCAGCCGATCATCCGCGCCGAGATCGAGCAGGTGCGCGGGGTCAACCCCATGGGGACCCTGAAGACCCTTATGGAGCACGACCTCATCCACGTTGCCGGCCGTCGTGACATCCCCGGCAAGCCGCTCCTGTACTCGACCACGAAGAACTTCCTCAAAGTTTTTGGCCTCAAGCGGCTCGCCGACTTGCCGACGGTGGCGGAGTTTGCCGACGCGCGCACCACCCAGGAGGAGCTCGACCTCGACCTCCCCGCGGGGCGGGGGGATGGCGAGGACGCGGCAGAGGCGGCAGAGGCGGTGGCCGAGGAGTGGGAGCACGGATCCGCCATCGACCCGCCGCCCAGCGCCATGGCGACGCCTTCCCCGGCGGTGGGCGAGGGGTGGGAGGCGGAGGAGGGGGGCGTTTGACCCGACCGGTGGCGTCGCTCGCCGCGGGCCGGGTGCTGGTCGTCGGCGTCGGTGGTCTTGGCTGTCCGGCGGCGGCGGCGGTGGCGGCGGCGGGGGTCGGCCACCTCGGCCTGGTGGACCCTGACCGGGTGGAGCGCTCCAACCTGGTGCGCCAGCTCCTCTACACCGACGCCGATCTGGGTCAGCGCAAGGTGGCGGTGGCCGCCGCGGCGTTGACTCGCGACCACCCGCGCCTGGAGGTCGCCCTCTACCCGGACCGCTGGCCCGAGCGCACCCCGGCGGAGCTGCTCGCCCGCTACCACGTGGTCATCGACGCCACCGACCGCACCGCCACCAAGCTCGCCCTCCACGACGCCTGCCTCACCGCCGGGGTCGCCTACTGCTTCGGCGGCGCGGTGGGCTGGCAGGGCCAGTGGATGGTGGTCATCCCGGGGGAGACCCCGTGTCTGCGCTGCGCCTTCGGCGCGATCGACGGGATGGAGGGGCGCGGGACCTGCGCCGACCTCGGGGTGTTGGCGCCGGTGGTCGGGCTGGTGGGGTACCAGCAGGCCCTCGCCGCAATCCGCATCCTCCTCGGTAAGCCCCCCGCGCCGGGCCTCACCACCTACGACGGCCGCCGCCAGCGCACCCACACCCTCGCCCTCTCCCGCGACCCGCGCTGCCCGGCGTGCGGCGCGGGGTAGGGGGGCGCCAAGGTGCAAGTTGGCATGGCTGACCCCCGCGCCTCCTGATCCCCGCGCCTCGGACTGCCGCCCCGCGCCCTAGACGCCTGGCGGACTTTGTCCCGATCGACTGAGCCGAGCGGAGCCCCGCTAGGACTCGTGGGCCCGGATTCGTGGCCCGTTCTTCGTCGCACCCGTCACCCCGATTCCCACCGGGGAGACGAGCCGGATCCGCCCCGTTCTTCGTCGCACGAGCCCCGCGTAGCTTTACGAACGGGTCGATCCGGGCTCGCGCCCGCTGCTTTCCGCCACGTTCGCCAACGTCCGCCAGCCTCCTAGCCATTGACCATGTGGCGGGGCTGGCCAGTGACCTCGATGACCGACTGCCAGAGGGTGGAGTCGGGGTTGATCTGGTTGCGGCGCGAGGTGACCGCGGCGATCGGCACGTGGGTGAAGACGTTGTTCCACTTGCCCACCACCATGTCGGTCTTGCCCGCCATGGCGGCGTGGACTGCGTTGACCCCGAGGAGGGTGCAGTAGATGGAGTCGGAGGCATTCGCCTGGGTGGCGCGGACGATGTAGCTCGGGTCGATGTACTTGAGGTTCACCTCGTCACCGCGGTCGCGGAAGTAGCGGTTGATCCGCTCCTTCAGGTAGATGCCGATGTCGTTGAGCCGCTTGTTGCCCGAGGCGTCGCGGGCGTCGTCACCCTGGAAGAACTCTTGCCCCGCCCCCTCAGCGGCGAGGATTACCGCGTGGTGGCGCTGTTCCATGCGGCGGCGCAATGCCTCCAAGAACCCCTTCTCGCCGTCGAGGTCGAAGCGGACCTCGGGGACGAGGACGAAGTTGGCGTCGTTGAGCGCGATGGCGGCGTTGGCGGTGAGGTAGCCCGAGTCGCGCCCCATGAGCTTCACCAGGCCGATGCCGTTCGGCGCCCCCTTCGCCTCCAGGTGGGCGGAGCGGATGGCGCTCACCGCGACCGTGAAGGCGGTCTCGAAGCCGAAGGTCTTTTCGATGTAGCACATGTCGTTGTCGATGGTCTTCGGCAGGCCGACCACGGCGATCTTCAGGTGACGGGCGCGGATCTCTTCGGCGATCGCGTGGGCGCCGCGCAGGGTGCCGTCGCCGCCGATGCAGAAGAAGATCGAGCAGTTCATGCGCTCCAGGGCGTCCACCATCTCGCCAATGTCCTGCTGGCCGCGCGACGACGAGAGGAAGGAGCCGCCCTCTTCGTGGATCCGCTCCACCTTCGCCGGGGTGAGCTCCATCACCGCGTGGCCGTAGCGCGGGATGAGCCCCTGGTAGCCGTAGCGGATGCCGAGGATGTTGCGCACCCCGTACCGGTAGTGGAGGCACATGACCAGCGACCGGATCACGTCGTTGATCCCCGGGCAGAGGCCGCCGCAGGAGACGATCGCCGCCTTGGTCTTGGTCGGGTCGAAGTAGATCGTCTTGCGCGGCCCGCCGCGTTCGAAAGAGGGCGGCTCGGCGCCGCGGGCGAGCTGGTCGCTCACCCGGTCGAGGCAGACGTCGTGGAGGATCCGTTCGTCGTCGGGGACGAACTCGTCGGTGCCCACCGGTGACGGGATGGTGCACGGGCCGAGGGTGTCGATGGTGAAATCGCTGGCGTCAGGCATGGGGCCTCTCATGAAGAGTAGGGACAACGACGAAGAAAGTAGTTATTCCCTCATCGTCACTCGGGGGACTTTACTTTGACCCATTCCGTTTTCGGATGGCATCGTCGGCCGGTTGCAGTCGCAGCGGGTAGACCCCTATCGGGAGGAGCGCCATGAAGGCGATTCAGCAGTTTCACGTTTTACCGACCCTGCCGGCGCCGTTGGAGCGGCTGCGCGAGCTCGCCTACAACCTCCGCTGGGCGTGGGATGCGGACACGATCGGCCTCTTCTTCCGCATCGACCGCGATCTGTGGGAGGCCACCGGCCGCAACCCGGTGGCGCTGCTCGGCGCGGCGAGCCAGGAGCGGCTGGAGGAGCTGGCGGCGGACGATCGCTTCCTCAACCACCTGCGGCGGGTGGGTGAGGCGTTCGATGACTACATGCGCGCCGAGCAGGTGTGGTACGACCGCTGCCACGCCGCCGGTGAGCAGGGGCCCTGCGTCGCCTACTTCTGCGCCGAGTTCGGGATCACCGACTGCCTCGCCATCTACTCGGGTGGCCTGGGCATCCTCGCCGGTGACCACCTGAAGTCCGCCTCCGACCTCGGCGTGCCGCTGGTCGGGGTGGGCCTCTTCTACCAGGGCGGCTACTTCCACCAGTACCTCAACGCCGATGGCTGGCAGCAGGAGCGCTACCCCCTCAATCAGGTGGATCAGATGCCCATGAAACTGATCCGGGACGGTGAGGGCAAACCGATCACCGTCACCATCGAGGATCCCAAGGGGGAGGTGCACCTGCACGTCTGGCTGGCGCAGGTGGGGCGCATCGCGCTTTATCTACTGGACTCGAATGTTGCGACCAACCGGCCCGAGGATCGCGGCATCACCGGCGAGCTGTATGGTGGCGACCAGGAGATGCGGATCCGCCAGGAGTGCGTCCTCGGCATCGGCGGGATCCGCGCGCTCCAGACCCTGGGGGTGCACTGCAAGGTCTTTCACATGAACGAGGGCCACGCCGGCTTCCTCGCCATCGAGCGAATCCGCCAGGCCTGCACCACCCTCGGCCTCTCCTTCGACGAGGCGGTGGAGCTGGTCCGCGGCTCGCAGATCTTCACCACCCACACGCCGGTGCCGGCGGGGATCGACCTCTTCGACCCGACCCTCATTGACCTCTACTTTCACAACATCTATGGCCAGCTCGGCATCGACCGCGAGCGCTTCCTCGCCCTTGGCCGCGAGAACCCGATGAACGCCACCTCGCCCTTTTCCATGGCGGTCCTTTGCCTGCGCCTGTCGCGCCACGCCAACGGCGTGAGCCGCCTGCACGGCGAGGTGTCACGCAAGATGTTCCACTCCCTCTACTCCGGGGCGTTGGAGAGCGAGGTCCCGATTGGCCACGTCACCAACGGCGTTCACTACCCGAGTTGGATTTCGAAGGAACTCGCCGAGCTCTATGACCGCTACCTCGGCCCCAAGTGGCAGTACGCGCCGGCGGACGATGTGGTGTGGGCGCGGATCCGCGAGGTGCCCGACGAGGAGTTGTGGCGCACCCACTGCCGGCGGCGCGAGCGGCTCGTCGCCTTTGCCCGCCGCCACCTCGCCGCGCAACTCGAACAGCGGTCGGCGCCGCCGTCTCAGGTCCGCCAGGTGCGCCAGACCCTCTCCTTCGACACCCTCACGATCGGCTTCGCCCGCCGCTTCGCCACCTACAAGCGGGCGACCCTTTTGCTCCACGACCCGGAGCGGCTGGTGCGCCTGCTCACCGATCCCAAGCGGCCGGTGCAGGTCGTCATCGCCGGCAAGGCCCACCCGCGCGACCAAGCGGGCAAGGAGCTGATCCGCCAGTGGCTTCACTTCGCCCGCGATGAGCGGGTGCGCAACCACGTGGTCTTCCTGGAGGACTACGACATGTCCGTCGCCCGCTACCTGGTGCAGGGGGCGGACGTGTGGCTCAACAACCCGCTCCGTCCCCAGGAGGCGTCGGGGACCTCGGGGATGAAGGCGGCGGCGAACGGTGTCCTCAACCTCTCCATCCTCGATGGCTGGTGGGACGAGGCGTTTGAGCCCGGGGTGGGGTGGGCGATCGGCCGCCACGAGGAGTACGAGGACCGCGAGGAGCAAGACCGAGTCGAGGCCTCCGCCCTCTACGACCTGTTGGAGAAAGAGGTCGTCCCCTGCTTCTACGACCGGCGCCAGGATGGCCTGCCGGGTGGCTGGATCGAGATGATGCAGCAGTCCCTCGCCACCCTCGGCCCTACCTTCTCGTCGCACCGGATGGTTTCCCAGTACGCCGACGAGCACTACGCCCCGATCGCCGCGCGCTGTGTCCTGGAGCAGGGGGTCGAGGCGGGCCAGGCGCGCGACATCGCCGCCTGGCGGGCGCGGGTGGTGCGGGCGTGGCCAAGGCTGCGCATCGTCTCGGTGGACAGTGACGGTACGCTCGAGCAACAGGTGGGTGACCACATCGCGGTCCGGGTGGTGGTCGATCTCGCCGGCCTGTCGGCGCGCGAGGTGGCGGTCCAGCTCGACTATGGCCGCGTCGATCCGGTGGGCGAGATTGTCGAAGGGGCGCTGCACCGTCTCGACCCCAGTGACCCGGAGTCCACCGGCCAGATCACCTTCCGCGGCGCCATTCCGTGCCGCACCAGCGGCAAGCTCGGCTACGCGGTGCGCGTCGTCCCCTTCCACCTGGAGCTCGGCGAAGACATCGCCGGCGGGTTGATTCGCTGGTGGCTGCCGTGAGGTGAAGCGGCCACCGGCCGCCGGCCGCGGTGACGCGGTCGTGGCCGGTGGTACCCTGCTCACCGCATCCACGCGCCACACGGCGGAATCACCGGCTGCAGTGACGCAGTCGCGGCCGGTGGTACCCTGCGCCTTCCATGGCCGCGTTCCGCCCCCTCTGTCGCCTGCTCCTCGCCGTCGCTGCCGTGGCCCTGGGCGCCGCTTGCCATCGGCTGCCGGCGCTGGACCACTACACCTCCATCCACATGGACACGGTGGTGGAGGTCACCATCACCGGGGTAGCGGAGCGGCGGGCGCGGGGGCTCGCGCAAGAGGTCTTCGCCCTCTTTGACCAGGTGGAGCGCGAGATGAGCAGCTTCCGCGACGACTCCACGGTCAGCGCCATCGGCCACGCCGCGCCGGCCTGGGTCGCCATCTCCCCAGACCTCGCTGCGGTCCTGCGCGAGGCGCTCCGCGTCGCCGCCCTCTCGGGTGGTGGCTTCGATCCCACAATCGGCGCGGTGACTCGCCTGTGGGGGTTCGGCGAGGAGGGGGGCCATCGCCCGGAGACGCAGGCCTTGCAGGCGGCGCTGGCCACCGTTGGTTACCCGCATCTCGCTTTGGAGCAGGGGCGCGCGCGGCTCGTCTACCCGAAGAGTGGCCTCGACCTCGGCGGGATCGCCAAGGGGTATGCGGTGGACCGCGCCGCCGAGTTGCTGGCCAGAGCGGGGGTGGGCGGGGCGATCGTCAACGCCGGCGGCGACATCCGGGTCTTGGGCCATCGCCCCGACGGCCACCCGTGGCACATCGGCATCCAGCACCCGCGCGACCCCGAGAAGCTGTTCACCACCCTGGAGGTCACCGATACCGCGGTGGTTACCTCGGGCGACTACGAGCGGTACTTCATTGAAGACGGCGTCCGCTACCACCACATCCTCGACCCAGCCACCGGCGAGCCGGCGCGCGCCTGCCAGTCGGTCACCGTGGTGACGAAGAGCGCGATGACCGGCGACGCCCTCGCCACCGCCGCCTTCGTCCTCGGCCCCGAACGCGGCCTGGCGCTGCTCCAGCAGGCGGGCGCGGCCGCCGCGATCTTCGTTGCCGCGGACGGTACGGTGGTGCGCTTCCCGGCGGAGCCGTAGGGAGAGTGGCTCGGCGGCGCGGCGCAACGAGGCGGTCCGTGACCGGGAGATGGCCACCCCGCTCCCTTGGGGCGGATGGCACCCCACGGCGCCTTCCCGCCGGCGAGTGCGTCGCGCCACCCTTGCACGCTGGGTGCGCGGGTCGCGCCCCCTGCGTTATGGTTCGCGACTCCATCGCGCCAGGGGGGCGATCCGGTTCACCACACTTTCGCGGAGGGTTGTTGGATGAAGAAGGCGCTGATCACCGGGGTCACCGGCCAAGACGGGGCGTATCTGGCGGAGCTGCTGCTGGAGAAGGGGTACGAGGTCCACGGGATCAAGCGGCGCTCGTCGTCGTTCAACACCATGCGGATCGACCACCTGTACGTCGATCCGCACGATCGCAACGCCCACTTCTTCCTCCACTACGGCGATCTCACCGATTCGACGAACCTGATCCGCATCATGCAGGAGGTGCGTCCGGACGAGGTCTACAACCTGGCGGCCCAGTCGCACGTGGCGGTCTCCTTCGAGACCCCCGAGTACACCGCCGACTCGGTGGGGCTGGGCACCCTGCGGCTGCTGGACGCGATCCGCATTCTCGGCCTGGAGAGGAAGACCCGTTTCTACCAGGCCTCCACCAGCGAGCTGTACGGGCTGGTGCAGGAGGTGCCGCAGAGCGAGCGGACGCCGTTTTACCCGCGCTCGCCCTATGCCGCGGCGAAGCTCTACAGCTACTGGATTACGGTGAACTACCGCGAGGCGTACGGGATCTTCGCGAGCAACGGGATCCTCTTCAACCACGAGTCGGAGCAGCGTGGCGAGACCTTCGTGACCCGCAAGATCACCCGCGCCGCGGCGCGCATCGCCCTCGGTTTGGAGGAGGCCCTATACCTTGGCAACCTCGATGCGAAGCGTGACTGGGGCTACGCGCCCGAGTACGTGGAGGGGATGTGGCGGATCCTCCAGCACGACTCCCCGGACGACTTCGTCCTCGCCACCGGCGAGACCCACGCGGTGCGCGAGTTTGTGGAACACGCCTTCGCCGCGGTGGAGCTGCCCATTCAGTGGCGTGGCGCGGGGGTGGACGAGGTGGGGGTGGTGCAGGGCAGCGACCGGGTGGTGGTGAAGATCGACCCGCGCTACTTCCGTCCCACCGACGTGGAGCTGCTTATCGGCGACGCGTGCAAGGCCAGGGAGCTCCTCGGCTGGCAACCGCGGACCACCTTTGAGGGGCTGGTGGCGCGGATGGTCGCCTCCGATTTGGAGGCGGCGCGGCGCGCGGTCCACATGAACAACTACGGCAAGTAGCCGTAAGCAGTCGCTAGGAAGCAGAGGGTAGAAGGGGGGATGGCCGCGGCCGCCGGCCCTCCAGGCCCAGGGCGCCGGCCGCCTCTCCCCTTTCTACTAGCTACGTTTCTCCGCCGTCCCATGCGTGGTCGCCTCCTCGCCATCTACCACCGCCTGTACGCCGCCTTCGGGGCGCAGCACTGGTGGCCGGGCGAGACCCCCTTCGAGGTGGCGGTGGGGGCGGTCCTTACCCAGAACACCGCCTGGCGCAACGTCGAACGGGCGATTGCCAACCTCAAAGGTGCGGGCTGTCTGGAGCTCGCGCCCCTCCTCGCCCTGCCCGAGGCGCGCCTCGCCGAGCTCCTCCGGCCGGCGGGCTACTTCAACGTCAAGGCGCGGCGCCTGCGCAATCTTCTCGTGCACCTGCGCGACCACGGCGGCGAGCTCACCACCTACCTCGCCGGCGACCTCGGCCGCCGGCGGGAGGAGCTCCTGGCGGTGAACGGCCTGGGCCCGGAGACGGTTGACTCGATCCTGCTCTACGCCGGCAACCGTCCCACCTTTGTCTGCGACGCCTACACCCGGCGGCTCCTCACCCGCCACGGCCTGATCGGCGAGGGGGCGAGTTACGAGGCGATGCGCGCATTGTTCATGGATCACCTGCCCGCGGACGTCGCCCTGTACAACGAGTACCACGCCCTCATCGTGCGCACCGGCTACCACCACTGCAAACCGCAACCGCGGTGCGCGGCCTGCCCCCTGGCGCCGCTGTTGCCCTAGGCGCCTGTCGCACTTGGTCGATCGACTGCGGCGCGCGGACCGATGCCGGCTCGGGGGCCAGGACTTGTGGGCCCTTCTTCGTCGCACGAGCGCCGCGTAGCTCGACGAATGGGTCGATCCGGACTCGAGCCCGCGGGCGGCCGCCCCGCGCGCCAAAGTCCGACAGACTCCTAGCCGTTATTGCGCCTGGGCCACCTCGGTGGCGGGCTGCGCGGGTAGGTCGGGGAGCCAGCCGGTGAGATGCGGCTGGCCGCGGTGAAAGGCGAGAAGGAGGTTCTCGTAGCGCGATCGCAGGGGGATGAACCAGTAGTTTGACGGCAGGCCGTCGTGGTCGGCGAGGAAGTGGTGGACCGAGTCGGCGGGGAGGCGGTGGGCCACCTCCGCCGGGGTCAGGGCGCCGCGGGCAAGCTGGTGGACGGTGGTGAAATCCAGCGGCCGCAGGCGATCGGCGGCGACCACGTAGAGGGGGCGCTGGCGGCTCAACGCCTCGCGCCGCAGGGCCTGCACCGCCTCCACCTCCTCGGGCATCTCCACCACCGCGTAGATCGGGAAGCGCTCGGCGTGGGCAATCAGCTCGGCGGCCGGGGGGGGCAGATGGCGCGCGGTCTCCATGTCCACCGTGTAGAAGGCCGAGTCGGCAAAGATCACCATCGCCGTGTGGTGGTGAAAGACGGTCCAGGTGCCGAGGGAGAAGGCGACCACCTGGAGGGTGATCACCACCGCGTAGTCGGCGAAGAGCTGGCGGCTAGACTTTTTCGAGTTGTAGATCACCAGGGTGATGAGTGGCCCGAGGACGCAGTCCACCGCCAGGACCAGGCGCAACCCCTGCCAGCCGCCGTCGGCGTAGAAGTACGGCAGGGGGTACCAGTAGGCGGCGAGGAGGGCGGTAAGACCGGCCGCGACCAGGGCGCTGGCGGCTAGGTGGATCAGGAAGGGCTTGACTCTTTCTTGCACCATCTCTGTCTCCCGGGGTGGAACCCTGCGGAAGGATCGGCAGAGTGCGCGTCCTGCTCCAGTCGCGGCGCGCGGCTCGGCGGGGCAACCGGCGCCGACCCATCGGGTGGGTAGGGTGGGGGATCGCGGCGTCGTCACTCTCCCGGCGGAGCCGACTCCCCTCGGCGAGGGTGGCCCGTAGGACCGGCCGCGCGCGCGGCTCGGCGGGGCAACCGGCTCCTACCGGGGATGAGGAGACGGACCGCGGCGGGCGCGCCGTTGGGTCTGGGGCGCCGCCCGGGTGGCCCAGCGGGGTCAGTCTCCCGGGTGGTCGGCGTGGCGCAGGAGCCAGTAGGCGACCACCATCGCCACGATCAGGCCGCCGGCCGCCGCCATCTCCCACAGGGCGTGGGTGAACGCCTGGCTCTCTTGCAGCCCCGCTTCCATGGAAAGCTGCGCCTCCACCACAAGGATCCGCCGGATGGAGGAGATGATGACGATGTAGAGGAAGGGGTAGAGGGAGAAGCGGCGCCGCTGGAGGTGGCGGACGATGGTGGCTACCACCTCCATGATGATGAGGACGAAGAGGATGTCGTTGATCGCGGTGAGCAGGCCATGGGCGGAGGTGTCGCGGAAGCCGGCGACGCTATGGCCGATCATCAGCAACGCGGCGGCGAACAGGACCACCGCGGCCAGCACGTGGACGCCGTGGTCCGCGACCTCGAGGGCGCGGGTGATCCGGCTCTCCTTCGGCTGTTCCTCCGCGCTAGGGCTGGTGATCGGCATGGTGCGCCTCCCCGTTGTCGTTGCAGGCCCTCGACCGCGCCCCCTCGTCGATCTCTTCGGACTCGTCTTCGTCGAAGAGCATCCGGTACTTCGGCCCCTCGGGGTCGTCGAACTGGCCGCTGCGCAGGGCCCAAAAAAAGACCATGAGGAAGCCGAGGCCGAGGCAGAGGGAGAGGCCGATCAGGGGGATCAGGGAGGTCACGCGGCAAGCCTACCGCGTTCCGCGCTCCCGCTTCAGCCGGGGTCGGATCCCGTTGCGGACGGGGGGCGCAGGAGGCGCAGGGCGTTGAGGGTGACGGTGAGTGACGAGGCGGCCATGGCGGCGGCGGCGAACACCGGCAGCATGAAACCGCTCGCGGCCAGGGGCAGGGTGATCGCGTTGTAGGCGATGGCGAGGGCGTAGTTCGCGCGGATCGTCCGGCGTGTGGCCTGCGCCAGGGCCACCGCCGTGGCCAGCGCTTCGAGGTCGTCGCCAAGGAGCAGCACATCCGCCGCCGCCACCGCCACGTCGAGGCCGCGGGCCAGCGCGATGCCCACTCCGGCGGCGGCCAGGGCCGGCGCGTCGTTGATCCCGTCACCCACCATCGCCACCGGTCCGGCGGCGCGCGCCGCGATGACTCGGGCGAGCTTTGCCTCCGGAGAGAGGCCCGCCTCCCAGGCGCGCAGGTGCAGCCGCTCGGCAAGGGTTGCGGCGGTGGCGGGGGCGTCACCGGTGATCATGCAGGTCTCGATCCCCATCGCCGCCAGCCGCGCCATCGCCGCGGCCGCGCCGTCGCGCACCGTGTCCTCCAGACGGAAGAGCGCACGATCGCCACCGGCGGCGAGGGCGACCACCGTGGCACCGTCGCCCTGCCACCGGTCGATCACCCCCCGCTCCGCAACGGTGGGCTCCGGGTCGAGGGCCCAGGCGGGGCGGCCGAGGCGGCCACGGCGGCCACCGCCGGTCGCTTCCACGCCGCAGCCCGGTACCTCGCGCATGGTCGTCGCCCTCCCCACGCCGCGGGCCGGGCGGTCCTGCACCGTGGCCTTCGGCGATGGCTTGCGCCCCGGCGCCGCGCGCTTCGCCGCCTCGCCCGCCACGGGGCCGCGGCCGGTGGCGGCGATCGCCCGTGCCGCCGGGTGGCGCGAGGCGGTGGCCAGGGGCGCGGCGGCGGCGATCGCCGCCGCCGGGGAGGCGAGGCCGGCGGTGGTGACCACCTCGGTGAGCGTCAGGTCGCCGCGGGTCAGGGTGCCGGTCTTGTCGAGGAGCATCCGGCGGACTCGGCCGAGGAGCTCCAGGGCGGTGGCGCCCTTGAACAGGATCCCGTGGCGCGTGGCCGCGGTGGTGGCCGCCACCACCGCCACCGGGGTGGCGAGGCCGAGGGCGCACGGGCAGGCGACGATCAGACAGGTGATTGAAGGCAGGAGCGGGTCGGCCCTGCCGTGGGCGCGCCAGTAGAGGTAGCTGGCCAAGGCGATCCCCACCACCCCCACCACGAACCACGACGCCACCCGGTCGGCGAGGCGCGCCGCCGGCGGCCGGTCTGCCTGGGCCCGTTCCAACAGACGGCCGATCGCCGCCAGGCGGGTGGTCCCGCCGGCCGCCTCCACCGCGATCTCGATCGGCGCGCCAAGGTTGAGGGTCCCGGCGGTCACCCGCGCGCCGATCTGGCGCGCCACCGGCCGGGACTCGCCGGTGAGCATCGACTCGTCCACCTCCGTCGTGCCCGCTACCACGCGGCCGTCCGCGCCGATCCGCTCGCCCGCCTGGACCTGCATCCGATCGCCCACCGCCACCGCTGCCACCGCCACCTCCTGCCAGCCGGAGGCGCGCCACACCCGCGCTTGGGCGGGCAACAGGGAGGCGAGACGGTCGACGGCGGAGGTGGCCCGCGCCCGCGCGCGGTGCTCCAGAAAACGGCCGGTGAGCAGCAGGGTGATGATCATCACCACCGAGTCGAAGTAGGTCTCGCCACGGCCGGCGAGGGTGACCGCCGCCGAGTGGCCATAGGCCAGGCCGGCGCCGAGGCAGACCAGCAGGTCCATGGTCAGGGCGCGAGAGCGCAGGCCGCGCCAGGCGCCGCGCCAGAACGGGAGGGCGCTGTAAAAGAGGACCGGGGTGGCGAGCCCCCAGTTGAGGAGGTGGAGCGAGCGCTTTACCAGGGGCGCCATCCCCTGGAAGTAGCCGGCGTACAGCCCCACCGACAGCAGCATCACGTTCATTGCGCAGAAGCAGGCGACGCCGAGGCGGGCGAGATCGCCGATCGCGGCGCGGCCGCCAGTCACGGCGCGCGCCGGGCGCAGGGCGTAGCCCAGCGTGCGCACTCGCCGGTCGAGGGTGGCGAGGTCGCAGGTGGCCGGGTCCCACTCGACCCGCGCCCGATGGGTGGCGAAGTTCACCGCGAAGCGCGTCACCCCGGGGAGCCGCCCGACGCCCCGTTCCAGCAGCCAGACACAGGCGGCGCAGGTGATCCCCTCCACCGCCACCGTCGCCGTGGCCAGCCCCCCCTCCTCCACCACCGCGACCTCCTCGCGTCCGAGGGGGGCCACCGCGGCCACCGCCGAGACCGGGGTCAGTCGCCCAGAGCCCTCCTCCAGCCGGCGATAGAAGGCGTCGAGCCCCTCGGCGTGGAGCAGCTCGTAGACCGCCGCGCAGCCGGTGCAACAAAACGGTGGGTCGCCCGTGGCGCCGGTCGGCAGGCCGCAGTGGGCGCAGGTGCGGGTCGCGGGCGAGGCCATAGTGGCGTGCAGGGTAACCCGTGGCGCATCGCGCCACGTGGCTCTTGGCTATCCCTGCAAACTCCCAAGAACCACCGCGGAAGACGGCCCGATCGTGGTGGGGCCGTTACCGGCGCACGCCACCGCGGGCGGCGGGTTGGGTGTGGGTGTCCATAGGAACCTCGCCCACCTGCTTGGCCACCCGCGCCATCCACACACTCCCGGCCACCAGGACCGCGAAGAGGAGGACGATCCCCGCCGGCCAGACCCACGAACGGCGCATCACTCTGTCTTCCCGCGCGCGCGCGGTGGCTTCCTCTCCGTCGCCTCCGGCACGGTGAAGGCGGTGGCCGCGGCAACGCGGATCGGTTCGCTCTCGGCGGTCATCAAGCGCACGGTGACCGGATGGTTGCCCGGCGCCAAGCGGTGGCCGGCAACAAGGACGAGGACGAAGCGGGTCCGGTAGACCGCCCCCGGCGCCACGCTCACCGGGTTGTGCGGGAGGACCAACTCCAGGCCGTCGATTCCCTCCACCCAGCCGGTGAGGGCGACGGGCGCGCCGGTGCGATTCTCCGCCACCAGGGTGTAGCTGTTCATCAGCCGGCCGTCCTGCGCGACGTGGAAGAGGTGGAAGCGGTCGCGCAGGACCGACACCTCCACCGGGGCGCGGCCGACCGCCGCGTGGACCAAGCCAATGGTGAGGGCGACACACGCCACCGCCAAGACCACCACCGCGGGCCGCACCACCCGGGCCGGCTCCGCCGAGGTCGAGCCGAAGTGAAACTGGATCAACCGCGGCTCCCTCCCCACCTTGGCCATGATCGCGTCGCAGGCGTCGATGCACTCGCCACAGGCGATGCACTCCACCTGCAGGCCGTCGCGGATGTCGATCTCCGTCGGGCAGACCTTCACGCACCGCTTGCAGTCGATGCAGTCGGCCATGCGCGTCCGGTCGTACTCCACCACCAACGTGGCGCGGTCGAACAACACCCCTTGGAGCTTGGCGTACGGGCAGACGCGGGTGCAGAAGCGGCGGCCGAGGCCGAGGAGCTCGCCGTACAAGAGGGTGAAGGTCACGCCCCAGGTGGCCCACGCCCAGAAGGGCAGGGTGTTGTCTCGGATCCGCGCGACGATCTCGCCCGGCGGGATCACATAGGCGACCAGGGTGGCGGCGCCGGCCACGTTGAAAAGGAGGAAGAGGAGCTCTGCCGTGGAGCGCTTCGCCAGGCGCACCGCCTGCCCATTGCGGGAGCGCACCCGCAACAGGGCGCGGAGCTGGTCGCGGAGGTCGAGGATCACCGTCTGCGGACACGCCCAGCCGCACCACACCCGCCCGAGCCAGACAGTGAACAAGAGGATCAGGGCAACGCCGAGCAGGACCGCAAGCAGCACAAGAAAAAGGTCGTCCATCCACAGCCCCACGCCGCCGACGTAGAGGCGCAGGGTGGTGCGGTCGAAGCCCAACAGCGGCCGGCCGCCGACGGTGACGAACGGGGTAACGAAGTAGAGACCGAGCAGGCAGCTCGCCACCGCCCACCGCCGGCCACGCTCGGTGCGATACCACGGCAACTTCGGCGCACGGCGCGCAACAAGGGCGGTGGCCACGGCGGAATGGGGAGGGGGCGGCACGGATCGGGGAGAGGGGCGGTGACCGTGGGGTTGCGCCGCACCCGCCGGGTCGGAGCGGATCGAGAGGAGCGGCGACAAGGCGGCGGCCATTGTTGCCGGCCGCGGGGCGCTGGGGTAGGTGCGATACCGGCGGCGCGCCCCGCGGCCCGCCTCGGCCCGCCGCCGCGCGCTGACCGCGGACCGGCAGACCCACGGTAAGTGGCGTGCTCCGCGCTGCGCCGGGCGACAGCGACGCAGGGCTCGCGATGCGGCAACAACGATCTGCAGCTCTCCCCCCACCAACAACCTCGCGCCACGGTGGGCAACACCGGCTCCCGCACGTGCTGGCAAAGGACGGATTCGCGGCCCGCCTGGCAACCGTGCGGCCCATGGCCGGCGGCCGGGCGAGGTGGCAGCCTCAAGCGGGCCTTCGTGGACCTCCTCTGCCCACCCTCGCGACTTACATCACCCCGCCCCCCGACCCCACGCCCATGACCCCCGATCCCTTCCCCCGCCGCATCCTGCTCGTCGTCACCGGCCTCACCCCGCAGGTGGTCACCGAGACCGTGTACGCCCTGGCCGTGGTGGCCAATCCGCCGTGGCTACCCACCGAGCTCCACCTCCTCACCACCCGCGAGGGGGCGGCGGTGGCGGTTACCGTTCCCGGTAGTGCGTGCCAACGGGGTTTGGCGCGACGGGTCGGGCGGGTGGTGATCCTCGGCGAGCTGACCGTGCCGGTCTTAGCCCTGACCCTGTTTTCCGAGCGCGGCGTGCCGGTCACCTTTCTCGATCGCGCTGGCCGGACGCGGGGATCTTGCGCCATCCGAATCCCCCAGAGGATCCGCGCGGTAGCGGCTGGTTCCGCTTTCTGCGCGCCGACGAGGTGTCGCGAAACCAGGTGCGCCGGCTCTACGCGGCGCACCGGCGCCGCTTGCAGCTCGGGGCGTTGGCGGCGATCCAATCCCCGATGGGCGAATGGGCGCGCGAACGTGGGCTTCGCGACCAGGGCTACCCGCAGTGGTTGTTGGCCGCGACGCGCGAGGGGACGTCACGGGAGGCGGGGCGCGTGGTCCGCCACACCCTCTTGAGCCTGCTCCTCAACTGGTGCGGCCTGGCGTGGACCGCCGCGCGCATCAGATCAGCGTATGGGGCTCGTCGAGCCCTACCGTCCCCTCGGCCTGGCGGAGGAGGTGGCGAGCACCCTCTACCCGATCGTGGATCCGGTCTGGGTGGGTCTCTTCCACAAGCAGGATGCAGTGCGCCACTTCCAGTTGGAGGGGCTGGAGTGGGCGTTGGCGCCGCGCCATGCGCGCTGGTTGATCGCCCCCTACGAGGGGCAGGGACCGCGCCTCACTGCGGCCTTTGATGGCCTGCTGCGCGACCTCCTCTCCCTGCCGTGGCGGATTCCGTACGGGCGGGGAGAGGCGGAGGGGGGACCGTCCGCAAGGTGGGTTGGGAGTGAGGCGGGCTAGCGCGTCACCCTGAGCACGGCGATACACCACCCGGCGCGCGTCCTGTTGCAGGGCCTCTTCAACGGTGTAAGCCGACCAGCCCGGCCCCTTCGAACATGGTGGCGGGAAGGGAGTCGCGGGTGAGAGGGCCCCTCGCCACTGTCTAGCGGCGGTGCGGGGGGCGGCTCTGGCGAGGTTGTCGGCGGTCCCCAGGGCTGCAGTGCGCCGGTTGTGTGGTCTGGGGCCGTGGCGGAGGCTGGCTTCAAACCTAGGGCGTGCGGCCGTGTGTCGGGCGCCCGATTGCGGAGGTAGCGCTATGCCGATCATCAAGACCGTTCCCCCGGAAGTTGCCAGTGGCGCCGTCGCGCGGGTGTACGACGCCATGCAGGCGGCGATTGGTTTCGTCCCCAACGGCCTGCAGGCCCTGAGTAGTAGCCCCCACTGCCTGACCGCCCAGGCGGACCATATCCGCTACTACATGGGCCACCCGACCCTTCCCGGACCGATGCTCGCGGCGATCCGCTACTTGGTCGCCGGCCACACGGACTGCGCGTATTGCGTCGGCATCAACCTGGGGATGCTTATGCAGATGGGGATTGACCGCGACGCGCTGATCGCGGCACGCGCGGACATTGAGTTGCTGCCGTTTGCCGAGCGCGACAAGGCGATGGTTCGCCTCGCTTTGCAGGTGGTCCGCGATGGCCACAGCCTCACCCGTGGTGATCTCGACGCGGTGCGCGCCCTTGGCTGGAGCGATCAAGAGATCATCGAGGTGATCGACCACGCGACCCACGCGGTGGCCCTGGATATGCTCCTCAACGCAGTGCAGGTGGAGGCGGAGGGGATGTAGCGGCGTGGGCGGCGGGCGGCGCGGTCGCCGGTGGTTGGGATCGAGTTGTTAACTTTGCAGCTCTGAGCCGAGGCCACGGTGGCCTGCGCCGATGGCGGGGTGGTGATCGTTGGGCGGCGTGTCGGCGGCCCCCATCTCGCCACGGGCGCCTAGATTGGGGAGACTCGTGGCCGAGGGGCGGAGGCGCGGATGGGCGACCACGGCGATGGCGGGCAGGGAGGCGGGGCTCGGGGGGGCGAGACCGTGCGCCGGCCGGCGGCGGGGTGGGGCGGCGTGGTTGCGGCGGCGGGGCTGGCGATCGTCCTGGTTGGGCTGCTGCTCCTTTTCACCTTTGGCCTGTTCAGCCTGGTCGCGCCGGCCGCGAATCCGTATCTCGACCTCGTTGGCTACCTGGTCATCCCGGGGCTGATCGTCCTTGGCCTGTTGGTGGCGGCGGTGGGGGGGGCGGCACGGCGGCGGCGGATCCGGTTGCTCGATCCGACCGCGCGCCTCGACCGCTTTCCGCGCCTCGACCTGAACGACCCGCGCCAGCGCCGCCGCGCCGCCTATCTCGGTGGCCTTGTCGCCTTGCTGGGGGTGGGGGTGGCGGTGACCAGCTACCACGGCTACCGGTTCACCGACTCGGTCGCCTTCTGCACCCAGCCGTGCCACCAGGTGATGGAGCCGCAGGCGACCACCTACCCGTTCTCCGCCCATGCCCGGGTGCGCTGCGCCGAGTGCCACATCGGCGAGGGGGCGAGCTGGTTCATCAAGGCGAAGATCTCCGGCGTGCGGCAGGTGGTGGCGGTGGTGGCCGGTACCTATCCGCGGCCGATCCCGCCGGCGATCCAGCATCTGCGGCCGGCCACGGAGACGTGCGAGCAGTGCCACTGGCCGCGCAAGTTCTACGGCGCGCAGTTGCGCGAGCGGCTCCACTTCGCGGAGGACGAGGCGAACAGCCGGCGCACGGTGCAGATGCTGGTGAAGACCGGTGGCGGCGACGAGATGACCGGCCGGGTGGAGGGGATCCACATGCACATGCTCCTCTCCGGAGCCATGGAGTACGTGGCCACCGATGCCTCGTTGCAGACGATCCCGTGGGTGAAGTGGACGCGGCCCAACGGCGAGGTGCGGATCTACCGCGCCGATGGCAAGGCGGCCGGCGAGCCGCCTCCCGGGGGCGCGCGGCGGCGCCTCGACTGCATGGACTGCCACAACCGCCCGGCCCACACTTTTCCGCCGCCGGCGGCCGCTCTCGACCTCTACCTGGGGCGCGGCCGGATCGACGCCACGCTGCCCTTTGTGAAGCGCGAGGCGGTGGCCGCCTTGGGGGCGGACTATCCCGACGGAGCCACGGCGCGTGCGGCCATCGCCGCCCGCCTCACCGACTTTTACCGCGCCGCCTACCCGCGGCTGAAAGCGACGCGCCAAAACGAGATCGAGACGGCGATCCAGCGGGTTCAGGAGATCTACGCCTACACCCGCTTCCCCGCGATGCGGGTGGACTGGCGCACCTACCCAGACAACATTGGCCACCTCTACGCGCCGGGCTGCTTCCGCTGCCACGACGGCCGCCACGTCGACCCGTTCGGCGATCCGATCCGCCGCGACTGCACCCTGTGCCACGACTTCCTCGCGCCGGTGCAGGTGGAAGCCGGCCGCTCGCTGATTCGCCAAGGGGAGTTCGTCCATCCCCTCGAGCTTACCGGCGTTCATGCCACCCTCCTGTGTGACCGGTGTCACACGGGGGGCCAACTGGAGCCCACCTGCGGCGGTTGCCACGCTGCGGAGCGTGGCCTCTACGCCGGCACGGCCGCACCCCTTGCGGGGTACGGGGTGGGGCCGAATCCCATGGCGGAGGCGGTGGCGGAGGCGGTGGCGTGTGACGGGTGCCACGACCCGTCGGCGGCGGCTCCCGCCGCACACGAGGCGCTGGTTGCGGCGTGTGCGGCCTGCCACGACGCGGAATATGGCGCGGGGCTGGCGGGGTGGCGCGCCCGTCTCGATTCGGCGTGCGGCCGCGCCGAGGGGGTGGTGGCGCGGGTCCGGCAGAAAGGGGTGACCGCGGCGGAGCCGGCTGCCTGGCTCCGCCACAGCGACGCCGCCCTGCGCTTTCTCCGGGAGGCTGGGCCGCTCCACAACCCGGAAGCGACGCTGGCGGTCTGCGAGCAGATCGCCCGTGGGGTCGAGCCCGCGGCCGAGTGACGGCGCGCTGGCCGTTGAGCTACTTCGCCTGATGCGCCTGCTCGGCCTGGTCCAGGGCGGTGTAGGCGGACCAGCCGCCCCACTCGGGCATGTTCACCGGGATGTAGTAGCAGGCGAAGGCGATCAGGCCGAGGGCGAGGACGATCCAGCCCACGGGCAGGTGGGTGTCGCTGCGCTCGGTGATGCCGTCGACGATCTCGTGGACGCGCTCGTTGTGGTTGGCCATGGGTCACTCCTCCGGGAAGTCGTCCCGGTCGTCATCGAGGATCTTGTACTTGGGCGCCTCCAACCGCTCTTTGCGTCTCCCGCGCGCCCCGAAATAGTAGAGGGTCACCGCCGCCACCCCGACGATGGAGGCGAAGGTGATGAGGGCGTAGAGGGTGACGGACATGGCGGGCGTGGTGGCGGCAGGCGTAGGGGTTAGGGAGGGGGGCGAGCCGCGGCGGCAAGGATTTCGATCGGGCCATCGGGTAGAGGGGGCGGAGAGGCGGAGGCGCACGGGAAGGGGGTGAGATAAGAAAAGGGGGAGGGGCTGAAGCGTGCCGGCGACCTTGGCCCGCTGTACCTGGAGCCCCTGATGGTGCGGGTCGCCGGGCAAGCCGGCTCCTACCGGCTGGTGATGTAGTTGGCGATCTTCCACAACCGGTCGGCGCCAAGCTGCGGGCCGAAGCTCGGCATGGCGCCCTCCAGCCCCTCCCAGGCGGTGGTGACGATGTCTGCCTCGTCGCCGTTGTTCTTGTCGATGAGCTGGGCGCCGGTGATCCCGGTGCCGGCGTCGCCCTTCATCTCGATGCCATGGCAGCCGGCGCAGTTTTCCATGAACAGGCTCTCCCCCTCGGAGAGGATCGCCGCGTTGCCGGTATACGGGTTGGTCAGATTCGCGGGGGCGGTGACCGCGGGCTGGGCGATGGCGGTGCCGAGGACCTGGAGGTAGGCGACCAGGGCGTCGAGCTCGGTCTTGCCGTTGAGCGCCGCCATCTCGTTTGCCTGCACCGGCAGGTGGAGGACCGCCATCTTTTTCGCCGTGTGCGCCGCGTCGAGGGGGCGGTTGGCGAGCCACGGGAAGGGCGGCATGGTGGAGCCAGGGACGATCGCCTGCGGGTCGACCAGGTGGCGGGTGTGCCAGCCATCCGGGTACTTGCCGCCGATCCGGGCGAGGTCGGGGCCGGTGCGCCGGGAGCCCCACAGGTGCGGCCGGTCGTACTCGAACTCGGCGGCGCGCGAGTACGGCCCGTAGCGCAGGACCTCCGAGTAGAGGGGGCGCACGGTCTGGGTGTGGCAGTTGTTGCACCCCTCGCGGATGTAGAGGTCGCGCCCCTCCAGTTGCAGCGGCGTGTACGGCTGGATCGCGCCGCCAGCGAGCGGCGGCACGGTGGACTTGAGGAAGAAGGGGACCGCGGTGGAGACCACGCTGCCGACGGAGAAGGCGAGGATGGCGACGATGAGGAAGAGGGTGGGGTTGCGGTACATGAAGTCCTCCCGGATCTGCGAGCGGTCGGCTCTTGGCGATCAGCGTTCGGTTTGGGGCCTCTTCTTCGCCATCACTCAGGCGTACGCCTCTTCCGCCGCGATCTCTCTCTGCGAACGGGCGATGGTCATGAAGATGTTGTAGGCGAAGAGCAACGCTCCAATGAAGAAGAGGAGGCCGCCGCCGGCGCGCATCTTCCAGTACGGGACGATGCGGGTGACCGTCTCCACGAAGGTGTAGGCGAGGGAGCCGTCGGCGCCGATCTCCTTGAGCATCGCCCCCTGTTGGATCCCCGCGATCCACATGGTGATGTTGTAGATGAGCTGCCCGACCAGGGCGAGCCAGAAGTGGAGGTTGGCCAGGGGCTCGCTAAACAGCTCGGTCTTCCACAGGCGCGGCACCGTGTAATACAGCGCCGCGAAGATGATCATCGCGTAGAAGCCCATGGTCCCCATGTGGACGTGGCCGGGGACGTAGTCGGTGTAGTGGATGAGTTGGGAGAAGAGGCGCGGCGCCTGGAGCGGCCCCTGGACCGTCTGCAGGCCGTAGAAGGTGACGCCGACGACGAGGAACTTCACCAGGTAGTGGTCGCGCATCTGCTCCCAGCGGCCGGTCATCGTCATGTAGGTGTTGAAGACGGTCGCCCACGACGGCGCGATGAGGATCATGGAAAAGGCGATCGCCACCGTCTGCAGCCACTCGGGTACCGGGGTGAGGATCAGGTGGTGGGCACCGGTCCACAGGTAGAAGAACATCAGCCCCCAAAAGCCGAACATGGAGAGGCGGTGGGAGTAGATCGGCGCCCGGGTCACCTTCGGCAGGAGGTAGTAGACCATCGCCGTGGGGGTGAAGGTGAAGAAGAAGGCGACCGCGTTGTGGCCCCACCACCACTGGACGTTGGCGTCGTTCACCCCGGCGTAGGCGGAGTACGACTTGAACAGGGTGACCGGAACCGCCGCGCCATTGCCGAGGAAGAGGATCGCCACCCCGACCAGGGCCCCGATCATGTACCAAAGCGAGGCGTACATCTCCCGCTCGCGCCGCCGGTAGATGGTCCCGACCACGTTGATCGTGAAGCAGACCCAGATCACTACGATCAGCAGGTCGATGGGCCACTCCAGCTCGTGGTACTCCTTCGAGGTGTTCATCCCGAGCAACAACGAGAGCGCGGCGAGGACCACCGTGAGGTTCCACAGCCAGAGCTGAAAGCGCGCCAGCCCGGCGGAGAGGAGGTTCACCCGGCACAGGCGGCGCACCATGTAGAACTGCATGCAGAAGAAGGAGCCGGCGCCGAAGCCGTAGATCAGGGCGTTGGTGTGCAGGGGGCGCAGGTGGCCATAGGTGAGGTACGGCCCCAGTGGCGTGTTCGCGAAGTTGAGCGCCGGGTCAAAGAGCTGGCCGGCGATCACCACCCCCACCGCCATCCCAACCACCCCCCAGATCACCGTCCAGATGGCGTAGGCGCGCATTACACGGATGTCGGCTGCTGAGCGTGCGTTCATCTTCTCCTCCCAGAGAGACCTCGCGTCGTGGCGGGGGGTGCATCAAACTTTCGCCGCCACTATAACAACCCGTGGCAGGCGCTATTTGGTCAGGAACGGTGCGGTTTCAGTGCGGGTGGCCGGCCGCCGGGGAGGCGTGATCGGTGGTGGCGCGTTCGGCCTGGCGCCGTTGCTCCTCCCGCTGCTGGCGCCGCACCGACAGGATAATCAGGTCGCCGAACAGGCCGACGACCACCACCACCACGATGTAGATCCAGTCGACGGAGTACATCACTCGGCCGCACTACGGCCGTGCAGGGTGTCTGGGCCGAAGCGACCGGCGGCGCGCTTGGTGAGCTCCGCCTTCGGGATTCGCCCCTGTTCCATGAGGACCGAGCTCGGGGTGAACCCCATGGCCGCCACCTTGGCGTCGTTGTGCTGCTCCATCCACTCGGTGAGGCGCGGTACAGACAGAAAAAAGAGCCCGGCGAGGATGGTGAACGCCCACAGGGCGGTCTTCACAAGGTTGGTCAGTCGCATGGTTCCTCCGATCGGCGCGAATCTACCGCCCTTGGGGTGGCCGGTCGAGGTGGAGGGTGGCGCGCCCTCGGCCGGATCGTCGTCGCGTCCCCCGCCCGGGGCGGGCGATGAGACGGCGGGCGGATCCCCAGGCGGCGGAGGCGATGGCGCGTGGCGGGTGCAGCACGCTGCCAGTCGTGCGCATCGACCAGAGTCCACCGGCGGCGGCGGCGGCGGCGGCGGCGGCGCGTGGCGGGGTCTACCCGCGGTGGCGGTGGCGGTGGTAGACCGCAGCGATGAGCTCGACCCACAGGCTGATCCTCGCCATCGGATGGCTTCTCGCCCTTGCCACGCCGGGCGGCGCGCAACTCCTGGACCGCTCCCTGGCGATCGACAACCAGCTCCTCGGCCTGCACAACTTTCCCGGCCCGGCGGCGGGCGAGGCGGCGCAGGACGGGGTGGTCGACGGCCTCTACCTCAGCGGCGGGCTGGTGTGGGGGCTCGGGGAGTGGAGTGAGCTGCACCTCGGCGGCGACCTTGGCCTGGTCTACGACGACGCCACCGGCGCCACCACCCCCCGCACCCTGGTCCACCGCGCCTACCTGCAGGTGGCGGCCGGCGAAGCGCTCGATTGGCGCCTGCGTGTGGGGATCCTCCCTGAGCGCATCGCCCATGGCCTGCTCTTGGACAGCGACGAGCCCACCATCGATCTGCGCCTGCGGCGGGCGGCCGGGGTGGCGCAAGAGGCGAGCCTCCTTGTCCAGGGAGTCCTGATCGACGGGGAGAGCCCGCTCCTGCGCGCCATGGCGAGCCTCGACACCCCCGGCCGTGGCCACCTCTCCCTGTGGGTCGGTGACTACCACGACCGCGGCGATCGTCTCCTCGGGCAGGCCACCGCGGTGCGCGGTCTCCTGTTGCGCCGCCGCCTCAAACACGACGACCGCCTGCAGCGGCTGCTCGCCTCGCCGCGCGGCCGCGCCCTGCTCGACGAGTCCCTTGCCGAGCCGGTGGCGAGCGACGGGCGACTCCGCCTCGCGGGGCTGGACGGCGCTTGGTCATGGGGGCGGGTCGAGGGGTCGGCGGTGGCCGTCTACGAGTGGGGCGACTACCGGTTTCGCGGCGCGCGCAAGGAGGTTGACCTCGACGTGGAGGTGCGCGGCTGGCTGGCCAGCGGCGAGCTCCGCCTGCCGGTGGGCGAGCGGCTGGTCGTCGCCCCCTTTGTCCTCTACCAGAGTGGCGACGAGCAGGTGGTGGACCGGCGGCTCACCACCTTCGTGGCCCTCGCGCCGTTCAACCCCTACGCCACCCTCTTCTTCAACGGCTCCCTCCAGCGCGACTTCCTCGCCAACACCTTCCAGCCGGTGGAGCTGGAAAACTTTGGGGTGGTAGCGGGTGGCGGCCGCGCGCAGGTGGCGGTGGCCGAGGCCGTGTCGGTCGCGGCGACCGCGACCTACCTGCGCGCCGATCAACCTCCCGCGGCGCTCGCCGCGCAGGCGCTGGGGTGGGAGGTGGACTCCCGCCTCACCTGGCAGGTTGGCGAGCGGTGGGCTCTCGCCTGGGAGTGGGACCTCTTTGTGCCCGGCGAGTTGATCGAGCAGGTGGCGGAGGAGGCGAACACGATGCAAATGGTGGCCGCCACCGTCCGCTACGAGTTTTGACCGCGCCCTCCCCCCGGTGGATCGGCGGGGAGGGCGCGGGGACTGGGTCCGCGATTGTGGCTGGCCTGCTGCTTGGGAGTGGTGCCGGCGAACGGTCCGCGGGCGCGGAGAGGCGATGGAAGTATTTTGGAATGACCTCAAGCACCTGGTCGAACGGTCCGCGGGCGCGGAGAGGCGATTCACCCGCCTCTTTCCATGGCTCGTCATGGAGGCGTGACGCCGCGCGGCGAGGTGGGCCGGCGGCGGGTCGGAGTCCGCGGCCAACCGCTTCACACAGGCCCACGCGCGGAACCGATTGCCGGTGAGCGATGCGGGTTAGTGGTTCTTGCCGTGGTGCGGTTTGAAGGGCAGGTGGTCCACCACCGACGGCCGCGCCACCCGGTAGGGAGCGACCCAGCGGTTGGCGTTGTAGTCGTCGTCGAACTCGTTTTGCAGGGTGAGGGAGTCGAGTCCGTCGACCACTAGGCGCTGGTGGCCGCGCGCCGGGCCGACGGTGAACACCGCGGTGAACACCCCGTCGCCGGCGAGCGCGTCGCCGTGGGTTCCGTCGTCGACCATCCGCTGGCGGTCGTGGCCGGCGTGGAGGAAGAGGAAGGTGGGCGGTGTGAGGCCGGAGGTGGTGGTGTTCTCCACTGTCGCGGTGACCGTCACCTGCTCGCCCACCGCGACGGTGAACAGGCCGTCGCCCACCGGGTAGAACTCCTGCGGGTCGGTGATCTCGTAGGGTGTGCCCTGGCCCCGCTGGAGGGTGATGGCGGTGATCGCGACGGTCTGGTTCGCCGCCTCGGTGAGGTCGATCGCGCCGAGGGAGAGGGCGTCAAGCCGCCAGCTTCCACCCACCTTCACGTAGCGCAGGTGGTGGACCGCGGTCTCGTCCGTCGGCTTGACGCCGGGGTTGAGGTGGTCGTCGAAGCTGGTGTCCACGTAGAGGCGGCCAAGCCAGCGGGTGTGGATGGTGACATCGGCGACGCCTCCCGCGATCTCCACGGTGACGGTGCGCGTGTGCTCCCCGGCTTGCCGCCGTCCCCAGTGTTCCGGGAGGAGGGCGGTGTCGCCGCTGCTGGTCTCACCGCCCGCCACGTTGAGGCGATCCATCGGGGTGAGCGGCCGCAGCCACCCCTCCGACTCCACCAACGCGCGGACCTCCGCCTCGTCGCCGCCGGTCGTTCCTCCCGCCACCCGGTAGGGGATCCCCCAGCCGTGCGCCGCGTAGTCGTCGTCGGTTTCGTTCTGTAGGGTGGCGGAGTCGAGCGCGTCGACCACTGCAAAGTGGCGGCCCACCTGGTTGGAGAGGGTATAGAGGTGCGAGTAGATGCCGTCGCCGGCATGCTCGTCACCGTTGAGGCCGTCGTCCAGCATCCGGTCGCGGCGGCCATCGTGGTGCAGGTAGACGAAGGTGTCCGGGGTCCACTCCGAGCCCGGGTCGTGGGCCACCTGGGCGCTCACGACGATCGTGTCGCCCACCCTCAGGGTGGGGAGGTCGTCCACCGCCAGCTCCAAAGTCGGGTCGGTGATCTCGGCGATCACTCCAGCGGCGTGGCTGGCAGTGACCCGCTCGATGTGGACGTTTTGCCGAGTGGTGTCGGCCAAGGGCATGTCGGTGGGGGAGATGGCGGTGAGATGCCACCCGCCGCCGCTGCGCTGATAGGTGGCCGAGCGGTGGAGGGTGTGGGCAAAGGGTTTCGAGCCCGGGTTGCGGACGCCGTCGTCGGTGGTGTCCACCCACAGCTCACCGGTGATCTGGGTGGCTACGGTGACGTGGGCGACGTCGCCTTGCTGGTCGATGGTGATCGTGCGTTCCGGCGGGTCGATGCGGCGGCGACCCCACGCCACCGGCTCCACCGCCTCGCCCTCGGCGGCCATCGCGACCACTTCGTCCGCCACCGCCCCCCCGGCGACGGACGCGGCGGAGACCGACGCGGCGTACACCGCCCCGTCGGCGGCCAGGTCGTCGAGAAAGTCGTCGGCGAGGAGGGTCTCGTCGGTGACCGTGTCGTCCAGCGCTGCGGCGCTGACCGCCTCGCTGGTCGTGTCACTGGCCGGGGTACCGCCACCGCCACCGCCACAGGCGGTGTAGAAGAGGAACAGGCAGAGGGCAAAGAGGGGATGGAGGATGGGGCGAAGGGGGCACATGGAAGACCTCACGGGAAAGAGAAGCGGGAAAGAGAAGAGCACCTACCTGTCCCCCTCAAACCCCACCCGCGCGAAAAGGTTGCGCGGTCGATTGGGGGGCGCGCCGCACCCTTGCCGAGCTCCGTCGTGTGCCCGCGCCATGGGCCGTTCAAGGCGGGCGACGGCCGCCCGCCCGCGGCGTGGGCCACGCGCGCCACCTAAGCCTCCACGTGCGCGGTGGCGCCGGTGCAAGGTCGGGGTGGTACTACCTGGCGACGGTTCACCCCCTCCCGAGGCGGGCCGTCGCGGTCGTTCGGCCCCCCTCGGCGGCGGAGGGGGTACCACCGCCACTTCCGCGCCTCCTCCGTCTCTGCAAGATCTGCCTGAGTGCACGGCGCCAAGGGGGGGTAAGGAGAGGCAGAAAGACAAAGAAAAGCCGCCCGGCCATGCCGTAGAAATCGGCAGGCCGGGCGGCGGATGCGCGGGGGGAGTTAGGCCGCCTTCTTGGCCTCGTCGACCAGTTCGATGGCCGCGGCATCGACCCAGGCAAATCCATTCTTCAGCTTGTTGTTCCACAGCTTGTAGCGGCGATCCTTGGGCAGCCGGCCGAGGATCTGGACACCGCCGCGGTAGTCGCACACGAGTTGCTCACCGTGGACGGTGGCCCGTACCTTGCTGCCAGGGGTGGGGACGTGGACGAACTGGGCCTGGGGAATCTTTTGGATGAAAGCCATGGTCGATCTCCTACTACGGGTGGAACGAGAAATCCGGCGGCCAAGGTCGGCGACGCCGGGGTCGGCGTGATCCAGTGGGGGCCACCCCTGAATCACCAGGAGCGGCGCGGTCGGGACGAGAGCTTGCCACACCGGCGCCGCCGCCGAAATAGTGGTCCGGGCCGATGGTAGGATGGGTCCCATGTGCGCCATGTCCCTCATCGATCGCGTCGCCAGCGTCTTTCTCGCGGATTGCCGGCGGCTGGCGCGGGACGGCGAGCTGCTCCGCGAGTTCGATCTCGCCGGCCCCCTCCTCCTCTCCGAGGTGTGTCTGGCGCGGGCGCTCATCAACCGCCTCGGGGCGGGGGAGACCGCCGTCTTCCGGTCGCGCTGGGAGGAGACCCACCGCGACCTGATCCACCTGTGCAACGTCCTTGGCCACGAGTACGTGGATGCGGAGTTCGACGGCGTCGACTACTTCATCACCATCCGGATCCGTGGGGAGGCGGAGCGGCTGCCGCGCCGCGACGCCTTCAGCCTGCCCCACCCCGCACCGCGGCGGGTGATCACCCTCGACCTCACCCGCGAGCCGGCGGCCGAGCCGCTCCTGCCGGGGGGCAGGACCCTGTTGCCGTGAGCGGGGATAGCGACCCTGCCCGGGGGTGGCAGGGTCGCTATCGCGCTACTGCGCCGTCGGGTACCGGCGTCCTCGTGAGGGGGTCTCGAGGTCGTACTTGCGGAGCTGCTGGGAGAGCCACTGGCGCGATTTGCCGATCGCCTCGGAGGTGCGCGTCAGGTGGTAGTCATTGGCGACCCACTGGCGGCAGATGTAGTCGTGTTCGAAGGTGGCGACCACCGCCGCGCGCGCCTCGTTGAACTTGAGGTTGGTGTCCTGGGTGTGTTGCCCCTGGTGACCGCCGGTCAGTTCGGGCGGCAGGTCGGAGACCTCGATGGAACGGTCGCGGCAGACGATCACCAGCCGCTCCATGAGGTTTCTTAGCTCGCGTACGTTGCCGGGCCAGTCGTAGGCCATCAGCGCACCCAGCGCAGTCGGTGACAACGAGGTGATGCACCTTTTGCGTTCGTTGAACTGGGTAATGAAGTGGGCAGCGAGCAACGGGATATCCATGATGCGCTTGCGCAGGGGCGGCATGTCGATGGGAAGGACATTGAGGCGGTAGTAGAGGTCGGCACGGAAACCACCCGCCGCCACCACCTCGTGGAGGTGCTGGTTGGAGCCGGCGATGATCCGCACGTCGACCTCCCATGGCTCTCCGGCCGCGCCTACCGGTGTGACCCGGTGGTCCTGGAGGAAGCGCAGAAGCTTCGCCTGGACGCGCGGGTGGAGCTCCTGGATCTCGTCCAGAAAGACGGAGCCGCCGTGGGCCTCGCGCAGGACGCCGAGGGTGGAGGTGGCGGCGTCGGTGAAGGCCCCCTTCTCGTGGCCAAAGAGGAGCGAGTCGGCGAGCTCTGTCGGCAGGGAGGCGGCGTTCACCGTCCGGTAGGGGGCGACGCGGCGGGTCGAGCATTCGTGGATCGCCGCCGCCACCAGCTCCTTGCCGCTGCCGGTCTCGCCGGTGATCAGCACCGTGCACTCGCCGTCCTCTGCCGCCAGGCGAGCGATCTGCAAGGCGGCCATAAGGCTCGGATGGGTTCCGACGATCTCCGGGCAGTGCTCGCGCGCCCAGCATTCCTCCTGTTCCTGCCGCCGCCGATCGACCTGCCACTCCCGCGCCGTGATGCCACCTTTCATAACCGACTTCCTCACATCACTCCCGGATGCCGCCGGGACGGGCTCACCAGTCAAGGCCCCCCTCCGGCCGCGGCCGTGGGGTCCGTTCCCACCTCATTGAGTAGGCGCACCTTAGGAGAGAGTGATTACCGCGCGATTACACCGCCTGGCCGGGTGGCGGCACGGTTCGGGCCATCGGACCCCCGGTGACGGAAGGGGCGCCGCCCCCCTCCATCGCCCCCGTAATTGGTAACGGCGCTTTCCAATTAGGGCGGTTAATCGGTAACGCCACTTTCCGTTTTTGTGGCCAATGGGGATCGCGAAAGAGCGGATAGTTGTGCCGTAACTAACTGGCACTACGAGAGAATCCCGTTCATGACGGGCGGCGAACGGAACTTGGCACGCGGCCTGCATGAAGGGGGCTGTTCCCCCTCAACGGGCCCGGGACCTCCGCCCTCCCCCTGGCAGAGGTCCCGGGCACGTGTCCGGCGAGGTGCCGGGGCGGCCGGAGGGGAGGGACGGAAAGGTGTGCCCAACAACACGCCCGCATGGTGCGGGCGTGAACCTCTACTCCCAGGAGACCCGACCATGCAGACCATCCACACCCTTTCGCGCACCCTGGCGATCACCGTCGCCACCCTACTCTCCCTCGCCGTGCCGGCCGGCGCCGCCCTGGTCGCGGCGGTGGGTTCGCCGAGTATCGACACACTCTCCCTCTCCCTGTCGCTTGCCGTCGACAGCTCGGTCCCTGGCCAGGCCACCCTCGCCTACGACCTCACCCTCAACTCGGATGCAGGTGCCGCGTGGGCGGTCCGCGACTTTTCGATCATCCGCGATTGGTCCGAGGGGCTGGCGAGCAACCTGACCACCAACAGCGGCTGGAGCGGCTCCTCCATCAGCCACTTCATCGAGTGGACCGGTGACGCGGCCACCGCCCTCGCCGAGGGAGATACCGCCCACTTCGCCTATACCGTCGCTGCCGCGGTGCCCGCGAGTCAGATGTTCGTCTACTACGTCACCAAGGACGGCGGTGCGCCGTTCCAGGTCGTCGCTAACGACGCCGCCACGCTCGTCTCGGCGCAGGTGGTCCCCGAGCCCACGGCCCTTGCCCTGGTGGGGATTGGCCTCCTCGGCGTCTGGCGGCGGTGGGCGGCCTGACCGGCGCCCAGCCCCCGGTCGGGCGGTCGCCCCGGCGAACCTTGTCAACTACCTAACCCTCGAACCTTATGGCGAGTTACGTCGTACGTATCTATCGCGCGGAAGCGCAAGACCACCCACGTCTGACCGGTGTGGTGATGGCGATTGAGGATGAGACACCGCACCCCTTTCGCAACGTCAGCGAGCTGTGGTCGATCCTCTCCGGCCTCGAGAGCTTTGAAGGGCGGGAGGCCCCCCCCCGCCGTCGCGCCACCGCCCCCGCCCTTCTTCTTGAGTGAGTGGTTTTCGGAACTTCATCCATAACCCACACTCCGTACGACGCTCTTCGGCGAGCGGAGTGCTGTCTATCGTTCATTCGAAGAGGAAAACACAGGAGATCACCATGAAATACATCGCTCGTTTCGTTACCTGCGCCGGTCTTGTTATGGCCGCCACCCTTCTCATCGCCGCCACCACGGCCCAGGCGGCGATGGCGCCGCCACCGGCACCGGCGGTGTGGATCGACGGTGCTACGATCGCGTCCGGTGACAGCGCCGTTCTCCAGATCCATATCGATCCCACCGGGGCTCCGTTTGTTGGCTTTGACTTCTAGATCACCAACTCGAATCCGGCAGTGGCGGCGATCACCGACATCGCCGATGGCGGACTGTTTGTCACGCCGTTCTTGGCGTTCAAGAGTGTTGCCCCTGACCACGCGCGGTTTGCCGAGCTTGACAATAACTTTGTCGATTTCGTCACCGGTGGGGTGGTGGCCACGATCACGGTCAACGCCCTCACCCCGGGGGTGACCGCTCTCGACTTCGTGCTTGGTCGGCGCGGATTTACCGCGGTGGACAACACTAACGGTGAGGGAGAGGCGGTGGAGGCCCTCTACCACTTCGCTGGTGCCAACGTGAACGTCGTTCCCGAGCCCACCAGTCTGCTCCTCACCTTGTTGCCGGTGGCGGGTCTCCTGATCCGGCGTTGGCGGCCCTGAGCCCGATACGGAGAGTTTGCACAGGGCGTGCATGAAACCTTGTTGGCGGTGGGTTCGAGGTGGGGGGTGGCCCCCCCTCCCCCCCCGTCGGGCGAGGGAGAGCGCTTTCCCGGCCGCCCCGTGGGCGGTGCGCCGCGGGCGACTTCCGCGCGCCCGCCCGCGGGCGAGTGGCCGCCTGTCGCTCAATGGCGGTCCGCGATCGAGACCCGCGGGAACGGCGTGGCCGGTGATGGTGGGTGGTGTCCTATGGTGTATGACTAAGTTGGGTACGGTGGAGGCGGTCTTGGCCTCGACGTTGGGAGGATGGCGGATGAATCGCTGGGGTCTGATGAGCACCGTCGCCGTCGCGCTGGCGGTGGGGTGGGGTGTGGTGCTTACGGCGCCGGGCGTGGCTTACGCGGAAATGACCCTGCCCGAGGAGCGGCTGGCCCAGCAGCTCCTTGCCGGTGACGTCAGCGCGGCGCGGGGGGAATTCGATCACTTGCTCGCGTCACTCATGACCGGGCTCGATCAACTCGCGACTCGGCCGGCAGAGACCACGACGGCGCTTGCGGCGCGCGCCAACACCCTGCGCCGGGCGGTGATGGTGTTGGAGACCTGGGAGGGGGCGGAGCTGTGGTCGCGGAGCCGCGGGCAGGGCGCGCCCGCGGCCACGGTCGATCGGATGGTGGCCGTGCTCGACGCGCTGGATGCCCATGCCAAGGAGATCGAGCGTCGCCAAGGCAACGTCGCCGCACCCGCGGCGGAGGACCACCGGACGCGCGACCTTCGCGACGTCGGCCGGGACGTAGGCCGGCTGTGGTTGCAATCGACCGCCTTCGTGCGCTCCACCTCGGCGGACCACCGCCGGCCCCAGTTCCTCAAATCGGCCCGCCACTGGGTCGCGACCCCGGCAACGGTGCAGGAGTTCGACGCCCGCTTCGGCGATGACCCGCAGAAGGCCTTCACTCTGCAGCCGGTCTCCCCAACTGATCGCGGCGGTCGACGCAAGGGATCGGCGGCCGACCTTCCGCGGCAGCATCGCGGCGATCGGCGAATCAACACGGCCAGGGGTGGCGGACGATCTCCGAGCGAGCAGAACGGGCGTCAGCCATCGTCGGTTGTCCTTCAAGGTCGGGTCGGTCCGGGATGGCTTGGAGAGACTGGATGAGATCAGGAAATCGCCCATCAGGAGGCCGGGGCGGGGTTGGGCAACGATTCACCCACATCGCCACACTGCTGCTCTTCTCCCTAGGTCTTGCGGCAATCTCTTCCGCGGTGCCCCCAGTGCCGCCGTACCGCGAGCTCGGCCAGATCGCCGAGCGTGATGGGGCCGGGGCCGTGCGCGGCGAGTTTCAGGGCCGTGTCGCGGCCCTCGTGAGCGAGCTGGACCGGCCGGTCGAGATGCCGCTCTCCAGCGAGGGCTTTGCGCAGCGGCTGGCGACGGTCAACTGGACGCTGTCGTACCTCCACGCCTGGATCCACGCCGAGGTCCGCAGCCTGCGTGCATCAAGGCAGGGGAACGGAGACCTGTCGCCGGAGGCGATGGAGCCGATCCTTGCGGCGGTCCGCCAGGTCACCGCCGAGGCCCAGCGGTTACGGGCGGCAGAGCCGGCCCTCCGGGCAGGCCTCTCCGCGGCGGCGCTGCGCCGCTTGCGGGTGGATCTCGACTCCCTTCCCTCGCTTGATGACGCGCGCGCCGCCGTCGCCGATCGGGTGGCGGCCCTCGCCTGGCTCGTGGGGGGGCAGGGGATGGCGACCCGTGCCCGGGAGGCCGCGGCCGCACCAGCGGCAAGGATGGCCGCGGCGGGCCGAGCACCGACTGCAGCGGAGTTGGACGCCCTCTTCGGGCCGGTGGCGGTGGCACCATCGCCCGCACGGAGTCAGTACAAGGGGGGGATGCGTGTGATCTGGACGACGACAACGACGGCTACCCGGACACCGTAGAGGCGAGCTTTGGTTCCGACCCCCTTGTCGCGGACGTGGTGGTGGGCGACGTCGACTGTTCGGGCACGGTGTCGATTACGGATCTCATTCGGGTGCGTGGCGCCTTCGGGAAGGTCTGCGGCGATCCGGGGTGGAATGACCGACTGGACGTCAACGGCTCCTGCTCCATCTCGATCACCGACCTGATCCAGGTCCGTGGCCACTTTGGGAGTCGTCTCGGTGGACCGTAAGCGGCGTGCGTAGGAGAGGGTGGCAGGGGATCGCCGTGGCGTGGGTGGTCGGGGTCGTGGGCTGCCCCAGCTTGTCGCGGCGGCCACGGTGGGGCGGGGGGAGGTGCGGTTCAGGGTAGTGGCCTGACCACCGGGTAGGGAGAGCGACGAACTAAATGAATCTCCTCTGCGCCCGGCCGCGTCCTTTGCGGTGAGACCTACTGCCCGAGCCGCCGCGCGCCACGCGAAGGCGCGACGGTGCGCGACAAGGCGAGGGTTGGGGGGAGGAGGGCACCGCGGTGCGAGGACCACCGGCTGGGTCCGGAAGGCGGGCCCACCGGAAGGCCCAAGCCACGAACGGGGTTGAACCCGGCCGATCGTTCTCGCGGCGTTGCTCGCGCATCCGCGGGGTTGGCACGGTCGCGGCGTCTGCCCTCCGCCGCTGCCGGGCGTTCTACCCCCTACCCCCTAGGTCGGTTGCCACCCGCCGGGGCGAGGCGATCGCGCGGAACGGGCAGACAGACCACCGCCTCCCGCGCATCGCGTGCACCGTTTTGCGCCAGGTCTGCGGCCGATTCGGTGGCCGCCCAAGGGCGGTGAGGGGGCGGAAGGCTGCCGTCTCAATGTGAGACGCACCTGTTCATCTTTCCACCGCACATGAAAATTGTTGTGGCGCTAAATGGTTACGGCTTATTTATCAGCCGCCGTGGGAGGTGGTGTGTCGGCCGGCTTTACAACAGTGGCGAACACCACCCCCCCCGGTTGGGCTGCAGAAAGGATGAAGTTCATCAATGAATCCAAGCTGTTGTGCCGTCTACGCGAGGTTATCGGCGAATCAGGCACGGGTATTGCTAGAAGTTTAGCCATGGTTAGCCATGGATCGACGGGAGATGGCTGTGGGGGGGAGTGAGGGGGCGGGGGAGGCTCTTTGGGGATCCGCCGTGGAGGCGATCCTTGCCCGGGGTGAGGCGTATGAAGAGCTCGATCCGTGGCTGGAGCGCCTGGAGGGGGAGGGGGTCGATCGCCACCTTGGCGGGGCTGCGGACGGTCGGGCGCTGGTTGCTTGGGTGAGCGCGCTGCTCTTGCGCCGGCCGGGGGCGGTGGCGCTGGCGCGGCTGGCGGCAGAGGGGTACCGGCACCTCCTTTCCCCCCTGCAGCCGGAGGTGCGCCTGAGGTTGGGGGGGGCGTTGCTTCTGCACGGGTTGTTGGGTGGCGGGAGCGGACGGATCGCCCTGGTGACCGGGGCGCTGTGGGGGGGGGTGAGGCTGGAGGAGACGCCGGCGGCGCGGGTGGTCGCGCAGCTCGGTGAGGCGATTCATAGCTGGGGGCGGGGTCGGTCGCGCGCTGCCCTGGCGGCGGTGCATGCCGGGCTGGCGGTGGCAGATGCGGCGGCGGAGTTGGCGACGTGGGGACGGTGGTTGCGCTGCGTCGGGGTGGCCGTCGCCTTGGGGCGCGGGGAGGTGGCGCTGGCGGACCGTTGGCTGCGCGATGGCCTCCACGACCGGTCTACGGCGACCGACCTCGATCTCGCCCTTTACCACATCCTCCTCGCCTGGCGCGGGGTGGCGGCGGGGGAGGCGGGGACGACGCTGGAGGCAACCGAGGTGGCGGAGGCGTTGGCCGCCAAGGTGGGGGTCGAGTGGCTTGTGTGGGCGGCGCGGTTGCTGCGCGCCGAGGCTCTTGGGCTGCGCGGTGAGGTGGCCGAGGGGCGGCGGCTGGTTGCCGGGGTACGCCCTCTCGTACAGCGGCTCCGGGGGCCTCTCGTCACCGTCTCCACCGCCTTCACAGAGGCCCATCTGGCCGCGGCGGCGGGAGACGAGACGAGCCATCGCACCGCCCTGACCCGCGGCTTGGTCGAGGCGCGTGACCACGGCCAGCGGCTGTGGCTCGGCCAACGGCGGCCGGTGGCCGCGCGCCTGATGGCGGCGGCCCTGCGCGATGGGATCGAGGGGGAGGAGGCGCGGGGTTGGGTGCAGGGCTGGGAGTTGCTGGTGCCCCCGCCGCCGCTGCGCGTCGAGGCGTGGCCGTGGCCGGTGCGGGTCGAGACCCTCGGCCGCTTTCGCGTGGTCCGGGACGGGGTGGCGGTAGGGCTGGACTCTTCGGCCCAGCGGCGCCCCCTCGACCTCCTGCGGGCGCTGCTGGCATGCGGCGGGCGGGGGGTGCGGCGCGAGCGGCTGGCGGATCTTCTGTGGCCGGAGGCGGATGGCGACGCGGCGCAGCGGGTCTTCGCCACCACCCTCCACCGCCTCGGCCGGCTTGTGGGACGCGACGCGATTGTTCGTTCGCGCGATGGCAGGGTCGGCCTCGACCCGGCCCGGTGCTGGGTGGATGCGTGGGTGGTGGAGGAGCGGCTGGCGCCCTTGCTGGCGTGCGCGCGCTCCAACGACGGCGACGAACGCCAGCGGGTGGAGCAGGCGGAGGCAGCCATCGACCTCTATCGTGGCCCCCTGTTGCGCGCCACTGGCGGGGAGGTGTGGCTCCTGGCGCCGCGTGAGAGACTCCATGGCCGCGTCATCCGGGCGGTGGCGCGGGTGGGGGGCTATTGGGAGCAGGAAGGGGAGATCGAACGGGCGATCACCACCTATGAGCGCGGCCTCGAGGTGGATGGCCTGGAGGAGCCGTTCTATCAGGGGGTGATCCGTGGCTGGCTCGCCCTCGGTCTGCGCTCGAAGGCGATGGTCGCCTACCGGCGGTGTGAGGTGGCGCTCGCCGGCGGCCTCGGGGTGGAGCCGTCCGCCGAGACCACCGCCCTCTTGCGCGACTCGACGCCCCTCTCCCGGCGGCGCGTCACCCTGCCGCGCCTGCGCCGGTAGGGGGGCGCGCGAGGCGCGGGTCCCATCGCCACGATCGGCCCGGGGGGGCCGAGCTGGGGTAAGGACGCAGACCCGATCCCGTGGGGCTCGCTCGTCGCCGCGCCCTACCGCGTTCCGAATCAGGCGCCACATGGTCGTCGCCGAGGGTGGCGATGCGCCGCCGGCGGCTCCTGATTTCGGCGCGCCTCCTCCGCCTCGCTTGACGATCGCCTTCGTCTGCCCGATCCCGTGCAGGCGGCCGTGCCGCCTCGCCCCGAACCTGCCCCGCCATGGCCGAGACGGTCAGGGACGATCAGGGGCGGGTGGCCGCGCGCTCCTTGAGATGCCGGTGGTTTCGTTCACCTTAGGGGTAAGGGAGCGCACCCCCGGGGGCGGGCAGCCGTGCGCCAACCCAGGGGGTTGCAGATTGGCCCGCAGGCGGTTGTTGCCGATCTGGAGGGCCATGGACCGCCGTACCTTGATCGGGACGACAACCTCCCACGCCGCTCGGCAGACGGGGGGTGGTCTTCCCCCGCGTGGCGGGCGGGCGCCGCGTCTGCCCGCGGACTCCGCGTTGCAAGTTTGCAGGACGGACCGCACGGCCGCGGACCGCAGGGCTGCTGCGGTCGATCCCGGTCGCCCTCCGGCAGACCGCCCCGGCCGCAGGTCCCGTCCGGGGGGGCGAGCCCTTGGCCAGCCCTTGCAAGGTTGCAGGACGGACCCCAAACCTTGCGCCCTTCTCCTCATTCTTCTGCTCTCCACGGCCCTTGCCTGTAGCGGCGGCGGCGGGGGCGGCGGCGGGGGTGGGGCGGTCGATCAGGCCACCGCACCGGCGACCGTGGATCTCTCCGGGCGTGTCGGCGAGGTGGTGGCCGGCCTGGCCGGCGCCACCGCGGCCATCGCCCTGCCGCCCATCGACCTCTTCGCGGTCGGGGTGACCTCGCGGGCGATCATCGCCGGCCCGGTACGCATCGGTGGCGATGGCTCGTTTCACCTGCGCATCCCTGCCGGCGAGGTGGGGGTGGTGGTGGTCTTCGCGATCAACGGCCAGCCGGTGGCGATCCTCGCCCTCGCGCCCACCCACGACGTCCTTCCCACCCGCCAGGGTGGCACGGTCGATCTGGGGGTGGTGCGCATCGGCGCCGACCACCGGGCGCGACCCGAGCGCGACCCGTTGGGGCAGCTCGACTCGGACGGTGACGGTCTCCCCGATGCGACCGACCCGACCCCCGGGACCACCGTCGGGCCGCTGCCGGACAAAGACGGCGATGGCGTGCCCGACTTGGTGCAGGGCCAGATCGGCGCCGGTGACCGCGACCGCGACGGCGTAGCGGACAACCAGGACGCCTTTCCCGACGACGCGACGGAGTGGCTAGACACGGACGGCGACGGCGTGGGGGACCAGCGCGACACGGACGACGACGGCGACCTCTTGCCGGACACCGAGGAGGCCCAGCTCGGAACCGATCCCCGCAAGCAGGACACGGACGGCGACGGAATCAACGACGCCCTGGAGGTGGCACAGGGGAGCGATCCGCTCGATCCGACGAGCCGTCAGCCATCCGATCCACCGCCCGCGCCAATGGAGGATCGGGAGGGGCGCGCCACCGCCACCCCGCTTGTCCCCGGCGAGGCGGTGGCGGCAAGCCTCGGCGTGGCGGGCGAGGCAGACTGGTACGCGGTGGCGATGGCGCCGGGGGAGCACCTCGTAGTCCGGCTGGCGGCGGCCGGCTCGCCGGTGGATGGCACCCTCGCCCTGCTGGCGCCGGATGGCACGACCCTCGCCACGGCCGATGACACGGAGGGGCTCGACCCTGCCCTGGGCGGCTTCGTGGCCGCGGCCGGGACCTATTACCTGAAGGTGGCGGACGCCCGCGGTGGGGGAGGTCTTGGCTACACCTACACCCTCACCGCCACGGTGGAGCCCCTCGACCCGACGGCGGCGACCGCCTTCGGCCACACCCTCGACGCCCAGCCGGAGGGCGACGAGGCGGGCGGTGACGCGGCCTCGGCCGTGCCCCTCGCCATGGGCCAGGCCGTCGAGGGGTGGATCGGCCACCCAGGCGATCGCGACCTCTACGCCATCCACCTCGGCGCGGCCAGCCACCTCACCCTCGACGTGGACGCCGCAACGGACGGCGCAGAGCTCGACGCCACCCTCACCCTCTTCGACCGTGACGGCACCACGGTGGTGGCCACCAACGATGACCGTGACGGCCTCGACCCCAGCCTTGCGACCACCGTCACCACCGGGGGCACCTACTACGTGGCGGTCACCGACTTCTTCGGCGACGGGGGCGACGCCTTCTTCTACCGCCTGCGGGTCGAGCCGTAGGGCCGGAGGTTGCACCGCCGGCGTGGCGCGGCCGCCCCAGGCCTGAACGGCCGGGGGCGCGCCGGCTCCAGCGGCCGCCGAGCGCCACGTCGCCCGGCCGTGGCGTTGGGTCGCACCTCCGTGGCGGGCGGGAGGGACGAGCTCGCGCGCGCCCCGCGGCCAAGGGGCGGCGGCAATGCGGAGAAAGTGGCGTGATCGGCGCGACTGGAACCACGGTGGAGCGGCCGCGGGCCGCGGAGCCTTGGTGGAGCTGGAACATGGGCGCCTGCCTGCCGGCAGGGGTGGCGTCGACCGGGGATCGGCGCCCCGCGGCCAAGGGGTGGCGGCCATGCGGAGAAAGTGGCGTGATCGGCGCGACTGGAACCACGGTAAAGCGGCCGCGGGCCGCGGAGGCGGCGGCAGCGGGCGTCTACGGGGGGGCGTCGCGGGCGCCGGTAAGGCGCGCGGCGAGGGTGGCGAGCCCCTCCAGACCGAGGTCGGGGCGGTAGGTGTGGCGGCTCGTGAGGTGCGGGATCAGCAGCGTGGCGCAGCCGCCAGTGAGGAGGAGCTCGGCCGCGCCGCCGGCGGCGGTGGCCGCGAGGCGGGCCACCAGGGCGTCCACCATCCAGGCGTGGCCGGCGATCGAGCCGAGGGCGAGGGCGGTCTCGGTGGTGGTGCCGGGGATCTCCGCGGCGGCGGCGGGTGCGGGCAGGTGGGGGGCGCGGCCTCGCAGGCCGGCGAGGGCGGTCTCCAACCCGGGGGCAATCGCGCCGCCGCGGTAGCACGGTTCGCCGGCCGCGCCCAGGTCGATGAGGGTGCAGGTGGTGGCGGTGCCACAGTCCACGACGATGAGCGGCGGCTGCGCCCGCGCCAGGGCGCCCACCGCGGCGGCGATCCGGTCGACCCCGGCCTGGTTCGGGTAGGGGACTGCAAAGGTGAGGCCGTGCGGGGAGTGGTGCGAGACGAGGTGGGGTGGGGCGCCCAGACAGACGGTGAGCACATCCACCAGCATCGGGGTCAGCGCGGGGACCACGCAGGCAACCAGGGCGCGGGTCGTGTTGCCCATGGCCTCCACCGCCTGGACCACCGCCCCGGCGGTGAGTCCGTCGCGGTCGAGGTCGCGGCGATCCTGGATCTCTCCGTCCACCAGGCGGGCGAGGGTGAGGCGTGAGTTGCCGGCGTCGAGGAGGAGCATGGGAAGGTTCCGCGATCAGCGATCCGTAGCCAGCCAAGCGCGGCGCGGAGTGCGGTGCCTAAGGTACAACCGTGCGCGGCCCGGATCACCGCTCTTCCCGCGATGGCGCGCGACGCGCTGCGTTTGCGCCGTGGCGCGTGCGGCGCCGGCGTCCCGGGACGAGCGACCCCGAAGAGGCGGTTCTCCCCCCGGATGGGGCCCGCCCGGTCTCCCCACACCTCCCCAACCTCCGGCGGCCCCGATGGGGCCGCGGGTCACCGCTCTCCCCGTTCGTGCGGCAGAGCGCTGCAAGCGTCCTTACTCCGCCGGCCGCACGGAGAGGTCCCCGGCGACCACCGTCTCCCAGGTGCCGTCGTCGCGCTTCACCACCAGGGCGCCGGAGGCGTCGATGTCGCGGGCGACCCCGACCAGGGTGTCCTGGCTCCGCTGGACCGTGACCCGCTGGCCCAGGGTGATAGCGAGCCGCTTCCAACTCGCCATGCACTCGGCGGTCTCGCCGCGCAGGAGGCGGTGGTAGCCGGCGCCGAGGTGGGAGAGGAGTTGAAAGAGGACCTGCTCGCGCGGGTGGACCTCGCCGGTGATCTCGTAGAGGGAGGCGGCCTGGCCGACCAGCTCCTTCGGCCACATGGCCGCCGGGTGGTTGCAGTTGACCCCGATCCCCACCACCACGTAGTCGACCTGGCTGCCGGTGGTGGACATCTCGGTGAGGACACCGGCCACCTTGCGCCCCTCCACCTGCACATCGTTGGGCCACTTGAGGCGGGCCGGGTGGAGGCCCAAAAGCGGCTGCAGGCCGCGGCACAGGGCGACGCCCGCCACGAGGGTGATCAGGGGGATGTACTTCGGCGCCAGGGTGTGGGGGCGGAGGACCACGGAGAAGTAGAGGTTCACCCCGGCGGGCGAATACCACGGGCGGCCGGTGCGGCCGTGGCCGCCGCTTTGGTGGTCGGCCACCACCACCGTCCCCTCCGCCGCGCCGCCACGGGCGAGCCGGCGCGCCTCCTCCGAGGTCGAGGCGAGGTCGTCGTGAAAGTGGACCGCGGTGACCCACGGGATGGCGGCGGTCACCGCGGTGATGGTGGTCTGGGAGAGGGCCATGGGGTCTTCCGATCGCGCTTCCTACTCCAGCTCCAAGGTGAGGTCGATGGCGCGCGGCGAGTGGGTGAGGGCCCCAACGGAGATGAAGTCGACCCCGGTGGCGGCCACCGCCGCGACCGTCGCCAGGTCGATCCCGCCAGAGGCCTCGGTAACACCGCGGCCGCCGATTTGCTCGACCGCCGCCGCCAGGGTGGCGGGCGCCATGTTGTCGAGCAAGAGGAGGTCCGCGCCCGCGCCGAGCGCCGCATCGATCTCTTCCAGTTGTTCCACCTCGACCTCCACGGCGACCCCCCGGCCCGCATGGCGTCTCGCCCGCGCCACGGCTGCGGTGACCGAGCCGCACGCCTTGATGTGGTTGTCCTTGATCAGCACACCATCGAAGAGGCCAAAACGGTGGCTCACCCCGCCACCGCAGCGCACCGCGTATTTTTCCAACAGGCGCAGCCCCGGGGTGGTCTTGCGCGTGTCGCAGATGGCCGCGTGGCTGCCTGCCACCGCCGCCACGAAGCGGGCGGTGAGGGTGGCGATGCCGCACAGCCGCTGGGCGAGGTTGAGGGCGACCCGTTCGGCGGTGAGCAGGGGCGCCACCGGTCCGCTGATCCGCAACAGCGGCGCGCCCGCGGCCAGGCGGGTTCCGTCGGCGGCGAGGGGCTCGGTCCGCAGGCGCGGATCGACGAGCGCGAAGAGCCGTGCCGCCACGGTCACCCCGGCACAGGTCGCCGGCTCGCGCGTGACCACCACCGCCGTCCCGGTGGCGGTAGGGTCAATGCACGCGGCGGTGGTCACGTCGCCGCTGCCCACGTCCTCCGCCAGGAGGCGGCGCAGGAGGGAGTCGAGCCACGCCGGATCGAACGGCGGCAGCGGCCCAGGCGTGGGCACGCTACGAGAGCCGAGGGGGTGGCGGATCATGGCGAGGCGGGGAAGACCGGGGGGAGGCGGCGGACGCGCTCGTCGTAGGTGGCATCGTCGATCCCCCCGTCGCGGTGCAGGCGATCGAGGCGCTGGCGTTGCGCCGCCCCACTGGCCGGGGACGCGCCGTCCTTGAAGCGCACGAGCCAGAGGCCGTCGGGGCGGGCCACCGCCAGGAGGCGGCCCTCGGTGGACCAGGTGGCGGCGGTGGCGGGGTCGGGGGAAAAGAGATCGACCGCCACTTGTGTCTCGACGTCGATGAGGCTGCCGCCCACGAACAGCGCCGCGCCGCTCGGTGACCAGGCGGGCGGACCACAGGCGGCGAGGGGAAGCACAACTTCGTCGCCGTCCTCCGCGGCGAGGAGGTGCAGCCCATCGCCGACCGCTGCGGCAAGGCGGCCATCCGGTGCCCACGTCACGCCGCAGGCGGTGGCCCGCCACTTCGCCCGGGGGGCGGCGGGCCAGCCCTCCTTCGTTACCGCCCCGGTGAGGAGCTCGGCGTAGGCGGGTGCGGCGGGCGGGAGGTGGCGGAGGAGGAGGGCGAGGCGGCCATCGGTGGAGAGGGCGGGCGAGGCGCCGAGGGGATCGAGGGCGGGGCCGCCGCCCTCGGGCTGCCCGCCCGGGAGGTAGACCGCGCTGGCCTCGAAGAGGGGCGCGGCCGCGCCGCCCCGCGGATCGATGCGTGTCACCGACCAGACCACCTCGCGTCCAAAGGTGTAGCGCGTCACCCGGTGACTCACGAGGAGGAGGTCGCCGCGGTCGCCGAAGAGGGCGTCGGGAAGTCCGGTGCCGCCGTCGTTCAGGAGCTCCGTCCACCGCCCGTCGCCGGTGCGGCGCACCACGCGCGGTCCCTCTCCCGCGACGATAAGCCCGTTGTTGTCCCACGCCACCACCCGCGCCCAGTCGGTGTGGGCAAAGCCTTGGTGGTCGCCGCTGGCGAGGGTGACCACGTGCAGGCCGTGGTCGAGGTAGGCGAGACGGTCGCCGGCGGGCGAGAAGCAGAACGCGCCCTGGGGGGGCGAGCTTGCGCGGGCGATCCGGGCGACCTGCACGCCGGCGCGCCCCTGCCAGCGCGGCGGGTGGGCGAGGGGCGCACAGGCGGCAACGAAAAGCGCGAGGAGGAGAGGGAGGCGGCCCATCGGTGGAGGAGGATAGCTCGTCGCGACCCACGAACCGAGGCGGGGGTCCGACCCGGCGCGCGCCGCTTCACCTCGGCCATCTCCCGGAACGGGAAGGGGCGCAAACCATCGACCGGCTCATCGCCCCGTGGTGCTCGCCCATTGTCTCCCGCCCCCGTTCTTCTTCCCCCTGGCGGGAAGGGTCCCACCGCGAACGCCGGCCGAACCTTCTCTTTTCGACCCACGGGATGCGATGGTTGGCGCACGGCGTCGCCTTGTGGAGGGGAGGAGACGACGGGAGAGGAGCTCTCTATGGCAGACGAAGCGAAGTCCCCTTCAAACCAGTTATGCCGCGGTCTGGCGCGGCTGCTGGCGATCTCGGATGAGGACGTGGTGGCGGCGATGCGCACCATCCCCGGCTTTCTCGACATCACCCCCGGGGACTTTCGCGAGCTCTACGAGTTTGCCTACGCCCACGCGGTGAGTCGCCTCACCCACCGGTTGCTCGCCCACCAGGTGATGGTGCGTGCGGTGGTGACGGTGGCGCCGGCGACGCCGCTCACCGAGGTGGCGGCGACCATGGCGCGGGCGGCGGTCTCCGGGGTGGTGGTGGTGGTGGAGGGGCGGCCGGTGGGGGTGGTCTCCGAGCGCGACTTCCTCACCCGCCTCGGGGGTGGTGAGGTAGAGAGCCTCATGGCGATCATCGCCGGCGCCTTCGGCGGTACGGGTTGTGCGGTGGGGTCGCTGAAGGAGGAGCGGGCGGAGGAGATTATGTCCGCGCCGGTGGTCACCGTGGAGGAGGCGCAGCCGTTGTGCGCGGTCGCCGACCTCTTCGCCACCCACCACATCAACCGGGTGGTGGTGGTGGATGGCCACGGCCAACTCGCCGGCATCCTCACCCGCCACGACCTGGTGCGCGCGATCTTCGGCAGCGCGGAGGTGATCTGATGCGGCTCGCCGACTACCTGGCGAAGATGCGCCCGACTACCACCTCTCCCCCGCGGGTCAAGCTGGCGGAGATTGGCTGGTCGTGGCTTGGCGCCTTCCTCGGCATCGGAGCGGTCGCCATCGTCGAGTACCACTTCCTTGCGGGTACCGACTACGTGATGGTGATCGGCTCCTTCGGGGCGTCGGCGGTCCTCATCTATGGCGCGATCAAGAGCCCGCTGGCCCAGCCGCGCAACGTTCTCGGCGGCCACGTGGTCTCGGCGCTGGTTGGCGTGGCGAGTTACCAGCTCTTGCACGGCTGGATGTGGGTGGCGTGCGCGGTGGCGGTGGCCACCGCCATCGCGGTGATGCACGCCCTGCGCTGCCTCCACCCGCCGGGTGGCGCCACCGCGTTGATCGCGGTGATCGGCGGCGCCAAGATCCACGCCCTCGGTTACCTCTACGCCCTCATCCCCGCGGGGCTCGGAGCCTTGGTGATGCTCATCATCGCGGTCTTGGTGAACAACCTCGCGCCCACCCGGCGCTATCCCGAGTATTGGTGGTGAGCGCGGTCGGCCCAGGTTCCGGTCCGCCGCCGCCGGTGGGCGAAGAGGACGGCTGGCTCTACCGCTACCGGGCGCGGGTGGTCTCCGTCTACGACGGCGACACCTGCACGGTGGAGATTGACCTCGGCCTCTCGGTCTGGCTGCGCGGCGAGAAGCTTCGCCTGGCACGGATCAATGCCCCGGAGGTGCGCGGCCGCGAGCGAGCCGCGGGGCTGGCGGCACGCGACTGGCTCAAGACACGGATTGCCGGCAAGGAGGTCGTCCTCCACACCTGGAAGGATCAGAAGGGGAAGTTCGGCCGCTACCTGGCCGAGGTTTGGCGCGCCGATGGCGACGGCTGGCTGAACATCAACGACGCGCTCGTCGCCGCCGGCCACGCGGTCTATCGCGACTACTGAGCGGTGGCCCCATCCGGAGCCGCGGCGCAATCCACGGACCCGTACGCGGCCAACTCCGGTATCGCGGTCTCCGGCGAGGTCGCGTCGGGCGCGGGCCGCGATCTCGCGCAGGCGGTCGATCTCCATCGCGAAGGAGCGCGCCGGCAGGTCGCGGAGGTTGGCGAGGGCACGGCCGTACTGGAACAACGCGGGGTGCGGCCGGCGCGCCATCGCGGCCCGCGCCCGCCGCGTCGCTTGATTCCCCAGCGCGGGGAGGGTCTCGCCGGCGCGCGGATCAGCGCCGGGGGGCGGGTGGATCCACCACCACCTCGACCTCGCCGCGGAGCCGGGCACGTTGGGCGCGCATGATCTGAAAGTTCTTCCCCTCCTCATCCTGGACCTGGAGGAGGAACTCGCAGTGCAGGCAGTCGGTGAACTTGTTGCCGAGGGTGGTGTGGCACGACGTCCCCTCGACCGCCCAGCAGGAGCGCCCGCCGTTGGCGCCGCCGTTGAGCCCGTCGAGGCGGCTCTCGATCGCCGCCGGACAGACTCCGAGGACGGCCGCGCGTGGTCCCCCTGGCTCGCGGCCACAGTGGCGGTGTTCCCAGCAGTTGTCCCGTGTCGCCATGGTCGAGTCTCCCCTCCATCACACACAAGAATGGCTATTCGGTTGCCTCGGTATTGGAGTCAAGGAGCGCGGGAGGTGCGGGCCGCATGCGTTTCACTCCCTAAGAAGACCGCGCCACCGCCGCGGTGGACGGGTGGCGACGGATCGCGCGGCGGCGCTTTTGTTGGCGCGGGCGTGGCGGTCGCGTGCCGCGTGGGTCGTCAGTGGCCCTTCGCCCCCAGAGGGGGGGAAGGGGTAGGCCCGCCGGTGCGCAACCGCTCGCGCATCCCGCCCATGAGCTGGAAGGTCGCCCCCTCCTCGTCTTGAACCTGGAGAAGAAAGTCGCAGTGCAAACACTCCAGAAACTTCGCGCCGATGGTCTCGAAGCAGACGGTGTCCTCGACCGCCCAGCAGGCACGGCCGCCGTTGGTGCCGCCGTTGATTCCGTCGAGGCGGCTCTCGATCGCCGCCGGACAGAGGCCGAGGGTGTTGACCTGTGCACCCCCCGGCTCGCGGCCGCAGTGGCGGTACTCCCAGCAGTTGGATCGTGCAGCCATGGCTGCGCTCCATTTCGGCACGGGTTTGGACGATTGCCTGGAGGCTTCTTCGGTGGGCGCGGTGGTGCGGTCAAGACTGCCCCCACGGCCGGCGGGCGGGCGCGGCGCGCACCGCCCCGGCGGTGAAGGGGTCCGGCTTGTCCCGGGCAGCGCGGGCGGTGGGTAGCGTCCCGCGCCAACGACCCCGGTCGAGTAGGCAGGGGCGGACGCGACGGGTAAGGTCAGGGCGCCTTTGGGAGCGTGTCGATGGGGAGACCTCTGGATGAACAGCCGTGGGTGATCGCCACCGCCTCCACTGTGGCGGCGGTGGCGATCAAGCTCAACGGCCTCACCCTGCGCTGGGAGGTGCAGGGGTGGGAGGCAGTAGCGGAGCTGGAGCGGCAGGGAGAGCCGTGCCTCTTCTGTTTCTGGCACAACCGGCTGCTGTACATCGGCTACCACCTCTGCCGGATCCCCCTCACCATGCTCATCTCCCGGTCGAAGGACGGCGCCTACATTGAAGCGTTGTCGCGGAGGTATGGGATCGAGGCGGTGCGCGGCTCGTCCACCCGTGGCGGCGCGCGCGCTTTGGTCGAGATGGTTGCGTTGGCGCGCGCCTCGACCCGCCACCTGGGGATTACCCCGGACGGTCCGAAGGGGCCGCTCTACGAGGTGCAGCCGGGGATCATCGCCCTCGCCCAGAAGAGCGGCCGGCCGCTGGTACCGGTCACTCTGTCGGCGACCCGTCTCCACCGCTTCGCCTCGTGGGACCGTTTCCTTCTGCCGCTCCCCTTTGCCCGTGTCCACCTCCGTTACGGCGCGCCGCGGGTGGTGGAGCCGGGACGCGCCGCCTTCGAGGAGGAGCGGCAGCGGCTGCAAAGCGAGCTGCGCCGCCTCACCCGCGAGGCAGACCAAGCCGCGGGTCAGCCGGTGGACCCGGAGTTGGAGGGCGGGGTTTGAACTGGCTGTCGCGCTGGCTCAGCTATCGCCTCACCCAGCCGGTGGCGGAATACGTCCCCTTTGCCCCCATGGAGACGGAGGCGGAATACGCCTGCCTGCGCCCCGGCGACGTCCTGTTGGTGGAGGGCGATCAGCGGGTCAGCGTGGTGATCAAGTACATCACTCAGTCCACCTGGTCGCACGCCGCCCTCTTCGTGGGCGCGGCGGGCGGAGAGGGGGGCGAGTTGGTGGAGGCGGATCTCTGTTGCGGCGTGCGGGTCGTCCCGCTGGAGCGGTACCGCAACTTCAACGTCCGCATCTGCCGCCCCGTGGGGCTGACCGACGTGGATTGCGCGAAGGTGGTGGCGTTCGTGATGGCGCGGGTCGGCCAGGGTTACGACCTGCGCAACGTCACCGACCTCGCCCGCTACATCTTCCCGGTGGGGGCGCGGCGCAGGCGCGGCCTCGCCACCCTCGGCAGCGGTGACGCCAGCCAGGCGATCTGCTCGACCCTGATTGCCGAGGCATTCCAGTCGGTGCGCTACCCAATCCTCCCCGAGCGGCTGACCGTGCGCGGCGGCGAGCGGTTCCGTATCCGCCACCACACCCTCTTCACCCCGCGCGACTTCGATCTTTCTCCCTACTTCCAGGTGGTGAAGCCGACCCTGGCGCGCGGCTTCGACTACCGGCAGGTGCGGTGGGTGGACCGCGACTCCCCCTGACTCCCGCCCTCCCCATCTCGCTGCTTTCGACTCGCATCCCGTGTACCTCCTCTACAACGCCCTCGCCCTCCTGGCCATCGGCCTCACCCTGCCGTACTGGGTGTGGCGCTACTTCACCACCCCCAAGTACAAGGAGGGGCTGCGCCAGCGTCTCGGTACCCTGCCGGCGGCGGTGGTGGCGGATCTTGCGGACCACCCCTGCCTCTGGCTGCACGCGGTGTCGGTGGGCGAGACGATGGCGGCCCTCGGCCTGGTGGAGGCGCTCCACCGGCGCTACCCGGAGCTGCGGGTGGTCTTCTCCACGGTGACCGCTACCGGCCAGCGGGTGGCGCGCGAGCGGGTGGCGTGCGCCGACCACGTGATCTACTTCCCCCTCGACCTGCCGTGGATGGTGCGGCGGGTGGTGGCGCAGCTTCGCCCGCAGCTGTTCGTGGTGATGGAGACGGAGATCTGGCCCAACTGCTTCCGCGAGCTCGGCCGGCGCGGGGTGCCCATCGTCATTGCCAACGGCCGCCTGTCACCGTCGTCGTTTCAAGGCTACCGCCGCCTGCGCTTTGTGATGCGCCGCGTACTGGCCCCGGTGACCCGCTTCGCCATGCAGTCCGAGGGCGACGGCGCGCGGATGCGCGCGATCGGCGCGGAGCCCTCGCGGGTGGTGGTCACCGGCAACGTGAAGGTCGACGAGGCGCGTGCGCTCCCGGACGCGGCGGCGATGGCGCAACTGGCAACGCGCATCGGGGGGCCAACGGCGGGACCGGTGTGGATCTGTGCCTCCACCCACGAGGGCGAGGAGGCGATCTGTCTCGACGCCTTCGCGCGGTTGCGCCCGCAGTGGCCGGAGCTGCGCCTCATCCTCGCGCCGCGCCACCCGGAGCGGTGCGACGCGGTGGACCGACTCCTGCGCGACCGCGGTATCGACTTCTTGCGCCTCTCCGCCGCCGGCGGCCGCTGGCACGAGCCGTGTCTGCTGGTCGACGAGGTGGGGTGGGTGATGCGCCTCTACGGCTACGCCACCGTCGCCTTCGTGGGCGGGTCGTTGGTCGCCACCGGCGGCCACAACCTGCTGGAGCCGGCGGCGTGGGGGGTGGCCTCCTGCTTCGGTCCGCACACCTTCAACTTCCCCGACATCACCGAGGGGCTCCTCGCCGCGGGCGGCGGGATCCGGGTGGCGGACGGGGCAACCTTGGAGCGCGAGACCCGCGCCCTCTTCGCCGATCCCGCGCGCCGGCAGGCGGTGGGGGAGGCGGCGCGGCGGCTGGTGGAGGCGAAGGGGGGGGCGGTGGCCCGCACCGTGGCGGTGGTGGCCGAGGCAATGGAGGCAAGGGGGTGACCCGCGCCCTGGTGGAGCTTCTCGGCGGGCGGCGCGCACCGCCCGCCTGGGCGTGGTTGGGGTTGCTGCTCTTGCGCGGCCTCGGCCACCTCTACGGCGCCGCCCAGTGGCTGCGTGCGGCCAGCTATCGCCACGGTTGGCCACACCGGTATCGCGCCCCGTGCCCGGTGATTGCGGTGGGCAACCTCGTCGCCGGCGGCACCGGCAAGACCCCACTGGTGGTGTGGCTGGCCGAGCGGCTCAGCCAGGCGGGCCACCGGGTGGCGGTGGTGAGTCGCGGCTACCGCCAACCGGGCCTGAGGCCGGTGACCGTGGTCTCCGATGGCCGTGGCCACCGCGATCGCCCGCCGGCGGCGGCGGACGAGGCGGCGATGGTGGCGGCGCGCCTGCCTGCGGTGGCGGTGGTCACCGCGCCGGTGCGCTGGCGGGCGATCGCGGTGGCGGTGAACGAGCTTGGCTGCGATTGCGTTGTTCTCGATGACGCCTTTCAACACCTGGCGGTGGCGCGTGATCTCGACCTCTGCCTCCTCGACGCGGATCACCCCTTCGCTAACGGCGCGGTCCTGCCCGGTGGGCTGCTGCGTGAGTACCCGGCCGCCCTGGGCCGCGCCGACCTCGTCATTCTCAGCCGCGCCGGGGGGGACGGCGGGGCGGCCGCGGTGGCGCGCCTCGCCCGCCGTTTTCCCGCCCTCGAAATGGTGGTCACCCGCCACGCGGTGGGGGCGGTGGTGCGCCTCGGCAACGAGGCGGCGGGGGAGCAGGCGGTGGCGGGCCGGCCCCTCGCCTGCCTGTGTGGCATCGCCCGGCCCGACGCCTTTCGCGCCACGGTGGTGGAGCTTGGCGTGGAGGTGGTGCGCCTCTTCGCCTTCGGCGACCACCACCCGTTCACCGCCGGCGACCTGCGCATGGTGGGCGAGGCGGCGGCGGCGGCGGGGGCGACGGGGCTCATCTGCACTGAGAAGGACGCGGTGAAGATCGACCCGGCCTGGTCGTCTCTGCCCATCTGGGTGGTGCGCCTGGAGCTGGAGGTGATCGCCGGCGGCGAGCTTTTGTGGCAACGGGTGACAGGCGCGGTGCGCCGCGCCAGGGGCGGTGGATTGGGCCCGGGGGAGGGGGAGACGGGAGGGGCAGGGCCAGGGGTGGCCGGGGCGGGGGTGGCCGGGGCGGGGGGGGTGGGGGGAGGTCGGCCGGGCGGGCCGGCGGTGCGGAAGCGGGGAGAGAGTGCTGAGCCTCCGCACCAACCGTCGGCCACCCCCTCCCCCGCACCGCCATCCCCGTCCGGAGCGTCCGGCCGCCCCGCCCTCTTGCTTGATCGCGACGGCACCCTCATCGAGGAACGCGACTACCTCTCCGATCCCGCTGGCGTCGCCCTCCTTCCCGGGGTGGCGGCGGCAATCGGGTTGGCGAACCGGGCCGGTTGGGTGGTGGTCGTCGTCTCCAACCAGTCGGGGATTGGGCGCGGCTACTTCGGCGAGTCGGAGGTGGCGGCGGTGAACCAACGGATCGAGCGGTTGCTCGCCGCCGAGGGCGCCCATCTCGACCGCCTCTACCACTGTCCCCACGCCCCGGAGGCTCGGTGTTCCTGCCGCAAGCCGGCGCCGGGGATGGCGCTCCAGGCGGCGGCGGAGCTTGGCCTCGACCTCGGCCGCTCGTTCGTCATCGGCGACAAGCCGGCCGACCTCGCCCTTGCCCGGGCGGTGGGGGCGACGCCCCTGTTGGTGCGCACCGGCTACGGCCGGGAGACCGAGGCGGCGGGCCCTGATGCAGCGCGCGTCTTCGCCGACCTCGGCGCGGCGATTCGTTGGGTGGTGGCCACGGTCGCGGCGCCTTTATGATTCATCCCGCGCTCGCCCGTCGCCGATAGGGGGACGGTGCCCACCCGCAACCAGGAGTCACCCATGGCCATGTTCAGCAAGCCCGACAAGTTCAACGATGTCGCCAAGCCCGCCGCCAGCCACGACGATGAGCTGCGCGAGCAGTTCCCGCGCAGCCAGCCGCACCCGGCGCGCTCCTTCGACAAGCCGCCGCGCGCCACCCTCGGCAAGACCGTGACCATCGAGGGCGGGGTGAGCGCCAACGAGGACCTGGAGATCCTCGGCCGGATCAAGGGCCACGTGGCGGTCGCCGGCCACACCCTGACGGTGGGCGAGGAGGCGGTGATTGAGGCGGACGTCCACGCGAGCACGGTGGTGGTGGAGGGCGAGGTCCACGGTCCGATCGAGGCGGAGGAGCGACTGGAGATCGCCGCCGGCGGCGTGGTCATCGGCGACGTGAAGGCGCCCTCCCTGGTGATTCGTGACGGCGCCACCCTGAAGGGCAGCGTCGAGATGGACGCCACCCATCGCTCCGCTCCGCCGGCGAAGAAGAAGGCGCCAGAGCCGAAGCAGTCGCCCTTCAAGGTGGCCGCGGAGAAGGGGTCCGAGACCGAGGTGGCGGCAGGCTGATGGCGCTGGCCCCTCCCTTGGAGGTTGTGGCCAGAGCTCGTGGAGGGTTCCGCCGCCCCGCCACCGGCGCCCGGTCAGCGCGCCATGTGGTGGCGGCGCGTGACACACCGTGCCTTCGCCCGCCCCCCTGTGGCACCGTGGTTGGCCACCATCCAGGCCGCCCGCGGCCGTGACGCTCAAGTACCCGCTGACCCACCCACTCTTAGGAGAACGTCCATGTCCCTCATGTCCATGCGCAGAGCCAAGCCCGTCGCCTTCGTGTTGATCTTTACGATGCTGTGGATCGGGATGCCGCCCGCGGCGCGGGCCGCGGTGATTCCTACCGGGCAGGCGATCGCCCTGCAGGAGCACGCGGCCATCCCCTCCGGCGTGGCCGCGGCCTTGGCGCGGGAGGAGGTGCGCGCGCAGTTCGTCGCTCTCGGGGTGGCCCCATCCGAGGTGGAGCATCGGTTGGCCGCGTTGAGTGACGGTGAGCTCGCGCGCCTCGACCACCACCTGGCGGCGTTGCCGGCGGGGGGCGATGCCATCCTCGGGGTACTGGGGGTGGTCCTGGTGGTGCTGCTCGTCCTGGAGATGGTCGGGGTCATCGACATCTTCAAGAAGTTCTAGGGGTCGGTCGGATCTTGTCGATCGTGGCGCGGGGGGGCGGGCGCGAGTCCGGATCGCTCTTGGTTCGTCGCGCTACAGGCGGCGAGGGGACGAAGAACCGGGCCCGCTCCGGCCCCACCCTCCGGCTCCACCCTCCGCGGCGGGGGCGGTGGCCGAGGTGGCCGGCGCTCAGCCTGGCGATGGTGCTGGCGTTGGCCGGGTGCGGCGGCCACGGTGCAGCCCACGCGCCGGCGCGGGCGGGCAACGCCGGGGTACCGCTCGCCGTGGAGCTGACCGCGACGCCGTTCTTCCCTCAAGAGGCGTACCAGTGCGGCCCGGCGGCCCTGGCCACCGTGCTGCGCGCCTCCGGGGTTGATGTGTCGCCCGGGGAGCTGACCCCGCAGCTCTATCTGCCAAAGCGGCGGGGCAGCCTGCAACTCGAGCTGCTGGCGGCGAGTCGGCGCCACGGCCGCCTGCCGTACCCGATCGAGGGCGGCCCCGCCGAGCTGGTGGCCGAGCTGGAGGGCGGCCGTCCGGTGTTGGTCATGCAGAACATCGGCCTGGCCCTTTGGCCCGTGTGGCACTACGCCGTGGTGGTGGGGCTGGACGAGGGGCGGGACGAATACCTCCTGCGCTCGGGGGGGCGGGAGCGGCTGGCGATGGCGGGGTCCCGTTTTCTCCGGAGCTGGCGGCTGGCGGGCCAGTGGGGGTTGGTGATCCTGCGGCCCGGTGAGCTGCCGGCCCGTCCCGACCGGACGCGCTACTTGAAGGCGGTCGCCGCCCTGGAAGGGGGAGGACAACCGGCGGCGGCGCGTGTCGCCTATCGCGCGGCTTTGGAGCAGTGGCCGGGGGAGGCGGTGGCGCGCCTTGGCCTCGGGAACGTGGCCCTGGCCTTGGGGGAGGCCCACGAGGCGGAGGGGATCTACCGCCAGCTCCTCGACGACGACCCGGGCAACGCCAGCGCCCGCAACAACCTCGCCCAGGCCCTCGCCGAGCAGGGCTGCTACAGCGCGGCACTGCACGAGATCGATAGGGCCCGCGCCCAGGCCGGTGAGGGGGCGCCGTTGGCGGAAGTGCTCGCCCAGACCCGCAGCGAGATCGTCATCCGGGCAGCCCAGGAAGGGGGAGAGGGCGACTGTCGCGGCCACGACCCGTAGCCGTCGCCGCGGCCCAGGTCGCGCCCGTCGCGGCGGCGAACCCTCGGAGCCTGTCGGACTTTGGCGATCGTGGGCCGCGACTCGGGCCCCGTTGTTCGTGTCATCGCCCCGCGTAGCGCTACGAACGGCTCTCCCTCCGGGCTCGAGCCCACTTCTTCTCGGCCCACGATCGCCAAAGTCCGACAGACTCCTCGCGTCCACCCGGAAGCGACTCTTCGATGGGGGAGCCCATTCGGGTGTTCAGAGTTTTAGGTCCCTCGTGGTGTTCGCGGCGAAGGGTACGTGCACAGCCGCGCCCGCGCCTCTTTCCGGGGCAAGAAAATCGTTGCCCAGGTCCGTGCTTGACCGGGTGGAACGTGGAGGGTGAACTGGGCGCGGCCGGTGGTGCGGCGTGATCGGACGCGCACCAAGGAGGTGATCGATGGGACGACAGCGGCGTTCGGTACCCCTCGTGCAGCGCCGGCGCAGTGCGCCCGGCGTGGCGCCTGGCACTGTCTCCATCGACCCGCAGGCGCACCCTTCGCGGCTTAGCGTCATCACCTACAACGCGGAGGTTGCGGAGGAGCACGCGGTGGCGGACGTGGCGAGGGTCGGCCCGTTGCGCCGTGCGGATCGCATCATCTGGGTCGCCGTGGAGGGGCTGGGCGACGCCCACGTCTTGGAAGAGTTGGCGCGCCTGTTCAGGCTCCACCCCCTCGCCCTGGAGGACGTGGTCAATGTCCACCAGCGGCCGAAGGTCGAGGCGTACGACGACCACCTCTACTGCGCGATGCGCATGTTCGGCTTGGAGCGGGGGGAGCTGGATGTCCAGCAGGTCAGCCTCTTCATGGGGGAGGGTTTCGTCCTCACCTTGGAGGAGCGGGCGTGCGGTTGCCTCGACCCGGTGCGGCGGCGTTTGTTGCAGGCCGGCCCGGGTCGGCTGCGCCGCTCCGGCGCCGATTACCTGGCGTACACCGTGCTCGACGCCGTCGTCGATCGTTACTTCCCGGTGTTGCATGCCTTGGCCGAGCGGCTGGAGGAGCTGGAGGATCGGGTCCTCGACCCGGCGCGGCAGGAGCTGATCCCGCACATCCACCACGTGCGTCGCGAGCTTCTCCTTGTGCGGCGTTCGGTGTGGCCCCTGGGCGAGGCGATCAGCCGCTTGCTGCGCGAGGAGGCGGAGGCCGACTTCATCTCCGCCGCCCTGCGCCCCTACCTGCGTGATCTCCACGACCACACGATCCAGCTCAAGGAGGGGTTCGACCTGTGCATCAGCATGGTGGAGGGGCTGATGGAGGCGTACCGCTCGGCGGTCACCATGCGGGCCAACGAGGTGATGCGGGTGCTCACCGTGTTCGCATCGTTTTTCCTGCCCCTGAGCTTCGTCGCCAGCCTCTACGGGATGAACTTCAACCCCCGCACCTCGCCCCTCAACATGCCGGAGCTGGATTGGTACTTCGGCTATCCGCTGGTGCTCGTGGTGATGGCCGCGATTGGGGGCGGCCTGCTGCTCTACTTCCAGCACAAGGGTTGGCTTGGCGGGCCGCCGCGGGGCGGGGAGGGGGCCGGTACGCCAGGCGGAGACGATGCGAAGGGTAAGCGGCGTGGCTGAGCCCCCGCCGCGAATGGTGCCGGTGCCCTTGTGGGCAGACACTGCCGCGTAGGTGCGCCGCCCCCGCCAGGGCGATCGCCGATCCGCCGCCCCCGCCGGGCAAGGAGGCGCCGGCCGCGTAACTTGGCGGTCGGGCTGGCTCCCGCCCCCGGCGCGTGCGTGTAACAATGGCCCATGGCCGAGGTGGAGCAGACGACGGGGGCGGGGGTGGCCGACATCGCCCCACCGCCCGCGGCGCCGGAGGGGCGGGGAGGGCGGCGAAACACCGTCCGTGACTCGTCCCTTGCGGTGGTGGCGGTGCGGGTGGCGCGGGCCTTCAACCACGACCAGGTTTTGCTCCACGCCTCGGCGCTGACCTACGTCACCCTCCTCTCCCTGGTCCCCTTCCTCGCCCTCGCCTTCGCCATCCTCACCGGCCTTGGCGTGCCGCGGCGCCTGGAGCCGTGGATCATGGGGCGGATCTCCGCCGGTTCGGAGGAGGTGGCGCAGCGGATCCTCGGCTACATCGACAACCTCAAGGTGGCCTCCCTCGGGACCGCCGGGGTGATTGGCCTGCTGGTCACCGTGGTGTTGGTGATGGGCAACATCGAGCGCGCCTTCAACCACATCTGGGGGGTGGGCCGGCCGCGACCGTGGCCGCGCAAGTTCGCCGACTTCCTCTCCGTAGTCCTGGTCTTCCCCTTTCTCATCCTCGCCGCCTCCTCGCTCAACGCCCTCTTCGAAGGTGCACCACCGGCGGTGGTGGGTGGCGCGGCCGGCCCCCTGTGGAGCGAGGTCGGGCGGTTGATCCTGCGCGGCGCGCCCCACCTCTTCGTGATCACCGCCCTGACCCTCCTCTACATCTTCATGCCGAACACCCGCGTCCGCTTCACCGCGGCGGTGGCTGGCGGGGTGGTGGCGGGGGTGATCTTGGAGGTAACCCAGGCCCTCTATTTCCACTTTCAGATCGGCGCCGCCCGGTACAACGCCATCTACGGTGCGATCGCGCAGTTGCCGGTCTTCTTGGTGTGGATCTACCTGTCGTGGGTGGTCACCCTCCTCGGGGCGGAGGTGGCGTGGGCGGTACAGATGGAACACGGCCGGCGGCGCGCCGGCGGGGTCGATTTCCCGCCTGCCTCGCCCCTCGAGTGCCTCCACATCGAGCTCCTCCGCCTGGTGGCGCAGCGCTATCAGAGGGGCGAGGGGGCGTCGGCGATGGCGCAGATCGCCACCCTTACCGGTCTGCCGCCGGCGAGCTGCGCGGCGCTCCTCGATGGCCTCACCGATGCCGGCTTGCTCCTTTCCGATGGCGGCGATCCCGCGGGCTACGTGCCGGCCAGGCCGCCGGATACCCTCACCCTCCACGAGGTGCGCACCCGCCTCTTGCCGCACCTGCCGCCCGCCCTTGGCGAGGCGATCGCCCCCCACCTCGCCGGCGCCCTGGGCAGGGGCGACGCGGTGGTGGCATGGCGCACCGTGCTGGCGGAGCTGTTGACGCCGCCCGCGGAGTAGATTGTCTCCACCCCGTCTCCACCCCGTCTCCACCCCGACGCCACGAGCTCTCCCATGTCCGCGACCGCCTCCACCATGCTCCCCCTGGGGACGCCCGCTCCAGACTTCGACCTGCCCAACGTGGCCGGCGGCCGCCTCTCCCTAGCCGATTCCATCGGCCGGTCGCTGCTGGTGATCTTTCTGTGTCGCCACTGCCCCTTCGTGGTCCACGTGGCCGGGGAGCTGGCCCGCGTCGGCCGCACCTATGGCGACCGGGTGGCGATTGTCGCCATCTCGGCGAACGACGCGGACGCCTACCCCGACGACGCCCCTGCCTCCCTGGCGAAGGCGGCGGCGGCGTGGGGCTGGCCCTTCCCGGTCCTCCATGACGCGAGCCAGGCGGTCGCCAAGGCGTACCACGCTGCCTGCACCCCGGACTTCTTCCTCTTCGATGCGGGCCACCGGCTTGTCTACCGCGGCCAGCTTGACGACGCGCGCCCTGGCAATGGCGTCCCGGTGACCGGCAAAGATTTGCGCGCGGCGCTCGACGCCTGCCTTGCGGGACGGCCGTGCGCGGCGGTGCAGCGGCCGTCGCTGGGCTGCAACATCAAGTGGCGGCCGGGGAACGAGCCCGCCTACTTCGGCTGAGCGCCCCCCTCGCCAGTAACCCCCGGAGACCCCACTCTCCTCTCGGTGGGGCCCGCGGCTTGGTCGTGGCTACCGTGGTTCCTGCAACCCGTGGAGATTCCGCCGCCGTGTCTGTCCTCGATCGCATCCTGTCGACCACCCGCGCCGGGGTGGCGGAGCGCAAGCTCCGCACCCCGGAGGCGGAGCTGCGCGCGCGTCTCGCGGAGCTGGGGCCGTGCCGCCCCTTTTTGGAGGCGCTGCGCCGGCCTCCCGGGGCGCCGATCCGCGTCCTCGCCGAGATCAAGCGCCGCTCGCCCTCGCGCGGGGAGATCCGCCCCGGGGCGTCGCCCGAACAGGTGGCCCGCGCCTACCACGCGGCGGGGGTGGCGGCGATCTCGGTCCTCACCGACCAGCCCTTCTTCGATGGCCGCCTGGAGTTTCTTGCCCGGGTTCGCGAGGTGGTGCCCCTGCCCCTGCTGCGCAAGGATTTCCACGTGGACCCGTACCAACTGGTGGAGGCCAGGGTGGCGGGCGCGGACGCGGTGCTGTTGATCGCCGCGGCCCTCCAGGGCGACCAGCTCACCGACCTCGTGGCCCTCGCCGGGGAACTCGGGATGGCCGCCCTAGTGGAGATCTGGGCGACAGACGAGGTGGAGCGGGTCGCCGGCCTCCCCCTGGTAGGGATCAACCACCGTGACCTCCACACCCTGAAGATCGACATGTCGATCACCGGCCGGTTGCTCGCCGGCGGCCTGCGCGCCTCTCTCGCCCCGCGCGCGGTGGTGGTGGGCGAGAGCGGCATCGACTCGCCCGCGACCGTGGTGCGGATGGCCGCCCTTGGCCTCGACTGTCTGCTGGTGGGCACGACCCTGATGGCCGCCCCGGACATCGGCGCCCGGGTCCGCGAGCTGTTCGCCGGCCCGCGCTAACCCGGCCGGGGGTGGAGCCGCCATGCGCTTCGATCCCCCGCTGATCGCGGCGACCCTGATCCGCCGCTACCACCGTTTTCTCGCCGACGTGCGCCTGGCGAGCGGTGCGGTGGTCACCGTTCACTGCCCCAACCCGGGGCGGATGGCGGGCTGCTGTACGCCGGGCAGCCCGGTGCGGTTTGCCGACAGCGGCAACCCGAAGCGCAAGCTGCGGTTTACCTGGGAACTGGTTCACACCGGCATTACCTGGGTTGGGGTGAACACCCTGCGGGCGAACGCGATCGTCCGCGAGGCGCTTGCGGCGGGGGTGATCATCGAACTCGCCGGCTATCCCGAGGTTCGCCCCGAGGTGCGTTACGGGGCCCACAGCCGGGTCGATTTCCTCCTCACCCGCGGTAGCTCGCGCTGCTACGTCGAGGTGAAGAACGTCACCCTCGCCACGGCAGGCTGCGCCATGTTCCCCGACGCGGTGACTGGGCGCGGCCTCACCCACCTCCACGAGCTCGCCAAGCGGGTCGCGGCGGGCGACCGGGCGGTGATGGTGTATCTGGTGAACCGCGACGACTGCGACCGCTTCGCCCCCGCCGCCCACATCGACCCGGCCTACGCCGCGGGGCTTGCCGAGGCGGTGGCGGCGGGGGTCGAGGTGGTGGTCTACGCCGCCCGCGTGCGTCCGGCGCGGATCACGGTGGCACGGCGGATCCGCCATGTCCGCGTCGAATGACGACGCCGTCCGGGGGGGGCAACTCCACCCTCGGAGCCGGTCGGACTACGTCCCGATCGACGACGGAACCCACGACGCCACCCGAAAGGCTGACCTCCATCCACCGCCGTTCAGGGGGGCCAACAGCAGAGGATAGGGCTACCCCCGGCCCCCGTGGCCGAGGTCGCCAGTGGCGCAGGTGGTCGCCGGTAGCTGGGGTCATACCGTCAGCGCGGCGTGGGGCCGCCCGATCCGCCTACCTCTTGCGGCCATCGCCATCAGGACCGGCGCGACCAGCAAGATAGCCGACGGCTCCGGCGCCGCCACGTAGCTGTAGGCCACGGAGACTGTGCCGCTATAGCTCTCGTGCAGGACGAAGGTCTCGATTTGAGGAAAGAAAAGCGAGATCGAAGTGGTCTCTCCCGGCCCAGGCGGGCTAACCGGCATTGAGCCGAATGCCATGTCCGCGACCAGACTCGGATACAACTCAATCCCCACCATGCCGAGGCCGGTGAAGAGGTCGCGGGTCGATTGGGATGCTTCGGAAAAGAGGGCGTCGTTGGTCGTGAAGTCGAGGAGATGGGTCGTCTCGTCCGGCCCACCGTTATGGCCATTGGGACCATCGCCATCGTCCGCCACCGTAATCTGGACGGTGGCCGAAGCGGGGGAAGCGGGGGAGGTGAGCCCAAACACGAACGGGGCAATGAAGAAGGGTGGCGGTGCCACCGCCGGGCCGTATGCAGTGAAGCCAAAGGAGACATTGTGGTTGAGTGTGAATGGGGAGAAGCCGTAGGTGTCGGCGTCGTCGTAGTCGATCAGCATCTCCTGGCTGAGAGTCAGATTGGTGAGTCGTACGGCCACGTTGGTGAGGGTGCCGAGGCCGGGGTTGAACTGAGCAAAGGAGACGGGTCCGCTCACCTCCGAGAAAGAAATGCTGTCAGTGATGATTTCCGCCGTCGCCGCCGTCGCCGCCGTGGCCGCCGTGGTGGCGAGCGCGGCGACGAACATTCCTAACTGCCCAACCACAACCAGATTGTTTTTCATGCTTGCCTCTTCAAAAAGTTGGGGTGCAACACTTGCTTGTGCAATGTAGCTGGGGTCACCAATGTAGCTGGGGTCACAATAGCTGGCAATAGCTGGGGTCAGGTCTTGCCTTACGACACCCTCCATCCAGTTGG
>Ga0210029_1000010_pt1 | contig 127223 bp, 110 predicted proteins | sample CryGeymeta201521_FD_183985 | JGI IMG/M metagenome (GOLD analysis project Ga0210029, IMG submission 183985) | Groundwater microbial communities from Crystal Geyser aquifers in Utah, USA - Crystal Geyser metaG 2015-21 (SPAdes) (version 2) | ecosystem: Environmental > Aquatic > Deep subsurface >... | reverse complement strand
ACTATGAACATAATATTTAGATCCAGCATTGAATCCAGCGCGCCTGCCTGCCGGTAGGCAGGTCTACCAATTCCGCCCTGCCTTCGGCAGGCAGGCACTTGAGCATTTAAATCACTGAACACCGAACACCGAACACTAATCTAAAACGGATGACAAAATTATAAAATATTTTCTTTTAAACACTAAATAAGCAGTAAATATACTCCGTTGATTGAAAATATTTTCTAAATTTGCACCTCGTTAAGAAAAACACCTAGTAACCAACTATTTTACAACACCTTAAGCAATGTCTGATTTAATTCCAGAACCAAAAATATTTGCTTGCTCACAAAGTGAAACCCTAGCAACAGATATTGCTAAGTATTTTGGTAGTGATTTGGGCAAGGTAATCACTTCACACTATAGTGATGGTGAATTTCAACCCTCGTTTGAAGAGTCTGTTCGCGGTAGTCGTGTTTTTCTTATTGGTTCTACTTTTCCTAATAGCGACCACTTGATGGAAATGCTTTTGATGATTGATGCTGCAAAACGCGCTTCTGCCAGACATATTACTGCTGTAATGCCCTATTTTGGCTGGGCAAGACAGGACAGAAAAGACAAACCCAGAGTGCCTATAGCCGCAAAATTAGTTGCAAAAATGCTGGAAACAGCCGGCGCAACTAGAATTATTACTATGGATTTGCACGCAGACCAAATACAAGGATTTTTTGAAAAACCGGTAGATCACTTATTTGCATCTACCATCTTTTTGCCATATTTACGCAATCTAAAATTAGATAATTTAACGATAGCTTCCCCAGATATGGGTGGTTCAAAACGGGCTTATGCATATTCTAAATTTTTAGAAAGTGATGTGGTTATCTGTTACAAACAAAGAGAAAAAGCAAATATAATTTCCCACATGGAACTTATTGGCGACGTAACCGGAAAAAATGTAGTGTTAGCAGACGATATGGTGGACACAGCCGGAACCCTTGCCACCGCAGCCGATTTGATGATGGAAAGAGGAGCCCTTAGCGTAAGAGCCATTTGTACACACGCCATTCTTTCGGGAAATGCTTACGAACGTATCGAAAACTCCAAATTAGAAGAATTAATCGTAACCGATTCCATTCCGCTGAAAAGAGAAAGTAAAAAAATTAAAGTAATTTCCTGTGCCAAACTATTTGCTGATGTAATGATTAGCGTAAACACAAATAGATCGATAAGTTCTAAATTTTTAATGTAGAAGGAAGTAGAAACAACAATCATTACTATTTTTAGCATAATGGTAATTGTAAAAAACACATAAATAGTAATTACAATTTTTAAAAAAACGCCTATAACTATAACTTAATTTAAAAGAAAAGATGCAAAAAGGCGTTCCATCTTACTTTTAAAAAACAAATGAAAATAAAAAAATGAAATCAATTACAATCAAAGGATCTCAAAGAGAAAGCGTGGGCAAAGTAGCAACTAAGGCCTTACGTAATGCTGGACTGGTACCTTGCGTAGTATACGGAGGAGAAAACCCAATTCACTTTACCGCTGAAGAAATAGCATTTAAAGACTTGGTATATACTCCAGATGTATATACAGTTGTGCTTGCTATAAAAGGTTCAGGAAAAATTAATGCCATCCTTCAGGACATTCAATACCATCCTGTAACCGACAAAATTATTCACGTAGATTTCTACCAAATTTTTGACGACAAAGAAATCACTATGGAAATTCCTTTCAAAACCACTGGAAATGCGCGTGGTGTTAAAAATGGAGGTGTTTTACGTGTGCCTAGACGTAAACTTAAAATAAAAGCTTTACCTAATGATCTTCCTGACTTTATTGAGGCAGATATTACAGAACTTAAAATTGGAAGTAAATTATATGTTACTGCCCTTAAAAATGATGCCTACAAAATTATGCATCCTGACAATACCGTTATTGCTCAAGTTAGAACCTCACGTGTAGCTGTAGCTGACCTTGGAGAAGAAGAAACGGAACATGAAGATACTGTTGAAGCAGAAAATCCAGAAGAAGCACAAACTACTGAATAAATTGTATAAATTTTTTAATATAAAAACATCCCAACGTATAATTGGGATGTTTTTTTTTATTTTTACAAAAAAATGATGCTCGCTTTCTTTGGAAGAATTTTAACTCGTAAAAAAAATGCCCTTCTTGACGAAAAAAAACCAATGAAGAAATACCTAATTGTTGGCCTTGGAAACATTGGCCCAAAATATGAAAATACCCGTCACAACATTGGGTTTAAGGTTTTAGATCACTTTGCATATAAAGAGAACCTGGTTTTTACTCCCGGCAGATTGGGCGATATTGCCACTTATAAATTGAAAGGAAGAACTTTTTTATTCCTAAAACCAAGCACTTATATGAACCTAAGCGGTAAAGCCGTTTACTATTGGCTGGACAAAGAAAAAATACCTTTGGAAAACGTATTGATTATTACCGACGATTTAAACTTACCTTTCGGAAGCATTCGCGTTAAAACAAAAGGTAGCGACGGCGGTCATAATGGATTAAAAGATATTCAAGCGCATTTAGGTACAACAAACTATAACCGTTTTCGTTTTGGCATTGATAATGAATTTAGTAGAAAAAATCAAATTGACTTTGTTTTAGGAGAATGGGAACCTGAGGAAGCAAAACAGCTTCCTGAACGATTGGATCTCTCTCTTGAAATCATTAAATCCTTTGTTTTGGCAGGAATTACAAACACCATGAATTTGTTTAACGGAAAATAAAAACAATTTGAAAATTCACCATTCCTTAGCTAACTACCACAACGATAGAGCTACTGTCGTAACTATAGGAACTTTTGACGGCGTGCATATCGGCCATAAAGAAATTCTAAAAAAACTAATCGCAACCGCCGAAAAAAACGATTTAGATTCCGTCATCCTTACTTTTTTTCCGCATCCGCGCATGGTATTACAAAACGATAGTAACATCAAACTCCTTAATACCATTGAGGAACGAGAAGCTATTTTTTCTAAAACATCGCTCCATCACTTAATCATTCATCCCTTTACCACACAATTTTCAAGACTCACAGCTTTAGAATTTGTTCGAGACATCTTAGTTCATAAATTACATGCCAAAAAAATAATCATAGGATATGACCACCGTTTTGGAAGAAATAGAAATGCAAACATCGATGATTTAAAAGAATTTGGTAAAACCTATAATTTTGAAGTAGAAGAAATTTCAGCAAAAGAACTAGATGAAGTTACCGTAAGCTCCACCAAAATAAGAAAAGCACTAGAAGAAGGCGATATAGAAAAAGCCAATGATTATTTAGGATACCCTTTTATGCTAAATGGTACTATTGTAAGGGGAAAAGGCATCGGAAAAACCATTAACTACCCAACGGCAAACCTACATATTGAAGAAGAATATAAAATAATTCCAAAAAACGGCGTCTATCTGGTTCAAGCCATTTTAGACAATAAATTAACTTATGGATTAATGAGTATCGGCACAAACCCAACTGTTGGCGGCACTTCAAGAACCATCGAGACCTTTTTTTTAGACACAACTAGCAATTTGTATAACAAAAAACTTCAGATTGAACTAATAATAAAAATTCGAGATGAAGAAAAATTTCATTCTTTAGAGGCACTACAAACCGCCATAAAAGATGACGAAACTTTTGCAAGAGACTATCTTCAAAAACATCATGCTCAATAAATATTTATTTAAACAAATAGACAACAGCGGACTTATACTTTTTAGGGTTGTTTTTGGGTTGCTTATCACACTGGAAGCCTTTGGTGCCATCGCCACAGGATGGGTACATGATGTTTTTATAGAACCAGAATTTACCTTCTCCTTTATAGGTTTTGAATGGTTGCAACCACTTCCCGGAAATGGTATGTATTTTTATTTTGCCCTAATGGGAATTTTTGGCTTTCTGGTGATGATAGGGTATACATACCGCTTTAGCATTATTTGTTATACTATTATGTGGACCGGTGTTTATTTGATGCAGAAATCAGCTTATAACAACCACTACTATCTATTAGCATTGTTGCTTTTTTTAATGAGCTTCCTGCCCGCTCACAGATGGCTTTCGGTAGATGCATTGACGAATTCAAAAATAAAATCATCCTCAATGTCTAGGTGGTGTGCATTGGTTATAATTTTACAAATATGGATTGTTTATACCTATGCCTCTATAGCAAAATTATATCCAGACTGGTTAGACGCTTCTATGGCAAAAATTTTAATGAGCAGTAAGGCAGATTATTGGATTATTGGTGGTTTTTTACAACAAGATTGGGTGCATTGGAGCATTGCTTATACCGGAATTTTATTTGACCTGCTCATCGTCCCGCTTTTGCTTTGGAAACATACCAGAATGTTTGGGTTTATTATTTCTATATTTTTTCATCTGTTCAATTCCATCGTGTTTCAGATTGGAATTTTTCCTTATATGTCCATCGCTTTTGCCTTGTTTTTCTTTACGCCAAAAATTCTTCAACACCGATTTCTTCCCAAAAAAGAATTTTATACTAAGGGGGAGTTTCTTGTTCCAACCTACAAAAAACCATTGCTTATTTTATTTTCCATGTACTTTCTGGTGCAAATTGCCCTTCCATTGCGGCATTGGGCAATAGAAGATACTGTTTTGTGGACCGAAGAAGGCCATCGATTGAGTTGGCGTATGATGCTTCGCTCCAAATCAGGCTCTGCAAGAGTGCATGTGGTTGACAAAAAAACTTGTGAAACCACCCGCATAGATATATACAATCTTTTAAGCAAAAAACAATATCAATCTTTACCTACACATCCTGATTTTATGTGGCAATATGCGCAACGGCTTAAAAAACAATATGCTGCTATAGGAAAAGATGTTGCCGTTTATTTTGATGTAAAAGTAAGTGTTAACCGCAGACCTTTACAACAATTTACAAACCCAAACGTAGATTTAGCAGCAGAAAAATGGCATCCTTTTAAACACCATAACTGGATTTTGCCTTCCAATTTTGCAAAAGAATAAAGGATAAGTTGTTAAGCCTTCACAAAAAAAATTTAAACTTTCTTATTCAAAAATATATTACATCCTTTCCACTCATTTCCGTAAATTTGCTCTTTCTAAAAAAAGATTATGTTACAAGTAAACGATATTCGCGAAAATAAAGATGCCTATATAAGCGCATTGAAAAAAAGAAATTTTGATGCCAAAGAACTTTTCAACCAAGTTCTGCAAGCCGATGAAGAGAGAAGAAGCACCCAAGCAAAACTTGACGCAACCCTTTCGGAAGCCAATAAACTTTCAAAAGATATAGGAGATCTTTTCAAAAATGGAGAACAACAGAAAGCTGCCATTTTAAAAGAAAAAACAGGGAAGCTTAAAGAAACTTCTAAAGAACTAAATGACACCCTTCAATCCATCGTTGAAAAATTACAACAACTTCTTTATACCATCCCTAATGTTCCTAACGCCCTTGTTCCGGCAGGTGTTTCAGAAGAAGATAACGAAGAGGTTTTTCGCAAAGGCGATATTCCAAAACTAGCAGAAGGTGCTTTGCCGCATTGGGAATTAGCAAAAAAATACGACATCATCGACTTTGAATTGGGTAACAAAATAACAGGAGCAGGATTTCCTGTATATAAAGGAAAAGGTGCTAGACTGCAACGTGCCATGATTAGTTACTTTTTAGATAAAAACACCGCAGCAGGATATACCGAATACCAAGTGCCACATATGGTAAATGAAGCCTCTGCTTTTGGCACCGGGCAATTGCCAGACAAAGAAGGGCAAATGTATTTTGTAACCGAAGATCATTTATTTTTAATCCCAACTGCCGAAGTCCCGATAACCAATATGTTTCGAGAGGAATTATTGCCACACACTTCCTTACCCGTGTTGTGTACAGGATACACTCCTTGTTTTAGAAGAGAAGCTGGAAGCTACGGTGCACATGTTCGTGGATTAAATCGTTTGCACCAATTTGATAAAGTAGAAATTGTACGTATAGAACATCCTGACAACTCGTATAAAGCCCTAGAGGGCATGGTAAATCACGTGAAAGAAATTTTAGATGAGTTGCAACTTCCCTACCGCATTTTACGCCTCTGTGGCGGCGATTTAGGATTTACTTCTGCCCTAACCTATGATTTTGAAGTGTTTTCCACAGCACAGGACCGCTGGCTAGAAATTTCATCTGTTTCCAATTTTGAAACCTTTCAAGCTAACCGACTCAAACTGCGCTTTAAAGATGAAAACGGGAAAAACCGCTTAGCGCATACCCTAAACGGGAGCTCTTTAGCATTGCCAAGAGTTTTAGCAGGCATATTAGAAAACTGCCAAACTCCTAATGGCATTAAAATTCCAAAAGTTTTAGTGCCTTATTGTGGCTTTGACTTCATTGATTAAATACATCTTGACCGCTCACCGATGACCAATTCCTTTAAAAAGTAAGCATCGGTGCATATTCAAAAATAACAATTAACTTTTCTCTAAGATTGGTTTTTACATACTTCCACTCGCTTTTAGTATATTTACCAAAAACAAACCCGATGCGTTTTATTGTTTTTCTTTTGTTTCTCAGCATTTCTTCCATTTCGTTTGGACAAAGCGAAGCGTTGGCAAAAAATTATTTTGATCAAGGAGCTTTTGACAAAGCACTTCCTATTTATGAAAAGTTACACCAAAACAATCCTAATCGCTTAGATTATTTGCTTTCATTGGTTGTTACACATCAACAATTAGAAAATTATACCCAAGCCGAAGTCCTTCTTAAAAAGGGCACACAACTAGCAAAAAACAGCCCAACTTTATGGATTGAATTGGGTAGAAATTATCAACTTCAAAAAGACACCCTAAACGCCAATTTATACTACAAACAAGCACTCAACAGCATTGAAGAAAGACCAAATCTAGCGCATACCATCGCAACAGCATTTAGCAAATACAACCTTTTAGAAGAAGCCGTTTTGGCTTATGAAATTGGAATGGCAGCAAACCCACAATTAGATTTTAACATGCCTCTTGCCCGCATTTATGGGGAACAAGGAAAGCTAGAAAAAATGTTTGAAAGCTACTTAAATAGTATAGAAAAAAATCCCGGAATTGCCATAACAGCACAACGCTATTTTGAAAACTACATCACTGAAAATCCCGAAAATGAAGCCAATGAAATTTTTAGGAAAACCATTTTAAAAAAATCGCAAGCCAATCCTGATATTTTATATAACGAACTTTTAAGTTGGCTTTTTGTTCAGCAAAAGCAATATGACCGAGCATTTGTGCAGCAAAAAGCAATCTTTAAACGTACCATGGAAAACCAACAAGGACTCATCGATTTAGCTATGATTACCATAGAGGAAAAAGAATATACCATTGCAAAAGAAGTGTTACACTTTATCATCGAAAATGCAACTACCGATCAGCTACGAGTTGAGGCCTATCAAAACATCCTGCTAATAGATACCTCAATCGCTGAAAAAAAAGAGTATGAAAGCATAAAAACAAAATACGAAAACCTGTTCTCTTTATATGGAAAAGGCACCTTAACCTTTGGCTTACAATTAGATTACAATCATTTTATCGCTTTTCAACTAGAACAAAAAGAACTCGCTATAGAAAATCTGAAAAATCTAATAAAAGAAAAATTAAGCCGATACCAAGAAGCAAAAGCCATAATGAAATTAGCCGATATTTTAGTTTTTGATGAAAAGTTTAACGAAGCACTTATCCACTATTCCCAAATACAAAGCAAGGTAAAAAACGACCCTATTGCACAAGAAGCCCGTTTTAAAGTAGCAAGAACAAGTTATTTTAAAGGCGATTTTATCTGGGCACAAACCCAATTAGATATTCTAAAAAAATCCACCTCGCAGCTTATCGCAAACGACGCCATGGAATTAAGCCTATTAATTAGTGATAATTCCCTAGAAGACTCCACCCAAACCGCATTAAAACTTTATTCTAAAGCAGATTTACTGGCATTGCAAAACAAAAACCAAGAAGCCATTAACGTACTTAATACCATATTAAAAAACCACAAAGACGAATCCATAGAAGACGAAGCTTTATACAAACAAGCACTGGTATTTGAAAAAACCAAACAATTTAATAATGCAATAGCAAACTATCTGCAAATCATTGAATTTCACTCTCAAGATATTTTGGCAGACAATGCTTATTTTAATTTAGCAGAACTCTATAACAAAACCCTGCAACAACCCGAAAAAGCAAAAGAATTTTATGAACAAATCATTTTTAACCATCAAGATTCCATCTATTTTGTAGAAGCTAGAAAACAATTCCGAAGCATTCGCGGAGATGCTCTTAATTAAATCAGTACCTGCGCAAAATCTTAAATAATCACATAGAAGTAAAGACGTAATATATTACGTCCCAACCAAAAAAAATAAGAAGCCCAATGCATATCTACAACGTAACGATAAACATAGAAGAAGACATCCACGACCGCTGGCTACAATGGATGCGTGAGGAGCACATTCCGGAAATGCTCGCCACAGGAAAATTTAGCAATGCTAAAATGTGTCGTGTCTTAGTTGAAGAAGAAATGGGTGGTCTCACCTATTCAATACAATATACAACCGATAGTAAAGAAACCCTAGAAAAATATTATACAGAAGATGCTGCCAGATTAAGAGCACAAAGCAAACTATTTGAAGGTAAATTTGTTGCCTTCAGAACCGAATTAGAAATTATTAGTGAGCAATCCTTTTCTGCCATGACCTTTGCAAAAGATTAAAAGAAGTGAAATACAATTGAAAAATACAACAAACCAATTCAAAAAATAGCCCAAAATAGCTTCCCCATTATTTAAGGAAAATAGGAATGGCAAAGCAGATGAGAAAACCGTATAAAAAAGACGAAAGAGAAAAAAATGCCTCAAAATTTGCCTCTCACAAAGACACTAACGAAGTGCGTGCAAAAAAGTTTCTTGGACAACATTTTTTAAAAGACGAAAACATAGCACAACAAATTGCCAATACCCTCTCTTTTAAAGGGTATAAAAACGTATTAGAAATCGGTCCGGGAATGGGAGTGCTTACCAAATACCTTCTTCAAAAACAAATAAATTTAACTGTAATGGAGCTGGACAGAGATTCTGTTGCTTATTTGAATAGCACTTTTAGAGAAGAACATCCCGCAAACATCACTCCAACCAACTTTCAGATAATTGAGGCCGATTTTTTAAAAATAAACTTATCTGATTATTTTAAGGAAGCCCAATTTGCAATAACCGGAAACTTCCCTTACAATATATCCACACAAATTGTTTTTAAAACTTTAGAATGGCGCCACCAAATACCGGAATTTACCGGCATGTTTCAAAAAGAAGTCGCCCTTCGCATTTGCGCTAAAGAAGGCAGCAAAGTATATGGCATCCTATCGGTTTTGGCACAAGCATTTTACGATGCCGAATATTTGTTTACTGTACTACCACACGTTTTTAATCCCCCTCCAAAAGTAGATAGCGGCGTGTTACGACTCAGCAGAAAAGAAAATTATACCCTTCCTTGCAGTGAAAAACTCTTTTTCTCTGTCGTAAAGACCTCTTTTGGCCAACGAAGAAAAACGTTGCGTAACAGTTTAAAATCACTTTCCTTAAGCGATAAATTAAAAGAAGATAGTATCTTTGACAAACGTCCTGAGCAACTGAGTGTTCAGCAATTCATTAGCTTAACCAAAAAAATAGAAAGCGATGCAATTTCAGATTAGTCCTGAATTTATAGAAAAAATTGAACAACTTGTTGTCGAACAAAACAACAAAGAGTTGCAATTGCATTTAGAGGATTTGCACCATGCAGACATCGCTGAAATTCTTAACGAACTCAACCTAGACGAAACCACCTACATCATCAAACTTTTAGATAGCGAAAAAACTGCCGAAGTTTTGATGGAACTTGATGAAGACGATCGAGAAAAAATATTAAACAACCTTTCCTCCAAAGAAATTGCCGATGAACTGGAAGAAATGGATACCGATGATGCAGCCGATATCATTTCTGAACTATCCCAAGAACGGCAAGGAGAGGTCATTGCCAACATTGAAGACCAAGAACATGCTGCAGACATACAAGAACTGCTTAGGTATCATGAAAATTCTGCCGGTGGGTTAATGGCAAAAGAGCTCATAAAAGTAAGAGAAACTTGGACCGTTGGTGGATGTGTAAGAGAAATGCGAAGGCAAGCTGAAAATGTAACCCGAGTACACTCTATTTATGTGGTTGATGCCAAAGACAAACTTAAAGGAAGACTCTCTCTAAAAGATTTACTCACTGTGGATGCAAAAACCAAAATTGCAGAAATTTATATCCCTAGAGTAGATTATGTAAATGTGCATACCGAAGGCGAAGAAGTAGCCAGAATCATGCAAAAATATGACTTAGAAGCCATTCCGGTCGTGGATGATTTAGGCAGACTAGTTGGACGAATTACCATTGATGATATTGTAGATTTTATAAGAGATGAAGCCGAAAAAGATTACCAATTAGCAGCAGGTATTTCACAAGACGTTGAAGCAGATGATAGCTTTTTCAAACAAACCAAAGCACGATTACCTTGGCTTTTTCTAGCCCTTATGGGCGGCTTTATAGCGGTTAAAGTTTCCGGGCAATTTGAAGGCGCAATGGTTAATTTTGGCGTATTATTCTTTTTCACACCACTCATCGCTGCAATGGCAGGTAATGTAGGAGTGCAATCCTCAGCCATCATTGTACAAGGTATTGCCAATGGCAGTTTAGGAGGCTCTCTCACAAAACGCTTGCTTAAAGAAGTTATCTTAAGCCTCCTAAATGGTGTATTACTGGCAATTATTTTACTTTTCGGAAGCCATTTTTTACTTGGAGTCGATTATATCATAGGCATAACTGTTTCTATAGCGTTAATGTCAGTTATGATTATTGCCTCGTTAATTGGCACTTTTGTTCCCATAACTTTAGACAAATATGGTATCGATCCTGCATTAGCAACAGGACCATTTATCACTACAAGTAATGATATTTTTGGCATTTTAATTTACTTTTCCATCGCTAAATTAATTCTCGGATTTTAATTTTTTAGCGGGCTGAACCGCGCTACCTGCCTGCCGGCAGGTAGGTCCGCTATAGTTTTGCTGCAAAAAAACAGCAAAAGCTGCCGCTGCTATCGCTGCCCGAAAATTGACAAACATTTTCTACCTTTACCTAAAATTACATGTTTTGGATGTTTTTCAACTAGAAATCACCGTTCCTCCTTCTGCTATTGATGCATTACTTCACGCTAACAACGTGGCATATTTACAATGGATACAAGATGTGGCTGAACAACATTGGCTTTCAAAAACAAATCCTCCAATGCGTGAAAAATATGCTTGGGTGGTTCTCAATCATTTTATTGAATACAAAGCCCCTGCTTTTAAAAACGACACCATAATTTTAAAAACATGGGTGGCAAACTGTAGTGGAGCAACCACAGAAAGACACACACAAATCATTCGTAAAAACGACGAAAAAATTTTGGCAACCGCCAAAACAGTTTGGTGCCTTATCCATCAAAAAACACAAAAACCTCTTCGATTAACTCAAGAAATAACATCCCTATTCCTATGAAAATCCTACACCTCGACAAAAACCACCCACTGCTACTAGAACAACTGGCAAAAGCCGGATTTACAAATAAAGAAGATTTTAGCTCCACAAAATCTGAAATAGAAAAGATTATTTCAACCTATGAAGGTATTGTAATTAGAAGTCGCTTTACCATAGACAAAACCTTTCTTGACGCTGCAAAAAATCTGAAATTTATAGCACGTGTAGGAGCCGGGCTGGAAAGCATAGATATCGATTATGCTAAATCAAAAGGTGTCCACCTCATAGCAGCTCCCGAAGGCAATAGTAATGCAGTTAGCGAACACGCTTTAGGTATGATACTTTCGCTTTTCAACAATCTGAACAAGGCAAATCAAGAAGTAAAACAAGGATTTTGGAATCGCGAATCCAATCGTGGAACTGAACTAGATGGCAAAACGGTAGGCATCATTGGCTATGGCAATATGGGAAAAGCCTTTGCAAAAAAACTGCGAGGTTTTGATGTGGAGGTACTCTGCTGCGATATACTGGAAAATGTGGGTGATGAAAATGCAAAACAAGTGCCTTTAGACGAAATTCAAAAAAAAGCCGATGTACTAAGCCTACACACACCGTGGACACCTCTAACCGATAAAATGGTGAATACTAAATTTATCGAAGGATTTCAAAAACCTTTTTGGTTTATCAATACGGCAAGAGGTAAAAGCGTGGTGACAAAAGATGTAGTCGCCGCATTACGCTCCGGTAAAATTCTAGGTGCAGGTTTAGATGTTTTAGAATATGAGAAACTCTCCTTTGAATCGCTGTTTACTGAAAGCAACCTTCCTGATACTTTGCACCAATTAATGCACATGAATAATGTGTTGTTGAGTCCGCATATAGCTGGATGGACTGTTGAAAGTAAAAATAAATTAGCACAAGTTATTGTAGATAAAATTGTTGATTTTTTTGGTGAAAAAGAAAAGAATATTGACATACCCAACAAAGAGCAAAGAGTAACAGGACTGGGCGGCTTTTTCTTCAAAACAAAAAATCCAAAAAATTTAATTGCCTGGTACAATACCCACTTAGGATTGAACACAGACACCTATGGCTGTACTTTTTGGTGGAAAGACAAAACAGGAAACGATTGTTCCACACAATGGAGCCCATTTGCCGAAGATACCACCTATTTTTCGCCAAGTGAAAAACCGTTTATGCAAAATTTTAGAGTTAAAAATCTATCGCTATTACTGGAACAGTTAAAAAATGAAGGCGTGTCGGTTGTGGGAGAAATGGAAGAATTTGAATATGGCAAGTTTGGTTGGATTCTAGATCCGGAAGGAAATAAAATAGAACTTTGGGAACCCATTGATAGTGCTTTTTTATAATAAATATTTTTAGTACATTTATTTCTCAAACCAAAAAAATAATTGTGTTATGGAAGAAAATATCAATGCCGGAGCCGCAAGTACTGCTGATGAATTTAAAGAAGGATGGAATCAAGCTATAGGTCAAAACCAAGAAAATAAAAAGTTACTTGCCGGAATTTTAGCCATTGTATTAGGCGGATTTGGAATTCATAAATTTATACTAGGGTATAATAAAGAAGGGATTATTTTACTTTCTGTTACCGTTGTTTTAGGAATTGTAACCTGCGGTATAGCTGCATCACTAACCTGGATTATTGGCGTTGTGGAAGGTATCATTTACTTAACAAAATCGGACGAAGAATTTTACCAAACCTATCAGGTGGGCAGAAAACCTTGGTTTTAATTTTTTTTAGTAAAAAAAATAGGTTTGTTTTAAATCTTTATACTAATCCTCAGCCTCCTCTGTTTTAGAGGCATATTTGCGTTCCAATTCTGCTTGAAACTCTTCCATTACAGGTTTTACTGTACTTTCTGGCAAGTCTGCTATACGAATGTACATCAACCCGTCAACAGCATTATTAAACAGCGGATCGACATTAAAAGCTACTACTTTAGCATTTTGTTTGATGTATTTTTTTATCAAAACCGGTAATCGTAAATGCCCCGGCTCCAATTCATCAATCACTCTGTCAAATTTATTTAAATCGGCTTCGGTTTCATCAAAAACAAAATCTTTATCGGCGTCTTTAAGTTTTACTTTAAAATCTTTTTTAGGGTGGATAAACTGAGCCACGTAAGGGTCGTAATAATTAGATTTCATAAACTCTATCATCAACGATTTTGAAAATTCAGAAAACTGATCGCTTATGGTTACTCCTCCTATTAAATAACGGTGTTCCGGAAAACGAAGGGTAGTATGTACTATACCTTTCCAAAGCAGAAACAAAGGCATGGGTTTTTGCTGGTATTCTTTGATGATAAAAGCACGACCCATTTCTATGGACTGGCTCATCATTTTATAGAGTTCGGGTTCAAAACGAAATAATGCCTGCAAGTAAAAGCCGTCGATTCCATATTTAGCAAATATTTGAGAGCCTAATCCCATACGGTAGGCACCAGCCACTTTTTTTGCTTCGCGATCCCATAAAAACATATGGTGATAATAGGTGTCAAAAGCATCTAAATCGATTGCTTTGTTAGTGCCTTCGCCCACTTCTCTAAAAGTAATTTCACGTAATCTTCCAATCTCTTGGAGTAGGTTTGGTATTAATTTTGCTTCAGCAAGATATACCTCATAATTTTTGCTTACTAAAAGTCGTTTGTCCAGTGCTAATAAGGATTCTACTTCTTTTTCTAAAATAGAGGAAGCGATAGGAGTAGCTATTTTTTTAGGAGCCTTTGGAAGTTTTAACGTTTTCGGAATGTTATCTAAAAGTTTTTTCTTGTTGAAGGTATTGGATAGCATATAGGTTTTCTTTCTCAAAAATGCGGTGAAATCTTCTAAACTTTCCTGCTCTTTTTGATCGGCAACCGAAATAGGATTTCCTATTCTAATTTTAATAATTCGGTCTCTTTGGCTTAACAATTCAGAAGGCAATTTTGCGGTGCGAAACACATCGTTTATTTTTGCCAATTTGTAAAAAAGTAAACTGTTTTTTGCGTGAAAATAAATCGGAACGACAGGAACTTCGGCTCTTTTAATAAGTTTCATTGCAGCTTCTTCCCAAGGTTTGTCAATTATTTGTTTATCCTCGCGATAGGTAGAAACCTCTCCTGCCGGGAAAATTCCTAATGGATGTCCTTCTTGTAATTGTTTTAAAGCCGCCTTAAATCCGGAAAGGCTGGATTGCACTTCCTTATTGTTTTCAAAAGGATTTACAGGCATTACATAAGGTATCAAGGGCTCAATACGATGGAGCAAAAAATTGGCTATAATTTTAAAATCTACTCGTTGTTCTAACAATATTTTAAGTAATAAAATACCGTCAATTCCCCCCAAAGGATGGTTTGAAATGGTAATAAAAGCACCGTTTTTTGGAATGCGTTTTAAATCTTCTTCGGGTATTTCAAACTTTACCCCAAACTCCTCTAGCAAGGCATTTATAAAATCTAAATCTTTAAGGTGTTTGTGCTTGTCATAAATCGTATTACACGCAGAAATGCGCAACACTTTCATTAAAGACCAGCCCATAAAAGTGCCAAAAAAGCCAAATTTATCGACTTTAATGGCTTTTGCCATTTCTTTAGATGTAACGAGACCCATAGTTATTTTTGTAATACTTGGTAGTAAAAGTACGTAAATTTAAAATAAGTTAATTTCTGTTTCAGAGGTACAATTTTTTTTTAAGTTAAGTTCCTGTCCATGCCAAAATTTGGTGGGGAATGCCCATTGATTATATCGGTTGGTTTGATAAAATCATTCCATGGAAACTCATAAGTTACAACTCCCATTTTTTATTTTACTACAAACTGCACCGTTTCACGACTTTGTTGTTTTACTAATACCTGAAAATTATTTTCTAAAAGCACAACCTCTGCTTCTTTAAAATGCCGAATGGTATAAAGAGTGACATTTTCATTAAAATTGACTTTAAATTTTGGTTTTAATGCAGACAGAAGTTCCTCCAATTTATTAAATCTATTATCCACACAAACTGAAAAACTTATTGCAGAATTTTGAATTAGGTTTACTTTCATTTGGTGTTCATGTAAAAGTTTAAATACATCACCAATATGGTCTTCCATTATAAAGGAAAAATCTAAGGAAGAAAGGGAAATGAGTAACTGCTCTTTTTTAACTACATAACAAGAAACTGCCGGATCTAAATCCTTTCCTTTTGCTACAGAAGTTCCAGGATCCATAGGATTTAAAAACGACTTTACATAAAGTGGAATTTCCTTTCGTTGCAAGGGCTGTAATGTTTTTGGGTGAATCACTGATGCCCCATAAAACGCCATTTCTATCGCTTCTTTGTAGGATATCTGTTGCAGTAATATTGTTTCTTTAAAAACACGTGGGTCTGCATTTAAAATTCCTGGAACATCTTTCCAAATCGTTACATTTTTTGCATCCAAACAATACGCAAAAATAGCTGCCGTATAATCACTTCCTTCTCTGCCTAGGGTTGTAGTGAAATTATTATAATTAGCTCCTAAAAATCCTTGTGTTATGGTAAGACCTTTTTTCTTTACAATGGTTTTAATTCGTGACCGGGTAAGTTCCCAATCCACATTCGCATCTCGATAGGAGCTATCGGTTTTAATACATTCGCGACTATCTAACCACGTATTCGTTATATTTTCACTATTCAAATAAGCACTGATAATCTTTGTAGAAACTAACTCTCCATAACAAACAATCTGATCATAGACATAGGAATAATTGGGTGATTTATTGCTTTCTAAAAAACGTTTCATCTCTTTAAAAAGAGAGGCAACTTTCTCATAAATTGGATGGGCTTTCTCAGGAAATAAATCTACTAAAATGGTGTGGTGAAATTGTACTACTTCATCCATTACATTTTGCACTTCTTTACTGTTGTAAAGATAATGATGCACTACTTTTTCTAAAGCATTGGTCATTTTTCCCATTGCAGAGACCACTACCACTAACTCATCATAACCCGTTTGTTCTAAAACAGTTTTAACGTTTTTAATACTTTCAGTATCCTTTACCGATGCTCCTCCAAATTTGAAAACTCGCATTAATTTATTTCTAAAAAATTAGTCATTCCCTCTTCGTCCATATGCACGGTACACCAGTCTTTTAAAATTTTTGCACCGCTGCGTTCATAAAATTTAATTGCTCCCTCATTCCAATCTAATACGACCCATTCTACACGCCGAACTCCTTGCTTTTTGGCATACTTAATGACTTCCTCATACAACGCACTTCCTAAACCTTTGCTGCGCATGGTTTCTTTTACAATTAAATCTTCTAAATGAATGGTTCTACCCTTCCAAGTAGAAAACCGAAAATAAACCAATGCCATCCCTACAATTTCATTTTCTTTAACAGCCACAAAACAATGAAAAAGCGGATGTTCTCCAAAACCTTCATTTTCAAGATCTTTCACAGTAGTAACAACTGCTTCAGGCTCTCTTTCAAAAGTTGCCAGCTCTTTAATTAAGGCTAAGACTTGGGGCATATCTTCTTTTTTTGCTTCTCTTATGCTAAAACTCATCTTTAAAAAGGTTTAATTTGATTGTTAAATAACCATTCATTCTTGGCAAAAATATCGATATTTGCATAGAAAATAACACCTTTCTCAAAAAATGGCTAGACAAAACACCACTTTAGGCGAATTTATCATCGAAAACCAAAAAGATTTTGCCTATTCTTCCGGCGAATTATCTAGGCTTATCAACTCCATTCGTCTTGCTGCCAAGGTAGTAAATCACGAGGTAAATAAAGCAGGTTTAGTAGATATTCTAGGAACTTTTGGAGAAAAGAATATTCAAGGAGAAGAACAACAAAAATTGGATGTTTATGCCAACGAAGTGTTTATTAAAACACTTACTAATAGAGAAATAGTTTGCGGAATTGCCTCAGAAGAAAACGATGATTTTATTACCATTGAAGGCAGCAATCATAAAAACGAAAATAAATATGTAGTACTTATTGACCCGTTAGACGGCTCCTCAAATATTGACGTAAACGTTTCTGTTGGGACTATTTTTTCCATCTACAGAAGAGTAACCCCTGCAGGCACTCCGGTAACTTTAGAAGATTTTTTACAACCTGGAATTAATCAAGTTGCCGCAGGATATATTATTTATGGAACTTCCACAATGATTGTTTATACCACAGGACACGGAGTAAATGGTTTTACCTTAAATCCTGCCATTGGAACTTATTACTTATCGCATCCCAATATGCGTGTGCCTTTAGATGGAAAAATATATTCAGTAAACGAGGGTAATTACATCCATTTTCCACAAGGCGTAAAAGATTATATTAAATACTGTCAAAAAGAAGAGGAAGATAGACCTTATACTTCCAGATATATTGGATCCTTGGTTTCTGACATACACAGAAACCTTATCAAAGGCGGTATTTATATTTATCCGAAAAGTTCCAAAGCAGCTAACGGGAAACTTCGCTTACTTTATGAGTGTAACCCAATGGCATATATTGTAGAACAAGCAGGAGGCAAGGCAAGTGATGGTTTCAATCGCATTATGGAAATTCAACCTTCAGAACTTCACCAACGCGTACCATTTTTCTGCGGTAGCAAAAATATGGTAGAAAAAGCAGAAGAATTTATGGCAAAGGCATCTATTTAAAATTATTTTACTAAAATGGTTTTTAATACATGCTTTTATCCTGTTTCTTTTTTAAAAGATATTCAAAATCTTCAAAATCTAAACCTCCGGAAAAAATTTTAATAGACTTATTTACAATTGCTTCTGCATCTATTGAATTAAACCCAATGGCAATAGCGTATTTTCTTAAAAAACTAGCTTCATCCTCATCAATATAATGATCTGAAAAAATAATTACTAACAAGTCGTGCAACTGCTTAAGTCTTACTTCAGAAGAATTAGGAGGTTGAATAGGATACTTTTTTGGATTTTTTAATATCTCATTGTATTCTAATTCGGTAATATCAAATCTTCTTGCAAAACGAAGCAAAAGTATTTCTTCCTCTAGTTTTAGCGGTCCATCAAGTAAAGCGGTATTCACTAAAGCAGAAAAATGACCAAGTTTTCTTGCTCTATTTCCACTACCAAACAAATCTGTAAATGCCATATTTTTAAATTTGGTGCAAAGATAAAGCTTCAAAAAGATTTTATGAAAAATAAAACTCTTTTTTTAATAGATTAAAGTACTTTTAATACTTAATTATATCTATATGAACTCTTTGTTGAAAATTTCAAATTTAATTGCCTTTCTTGCCACACTTTGTATAAACTACCTCGCAAATACTGGTCTTATAAATGGCAATACCATGGCAACCGTTTCTGCAAAATATGAAAATCTATTTACCCCAGCGGGTTATGCTTTTTCTATTTGGGGAATTATTTATTTATTTCTTTTAGGCTTTGTTATTTATCAGGGTCTTAGTCTTTTTAACAAAGCAAAAACCAATAATTTAGCAACTCAGGTAGGCTGGTGGTTTGTGGTTTCATGTGTTGCAAACTCACTCTGGGTTTTTGCTTGGCTTTACGAGTTTATTGGTGTTTCTGTTATTTTAATGTTTGTTTTATTGTTTTCTCTTCTAAATATAATAGTGAAAACCAATATGGAACGCTGGGATGCACCATTTAAAACGATACTGTTTTTATGGTGGCCCTTTTGTATTTATTCTGGTTGGATTGCTGTGGCAACAATTGCAAATATTGCGGTATATCTCACTAAAATAGGTTGGGATGGTTTTGGATTATCTGAAATAACTTGGGCAATTATTATGATATTAGTTGCTAGTATTCTTAATATCTTTATCACTTGGAATCGAAATATGCGTGAGTTTGCACTAGTTGGAGTTTGGGCGTTAATAGCCATAGCAGTTGCTAATTGGGAAGTGCAACCAACGATTGTTTACACTGCTATTATCACCGCAATTATTTTATTTTTAAGCAGCAGTATTCACGCATATAAAAATAGAAACACCAACCCTTTTATCAAATTATTTTTATAAATATGCTAAAAACTCAAAAAGATCTTTTCTGTTTAGAGGATAATATAACCTATCTCAATGGCGCATATATGGCACCACAATTACAAAGCGTACAACAAGTGGGAATAGAAAACTTGCAGAAAAAAGCAAAACCCTATCTTATTTCTGAACAGGATTTCTTTTCAGAAAAGCTAGTCTTAAAAAAACGATTTGCACAGCTTATTGATGCTGAAGACTACCAAAGTACCGCTATTATCCCTTCCGTTTCTTATGGCATTGCCATTGTAGCAAAAAATATTCCGTTTCAAAAAGGCGATGAAATTCTTGTATTGGAAGAACAATTTCCTAGTAATTATTACACCTGGAAAGCACTCGAAAAAGAAAAAGGAGTAAACGTAATCGTGATAAAAACACCAACAACAACACTAGGAAGGGGAAAAAGATGGAATGAAGCCATACTTGAGGCTATTACTTCGAAAACAAAAGTTGTTGCAATGCCTCAAGTGCATTGGGCTGATGGCACTTGGTTTGATTTAAAAGCCATCAGAAAACGAACCAATGAAGTAGAAGCATATTTAATAATTGATGGAACACAGAGTATTGGCGCAATGCCTTTTTCTGTATCTCAAATTAATCCTGACGCCTTAATTTGCGGTGGTTACAAATGGTTAATGGGTCCTTATGGTTTAGGTATGGCCTATTTTGGAAAACGTTTTGACACAGGAATTCCCATAGAAAACAACTGGATGAACCATGAAGGTGTTGACAATTTTTCTAATCTTGTGAACTATAATCAAAACTTTAAACCAAAAGCAACGCGCTATGACGTAGGAGAATCGAGTAACTTTATTTTAACACCGATGCTTTCTGAAGCCATCCGGCAATTAATAGAATGGACTCCAGAAGCTGTTCAGCACTATTGCCAAAAAATTACCGAAAAACCTTTAAAGACACTTCAAGACCTTGACTGTTTTATAGAAGAACCGGAATTTCGTGGGGCACATTTATTCGGAATTTATCTTTCAAAAGAACAATCCATACAGAAAATAAAGAATCGTCTTTCCGAAAAAAAAATATTTGTTTCCTATCGTGGCGGAGCTATAAGAGTTTCCCCAAATGTGTACAACACAACTGAAGATGTAGAAAAATTAGTTTCTTGTTTTATTTAAAATATCCCTGTACTATCTTTGCCGTCCATGAGTAATTCCATCGTTGATGCACTTTTTACAAAGTCTTCGCAAGTGCGAAAACTAGGGGAAACTATTACCCAATCGCAAAAAAAAATCCATATTTCCGGATTAGTAGGTGCTGCCACTTCCCTAGTTATAGCAGATACATTTAAAAAATTAGAACTTCCGTTATTGCTTATATTTAATGACAAAGAAGAAGCGGCTTATCACCTAAACGATTTAGAGAATATTCTTGGCGATAAAGAAGTACTTTTTTATCCTGGAAGTTACCGCCGCCCTTATCAAATTGAAGAAACGGACAATGCCAATGTTTTGCTTCGGTCAGAGGTTTTAAACCGAATTAATTCTCGTAAAAAACCCGCAATTATAGTTACCTATCCCGACGCTCTTTTTGAAAAAGTAGCCACCCGAAAAGAATTGGAAAAGAACACCCTTAAAATTAGTGTAGGAGATCAGCTCTCTATTGATTTTATAAATGAAGTTCTTTTTGAATACCAGTTTCATCGCACTGATTTTGTAACTGAACCAGGCGAATTTTCAGTACGTGGAGGAATTTTAGATGTTTTTTCATTTTCTAACGACGAACCATATAGAATAGAATTTTTTGGTAATGAAGTAGAAAGCATTCGTACATTTGATGTGGAAACACAACTATCCCTTGAGCAAGTAAAAAAAGTTTTGGTAATACCTAATGTGGATGCATCCACCTCACTTATTTCACGAATTAGCTTTTTAAAGTATATTCAGGCTAACACGGTGGTTTTTATTAAAAATCCAGAATTATTATTTAACGGTATTGACACCCTTTTCGCGAAAGCTATAGAAACCTTTTCCTCTATGGGCGAAGGCGTCAAACAACTAAAACCTGAAACCCTATTTACTACTTCCACATTACTTAAAAAGGAACTTGAAGATTTCACTTCAGTGGTACTACAAAAAGGAAACACCGACGAAACTATTCATTTTCAAACCAAACCGCAACCTTCCTTCAACAAACAATTTGATTTGCTTATTCAAAACCTGAATGAAAATACAGATAAAGGATATAAAAATTATATTTTCTGCTCTAATGAGCAACAATCCAAACGCTTTAAAGATATATTTAATCCCGATAGTGATCAAGATGGCTTGAAGGTTAAACAATTTGAAACCGTAGTTTTTCCTTTGCATCAAGGGTTTATAGACGATCTTCAAAAAAATGTTTGTTATACCGATCATCAAATTTTTGAACGTTACCACAAATTCCATCTTAAAAACGGCTACGCTAAAAAACAAGCCATTACTTTAAAGGAATTAACCCATTTAGAAATTGGCGATTATGTGACTCACATTGACCACGGTATCGGAAAATTCGGGGGATTACAAAAAATTGATGTCGAAGGTAAAAAACAAGAAGCTATTAAATTGATTTATGGTGAAAGAGATATTTTGTATCTCAGTATCCATTCCTTACACAAAATAAGTAAATATAACGGTAAAGACGGCAAACCACCAAAAATTTACAAACTGGGCTCCAACGCCTGGAAAATTTTAAAACAAAAAACTAAAACTAGAGTTAAAGAAATTGCTTTTAACCTTATTGAACTTTATGCCAAGAGGAAGCTACAAAAAGGTTTTGCCTTTGACCCAGATTCTTACCTTCAATTAGAACTTGAGTCTTCTTTCATTTATGAAGATACGCCAGATCAAACTACTGCTACTATAGATGTAAAAAGCGATATGGAAAAAGACCAGCCTATGGATCGATTGGTTTGTGGCGATGTGGGTTTTGGAAAAACAGAAGTTGCCATTAGAGCTGCATTTAAAGCAGTAGATAATGGAAAACAAGTTGCAGTATTGGTGCCAACTACAATACTTGCTTTTCAGCATTTTAAAACATTTACTGAACGTCTTTACGACATGCCCGTAAGTGTAGATTACCTCAACCGTTTTCGCACTGCAAAAGAACGTAAAAACGCTTTGGAAAATCTAGAAAATGGAAAACTGGACATCCTTATTGGCACGCATCAACTCGTAAACAAAAACGTAAAATTTAAAGATTTAGGGCTTTTAATTATTGATGAAGAGCAAAAATTTGGTGTTGCAGTCAAAGACAAATTAAAATTAATAAAAGAAAATGTCGATACGCTTACGTTAACTGCAACACCCATTCCCAGAACCCTGCAGTTTAGCTTAATGGCTGCTCGTGATCTTTCTGTCATTACTACGCCCCCGCCCAACCGTTACCCTATTGAAACTAATGTGATTCGTTTTGGTGAAGAGACCATACGCGATGCTATTCGTTATGAAATATCTCGCGGTGGTCAAGTGTTTTTTGTGCACAACCGAATTGAAAATATCACCGAAGTTGCCGGTCTTATTCAACGTCTTGTACCTGATGCTAAAATTGGTATCGGCCACGGGCAAATGGATGGTAAAAAACTAGAAGGACTCATGCTATCGTTTATGAATGGGGAATTTGATGTAGTTGTTTCTACCACTATCATTGAAAGCGGACTTGATGTACCTAATGCCAATACTATTTTCATCAATAACGCCAATAATTTTGGTTTAAGTGATTTACACCAAATGCGAGGTCGTGTGGGGCGAAGTAATAAAAAAGCCTTTTGCTATTTTATTACCCCTGAATTTTCAGCAATGACTGAGGAAGCCCGAAAGCGCATTACCGCATTAGAGCAATTTTCTGAACTAGGCAGCGGGCTCAACATTGCAATGAAGGATTTAGAAATACGAGGCGCCGGTGATTTACTAGGTGGTGAACAAAGTGGTTTTATTAACGAAATAGGTTTTGATACGTACCAAAAAATCTTGGCAGAAGCTATTGAAGAACTCAAAGAAAAAGAGTTTAAAGAACTTTACAAAGACACTAAGAAAACAAGCTATATCAAGGAGACTGTCATAGATACCGACTTTGAAATACTTTTCCCGGATGATTATGTAAACAATATTACCGAACGTTTGAACCTCTATAACAAACTCTCTGAACTAAAAACCGAAGAAGAACTTTTACAGTTTGAAAAAGAACTGGAAGATCGTTTTGGCGAACTGCCCATTCAAGTAGTTGATTTACTAAACAGTGTACGTATAAAATGGAGCGCTATTAAAATGGGATTAGAGCGCGTGGTAATGAAACAAGGAAAATTAGTGGGTTATTTTATTGCAGACCAGCAATCCAGTTTTTACCAAAGTGATGCTTTTAGTAAAGTACTTCAATTTGTACAATTAAATGCTTCTGCCGTAAAAATGAAAGAAAAACAAACCAGAAACGGGTTGCGATTGTTGCTTACCTTTGATAGGATTACATCTGTAAAAAGAGCCTTACAGGCTTTAGAAAAGTTTGAATCTACATAAGGTTATAGCATATCTTTTAGGATTTCAAATTTGAGATTGCTTTTCAAAAAAAATAAAAAGCATCTTCATAATGCATTACCTGTTGCACGCTTTTATTTTTTAATACTGCAATAATGTCAAAACGGGTTTCCAACTCGATATTATTTTCTTCTAAATAAAAGTTCATTGCTTTCACTAAATGCTTTATTTTACTTGGAGTTACAAAACTTTGGGGGTCACCAAAAAAATCAGAATTACGGGTTTTTACTTCCACACACACCATTAATGTATCTTTTTGAGCAATGATATCTATTTCAGCTTTGTCATAGAAATAATTCTGCTCTAAAATGGTATATCCCTTAGCTCGTAAAAGTTCTGCGGCGAGTTTTTCTCCTAATTTTCCTAATTCATTATGGTCTGCCATCTTTTTAAATTTCCAAATCTTAAGTACCAATTTCTAAAAAAGGCAACAACTTACCAAACCTTTTCTAAATTAATAACTAGTTGTTTTTTTTATTTTCCAATACAACCGAAACCATTTCCAAAAAGTGTTCTTTTTATCGTATAAAATCTAATATCAAATTTCTACCTTTACAGAAATGGACAAAACGGCTTTAGAAATACAAATTACAACCCTTCCCGATAGCCCGGGAGTATATCAATATTATGATAAAGACAATAAATTACTTTATGTAGGCAAAGCAAAAAATTTAAAAAAACGAGTTGCCTCCTACTTCAACAAAACTCACGATAATGGAAGAACACGTCTTTTAGTAAAAAAAATAAAAACCATTCAACACATTGTTGTTTTTTCAGAAACCGATGCGTTACTTCTTGAAAATAACCTCATCAAAAAATACCAACCTCGCTATAATGTGATGCTGAAAGATGACAAGTCCTATCCTTGGATTTGCATCAAAAACGAACGATTTCCAAGAATCTTTACAACCCGAAGAATGATTAAAGATGGCTCTGAATATTTTGGACCATACACCAGTATGAAAACGGTGCATACTTTGCTTGATTTAATTAAGGGTTTGTATCCATTGCGCACCTGTACTTATGATTTGTCTAAAGAAAAAATAGATGGCGGAAAGTTTAAATCTTGTTTAGAATTTCACTTAGGAAATTGCTTAGCACCTTGTGAAAACAAACAAACAGTTACTGAATACAATGAAAATATTGATGCCATCCGGCAACTGATAAAAGGAAATTTTAAAGATTCTTTACAACGTTTTCGAAACCAAATGAAGGCTTACGCTGCAAATTTAAAATTTGAAGATGCACAACGACTAAAAGAAAAAATTGAAATTTTGGAAAACTATCAGGTTAAATCCACTGTGGTAAATCCTAAAATTAATGATGTTGATGTGTTTTCCATTGTTTCTGATGAAAGTTATGCTTATGTCAATTTTTTACAACTCTCTTATGGATCTATTATTCGTTCGCATACTTTAGAAATTAAGAAAAAACTTGACGAAAGCGATAAGGAACTTTTAGAACTCGCCATTATTGAAATACGGCAACGTTTTCAGTCGCATTGCAAAGAAGTTTATGTGCCTTTTGCCTTGGATTTAGGCGAAGAAATTAAAACACACATTCCACAACTCGGTGATAAAAAACACATTTTAGAACTTTCCACCAGAAATGCCAAATACCATCGCATGGAGCGTTTTAAACAAATAAAAATAACCGACCCAAATAGGCATGAAAACCGAATAATGGCGCAAATGCAAAAAGATTTACGACTTTCAGAAGAACCTAGACACATTGAATGCTTTGACAACTCAAACATACAAGGCAGCAATCCGGTAGCTGCTTGTGTGGTTTTTAAAAATGGAAAGCCAAGTAAAAAGGACTATCGAAAATACACTATAAAAACGGTAATAGGTCCTGATGATTTTGCATCTATGGAGGAAGTAGTGTATCGCCGATACAAAAGATTGGTAGAGGAGAAGCAACCTTTACCACAATTAATCATCGTAGATGGAGGAAAGGGACAACTTTCTTCGGCATTAAAAAGTTTAGATGCTTTAGAATTGCGCGGAAAAATTGCTATCGTTGGTGTTGCAAAAAGATTAGAAGAATTATTTTTTCCAAACGATTCAATTCCCTTATATTTAGATAAGAAATCAGAAAGTTTGAAAATCATTCAACAACTACGTAATGAAGCACACCGTTTTGGTATTACTTTTCATCGAGATAAGCGAAGTAAACAGGCTTTGAATACCGAATTAGAAACCATACCGGGTATTGGTGAAAACACAGTCATTGCCTTGTTGAAACATTTTAAAAGTAATGCTAGAATTAAGGAAGCAACACTTGAAGAAATAAAAATTGTTATAGGAACATATAGAGCAAATAAAATAATAACACATTTTCAAAACCTAAAATGAAAAAAATAATTTGTATCGTTTTTAGCACCTTCCTATCCATCGCTGCTGTTTCGCAAGAACAAGGCAACAACAAAGATGATGTAAAAGTAGGATTAGTCTTAAGCGGTGGTGGAGCAAAAGGTTTGGCACATATAGGCGTGTTAAAGGTCATAGAGGAAGCCGGCGTTAGGATAGATTATATAGGAGGAACCAGTATGGGTGCTATTATAGGCGCATTATATGCCTCGGGATATAGTGCAAAGGAAATGGATTCTATTTTTAAAGTTGTTGACTTTTCACAATTAATTCAAGACAATCTGCCTCGCGAAGCTAGGACATTTTATGAAAAAGAAGACGCTGAAAAATATGCGCTTACTTTGCCTTTTGATGGATTTAAAATTTCTTTTCCTACTTCCTTATCCAAAGGGCAAAACGTTTATAATTTGATGTATAAACTAACGGAGCATGTTAGTCATATTAACGATTTCTCAAAATTACCTATTCCATTTTTCTGTATTGCTACCGATGTAGAAACCGGAAAAGCAGTACAACTTAAAAAAGGGTTTTTGCCGCAAGCCATATCAGCCAGTGGTGCGTTGCCCTCACTATTTGGTCCGGTAGAAATTAATGGGCAATTACTTATAGATGGTGGAGTGACTAATAATTATCCCATAGACGAAGTTAGACAAATGGGAGCTGACATCGTTATAGGAATTGACGTACAAGACAGTTTGGTTTCTAGAGAAAATTTACGCTCCGCCATTGATGTACTTGTACAAATCAATAATTACCGTACTATTAATGAAATGCATGTTAAAAGAGCGAAAACAGATATTTATATTCATCCTAACATTAAAGATTTTTCAGTAATTTCATTCAATAAAGGAGAAGACATAATTAAAGCTGGTCGGCAAGAAGCCCTTTTATTTAAAGAAAATTTAGAATTACTGGCAAGTAAGCAAAACCATTTTGAAAAAATACCAATAAAAAAATTTGTTTCCGATAGTTTACATATTGATGAAATAGTTATTTCAGGAAATAAAGAATATACTAGATCTTATGTGCTGGGAAAATTAAAATTAAAAACCCCAACAAAAGTTTCCTATAAAAAATTTAATGAAGGCATCAATAATCTTGCTGCAACAGCTAATTTTAATCAAATTAATTATAACTTTTCAGAAAATGAATTCGCCCAAAAGGTCTTAAATGTAGAGCTGCAAGAAAGTAAAACTCGAAACTTTTTACGCTTTGGATTGCATTTTGACGACCTCTATAAAAGTGCTGCATTAATAAATTTTACCAGAAAACGATTATTTCAAAAAAATGATATTGCTTCATTCGACTTTATTTTAGGAGATAACTTAAGGTATAACTTTGAATATTATATTGATAAAGGGTATTACTGGAGTTTTGGTGCGAAGTCAAGATATAATATTTTTAAAAAAAATGTGCGATTTTCCTTATTTCCTCCAGAAATTGTTGAAGGAATTTCATCAGTAGCAAATATTGAAGTTAAAAATGAAGACATCACCAATCAAATTTATGTACAAACCCTTTTTAAGCAAATCTCTTTACTAGGTTTAGGTGTAGAACACAAACACTTAAAACTACAATCGATAACCCTAGGAGATAGCATTCAAAATAAGGCCACGGTTTTTGAAGATACTAATTATTTTAGTGCTTTTGGCAATCTAAAATTAGACAATTTAGACAATAAATATTTTCCAAAAAATGGTGTTTTTTTTGAAGGAAATTTTAACTTTTATGTATTAGCATCCGGTTTAAATAAGTCCTTTGACAGATTTTCAATTGCCAGAGCATTTTTAGGATATGCTTTCACACCAATTAACAAGATCTCTATTTATACGAGCACAGAAGGAGGTTTTAAAATAGGTGGAGAAAACACAAGTACCTTAGATTTTTTTGTAGGTGGTTATGGCTATAAACCTTTTAATAATTTTATTCATTTTTTTGGTTATGACGCTTTTGAATTGCGAGGCGATACCTATTTAAAATCGACGATGCGATTAAATTATCAGATTTTCAAAAAAAGTTATATAAGTGGTGCGGTCAATATTGCAAACGTAGGAGATAAACTATTTACAACATCTCAATGGATTGATGGTATTGATTATAGCGGCTACGCTATAGGTTGCGCTACAGAAACCATAATAGGTCCACTAGAAGTATTTTACTCCTATTCCCCGGAAAGAAAAAGAAATGAATGGTATGTGAGTTTGGGCTTTTGGTTTTAATAATTTCTTAAGCTAAAGAGTTCTAAATTTTTCCGATATTTGTCTTTCAAATAGTATTTATATGCCATTCTATCACACATTAGGAAAAATTCCACCCAAGCGACATACACAATTTCGCAAGCCTGATGGCACATTATATTACGAACAACTTTTTGGAACCGTTGGTTTTGATGGGATGTATTGTAATATCTACCACACCCATCGCCCTACTCAGGTTAAAGAAATAACTAGGCAGTATAGCGTTGCCCCCAAAATTGTTAATCCAAATAATTTAAAATCGTATAAACTGAAAGGTTTTGAGGTAACTCCCGAAAAAGATTATCTGGAAAGCAGAAAAATTGTAATGACCAATCCTGACTGCCATATTGTTTTAGCAGCACCTCAAAATAAAACACAGGATTATTTTTACAAAAATACCGATTCAGACGAATTGCTTTTTATTCATAAAGGTTCCGGAAAACTTCGTACTTTTTTAGGGAACATCGATTTTAAATACGGCGACTATGTATTAATCCCCCGAGGAATAATTTATAAAATAGATTTTGATTCAGAAGACAACCGATTGTTTATTGTAGAATCCAGAAGTCCAATTTATACCCCAAAAAGATACCGAAATTGGTTTGGGCAACTTTTAGAACATTCGCCATTTTGTGAGCGCGACATCCGCAAACCCTATGAACTAGAAACCAATGACAAAAAAGGGAATTTTATTATAAAAGTTAAAAAAAGAGATGAAATTTTTGAAATGGTGTATGCCACCCATCCTTTTGACGTGGTTGGATATGATGGTTATAATTTTCCATATGCCTTTTCCATACACGATTTTGAACCTATTACCGGGCGCATCCATCAACCGCCACCAGTTCACCAAACTTTTGAAACCGATGCTTTTGTAGTGTGTTCTTTCGTGCCAAGATTATATGACTATCATCCACTTTCTATACCCGCTCCATACAACCACAGCAATATTGACAGTGATGAGGTGTTATACTATGTAGATGGCGATTTTATGAGTAGAAACGATGTTTCTCCCGGCAATATTTCTTTACATCCTGCTGGAATTCCTCACGGTCCGCACCCGGGTGCCTATGAAAGAAGTATAGGAAAAACAAAAACAGAAGAACTCGCTGTTATGGTAGATACCTTTAAACCATTAATGCTTACAGATGAAGCAATGAAAATTGCAGATGAAACCTATTTTCAATCCTGGTTAGAGTAAAATAAATTAGAAAAAAATTACCATAGTAAATCATCCATAAAAAGAGATAAAATGAGTAAAGAAGTAAAATCTGTTGACTACGGTCTGGAGAAAATTTTTGAAGGAGCACAAGATTTTTTGCCGCTTTTAGGCACCGATTATGTAGAATTTTATGTAGGTAATGCCAAGCAATCTGCTCATTTCTATAAAACCGCATTTGGTTTTCAGTCTTTTGCCTACTCAGGTTTAGAAACCGGTGTAAGAGACAGAGCCAGTTATGTATTAAAACAAGATAAAATACGCTTGGTTTTAACAACCCCTTTAAACAGCAATTCTCTCATAAATAAGCATCTTGCAAAACACGGTGATGGAGTTAAAGTTATTGCTTTGTGGGTAGAAGATGCCACGAGTGCCTTTGAAGAAACTACAAAACGCGGTGCTAAACCTTTTATGCAACCCACGGTTGAAAAAGACGAACACGGTGAAGTAGTTCGCTCCGGAATTCATACCTATGGTGAAACCGTACATATTTTTGTAGAAAGAAAAAACTACCATGGCACCTTTTTACCGGGCTATAAACCATGGAAATCAAATTACAATCCAGAGCCTGTTGGTCTTAAATATATTGACCATATGGTAGGAAATGTTGGTTGGGGCGAAATGAACCAATGGGTAAAATGGTATGAAAATGTCATGGGATTTGTAAACTTTCTTTCTTTTGACGACAAACAAATACATACAGAATACTCTGCCTTAATGAGCAAAGTAATGAGTAATGGAAATGGAAGAATTAAATTCCCAATAAATGAGCCAGCAAAAGCCGCAAAAAAATCACAAATAGAAGAATATTTAGATTTTTATGAAAGCCCAGGAGTACAACACATTGCAGTAGCTACCGACGATATCATTAAAACAGTTGCCCAATTAAAAGCACGTGGTATCGAGTTTTTACCGCCACCGCCACAAGCCTATTATGATGACATTCCGAGAAGATTGGGTACACATATGAAAATGATGAAGGAAGACATAAACGAATTACAAAAGCTTTCTATTTTAGTAGATGCAGACGAGGAAGGCTATTTGTTACAAATATTTACAAAACCACTAGAAGATAGACCCACACTTTTTTTTGAAATCATTCAACGAATGGGAGCCAGAGGTTTTGGCGCAGGAAATTTTAAAGCGTTGTTTGAATCCATTGAAAGAGAACAAGCATTAAGAGGAACACTGTAGTTTTAAAATAAAGTATACTCATCACAAAACGCCATCTAATTTACGATGGCGTTTTTAAAATCACATTTGGAATGACAATTGCAATAGACCATATCAAACAATAAAAAACGAATGAAAAATCTACTTTTACTAGTTTCTATTATCTTTTGCATCACGGTAAATGGACAAAAAAAATCCTATCAAGATGGCGAATGGTTTAAATTTAAAGTTTCCTATGGTTTTATAAATGCCGGTTATGCTACCTTACAAGTTAATAATGCCATTTTGAAAGGCAAAGAAGTATATCACATAAAAGGCTATGGAAAAAATACCGGAATTTCTAGAATATTTTTTAAAGTGGAAGATATTTATGAAACCTATATGGACAAGCAAAAAGATATTCCCTATCGCTTTATCAGAAATATTGATGAAGGAGGCCACACAAAAAACCTTCAAGTAGATTTTGATCATAAAAAAAGGAAGGCATTAGTATTTAACAAAAAACACAACACCCAAGAAACCATTTCATTTCCTGAAGGCGTTCAAGACATGATTTCTACCTTTTATTACTTGCGAAATCAAATTGACAGAACCAAACTTAAAGAAGGCGATTTTACCGATGTTAATATGTTTTATGGCGATGAAAATTTTAAATTTCGCTTAAAGTTTTTGCGTAAGGAAGTAATAAAAACTAAATTTGGCAGCATATCAACTTTGGTCTTTAGGCCTTATGTAGAATCGGGTCGTGTTTTCAAAGAAAAAGAAAGTTTAACCGTTTGGATTTCTGATGATGACAATAAAATTCCATTAAAAATCAAAGCCGATTTAGCTGTAGGTTCCATAAACGCCGATTTAGACGAATACAAAGGATTAAAACACTGGTTTAAAATAATAGCAAATTAATTTTTATGCAAATATCCTCAAAAACCAATGAGCTCATCGAGCAATTAGACAAAAAATTTTTGGATTTAGGTCAAGATGTCAATGTGCATTTAGAGGGTTTATTACATAGTAAACCCATTACTTATTGGGATTATATTCAAACAGACGCTCTTTTAAACCTTCAAATTCAACGCACCAAACTTCCAGATGAAATGGTATTTATTATGTACCATCAAGTAAATGAATTATTGTTTAAAATGATTCTTTGGGAAATTGAACAAGTAGCGCATCAAGAGCAAATTACTGCTGCATTTTTCTCGTCAAAATTAATGCGTATTAGCCGATATTTTGATATGCTCACATCCTCCTTCAACATAATGCGAGAAGGCATGGATGCAGAACAATATATGAAATTCCGAACCACATTAACTCCTGCGAGTGGTTTTCAAAGCGCTCAATACCGAAAAATAGAATTTGCTTCAACCGAGTTAATAAACCTTATAGACAACCGTTTTCGAAAAACAATAGACCGAAACACCCCTTATGAACACGCTTTAGAACATTTGTATTGGCAAGCTGCCGGTAAAGATTATACCACAGGGAAAAAATCCTTTTTATTAAATGCCTTTGAAGAAAAATATCGAGTAGAGTTTGTTGCTTTTACGCAAGAGTACAATACTATAAATCTATATTCTAAGTTTAAAACATTACCCGAAGAAGTAAGAAATGAAAAAAGCCTTATTCATGCCATGAGGCATTATGATTACACCGTAAATATTACTTGGGTAATGGCACATTACCATGCTGCAAACTATTATCTTTCAGGTGGTAATACTAATAAAATTGTCAAAGCAACTGGAGGTAGTGAATGGGCAAAATATATGCATCCTAAATACCAAAAAAGAATCTTTTTCCCAAGCTTATGGACTTCAGATGAATTAGAAAACTGGGGCAATGATGTTTAAATTAGATTAAAAATAACGCTTCTTGAAAAAAATAATTCCCCTTATCCTAATTACCCTTTTGTTTTTTAACTGCAAAAACAAAATTGAAGAAAGTGAAACTGAAATAGAAAAACAAATCAAAATTATTGAAGAATTTGGGTTCAAACTAAATGATTTTGAAGTAGTTAGAGACACCATAAAAAAAGGAGACACCTTTGGCTTTATAATGGATAGGCAAGGCGTTTCCCCCGGAAATGTTTTTAATATTGTCAACAAAGTAAAAGCAGATTTTGATGTTTCCAAAATCCGTGCCGGAAGACCCTACACGATTTTAAAATCTAAGGACTCATTACATCAAACTCAGGTATTTATTTACCAATCCACACGTATTGATTATGTGGTTATCGATTTACGCGATAGCATAAAAACCTATAGTGACAAACTTCCTATAACCATAAAACGAAAAATGGCTTCCGGAGTCATTAATTCATCTCTTTCAAAATCGATGGAAGAGGAAGGTTTAAGCCAGACTTTAGTTCACGAGCTTTCAAGTATTTATCAATGGACTGTAGATTTCTTCAAACTTCAAAAAGGCGATAACTTTAAAATTATTTACAATGAAATTTACATAAACGACACTGTTTATGCAGGAGTTGAAAGTGTTGAAGCTACCCTTTTAAACCACTATGGTAAACCTTATTATGGATTTAAGTATGTAACAGACAGTATACAAGGCACCGCTGATTATTATGATGAAAAAGCTAATACCCTTCGAAATTTTTTTTTAAAAGCACCCCTAAATTACAGTAGAATATCCTCACGTTTTACACAAAATAGATTTCATCCCGTTCAAAAACGTTGGAAAGCACATCTCGGAACAGACTATGCCGCACCAAGCGGAACCCCTATAATGAGCACAGCAAATGGAACGGTTGAAGCATCCGGCTATACCTCCGGAAATGGCAATTATGTAAAAGTAAAACATAACAGCATTTATTCTACACAGTATTTACACATGTCTAAAAGAGCTGTAAATGTAGGTCAAAGAGTAAAACAAGGAGATATTATTGGCTATGTGGGAAGCACCGGTTTGGCTACAGGCCCACACGTGTGCTATCGTTTTTGGTACCACGGAAAACAAGTAGACCCTTATGCCATAAAGCTTCCAGCCGCAGAGCCTATAAAAGAAAATTTAAAAGAAAACTATTTCAACTTTATAAAAACATTAAAGGTTGAAATAGACAACATCCCAGAAAAAGATTTTCAATAAAAAATGGATTTATTACCATTTTTTACACCTTATTTTACCATAATTTTTTGTTAATAAAAAAGTTGAAAAGTTTAAAATACTGGACGTAAGCTACATATAAATAATTTTACCTTTGTATTATTTTATTGATAATATCAATTATTCTTAACAATTAATTAAGCTTGAAATGATGGAATATACTTTCTTTTGTAAAAAATTTAACTAACACTTTTTATTATGAAAAAACAATTACTATTTACGTTCCTTTTCATTTGCTCGCTTGGGTTTTCTCAAGGAGTTGTAACGGGAAAAGTTGTGGGATCAAACTCGACAGATCCTTTATCAGGTGCAAATATTTTGCAAACCGGAACTACAAACGGAGCAATTGCTGATTTTGACGGAAATTTTTCCTTAAATGTGAATACAAATTCCGGCACTCTTGAAATTTCTTATCTAGGATTTGTAAAAACTAGAGCAACATTCACTTTAATTAATGGGACTGCTAATCTTGGAACCATTTCATTAGCTGCTGATGCAGACGCATTAGATGAAGTAGTAATTATTGGTAAAGGAATTATCGATCTTGCTGCTGACAGACAAACACCTGTGGCAGTTTCTACAATTTCTGCAGCACAAATACAAGCCAAAGCAACAGGAAATGTTGAATTTACAGAAGCAATGAAAAACACCCCTTCTGTGTATGTATCTAACCAAGCAGGTGGTTTTGGGGACTCAAGAATCTTTTTAAGAGGCTTTGATGACACAAACACTGCTTTTCTTTTAAATGGACAACCTATTAATAGTGTTGAGGATGGGAGAATGTTTTGGTCAAACTGGGCTGGTATGAGTGATGTAGCAAACGCAATTCAAGTACAAAGAGGTCTAGGATCATCAAAACTAGCTATCTCCTCAGTTGGTGGAACAGTGAACATCATATCAAAAACTACAGATCAAAAAGAGGGTGGTTTTGTTCGGTTTTTAGGAGGTAACGACAGCTACTTTAAAGGAACTGGAAGTTATAATTCAGGACTAAGTGAAAAAGGTTGGGCATATTCTATTCTAGTAGATCATTGGCAAGGTTATAGAAAATGGTCAGAAGGCACTGAAGGTCAGGGACAAAACTATTTGTTTTCTGTGGGTTATAAACCAAGCGAAAAACACGCCTTTAACTTTTTAATTACCGGAGCGCCACAAAGACATGACCAAAACTTTTCTAACTCACTAGAAACTTATGAATTAAGAGGTGAAAAATACAACGGCAACTCAGGTTTCTTAAACGGAGAACGCAAAACAGAACGCAGAAACTATTACCACAAACCTGTAGCTAATTTAAACTGGGATTTTAAAATAAATGATAAATTAGATTTATCTTCTGTACTTTATGCCTCTTGGGGTCGTGGTGGTGGTACCGGACCTTTAGGCAGAGCCTCGAGAGTAAGAGATGAAAACGGAAGAATTGATTTTGATCAAATAGTTCAAAATAACATAGACAATTCAGACAACGGAATAGGAAGCAATGCCAACTCAAGAATAATTAGATCCTCCGTAAACAACCATGATTGGTATGGTTTACTTTCCAATTTGAATATAGAAACAGAAACAAACTGGTCTTTTAATGTTGGTTTTGACGCAAGAACTTATACAGGATCACACTGGAGACAAATTAATGATCTTTTAGGTCTTGATGGATTCTTAGACAATGACAGGGTTTTAACAAACACTTTTAAAGCCGATCCTTGGAGTTCTCTTTCAGATTTTGCAGACAGTAAAGACAGAGTAGCTTATGACTATACGGAAACCATAAACTACATAGGTGGTTTTGGTCAAATAGAATATGCAACCACTAAATTTTCTGCATTTCTTCAAGGTGCTGTATCTACACAATCTTATGAAAGAGAGGAAAATTTTATAGTAAGAGCACCTGAATTATTAGGAAAATCAGATCAAGTTAACAAAGAAGGGTACAATATTAAAGGAGGTACTTCCTACGCCTTTACTGAAAACCATACCATATTCGCAAATGCTGGTTTTTATTCTCGACAACCTTATTTAGACAACATTTTTGTGGATATAAGAAACTCTAACGAACTAGTAAAACCAGATGTTGATAATGAAGAAATTTTAGGCGTTGAAGGTGGCTATAGATTTAAAAACAACAATTTAAAAATTAATATAGATGTATATTATACGGAATGGGGAAATAGATTCTTAGCTCGTGGCGGTCAAGACAATACAGATCCTGATAATCCTATATTTTTTACTGATAGATTTACTGATATCTCTCAAGTACACAAAGGCTTTGAGTATGAAGTAGAATACCGTCCGGATTTTGGAAGTTGGAGAATTAGAAGCTACGGATCCATTGGAAACTGGGAGTTTGATGGCACAACCCCATTTACACGTCAAAACGATGAAACCTCTGTATTTACCATTACAGATGGAAGTATAGATCTTACCGGCACAAAAATTGGTAACGCTCCGCAAACCTCTTTTGGTTTTGGAGGAAGTGTTGATATTTTTAAAGGACTAACCATAGATGCCGATTATAATATTTATGCTGACCTTTACGGACAAGTAAATCCAGTTGATGTAATTAATGCATCTGAAAGCGGAACCGTTTTTCAACCAGTAAGTTTACCCGCATATACTTTAGCTGATGTAGGTGTAACCTATAAATTTAATTTCGGTGAAAATCGTTTTGTATTTAGAGGCAATGTTTATAATGTTTTTGACGAAGACTATATCAATCAAGCAGATGCTTTTGGAGTTTTCTTAGGCGTAGGAGCAACCTATAACGCAAGCCTTAAATACATATTCTAATATATTTATAATATAGTGTTAATTCAAAAAACCACTTCTTGGCAACAAGCGGTGGTTTTTTATTGAAATAAACACTATTTTTGCTTTTAATTAAAATCAAAACGTATGGCTTTAGATAGAATTATAGATGTTTTGCACAGTTATTGGGCGTACTTAGTGCTCTTAATCCTTTTATTAGCATCGCTTAATGCTCTTATAAAATATTTCTCCAACCAACCTTTTGGAGCGAAGGACTTTAGAATTTCTCTTTTTGGTTTAATTGTTACGCACATTCAGGTTTTAATCGGGTTTATCCTTTATTTTTCGCATCCTGCATTAGGCTTCGCTTCTTTTACTAGAGACGATTTAACCATGGCTGACATAATGGGCAATAGCGATTTACGCCTTTTTGCAGTAGAGCATCCACTTGTTATGCTTATAGCAGTTGTTTTAATAACCATTGGCTATTCCAAACACAAAAAACAACTTACCTCTAAAGGCAAGTTTAAAATGTTAGCTCTGTTTTATACCATAGCATTATTGCTTGTTTTAAGCAGAATACCTTGGGGTCATTGGTTTGCTTCTTAAATAAGGTAAGTCTTTTAAAAACAGAAAACTCCTGCTTGTTGCAGGAGTTTTCTGTTTAAGGATAAGTCTTGTTTTATTTTGAAATTTCTTTTATCAACAAAGCAAATACCGGAAAGTGATCGCTATACCCTCCTGTAAAACCTCCGTCGGCATAGGCTCTGTACGGATACCCTTTATACCTACCTCTTGGATTTGCAAGATACGGAGGATTGTAAATTCCTGATTTATAAAATTGATAGGCTGAATAGTCTTTTGAAAGTAAACCTGCTGAAATAATAGTTTGGTCAAATAAATTCCAACCATCTCTGTAAGCCAATGTGCCAAGTCCTTTTTTATGCATTTCTTCCATTGGGTTATACAATTCTTTTATAAGTACGTCCTCCCTTTTAGATTTTGTTTTTAAAACTTTCTTAAGGCTTTGGCTTGTAGGGTCATCATTTAAATCACCCATACTAATAATCTTAGCATATGGATCTATAGAATGAAGAGAATCGATTATTTTTTTATTTAGTTCCGCGGCTTTCAGTCTATTGGGACGGCTTCTTTCTTCCCCTCCACTTCTTGAAGGCCAATGGTTTACAATGAAATGCACTTTATCTCCATCGAGCAATCCACTTACTACCAACTGATCTCTTGTATATATTCTTTGCGTTACATCGTTATTATTATAAAGCACTAATTCTCTACTTTGGGTATTGGTAGGAACAAAAAGTTTTTTTTGATAAATTAAAGCCACATCAATTCCGCGTCTGTCTGGAGAATTGTAGTGAATAATTCCATAATCACTAGCAAGAAGTGCCTCCTGATTCACTAAATCTTCCACTACTTTTCTGTTTTCTACCTCACAAAAACCAACGATAGCTGGTGTATTTCCTGTTACTTCTCTTCCAATTTGTGAAACAACTTTAGCAATATTTTTAAGTTTTGCATCATAAACCTCTTGGGTGTAAAAAGCATCTGCCCTCACTGTTCTGTCGTGATATACTGTGAATGCATCATCCTCTAAAGAAAAAAGGTTTTCTACATTATAAAAAGCTACAGCATTAACTTTGTATTCTTTTTTTTCTTGAGCCTTAAAAGTAGATAGGTTAAAAAGGCAAACTGCTATAAAGCAGTAATTTAATAATCTCATAAAGCAATGGCATTAAGTTTCTGTAAAGTTCTGTTATTAAGTTTTTGTAAAGCTATGGGCAAAAGCCACGCCAAAGGTAAATAATTACTATAAATAATGTAAATTTGCAGCACATTAATAATAATTAGTTAATCTAAAGAACCAAAAATCGAATGAAAAAAAGAATAATAACTTTACTATTCTTCTTCTTTTGTCTGGCAAACGTTTTTGCACAAGAAGCAGAAGTAAAGGGTAAAGTAGTAGATTTAATTTCAGGGGAACCACTCCCTAACACCCAGATTAGTATTCAAGGAACTGTTTTTACTACAACAACAGATGCAACAGGTGAATTTTCATTAAAAGGTGCAAACCTTCCTAAAGGAGAACAAGTTTTACTTGTTGAAAAAAATGGATATACAAAACTTCGCATGCCCATTACTATTCAATCTGGAGGTACTGTAAATTTAATCCCAATCCTTTTAGAGGTTGATTTCACACAAGTTCAACAACAAATTGGAACCATAGCTCTTGCAGATGATGAACTTGACCAAGATGACGGTACTTCTACTAATGTATCCGGATTGTTACAAGCATCAAACGATGTGTTTCTAAATGCAGCATCCTTCGATTTTAGCGCAACATTTTTCAGACCTAGAGGACTAGATAATTCCAGTGGAAAAGTACTTATCAATGGCCTTGAAATGAACAAACAATTTGACGGCAGACCGCAATGGTCTGATTGGGGCGGTTTAAACGATGCTCAAAGAAATAGAGATTTTTCTATGGGTTTAACTCCTAATGATTACGCTTTTGGTGATATTGCAGGCACGACAAACATCATTATGCGAGCTTCCCAGTACCGTTCAGGAGGTCAGGTTTCTTATGCCGCTTCTGACAGAACTTATGAAGGTCGTGTTATGGTTTCTTATAACTCCGGTGTCGATGCAAATGGTTGGGCCTATTCGGTTTTAGCTTCTAGAAGATATGGAAATGGTGGTTTTATTGAGGGTACCCTTTATGATGCAAATTCCTTTTTTGCTTCTGTTGAAAAAATAATTAACCCTAACCATAGTTTAAACTTTACTGCCTTTTACACCCCTAACAGAAGAGGTCGTTCTACTGCTCTAACACAAGAAGTTTTAGATTTAAAAGGAAACGATTATAATCCTTATTGGGGAAGACAAGATGGTGATATTAGAAATTCCCGAATTAGGAAAATAGAAGAGCCGGTTTTTATGTTGAACCACAACTGGACAATTTCCGACAAAACCAGATTGAATACTAATGTAGGATATCAACTCGGAAAAATTGGAAACACCCGCATTGACAATAACGGAACCACTTTATACACATTAAATGGTCAAGAAACCTTTGTGGGAGGTGCAAGAAACGCAGATCCAAACTATTACCAAAGATTGCCAAGTTATTTTTTAAGAGATCCAAATCCAACTGCATTTGACTTCCAAAATGCTTTTCTGGCACAAGAAGAATTTTTAAATAATGGTCAATATGACTGGGAAGCACTTTATAGAGCAAATCAAATTGCTGCCGGTGAAGGCAAAAATGCTGTTTATGCTATTCAAGAAGACCGTATAGACGATAAACAAATAAGTGCAAACTCTATTTTAAGCTCTCAAATTACAGATAATATTGTGCTAAATGCCGGTTTAAATTACAGAGGATTAAAAAGTGAAAACTTTGCTAACCTAAAAGATCTTTTAGGCGGAACAGGATATTTAGACATCGATTCCTTTGCTGAAGATGGCCCGGATGTTTTTGCTGAGGATTTAGCGCAAAGCGATTTAAGAAACAGAAACAGAATTGTAGGCGAAGGTGATCGTTACAAATACAATTATGAAATAGAAGCAACCGTTTACGGTGGTTTTGCTCAAGCACAATTTAAGTATAGCAAAATAGATTTTTACGTTGCTGCTGAAGCATCACAAACCAAGTATCAAAGAGACGGTTTATATGAAAACGGAAACTATCCGGGGAATCGCTCTTTTGGGAAAAGTGAAGAATTGAGTTTTACAGATTATGGTGTTAAAGGAGGTTTTACCTATAAACTTACCGGACGTCATCTTTTCGATTTAAATGCCGGTTACATCACGAAAGCACCCGGAATCAGAAATTCCTTTTCTAATGCACGACAAAATAATGATGTGGTTATTGGATTAGATAGCGAAAAATACCAATCGTTAGACGCAAGTTATATTTTTCGTTCTCCAATTATAAAAGCAAGATTAACCGGTTTTTATGTGAATGCACAAGACGCAACTGAAATTGGTTTTTTCTTTACACAATCCTTACAAGGTCAAGGTGCTGATAACAACAATGCTTTTGTACAAGAAATAACTACCGGAATTGAAAAATTACATTTTGGTGGTGAACTTGGCATAGAAGCCCAAGTTACCCCAACCATCAAATTAAAAGCCGCTGCATCTGTAGGTCAATATACCTACAATAACAATCCGAATGTATATTACACCAGTGATGCTTTTGACGGACAAGTAACTTATGGTGATGGAACCGCTAAATTAAAAGATTTTCATCTTTCCGGAGGGCCTGAACGAGCCTATCAATTTGGGTTTGAATACCGCGACCCAGATTTTTGGTGGGTAGGGGCAACGGCAAACTATTTTTCAGATGCCTACATAAATATCAGTAAATTAAGAAGAACCGATGCATTTACAACCGATACCGATGGACTTCCATTTAATGATTATGATGAAAATGTTGCCAGACAATTATTACAACAAGAAGATTTTGGCGATTATTATATATTCAATTTGGTAGGAGGAAAATCTTGGAAAATAGACAATTATTTTGTAGGTTTTTTTGCCACTGTAAATAATGTATTTAACCAAGAATTCAAAACCGGCGGTTTTGAAGATTCTAGAAATGCAGATTTTAGAAAAGTATCTGAAGATGCCGCTAGAGATACACCTGTTTTCGGCTCGAGATATTTCTCCGGGTTTGGAAGAACCTATTATGTAAATGCCTATTTTAGATTTTAATAAAAAACACTATAAATAAATAACCATGAAAACATTTCAATTAAATAAAATATTCACACTACTTATAGCTTTTGTAGTGTTGACCTCTTGTGTAAAAGACGACGATTTTGACACACCAAACCTTAATTTTGACGAGCCAGACATCAATGCTAGCGATATCATAGAAATATCTGCCGTAGCAGGTATTTTAGCACAATCTTCTGAGCCTGTAGTTACTTTTAGCGAAACCGGAAAATATATACAAGGATATGTTGTTTCAAGCGATGAAGGTGGCAACTTTTTTAAACAAATAATTGTTCAAGACTTGCCGGAAAATCCAACTAGAGGCATAAAAGTTCTTGTAGATGTAAGTCCTTTATTTGTTTCTTATGAAGTGGGTAGAAAAGTATTTATCCAACTAGACGGACTAACTGTAGGAACTTCTAACGGAGTCCTTGCTCTAGGCGTAAGAGATGGAAACAGTGTAGCACGAATTCCCTTTCCGGAACGTGAAAAATTTATTCTTCGTTCAAATACTGTAGCTGAAATTGTTCCCCTTCCCCTAGCAATTGAAAATTTTACTTTGGATAAAACCAACTTATTTATTCGTTTAACCGATGTACAATTTAACCGCAATGACGTTTTAATAGACACTCCAAAAACTTTCGCTGCAGAACCATTAGATCAATTTGATGGTGAGCGTATTGTAGAAAGTTGTGCATCAGGATCTTCTTCTATTTTAAGTACCAGCACTTTTGCTAGCTTTAAAGGACTTCGATTGCCAAAAGAAAGAGGCTCATTAGATGTTATTTTAACAAGAGATTTCTTTGATGATTTTTTTACCTTTTATTTGAATTCTCCTGCCGGAATTAATTTTGACAACACAGAACGTTGCGATCCTACCGAAGTAAATTGTGGATTGGCAACCACTGCAGGTGCGCAAGTGTTATTTTCTGATAACTTCGAAACACAAAGTGTAAATTCACCTATTTCAGGAAATGGATGGACAAACTTTATTCAAGCAGGCACTAAACCTTGGGAAGCTTATGTAGATACTGGTTCTAACGCATCTTTAGGTATTTCTGCTAGATGTGGTTCTTTTAACTCTGGAGATGCATCTACCATTTCGTGGTTGGTTACTCCACAAATTCCTTTAAGCACTGCTACAGCAGCTACTATACAGTTTAAAACTTCTAATAGTTTTTCCGATGGTAGTGAAATGGAAGTTTTATTCTCAAGCGATTGGGACGGAGTTCCTGCAAACATCACTAGTGCTACTTGGGATCAATTAAGCGATGCAACTCTTGTGCAAGACAGTACTCCTTTTCCTGACTGGATTTTCTCGGGCATTGTAGATTTATCTTGCATACAAGCAAACGGCTACTTTGCCTTCAAATACACCGGTAGTGGACAAGCTGCTTTTGATGGCACTTATGAATTAGACGAAATTGTTATTAATGCACAATAATTAATCCTCTTAAACTTAGATGATTTTTAATAAGCCTTCAAGGAATATCTTGAAGGCTTTTTTATTCTTGGTGTTAATTTCTTTTGTATCTTTTTAATGAAATTTTTCAATCGTCTTATGAAAGCACCCCTTCTTTATACAAAGGCATCCTCCAAGGAGGATTTGCTAGGAATACTAGAACTCCAACAAAAATATTTGCTTTCAAATCTTGATGTTACAACCATTTCAAGTCAAGGTTTTCTTACAGTAAAACATAGTTTAAAAGACCTAACAAAATTGAATGCCATTGAACAACACATCATTTGTACAAATGAAAACAAAGTCATTGCCTATATTTTAGCCATGACTTCCTTCTCTAAAAGTAGCATTCCAATATTGCGGCCAATGTTTGCTGTTTTTAACAAAATTATATACCGCAACAAACCTATTTCAGCTTATACCTATCTGGTAGTAGGTCAAGTATGCGTTGCAGAGTCATACCGAGGGAAAGGTGTCTTTGAAAGTTGTTATGCCTTTTATAAAAGTAGTTATAAAGATTCGTATGATTTTGCAATAACGGAAATAGCAACTAATAATTTTAGATCTATTCAGGCGCATAAAAAGATTGGTTTTAAAGAGGTTTTTACCTATAAATCGCCTGACTTACTAGAATGGAGTGTGGTTATATGGCAATGGTGAAAAATATTCTTATTATTAATACTGTCTTATTTCTATCCATTTGAAAAACCAATTTTATTCTAAAAAAAAGCCCCTGTCTTAAAAAGACAAGGACTTTCATTCAGGTTGGTTAAAAAAATTTTTATAGCTATTATCTATTTACGATAATAAACTCAGACCTTCTATTTTGTTGGTGTTGAGTTTCAGTACAGTTATCACCACAATTTACGGCAGGTTTACTTTCGCCAAAACCTTCACCACTAATTCTGCTGCCGTCAATTCCTTTTGAAATTACATATTGGACGGTAGCTTGTGCTCTTCTGTTTGAAAGTTGTTTGTTGTATTCATCCGTACCTTGTGTATCGGTATGACTTTGAACTTTAATAACCATAGTAGCACTTTTTTTCATCAATTGTACTAATTTATCTAATTCTAATGCTGCCATTGGTTTGATATTATGTTTGTCATAATCAAACAATATAGGATTTAAAACTACTTTATCTTCCACAATAAGTTCTTCAATAGGACGAAGCATTAGTTGCGCCGTAACATTTTTGTCAGCAGTAGAAACTTTCGTAGCATTAGATTCATAGCCATCAATTGCTGCTTGAACGGTAATATTATTGTTGCATTCTACTTCAAAGGCTGTTTTTCCGTCAGCACCTGTTGTTTTAGAGGTTAGCCTGTTTTGATTTGCATCATATAAGGTTACTGTAGCACCGCCTAAAGGCCTGTTGTCATTTGCATCCATTACGATACTATGAATGGTAGATACACATAACTCTTTAACGTGATACACATTGTCTGTTGCTGCTTCTTTTCCACCTCCTCTATTTGATGAAACAAAACCTTCTTGGCTGGCATCATCCATACTAAAAGAAAAATCATCAGAGGAACTATTAATAGGCAATCCTAAATTTTTAACTTCTCCAAAACCATCTCCTGATTTTGTGGCATAAAATACATCTAATCCCCCAAGACCTAAATGGCCATTACTTGAAAAATATAGCGTGCCATTATCTCCTAGAAATGGAAAAGCCTCTTTGCCTTCGGTATTGATACCTTTTCCTAAATTCACGGGAGTACCAAATGCCCCGGTTGGGCTTATACTTACTTTATAAATATCAGAATCCCCAATACCTCCGGGCATGTCAGAAACAAAATAAAGAGTATTTCCATTAGGGCTTAAAGCAGGGTGCCCAACGGAATATTCGGTATTATTAAAGGGAACCGGTTTTATATCTTTCCATTGTCCATCTACCAATTCGGCATAATAGATATTAAGTTGGTTAACGCCGTCTTCATCTTTTTTATATTTCCCATTGTAAAAGTCGTTTCTATCAAAATATAATCTTTTACCATCGGGTGAAATTGTTACGATACCTTCGTGGTATTTAGTGTTTACCTCACCTTTAATGGTTTGTATGTTTGTTACTTTTCCGTTAGTATAGGTTGCCTCATAGATATCTAAATATGGCTCTTGGTTTCTGCCATAATTTTTTCTGGTGGTATTGCGTGCCGAAGAAAAATAGATCTTGTTTCCAGCTTTTCGTACCCCAAAATCAGAAAATTTACTATTTAAATCACTCATTAATGTTGCAGTAAACTTCGGTTTTCCTTCTAGGATTTGAGGAATGTAGCTTGGATTGTTTTTAAAATCTATAGCCCTGGAATCTTTTGGACTCATTTGTGCAAATTTTTGCATCATGGCGTTTGACTCATCAAACTTTCCATTTGCTTTAAGTGTTTGTGCGTAATTGTATATAGTTTCAGAGGCTACTTTAGGTCGTGTAGAAACCCGTTTATAAAAAGTTTCAGCCTTTTTTGTTTCATTAATTAAATAATAAGAATCGGCTAGACGGGTATAAACATATTCGTCAGCTTTTCCTCTTTTTATTACATTTTGATAGGCTTCTGCAGCTTTTACATACTCAAAGCGATCAAAATGGGTGTCTGCTGTTTTTGTGTTTTTATTCTGAGCAAACGTTAAAGAAGTGCTTGCTACTAAAAGAAATACTATTGTGTATAAATTTTTCATGTCGTTTTACTTAGTTGGATTAAAAATATCTTGGTGAACGTAACACTCGTTTTTTAAAGAACAAGTCAAAAGTAAGAATCACTTCGTGCGAGGCATCTGCTACAACATCAAGGTCAGATATGATATAGTCATAGGCATATCCTATACGTACATTATCATTAATTTGAAATCCGATCAAGCCACTAAAAGAATCATCTAGTCTGTATGAGGCTCCTATTTCAAATTTATCATAGAAAAGTGCATTTAAATTTCCATCGAAAGAAACGGGAGCTTCAAATGCCGATTTCACCATTACAGAAGGTTTTAACTTAAAATTTTCATTCACTTGAAAAACATATCCTGCAGTGGCAAAATAATGATTGACTTCGGAACCAAATTTTAATCCATTTTCATCAAGATGAACAGATGTAAGAAAATTTGGTACGGATAAACCAACATAAAAATTATCGGTGTAGAAAAATGCTCCTGCCCCCACAGTTGGATAGGTATTATTAATATCTTGTGAAAAGAATGGATCATTAGGATCTTGCAAGTCTAAGCTTGTTAAGCCCACATCGTGAAAAGATGCTCCCGCTTTTATTCCTAATGCAAGTTTTGCGTTTTCACCAACCTGTAAGGTATAAGAAAAATCTACATTTACATTTGTTTCTTTAATAGGACCTAATTCATCTTTTATGGCAGATAACCCTAATCCTACTTTTTCACCTATTGGTGAATGCGCAGAAAACGTATAAGTTTCAGGTGCTCCATCTAGGCCTGACCATTGTTTTCTATATAATGCAGTTAGAGACAGACTTTCTTTAGACCCTGCATAAGCGGGATTCACCACATTCATATTGTACATATATTGGGTGTACTGCGGATCTTGTTGTGCACTCATATCCTGAAAGCCTAGGACTAGAATAAAAATGAGTAAAAGAGAGAGTTTTTTCATTATTTATAATTTGATTGTTATGTTATTGATTATTTATTTAAATATATATATCCTGTTTTTGGTGTTTCTTCTTGAAATGTGATTACATAATAATAGTTGCCTATTGGCAACAAGTCGCCATTATCATTTTGTCCACACCATTGATTAACATAGCTGGCTTGCTCATAGACAATTCTTCCGTAGCGATTAAATATGGAAAGTTTTGTAATGTTTGATTGATCTGTTAAAAATTGAAGATCGAAACAATCGTTAAAGCCATCGCCATTGGGTGAAATTCCTTGTGAAATTATGCAATTCGCATTCGCATAAAAACTGACGATTACATCGTCTAAGGTAACACACCCATTATCATTTACCTCTACAGCATAGATGCCGGCATCAGTAACCTCGAGAGTGCTTGCGTTTTCATTAAGGATAACCCCTCCATTAAAAAACCAAGTAAAAGTTAATTGACTAGAGGATTCATTTTGTGGTTGTGCATTCAAAATTAAAATGTCTTGTGCACATTTTAATAGACTCGTGCCAAGGTTTACTAATGGAAGCTCTCTAAAGTTTACCTCTATTGTATCGCTTTGTGTGCAACCTGCGTAAGAAACATCAACACTATAATTGCCAGAGGTAGTAACAGTAATACTGAATGAAGTTTGCCCTGTATTCCATAAATAGGTTGCTTCTGAAGGATTAATGCCTTCTATTATAGGAATTATTTCGAAAGAAGTTTCATCACAAGGGAAAACATCTGCTCCTAAATCTACTGAGAAATTTACAAAGGATACTGAAACTGTTTCGGTAATAGTACATCCCAAATCTGTGGTTACATCGACAGAATATACGCCATTTTCTGTAACTTCAAGAGTGGCTTGGGTAGCTCCTGTTATGATGACACCATTATAATACCATTGGTAAAATAATTCATTAAAAACACTACTGTTTTCGGGAGTAGCATCTAAAAGATAAATTAATGCATCACATACTAAAAGTTCTCCGCCCAAATCTAAAATAGGTGCAGGAATAAAAGTAACGTTGATATCATCAGTTTTAGTGCATTCTACATAAGAAACCTCAACACTATAATTTCCAGAAGTAGTTACAAAAATGCTAGGTGTTGTTTCTCCGGTACTCCATAAATACGTAACTTCTGAGGGGTCAATTCCTTCAATAAGAGGTGCTATTTCATAAGGAGTAGAATCGCAAGGGGTTACGTCTTCACCTAAATTTACTGAAAACTCAGGAATAACAACTGAAATATTATCGGTCACCATACATCCTAAATCGGAAGTAACTTCAACGGAATATACCCCTATTTCCGTTACAACTAAAGTAGCCTCTGTGGCACCAACAAGTATTTCTCCATCCTTAAACCATTGGTAAAATATAGAATCAAATTCATTACTGTTTAAAGGTGTAGCATCTAATACTACCGACACTTCGTTGCATACTAAAACATCCCCACCAAGTTCAACAATCGGTGAAGTTTTAAACTCAACGATAATTTCATCGGTAATTGTGCAATCAGGAGCATCTGGATTAACGATTTCTACACCATAAGTACCGGCTGTAGTAACCACTAAGGTACTTCCTATTTCTCCTTCAATCACTTCACCATTAAAATACCAAGTAATAATAGAGTTCTCATTGGTTTCAACGGTCAATAAAATTTCATCTCCATCACAAGGTGCATTTCCATTTTGAATGGTAAGGTCTTCCCCTAAATCAGCATTACCAATAAAAAAACTTCCACCTTCTAAAAAAACAGCGGAGTTAAAAGCCGTATCATTTCTATCGGCAATTACCAATTTCATTCGGTATTGTGTGTTTGGTGTTACATAGGACCAAGCTTGCATCAAAACAGTATGCCCATTAAAGTTGATTGGTGATTGCGCATTAGGCAATCCATTAGGTGATCCGTAATACACATCAAAAAACTCTGGATTTACAGAGCTACAGCTACTATTATACAATTGATCACGAATAGTAATCACTGAAATTGGATCATTAGTATCAGGCACAATGGCAAGGTTTGTTACGTCTCCAGTGCCAACATCTGTCAAAAAAAATGCAAATGCATCGGAATAGTCACATTGAAATATACCATATTCATTGGAGGCAAATACAAAATTAAAACTGATGGAATCTGTTAAAGGTCTAAAATCAAACTCTAGGATGGAAGCATCGTTATAGGAGGTTAATCCCGGATCGATTCCCAAGCCTTGTATATAATTAAACAACTGTGGGTCACCAGGCCATCCTCCTCCGGCTTGCGCACCGCCATTAGGTCCTGGAGCCTCATTTACAGCACCGGTCATTAAAATAACACCGTTATCTATTGGAAAGTTTGTGTTTGTATTTTCAAAATAGCCTATGCCATTTAGGTTACCAAAATTAGTGCCTGTAGTCCCTACAATATTCTCAACAATAGCACAAGGAGAATTGATTAACACTTGTGTTACTAACTCCTCATGAGTAAACTGAGTTGTTGATGTTGTAATGTAGGGTTGTGCATTTCCAAATAGGAAAATAAAAAAAGCGCAACACAGTACATATAAATTTTTCATTTGTTGTGAGGTTACTTTTTTTTGTTAATTAGCTTCTCTATTTATATATATCCAACCAGTTTTTTGTTTTCCATAAACAGAATCATTTCCTGAAAAATTAATCACATAAAAATAGGTTCCGGTTGGTAGTTTATCTCCATTATCACTTTGTCCTACCCATTGGTTTGTATAATTGTTTGATTCATAAACAATCGCTCCCAATCGATTAAAAATTTGTAATTTATCTATTCCGGTTCGGTTTGCAAGAAAAGTTAAATCTAGATTATCATTAAATCCTGGAGATCCATCCGGAGAAAGTCCTTCTGAAATCACACAATTAAGCGTAAGTGCTTCTACTTCATCAAAGCCACTACACTCCCCTTTGGTAATCTCAACACGGTAGACATCGGATAGATTTGAAGCAACATCAGCAAGTGAAATAGTTATTGTATTGGTATTTTCGCCTGCTATAAGGTTTCCATTTTTAAACCAAACATAGGTTACCCCATCTTCAAAAGTAACGGCTGAAAGAGTTCTTGTTTCTGCGGTACAACCGCTGATGTTTTCTCCTAAAGTAACTACTAAATCTGCGCTTGGCGAAATAACAATACTGTCGGTTGCAGAGCATTGCCCTATGGTTACTATAACACTGTAGGTGCCATTTACTGTTACTTCTAAAGTTGCTTGCGTATTTGCTAATACAACTCCGTCTAAAAACCATTCAAAAGTTGCTAGTTGAGGATTGTAATTTGTTGGAGTTGCATCCAGAATAACTTGATTTTCAAAGCAAGTTACAAAGTCATCTCCTAAATTAATTTCAATTGCTGCTCCTGGAGTAATATTAATATCCTGTTGTGCAGAACAAAGTCCTACAGTAACTATTGCTGTATAAGTTCCATAGGCAGTAACATTAAATGTTGCCTCTGTAATTCCTGTATCTACCCCATTAAACAACCATTGGTAGGTAGCATCGGCAGGATTATAATTTGAAGGTGATGCATCAAGTGTAACGGGAGCTTCAAAGCAAGTTGCAAGATCTTGTCCCAAATCAAAAATTGGATTTTCATTTAATTCAATAAAAACAGCGTCGGATACGGTACATCCTTCAAAGGTAACCTCAACAGAGTAGATTCCTGTTTGAGTAATGGTGATTGTAGGTGTAGTTTCACCGGTACTCCATAAATAAGTAACCGCTCCCGGGTCTGCTCCAGTTATTGTAGGAACTATTTCATAGGAAGCTACATCACAAAAAGATTGATCTGCTCCTAATTCAACACTAACCGTACTTTGCACAAAAACTGTTACGGAGTCTTCTAAAACTACAACTTGACCATTACATCCATTGGTATACGTTACTCTTGCTGTAAACGTTTCAGACACAGTAGGAGAAACCGTTATAGTAGGGTTGTTTGAAATTACATTTCCTCCTTCATCTACCCATTCAAAAACATAGGTGGGTAAGCCTTGTGGCGCAAATTGCCATGCTTCATTGGTAGCAGTCCAAGGGGAATCTGATGTATTTCTTCCCGGCGGAACGTAAGCAATTGTACCGTCATTATTTTGAATTCCTAATGCCGCATTACCACTGTTCCATGATGGACATACAGGTTTGTCCTGCATATAAATTTCAATAACATTTGAAAATTCATAGAAAACAGCCATGTGAGTCGCTAATAAACTATTACAAGTTCCTGAGAACATAGGCACTTGGTAGTATGAAACCACTAAAACCCGGTTAGGAAAAGTACCCAATACTTCATAGCCTATTTCTTCGGTTGTGGAAACAGAAGGATCTATATCATGTACCGGAGTAAAAATATTTGCTTCGCCTAAAGTGGGATTGGAGTTATTTGGTAAGTTTTCTGTAAAACTCCATCCATTTGTAGTATCACTAGGATCCACATCAAAACGTAACACCCCATTAGAACCTACTTGAAATTGTTGTTCTAGGTTTCCAAAAAAACAAAAATCAAAAGGAAGATTATCCACAGGAGACCATGCATCATCAATATTTGGGTTTAAAGGATTTGCCAATCCATTAAAAGCAAAAGGAGGATTGTATGGTATAGAGGTAACTGTATATTGTTCGCTCACCGTTTCAAATATTTCTAAAAAATTAGCCGTTATATCTGCTGAATCTCCTGTAGCACAACCAATGGTTTGATCTGGTCCGGCATCTACAAATAAACTTCCAGGGCCTTGAGCATTAACAAACGTCAGGTTAGCTAAAAAAAGAATAGAAAAAAGGGTTTTTAAAACAATTGGAAGTGGTTTTGTGTCGGTTTTTGATTGAAAGAATTCAGCAAACCTAAAGAGGTTGCGTAGTTGTTTTTTCATAATATTACATAGTTTAAATAACGAGTTGCCAAAGTAATAAAAAAAAACAGATTAACAAATAGTTAACAATTTAAAAAGTAAAAGAATGTACTTATTTTCAAAAGATAAGGGTAAAACATTGTTTATGTTTTATATATAAATTAACAGATTAAACACAATACAACTATTTCCACATCATTGCAATTGACTAACTTTGCATTTCAAAACATTTTATGATAGAAAAACTGGAAATAGAATATGAAAGAGCTATTCTCATCGGCTTAGTTACACAAAATCAAAACGAAGAAAAAGCTAGAGATTACCTGGACGAGTTGGAATTTTTAACCTATACAGCGGGTGGCGAAGTAATAAAACGCTTTATCCAAAAAATGCAAAAACCCAACCCGAAAACTTTTATAGGCACCGGTAAACTGGAGGAGGTGCGGGCTTATGTGGAAGCAAACGATATTGGCACGGTGATTTTTGATGATGAGCTCTCCCCTGGTCAACAAAAAAATATTGAAAAAATACTGAATACCAAAATTATTGACAGAACCAATTTAATTCTAGATATTTTTGCTCAACGCGCACAAACCAGTTATGCAAGCACCCAAGTAGAGCTAGCACAATATGAATACTTATTGCCCCGACTTGCCGGAATGTGGACTCACTTAGAACGTCAACGTGGTGGTATAGGGATGCGAGGCCCCGGGGAAACAGAAATCGAAACAGATAGACGTATCGTTCGCGATCGAATTGCATTATTAAAGGAAAAACTAAAAACCATTGACAAACAAATGTCGGTGCAACGCGGTAATCGTGGGGCATTGGTGCGTGTAGCTTTAGTAGGTTATACAAACGTTGGAAAATCTACCTTAATGAATGTAATAAGTAAATCGGAAGTATTTGCCGAAAATAAACTTTTTGCTACTTTAGACACGACTGTAAGAAAAGTGGTTATAGGCAACCTTCCTTTTCTTTTGACAGATACGGTAGGCTTCATTAGAAAGTTGCCCACCCAATTGGTTGAATCCTTTAAAAGCACACTCGACGAAGTGCGTGAAGCAGACCTTCTTTTGCATGTGGTAGATATTTCGCATCCCAATTTTGAAGACCACATTGCCTCTGTGCATCAAACTTTAGTCGAAATTGGTGGTAAAGATAAACCAATGCTTATGGTATTTAATAAAATAGACACATATAAAGCCGAAAAATTAGAGGAAGACGATTTAATTACTGAAAAAACCAACGCACACAATACCTTAGAAGACTGGAAAAATACATGGATGAGCAAAGTAAATGGCGATGCCGTTTTTATTTCTGCCACCGAAAAAGAAAACCTCACCGAACTCCGAGAAAAAGTATATGAATGGGTAAGAAGGATTCATGTAAAGCGTTTTCCATACAATAGCTTTTTGTATCCCGATTTTTCAGAGGAGATGTAGGTTTCCTTTCTATTAATATTTTTTTTAGGGCGTTCCCGCAAAAAGACGGGCGGGCTTTTCGTTACAATCTTCCCCCCCCAAGCTCGCATGGTGGAAAGGATTTTTTCTACCAATATTTCGCCCCTATCTGGACTAATGTTAAAATGTTCAATACCTCTACCAAAGACTTCTATCGGTAGAAAAAAACATGGAACATAAAAATTATGAAAACCCCGTAGGGGTGAAATATTGGTAGAAACCAAATAATACAAAAAAATTAAAAACCCGACAGGGGTGACATATTATTGTGGTTCACCAATTTTAATGAAAATAGATTTACAACAAAAATCTAATTTTTAAAAGCCAAAGATGTTTTCCATTCGCCAACTTCTAGCACCACTTCCCTTCCCAAAATAATCGCTTGATTATCCTCCATGTGCCCCGCAGGAAAACCAAAACAAACCGGGAAGTTATACCCCGAAACTGTTTCTGCAATAATTTCTTCCGCAGTTTTTCCAAAAGGAATGGTGTTGTCATTCATTTTTGCCATACCACCCACAATGAACCCGGCAAGATTTTCAAAATAACCATTGCGCTTTAAATTTTGAAGCATCCTGTCTATATGATACAAATATTCATCTAAGTCTTCTATAAATAAAATTTTTCCTTTGGTGTCAATTGCTGAAGGACTTCCACAAAGAGAATATAAAATAGACAGATTACCCCCAACTAATTGTCCTCTCGCTATTCCCACTTTTGTTTGGGCATCTTTTGCAACACACCCAATAACATATTCCTCTCCAAAAAGCGCCTGCCTAAGAGTTTCTATTGTCGCTTCAGATTTATTGTTTATATCTACAGGCATCTGTGCATGAAGGCTTTCAAAACCTAAGACATGCAAGTGGCTATGCAAAACGGTTACATCGCTATACCCAATAATCCATTTGGGATGTTTTTTAAATTCGTTGAAATCTAATAAATCAATAATCCGAACCGTGCCATAACCTCCACGAGCACACCAAATTGCCTTGATTTCCGGATTATTCAACATACATTGAAAATCTTCTGCTCTTAGAAAGTCATTTCCTGAAAACTGATGTTCTTCTGCACCTATCGTTTTCCCGATAATCGCTTCTAATTGCCAACTTTTCAATAGCTGTAATGCCGGTTGTAATTCCTCTAAAGAAACTTTTCGCGCTGTTGAAACAATGGCAACTTTATCGCCTTTTTTAAGAAAAGAAGGTCTAATCATTGCCTAAATGATATATAATTTTACCAACGGTTAAATTTAATTTTTTTAATTCTTCCGGGTTTGGAATAATAATCCCATCGCCATAAAATTTAGGATTTGGTTCTCCTGCAGGTTGTAGAAAAACACGCAACTTACTATTTTCTAATGCCCCACCATTCCAGTCCACCGCACCACTGTAATCCCAACCAAAACCATAGATATTAATTCCCTTCCCGTTTCTTTGTACTACATCCTCATAGGTAGTTCCAATTTTTATTCCGGAGGCAGTTTCCCAATCACCATTTTTTGAAAGAACCAACTGATACACCTTTTTTCGTTCCAACGTCTCCCAAATAAAATGGATTTCATTTTTTGACCCCGGATACATAATAGTATAGGCTCGTTGTACAGAACCTTCCTCAAAATGACCAATCTCTTCTTTTTTAGCTGCATCGGGATACATTCTTTCTAAATCTTCTGCGGTAGTGTTTCGTGCTATTTTTTCCACAGTAAAATTTTTAAGAGATGCGCTAGCGACAATATTGGTAGCCGGTTCAGAAGCCAAAGTTGTACTTTTAGTTCCCTTACAAGAAAAAAATAAGCAAATTATTCCTAATACAATACATTTTTTCATTGGGTGGTTATTTGCTATAAAATTAGAAATAAATACGGCACTTGACTTCCCTTTTGCAAGAAATTAACGTGAAATACGGTTGTGTTGTTTACATTTGTACTTTTAAATTTTAGCTTTTATTTTATGACCACACCAAAACGATATACCATTACAGCCGCGCTGCCATACACTAACGGTCCTATTCATATTGGCCATTTAGCAGGGGTTTATGTTCCTTCTGATATTTATGCGCGTTACCTCCGCTTACAGGGCAAAGATGTTGCTTTTATCTGCGGAAGCGATGAGCACGGCGTTGCCATACCGATGAAAGCAAAAAAAGAAGGCGTTACCCCACAGGAAATCATTGATAAATACCACGGTATTATCAAAAAATCCTTTTTGGACTTCGGAATTACCTTTGATAATTACTCTCGCACTTCAGCAAAAATTCACCATGAGACCGCATCCGAGTTTTTTAAAAAACTTTATGAAGACGGAAAATTTATTGAAGAAACTACCGAACAACTTTATGATGCCGAAGCAGATCAATTTTTAGCCGATCGTTTTGTTACAGGCACTTGTCCAAAATGTGGCCACGAAGAAGCCTACGGCGATCAATGTGAAAAATGCGGCACATCCCTAAACGCAACAGACCTAATCGACCCAAAATCAACTATTACCGGCAGTATTCCTATTTATAAAGCAACCAAACACTGGTTTTTACCCCTTCAAGATTACGAGGCATTTTTAAAAGAATGGATACTAGTAGGGCATAAAAAAGATTGGAAACCCAATGTATATGGACAGGTAAAATCTTGGATTGACGATGGATTACGACCTCGTGCCGTGACTCGCGATTTGGATTGGGGAATCCCTGTTCCTGTAAAGGGCGCTGAAGGAAAAGTATTGTATGTTTGGTTTGATGCCCCTATTGGTTATATTTCTTCCACTAAAGAATGGGCGACTCGTGAAGGTAAAGACTGGGAACCCTACTGGAAAAGTAATGACACCAAACTCGTGCACTTTATAGGAAAAGACAACATTGTTTTTCATTGCATCATTTTTCCGGCAATGCTTAAAGCAGAAGGAAGTTATATATTACCGGACAATGTTCCTGCCAACGAATTTTTAAACCTTGAAGGCAACAAACTCTCCACCTCCAAAAATTGGGCAGTATGGTTACACGAATATTTGGTGGATTTTCCAGGTCAGCAGGATGTTTTGCGATACACTTTAACCGCCACTGCTCCTGAAACGAAAGACAACGATTTTACCTGGAAAGATTTTCAAGCAAGAAATAATAATGAACTGGTTGCCATCTTCGGAAATTTCATTAACCGCGTGGTGGTTCTTACTTATAAATATTATGCCGGTCATGTGCCGCAACCTTCTGAATTTAAAGAAATAGACACACAAACTTTAAACGAGCTTCGCGCCTATCCTGATGTCATTGGCAGTTCTATTGAACGTTACCGTTTCCGTGAAGCACAAGGAGAATTAATGAATTTAGCCCGTTTAGGAAATAAATATCTAGCCGAAGAAGAGCCTTGGAAAACCATAAAAACCGATGAAATACGCACCAAAACCGTTATGTATGTGGCACTACAAATAGCTACTACACTCGCTGTTTTAAGCGAACCTTTTATTCCATTTACTTCTGAAAAATTGAAAAAAATTCTGAATATTAGTTCGAGTGATTCACCAATTGGATGGAATGATATTTCTACTATTGTTAACACTTCTCCCCTATCGGAGGAGAGGCCGATAGGCAGAGAAGGACTTCTTCCGATTAATCATAAAATTAATGTAGCCGAATTGCTTTTTTCCAAAATCGAAGACGAACAAATACAACAACAAATAGACAAATTAGAAGCCACAAAAGCTACTAATAAAATAGAAAAAATCTCTTCCGAAAAACCAAAACTCATGCCACAAAAAGACATCATTACTTTTGATGATTTTACGAAATTGGATATGCGAGTAGGCACCATCATAGAAGCTGAAAAAATGCCGAAAGCGGACAAGTTACTTGTCCTAAAAGTAGATACCGGCATCGATGTAAGAACTGTAGTATCAGGCATTGCCGAAAGTTTTACTCCTAAAGAAGTCATTGGAAAACAAGTTACTATTTTAATCAATCTTGCCCCCAGAGTTTTACGTGGTGTGGAAAGTCAAGGTATGATTTTAATGACTGAAAATGCTGAAGGTAAATTGGTGTTCCTTAACCCGGATAACGAAGGTGTTGAAAATGGGATGATTATTAATTAAGTATTGCCTATTGCCGGCTTCCTATTCCCTGTTGCCAGTTCCCAGCTCGGTGTTATTAAGCTTCCTTTATTCTCTCGCAGAAAGCGCAGAAAAACTAATTACTTTGAGCCATAGTGCCATTTAGTTTCAAAATAAATCTCTAAATTAAAACCATGGAGCAACTCCTCCTCTTTATTACCCAAAGCACCCAACTGCCGGCAATCAGCGTTAAAAACACCGTTCAGTTATTAAATGAGGACTGCACTATCCCATTTATAGCTCGCTACCGCAAAGAACGCACCGGTAATCTGGATGAAGTGCAGATTAGTGATATTGTTACTTTTAAAGAACAATTTGAAATTCTAGAAAAAAGAAAGAAATCCATTTTAAAAGTACTGAAAGAACAAAAAGTTTTAACACCTAAGTTGCAAGTAAGTATTGAAAATGCCCCTGACCTTACCTCCCTTGAAGACCTCTACTTACCCTTCAAAAAAAGCCGAAAGACCAAAGCCGAAACCGCGCGAAAAAATGGTTTGGAACCCCTTGCTAATATAATCATTGGACAATCCCAAAGTATTGGAAGAAGAGATATGAATGTACTTTTACAAAAATATGTACAAGGTGAAATAACTTCTACAGACCAAGCCTTGGAAGGCGCAAGACATATCATCGCCGAATGGATAAATGAACGCACAGATATAAGAAACGCATTGCGAAATCAACTGCAAAAAGAAGCCATAATCACCACAAAAGTGATCAAGGATAAAGCGGGAAAAGAAAAAGCCCAAAAATATCGTGATTATTTTAAATGGGAAGAAGCCTTGAAAAATTGCCCATCCCACCGTTTACTTGCCATTTTAAGAGCAGAAACCGAAGGATTTATCAAAGTAAAAATAGAAATTGACGAGGAGAAATCACTTTCTGCCATGGAAAGAAGAATCATCAAATCTAACAATGTTTTTATAGAACAGATGGAACTTGCCGCCAAAGATGCATACAAACGTTTGCTTCTTCCGGCATTGGCAAATGAACGATTACAAGCTGCCAAAAAAGCTGCAGACGAAACCGCCATAACTGTTTTTGCTAAAAACCTCCAACAGTTATTATTAGGTGCGCCATTAGGAGAAAAGCGCATTATGGCCATCGATCCCGGTTTTAGAACAGGATGTAAATTGGTCTGTCTAGACGCACAAGGCAACTTAAAACACAACGAAACCATTTATCCGCACACACCGCAAAACGATGAAAAAGGGGCGATGAAGAAAATAAGTTCGCTGGTAGATGCCCATAAAATAGAAGCTATAGCTATCGGTAATGGTACCGCATCTCGCGAAACAGAACGCCTTGTTAAAAAAATCCATTTTAAAAACAACTTGCAAGTGTTTGTCGTGAGCGAAGCCGGAGCTTCCATATACTCTGCCTCTAAAATTGCTCGTGAAGAATTTCCAAACTATGATATTACAGTTAGAGGTGCTGTTTCCATAGGTAGGCGCCTAGCAGATCCACTTGCCGAATTAGTAAAAATTGAACCAAAATCGATAGGAGTAGGTCAATACCAATACGATGTAGATCAAACAAAATTACAAACTTCGCTAGATCGTGTAGTGGAAAGTTGTGTGAATGCCGTGGGTGTTAATATCAACACGGCCAGTACTTCTTTGCTTGCGTATGTTTCCGGAATAGGACACAAACTGGCGGAAAACATCATTGCATTTCGTGAAGAAAACGGAGCATTCTCTTCTCGAGAAAATATCAAAAAAGTGCCTCGACTAGGAGGAAAAGCCTTTGAACAAAGCGCCGGTTTTTTACGAATCAAAAATGGTAAGAACCCACTTGATAATTCAGCGGTGCATCCGGAAAGTTACGCATTAGTAAAACAAATGGCTAAAGAATTGAAAAAGGAGGTTTCTGAATTAATAGGAAATACCGAAGTTTTAAAAAGCATTCCGAAGGAAAACTACATCACCGATACTGTAGGTCTTCCAACATTAATAGATATTCTAACCGAACTCGAAAAACCCAGTCTCGACACGCGAGAAGTTGCCAAGGTATTTTCTTTTAACCAAAACATAAAAACCATCAACGACTTACAAGCAGGTCAACTCCTTCCCGGAATTGTGAATAACATTACCAATTTTGGCTGTTTTGTGGATATAGGTATCAAGGAAAACGGATTGATACATGTGTCCAATTTATCGGATAGTTTTGTGTGTGACGTAAATAGTATTGTAACTTTACATCAACAAATTCTTGTGAAAGTGCTGGATATTGATTTGGATCGTAAGCGGATACAATTAAAATTACATACGTTTTAGGTACATGCAAAAAGCATATAAAATTTACTAACTATTTTTACTCTACATCATATAAAACCTATAAACATAGCAAATAATAAGTCAATTATGAGGAAAAATACTTATATGAAATCGGGTATTAAAGTATAGTATTTTATTAAATCATTAAAAACTTGTATTTTAAATATGTTAGTAATTGTTTCCTCTTACTACTAAGGGGAGGAAAGTAATTTTAAAAATTTTCAATTTTTTAAAAAACATATATTTTACTTTCTGTTAAACAACCTATTTCTTTCTGTAAAGTAAAAAAATGCCTTATAAAATATGCCTCATTAATACATAGTACAATGAAAATAAATACAATTAGACCCATTAAAAGAGCAAAAGGTCTTCAAATTGGTGAATATGTTAAAGATTTTAATGCAAAAGACCTTTATGATCAAAATTATAATTTAAGTAATGCTTTAAAAAATGGCCCTATAGTAGTAATTTTTATCAGAGGGCAGTGGTGTCCATTTTGCAACAAACATTTAAAGCAACTTCAAGAAAGCTTGCCTTTAATTTATGCTTATGGTGCAAATGTGGTAATAGTTTCTCCCGAAAAATCAGAGTTTATTAAAAAAACTATTCAAAAGACAGGAGCAGAATTTACTATTCTTTATGACGAGGATTATAAAATAGCCGACACTTTTGATGTTACTTTTAAGCCAGATAAATTTGAATTATTTATGTATAATAAAATTTTAGGAGCTAAATTAAAAGAATCACATTCTGACGAGAGCGAGAGGCTGCCAATTCCTGCAACATTTATTTTGGATGTACAAGGAAAAATAGTATGGAGGCACTTTGACTCCAATCACAAAAAACGTTCAAAAATTAATGATATTTTAAATAATATTCCTAAACCTCTTAATTTTCCATTACACATTATTTCATAACTAATGAATCATATAAGAGACTTGTCAAAAAACACTAAGACTTTTTATATTCCAATACTTATAATGAAATTTAATAGCATGAAAACGTTTTTTATAAAAGCATACAACAAAATAGTTGCTGTTTTTAAACAAGGACTAGAACCAATTCAAGTATTTAAAAGTATTTTAGTAGCCCTATTATTTACTATAATTCCCTTACCCGGAACAACTACTATCCTTTTAACAACAATTGCTTTAAAGGCTAAGTTGAATTTACCTATAATGATAACTTTTAGTTATTTAATTACCCCTTTACAATATGTACTATTAATGCCATTTATAAAAGTGGGTGAAACAATATTTTCAACCCATCACACGCTGTATTCTGTTCAAGCCATTATGTCTTCTTTTGAAAACGGATTTTTTAACACCCTTCAAAAATTAACTTTTGAAATAATTTGTGGTATAGCGGGATGGGTGGTTATTGCAATCCCCGTTGCTTTTTTACTTTACTATATCGGCTATTTTCTTTTCTTTAAAAAACACCTTTCTAACCCAGTTAAATGAAATCAAATACAATAAAAACACTTGGACTATTAGGGCTTTTAGCCTCAATTATTGTAGGTGTCGGTGAATATTTTTTACACTATTCACCACAAATATTAGAACACAGTGAGCACTATGCCTTTTTTGATTTTGTGTCGATAGAACACCTTCAAATTGGGCATTTTTTGTCTGTAATTGGACTTCCTTTCTATTTTGCGGGGTATCTTCATATTTACAAAATGTTACAATCCGGTAATGAAAATTTAGCAAGAATTACTTTAGCAATTGGCTTTATTGCTTTTGCTGTTGGAGGCATTTGGATTGGCTCCAGAGCTTTTATTGGCACTATCGTTCAGCTGCAAAAGGACATACCACCAGATACCTACCAACAGATTCTAAACAATTATACAGAATTATTAGAAATTTTAGTCAAAGCATTACGAGTTATAATCGCTCTATTGTCTATAACCTTTGTTACTACAATCCTAAAAGGAGGAACAAACTATAAAAAATGGATGGCTTTTTTCAACCCTATCACCATTCTAATTGTTTGGGTAATTCTTGGTAGACTGCTTCCTTTTTTTGGCAAACATACATTACCTATACTAATGAATGTTACCCATTTTATTTTGTTTAGCCTATCCCTATATCAATACCAAATTTTTCAAAAAACAAATACAAAATAGGAAAAGATAAATACAACAAACAAAACCTCTTTTCTTTTAATAAGAAAGTAAAAAAGCATATAAAATCAACCTAAATCCTATTGAATATTATGAAAGCTAGAAAGCTATTTATTATCATTTCAGCAGTAATTACTACAAGCATTCTTGGAATATCTTTTTTTTGGAAACCCATACTTTGGAGTTTCCTTATATTTTTACCGATAATTTTAGTGGGTATTTCAGATATTTTACAGAAAAAACATACCATACAAAGAAATTTTCCGGTTATAGGTCATTTTAGATATTGGTTAGAAAACTTTCGCCCAGAAATTCAACAATATTTTGTAGAGACAGATATAGAAGGCACTCCTATAAACAGGATCTTTCGTTCCCTAATATATTCAAGAGCAAAAAACCAGAACGACACGACCCCTTTTGGTACTAAATCAGATGTATATCGTGTAGGTTATGAGTGCATGACACACTCCATGTACCCAAAACACCATGACGAGGTAGAGCAACACCCAAGGGTTTTGTTTGCCGGAAAAGAGTGTAAACAACCTTATAATGCAAGTATTTTAAATATTTCTGCTATGAGTTTTGGAGCATTGAGCAAAAATGCTATTATCGCATTAAGTAAAGGAGCTAAATTAGGTGGTTTTGCACACAATACAGGTGAAGGTGGATTAAGCCCATATCATCTTGAAGGTGGCGGCGATTTAATATGGCAAGTAGGAACCGGATATTTTGGATGCAGAACAGTGGATGGAAATTTTTGCCCGGATACTTTTCAAAAAAACGCATCGCATGAAAATGTAAAAATGATTGAAATTAAACTTTCGCAAGGTGCTAAACCTGGACACGGAGGTATTCTGCCAGCTGCTAAAAATACCGAGGAAATTGCAAGAATAAGAGGCGTAAAACCATTTACTGATATTCTTTCACCGCCCTACCACACCACTTTTAACAATGCCGAAGGTTTAATGCATTTTGTAAAACAACTGCGTGATCTTTCCGGAGGAAAACCTGTGGGTTTTAAACTGTGTGTAGGAAGCAAAGAGGAATTTACTGAAGTATGTGAGGCCATGAAAAAAACACAAATATTACCAGATTTTATAACCGTTGACGGTGGCGAAGGTGGCACGGGAGCAGCCCCGGTTGAGTTTTCTAACTCCATGGGTTTACCACTTCGCGAAGGATTAGCCTTTGTTGTGGATAGCCTAAAAAAATATCATTTTAAAGACGACATAAAAGTAATTGCCTCCGGTAAAGTTTTTACCGCCTTTCACATCCTCCGATTAATGGCATTAGGAGCTGATACTGTTAATAGTGCTCGTGCTATGATGATGGCTATTGGATGCATCCAAGCACTACAATGTAACACAAATACCTGTCCTGTGGGTGTGGCTACCCAAGACAAAAACCTAATGAAAGGGTTAGATATAAATGACAAATATGTACGCGTAGCAAATTTTCATAAAAAAACAATTGAAAGTTTAACCGAAATGCTTGCCGCCGCTGGACTTAATGATGCCTCCCAAATACAACGTAAACATATCATACATCGACTTGGTCCTAATAATCTAGTAACCTATCAAGAACTTTATTCAAACTCTAGAAATTAAGAAAATCAACTTATTCTTGCATTTAACCCAAACACCCTATCAAACCATCTATTTTATCGAGCAGAGTATAGAAATCTTAAATAAAAGCTCTAAATTTATAATTATTTAACACCTAAACCAATTAATTAAAACAAAATGGCTAAAAAAATATTTAAAATAATAGGTATTATTATCCTTCTTCTCCTCATAGGGATTCTATACTTTTTTTGGAGTGATGCCAACCTCAAAAAATATGATGTTTCTATCGAAAAAGATAAAATTCCCGTTTTTTCACAAGTTGAATTCCCATTTACACATATATATGACTCAAAAAAATCCTTGCCTATTGCGCCTTCTGCCGTTATAGATATAAATAATGACGGTATTGAAGAAGTTTTTATGGGCGGTGGTCTAAGCCAAGACGATGAAATTTTTGCTTTTCGAGATGGCAAATTTGTACCTATTACTTCGGAAACAAATTTTCCTTCTAAAGGAAATTATACATCCTCGGGGGTTGCAGTTGCCGATTTTGACGACAACGGATTTTTAGACTTAATAATTGGTCGTGAAGACGGTTTACATATATATTATAACAACAACGCAACCTTTACACACAAGGCTATAGAAACACCAATAAACGAAAAATCCTCCCCTGCAGGCATAACCGTTGGTGATATTAATAAAGATGGTCATTTAGATATCTTCCTTTCCACCTACATCAAAAAAGAATTGATGACAGGACAGACAAAATTTGAAGATAATTCTTATGGCTCCACTAGTGCATTACTTATAAATGATGGAAATAATAATTTTTCAAACCAAACCGTTTCAGCTGGTTTAGATTATATCCACAATACTTTTATGGCTATTTTGGTTGACATAGATAAGGATAGCCATTTGGATCTTGTTGTAGCACACGATACCGGCGAAGTTAGAACCTATAAAAACAATGGAAACGAAACTTTTAAACGTATAGAAAATCCACTTACCAATAAATTTGCCTACCCTATGGGAATTGCCGCAGGCGACTATAACAATGACGGTTTGATAGACTTTATGTTTTCAAATACCGGAAGTACCTTGCCTCGTATTTTAGCAAAGGGAGACATAAAAGATGCAACAAAGTTCAATGAAAAATGGATTTTATTCAGAAACGATGGCGATTTCAAGTTTACAGATGTAGCCGAAGAAGCCAAGATTGCAAATTATGAATTTTCTTGGGGGGCCGTTTTTGCAGATATGAATAACGATGGCCTACAAGACCTATTAGTCGCCGAAAATTATGTTGATCTCGCTCCAAACAAACTTTTTAGATTACCAAGCAGAATGTTGATTCAAAAAGAGGACCATACTTTTGTGCCCACCGAAAAGAAAAGTGGTGTAGTAAATCCTAATTTTGGCATTACCCCTTTAGTGAGTGATTTTAATAACGACGGTTATTTAGATTTTATTTGGACAAATATTAATAGCCCTTCGTTAGCTTTTATTAACCAAGGAGGTACTAATAATTTTATAAAAATAGTACTTCCTAAAAACGCTAAAACCATAGGAGCAAAAATTGAAATAGCTACCCCAAACAAAAAACTTTTTGAATGGCTTATTTCTGGAGAAGGTCTTGCAAGTGATCAAACGAATAGTATTCATTTTGGCTTAGGCACCGAAAAAGAAGTAAAAACCATAACCATTACTTTAATCGATGGCAGTAAAATTTTTGTTGAAAACCCGGAAATAAATACGCAAATAAAAATAAATGTAACAGAGGATATTTCTAAGAATTTTTCCGAAGAAATCGATTAATTACTTTCAAAAATTAAAAGATACAAGTATCATCTATCCACCAAATATAACCCCATTCTTATTTTCCAATAAGGGAGTTGTTCTTCAAAATACTCAAAATAAGGGCGTAAACTTTTTTCCTCAAGGTTTAGATCTAATTTTGCTTTTTGAACTTTTCTTATTTCCTCTTCTGAAATATATGTATGTAAATCTATAGGCTTTCCCTCTTGATGCAAAGATACTAAATGCCCATAAATAGTGTCTTCTTTTAAATTTCGGTGGGAAGCAATTTCAGAAATTGACATTCCTTTTTCAAACAATTGATAGCTTTGTAATTGTGTGGATATTTTTGGTTTTTCTTTTTCTAAGTGCTCTTGAATTACTTCTAAAAATCGTTGCCCATATTTTTCATTTTTTGCTTGCCCTACCCCGCTTACTTGCAAAAATTCAAATTCATTTTTCGGTAGGATTGCTTCCATATCTTTCAGTGAAGCATCACTGAACACAATATATGCCGCCACATTTTCTTCCACGGCGATTTTGCGTCTTAATTGTCGCAGTTTTTCAAACAACCCTATTGTTTCTGCTTTAGTAACTGTTTCATTTTTATTGATTTTTTCCTTCGGTTGTAAGGATGCTAGTTGCACCTGCTTATTCTCAAAAAGAATTTTATTTGCCAAGGGGGTTAAAAGCAAACGCCCATTTTCATGAAACCGAATTTCTAAAATTCCTTGGTTAATCATTTGGATAATATATTGTTGCAGGTCTAACCACGAAACATTATTAGCAACACCATAGGTTTTTAAATATTGGTATCCTTTATCCAAAACATTGGCATTTTTTGCTCCGCGTAGAACATCCACTAACATTCCTAAAGCCTCTTTTTCTTCTAAGCGATAAACTGCTGAGCATACTTTTTGTGCTAAAATCGTTCCGTCAAAGAATTTTGGTGGTGTTTTACAGTTATCACAATTGCCACAGTTTTCAAAAATATGCTCCCCAAAATAGTTCATTAATGCAATTCTACGGCAGCTTAATGCTTCAGCAAATTGCTGCATACGCTCTAGTTTTGCCAGTTGAAATTCCTTTGTAGTAGATTCTTCAATAAACTGCCTAAGTTGCAAAACATCTGCAAAACTATAAAATAACAACGTATGCGCAGGAAGCCCATCGCGCCCACTACGCCCAATTTCCTGATAATAACCCTCAATATTTTTAGGCATATTGTAGTGTATTACCCAGCGAACATTGCTTTTGTCTATGCCCATCCCAAAGGCAATGGTGGCAACAATTATAGGCGTTCTATCATTTACAAAATCCTCTTGAATGCGGGTTCTTTCTTGGGCTTCTAATCCGGCATGATATGCTTGTGCTTCATAGCCTTTTGCCTTTAGTTTTTCCGCAAGCATTTCTGTGTTCTTTCTGCTTAAACAGTAAATAATTCCACTTTCTTCCGGACGTGACTTCAAAAACCGTAAAATTTGATTTAGTCGATCTGTACCTGGTCTTACTTCTAAAAAGAGATTTTTTCGGTCAAAAGAAGCCAAGTGTTTTTTTGCTTTAGGAATGTGCAATTGTTTTACAATATCCACTTGTGTGGCCACATCGGCAGTTGCGGTAAAAGCCACCACAGGAATTTGTGCGTAACTATCTTTAAGTTGCCCAAGTTGGGTATATGCTGGACGAAAATCATGCCCCCAAGCAGAAATACAATGGGCTTCATCTATGGCGAATAAACTTACTTTGGAATGGTTGAGATGCGGCAATAAGAAAGGCAAACTTTCAGGGGCTACATAGAGTAGTTTTATTTTTTCGTTGTGAAGGTCTTCAAGTACTTTATTTTGATTTGCACTGCTTTGGCTGCTATTATAAAAAGCAGCAGAAATACCATTTGCATGTAAGGCATCCACCTGATCTTTCATCAAAGCAATTAAAGGGGAAATTACAATTGCTGTTCCAGGAAGCAAAAGTGCCGGCAACTGAAAGCAAAGTGATTTTCCGCCACCTGTGGGCATAATGGCTAAAATATCATTGCCTGAAAATATATCGTTTATAATCGCCTCCTGATTAGGGCGAAAATTGTCAAAACCAAAATGGGTTTTTAAAAGTAAATGGATATTTTGTGTTACAATCATAAAGCGAAAATAAGGTATTAATAAATGGAAAATTTCAAGCACCAAATTCCAAACTAAGATACTATAATTTGGAATTTGGATTTTGGCTTGAAAATTTTCTAGATAAAATTTAAACTATTTACCTAAAAGTAACAATTCATTACACAACACTTCAGTAATGTAGCGTTTGTTACCTTCTTTGTCTTCCCAAGAGCGGGTGGTAAGTTTTCCGTCAATGGCAACTTCTTTGCCTTTGGTTACATAGTCTTCCACTATTTTTACCAAACCACCTTTTACAACAACGTTGTGCCAGTCAGTGCGTTCTACTTTTTTGCCGTCTTTGTCTTTGTAGCTGTCATCTGTAGCTAAAGAAAATTTAGCCATTTTGTTGCCATCGGCGAAGTTAATAATTTCAGGCTCTTGACCTAATCTTCCAATCAACTGTACTTTGTTTCTAATTGCGTTCATAATAATAAATTTTAATGGTTAAACAGTTAATACATTTTTGCTGATTCACCCAATTGCTTATGGTTTTAGATTTTTAAAAAGCGGTTGGTTTCATTCAACGGTACAAACATAAAACGGCATCCAACATTTATTCGAATTTTACACATTTACTGTCGTTTACTTTCGTTTTTAAACGGTTGTAGTCGTTTGTAAATGTTTTTATAATTGATTTTCAGTTGTTTATAATAATTATTATTACGCAAAAAAATTTATGTAAATTTTCATTTTAAACTATTTATTTTTATTATGTCTAAAAAACAGTATTTTCATTTTGAAATAATTGAATTGTTTTTCTATCTTTCGCTAGAATAAAACCGCATTTTATCCCCATAAAAACCCAAACTAAAAATATCATGGAAAAATTTTGTATAGAATGTGGTGAAAAATTATTAGGCAGAGCCGATAAAAAATTCTGTGGTGATTATTGCAGAAACAGCTACAATAATAAATTTAAGAAAGACAGTAAGAAATTAGTTCGCAACATCAATAATGCGTTGCGCAAAAACTATCATATCCTAGAATCTCTAAATCCGGAAGAAAAATCGAAGACCACTAGAAGTAAACTTCTCGCCAAAGGTTTTGACTTTACTCTTTTTACAAGTATTTACACCACAAAAATAGGAACCATATATTATTTTGTGTATGACCAAGGCTATTTACCTTTAGAAGATGACTTTTTTGCATTGGTAAAAAGACAATAGAAATTGAAGAAAAGAACTTAAGCAGTAACCGTTTAAAATTGGGCTTCAGCAAATGAAAAAAGAAGAATTAGAAACTTTTAGTACCGAAGTATTAAAAAAAAGGCTAAAGGCAGCAAACTCTGTACTGCTAGTTTCTTATGTGCTTGCAGCATTATATGTTATCTATCTTCTCTATACTATAATTAAAGGTACTTGGGAGCCACAAGCCCCTCAAATAATTATTCCGGTTTTATTTTTGGCGGTGCTGCTTCCTACTATTTCTATGAGAAAAAAAATAAAAGAAGAGCTAAAAAGACGAGGTCAAAATCAAATATAAAATACGGATTACTGCATCTAAAAAGATTACTTATTTCTATCCCAAGTTTGTGCATTTATTTTAAGCGAAGCTTTTAAAATGTCTTTTTGGCTAATCATGCCTACTAACTTTTTGTTTTCTACTATAGGAAAACGTCTTCTTTTGGCGTCTAAAAAAAGTTTAGCGGCATCAAAAATAGAGGTGTTTCCATCAATGGTTTCTACATCTTTTATCATACAATCACCCACTTTTATATTTTCAATAGGCATGTTATAATACTGGCTATCTGAAAGTTGCTTGATGCAATCTCCTTCAGAAATAATTCCCACTAATTCGTGTTTTTCATTTACTACAGGCCCACCCGAAATTCTATTGTTAATTAATATCTCAATCACTTCCGGAATGGTTTGTTCCGGACGAAAAGAAGTTAAACCAATAGACATAAAATCGCGCACTTTTATGTTTTCAAAAGGGGGTTTATCTTGCCCGACAAACTTCCCCTGGAAACTTTTAATACCCATAACGTCATACTTTTAAAGTGTTAATCAGAAAGATACGTAATTTTTTTGTTTTATTTCATAAATTTTGTTATAATATTCGTATTTCAAAATTTACTATATTGCATATTAAAACTGTCAGTATGCCTATATATATGGATCGCCACGATGTATCTGAAAACGTTACTGCAGAAAACGTAGCGCAATTGCATCAAGCAGATATAAAAATACAAGATAAATTTAATTGCAGGGGACTTACGTATTGGTTTGATGAAAACAGAAAAACGGCGTTTTGTTTAATTGAAGCTCCCAATAAAGAAGCCATAAAAGAAATGCATAACCATGCTCACGGTGAAGTCCCCAACAGAATAATTGAAGTTGACAGTAATATAGTGGAATCTTTTTTAGGTAGAATTGAAGATCCTGTGAATGCCCAAAACACTAAATTAAACATCATAAACGATCCGGCTTTCAGGGTTATTATGGTTCTAAAAACCAGCAGTTATTTAAATAGATTAGAAGCAAACCAGTTTAATTTATTTGCGCAAAAATTTCATAATAGCGTTATAAAATCTTTAAAATATTTTAAGGGAAGTATTGTTAAAAGGGATAATAATCATTATTTGGCTTCTTTTAAATCAGTAAGCAATGCCGTTTCTTGTATCCTTAAAATACAATCCAATTTTAAATATGTCACTCCAAAATTCGATTTGAAAAATCGTAAAATTAAAATTGCATTAAGCGCCGGAGTTCCGGTGTCTGATGAAAAAAACCTTTTTGAAGAAGCCATAGTTTTGGCTGCAAGAATGTGTGATATTGTGAATGCTGAATTGGTTATTTCTTATGAGGTGAAGGTATTGTATGAAAGTGAAAACAGAAATTTAATTATTGATAACAAATTAATTAAAGCTTTAGATCCGTCCGAAGAAAAGTTTTTAATCAAATTGATGAATTATGTTGAACAAGTGTGGAACGCATCCAGTTTTAACGTCAATAATTTTAGCAAAGGTTTGGGATACAGTAAATCACAATTTTACAGAAAATTGTTAAAGCTAACAGGTTTGTCTCCCAATAATTTTATTAAAGAATATAGATTGCAAAAGGCTTTAGAATTACTTCATAAACAAAGCAGCAACATCTCAGAAATTGCTTATGAATCCGGTTTTAATAGCCCTGCATATTTTTCTAAATGTTTTATGGAAAAATACGGTATTTTACCTTCAAAATATATTCAACAACATAAAATTTAGTCCATCTTGTTTTATGGAATGACCCAAAATTGTACTTTTTTGAATTAAATGTAGCGGTATTTTCTTTTTGATATTGCTAAAATTGGTTGTTTAAAAGTTTCATTGAAAAGGTGCTAGTCTTTTTGGTTGAACTTATGGAATTTTTAATTACTAACCTAAATATCAAATATTATGACTAAAACACTTTATGAACGCTTAGGCGGCAGAGAGGGAATTTCACGGATTGTGGATGACACTGTGGAGGCACATATGAATAATCCTGCGATAAATGCCAGATTTTTACCTTACAAAGAGCAACCCGAAAAATTAGCCATCATCAAACAGCATACCATTGAATTTTTTAGTGCCGGAAGTGGCGGACCACCAATTTATAATGGAAAAGATATGGTAACAGCCCATAAAGGAATGAATATTAATCCGGCAGAATATATGCACACTATCGATGATATTTTTGCCGCTTTGGATAAAAATTCCATCAGTGAAGACACAAAAAAAGATGTGCTTTCAATTCTTTGGTCATTGAAGGGAATGATTGTTTCTCAATAATTTTTTTGTATAATTTAATAATAAAAACAATGAAAAATCCAGCAAAAAATATAGACACTTCCTTAATTGAAGAATTTTCAGCTAAAATTAGGGGAGAATTAATACTCCCGAAAGATTCAGAGTATAACAACGCACGTAAAGTGTACAATGCAATGATAAATAAGCATCCCGGTTTAATAGTGAAATGCGTTGATGTGGCTGATGTAATAAATTCAGTAAATTTTGGCAGAAAAAATAATTTATTGGTTGCCGTTAGAGGCGGCGGACACAATGGTGGCGGTTTAGGCATTTGTGACGACGGATTAGTCATTGATTTATCAGGAATCAAAAGTATTCGTGTAGATATTTCAAATAATACCGTAAGAGTTGGAGGAGGAAACCTATGGGGAGAAGTTGACCATGCAACCCATCCTTTTGGATTGGCAGTTCCTGCTGGTATAATATCTACTACGGGTGTAGGTGGATTAACACTTGGTGGCGGTGTTGGGCATTTATCACGTAAATACGGATTGACTATAGACAATTTATTGGAAGCCGATATGGTTTTGGCTGATGGAAGTTTTGTGACTGTTAGCGCTAAACAAAATACCGATTTATTTTGGGCCATTCGTGGTGGTGGCGGAAATTTTGGCATAGTTACTTCATTTAAATTTCAAGCACACCCAGTAAAAACCGTTTTTGGAGGTCCAACCTTATGGCCTATCGAAAAAACAGAGGAAATAATGGCATGGTACCATAAATTTATCCACAATGCGCCCAATGAATTAAATGGATTTATAGCGACTATGGTTATTCCGGGGCCGCCGTTTCCGGAACATCTGCATAAAAAACAATTCTGTGGAATCGTTTGGTGTTATGTGGGCGATATGGATAAAGCAGCTGAAGTATTCAGGCCAATATTAGCGATGAAGCCTTTATTTGAACATGTGGGAGAAATGCCATATCCGGCTATTCAAACATTATTTGACGGCTTATTTCCTTCAGGGCTGCAATGGTATTGGAGGGCTGACTTTTTTAATGAATTGGGACCTGAGGTCAGGGCACAACATTTAAAATTCGGATCAAAAATTCCCACACCGCTTTCTCAAATGCATTTATACCCAATAAGTGGCGCTGCCAGCAGCGTTGGCAAAGATGAAACGCCTTGGGCTTATCGCGACGCAAAATATGCAGGCGTAATTGTTGGCGTTTCTCCAAACCCTGAAGATTCAGATAAAATTACAAACTGGTGTAAAGATTATTGGGAAGCTTTGCATCCATATTCTTCTGGTGGTGCCTATTCAAATTTCATGATGGATGAAGGACAGGATCGAGTAAAGGCAAGTTATAAACACAATTTTGACCGCTTAACAAAAATTAAAATGAAATATGATCCCACCAATTTTTTTAGGGTGAATCAGAATATAAAACCGAATTAAAAATAATAAAAAATAGTGGCTAATCAGTCTGTATTTCAAACTTAAATTTTATCATAATAACCATGGCTAGCAAGACATTTAAGCCCTTTTTTATTGTTGTGTCTATGGAGTAACTTATTTTTGCAAATTGCGAACAGCTTGCTCTACTTTGATCTAATCTGATATTATTTGCTTTACCTTCACATTCTTTTGTCAAAAGTGTATAGTTTTTTATGTTTTTGATCCGGGGGATTACCCAACAAATATTAAAGGCATTGCACAATAAAGGCTTTTTCTGTTTATTATTTATCCCCCCTCGACAGGCTCAAAGTATCAATTTTAAAATCCAATTTCTTTTAAGTATCATGAAGTAGTTTTATAAATTTGTTAGTCTAACTATTCTTTGGATACCGCTCATTAAGATGTTTTAAAGTGTGTTTCAAATGTGCTAAACTGCATTGATAATTTTGGAATAGAAAAACCATAACCATTGTGCATCCATAGCTGCATATTTTATTAATGATTTGATGTTCGGTTAGAATAGCTTTGATAGGTGGAATGTCTATTTTTTAACGAGATTGATCTTTAATAGATTTTTTATCTTGCAAAGACACATCACAACCGTTGCAATAGTCCGGCTGTAATTCTACTGTTTTCTCGGGAGTTCCGGTCATCATCAAGACCCCTGATATCTTTTGACCTCCTACACTTTTCCTTGAAGACTAGCGTAAACTTTAGATTTGTCTTGAGAAGATTTTCATCATTAGATGATGGCAAGAAATTATTTCGGTTATACTTGGAATTTTCATATTTAGCTAAGCGTTCCTTTAAAAAAGCATTCTCTTTTTTCAATGAGGCAACTTCTTTCTCCAAAGCTTTAATTCGTCTTATGGGTACTATTGTTTTCAAGCCATGAAAGTACAGAAGATGGTTTCCGCTAAATAAACCCTATGATTGTGTGGTCTGAATGCAAGTTTTTTCGATGTTTTAACTTGAAATAGAATGCCCCTATTTGATAATGATTAAATACAAATTCTCTTATCAAAGAAATTCTGTATCTTTATTCTTATTAAAACCCAATCAAAAAAACTATACATCTTAATCGTTTTTTAAGTATCTCTTTTCAATTATTGGTACTTTTGGTTTTTAATGTCATATTAAATATTCCAAATGCCTCACAACTAAAAAAATGAAACTAACCAATCTCTCCACCTTCCTCTCGCTTTTAGTACTCGTTGCTCTTGTATATTTTAGTTTTCATGTGCTCATCCCTACTAAGATATCCTCTTTAGATACCCCGGAAACAGAATTTTCTACCGCACGTGCTTTACTACATTTAGAAAAAATATCTGAAAAACCGCACTATATAGGCAGTGAAGCGCACAATGAAGTGCGCGAGTATCTCCTTACCCAATTGGAGCTTTTAGGGTTAGAGCCACAGGTGCAAGAAGGATTTACACTCAACAAAAAATGGAGCGTACTTTCAAAACCTAAAAATATCTTGGCACGAATTCCGGGTAAAGAACGAGGAAAAGCACTAATGTTATTGTCACATTACGACAGTGCTCCACATAGTTTTTCACATGGTGCTAGTGATGCAGGTTCGGGTATAGTTGCAATTTTAGAGGGAATAAGGGCATACCTTGCTTCCGGTGAAGTGCCAAAAAATGACATCATCATTCTTTTTAGCGATGCCGAAGAAATTGGCTTAATGGGTGCTAAACTTTTTGTGGAGGAACATCCTTGGGCGAAAGAGGTGGGCTTAGTAATCAACTTTGAAGCTCGTGGCAGTGGCGGACCCGCAACTATGATTTTAGAAACCAACGGCGGAAATGCTACGCTTGTAAAAGAATTTATTAAAGCAAATCCCTCCCATCCGGTAGCGAGTTCGTTAATGTATAGTGTATATAAGTTACTGCCTAACGACACCGATTCAACAGTTTTTAGAGAAGAAGGCGATATAGATTCTTTCTTTTTTGCTTTTATTGATGATTTTTATGATTACCATACGGCTAACGATAGGTTTGAAAATTTAGACCGAAATACATTAGAACACCAAGGCTCTTATGTGATGGCCATTTTAAACTATTTTACAAAAAGTGACCTCTCCCATCTGAAAGCAGAAGAGGATTTTATATATTTTAACTTCCCCTTTTTAAAAATGGTGAGCTATCCTTTTAGTTGGATTGTGCCTATGCTTATCCTTTCATGGTTTCTCTTTTTTGGTATTGTATTTTTTGGTATTGCAAAAGCTATTCTTTCAAAAAAAGCTATATTTAAAGGACTACTTCGCTTTGTGGGCGTACTTGTCTTGTGTGGGTTGCTTGCCTTTTTTGGATGGAAAGCAATTTTAAAAATATATCCAGGTTACGAGGAAATACTTCACGGATTTACGTATAATGGACACTTATACATAGCCGCATTTGTTTCACTTACACTTGCCATCTGTTTTTGGTTTTACCGAAATTACCACCACAAAGAAGACACTGCTAGTCTTGCTGTGGGATCATTATTTCTATGGATGCTCATAAATACAGCCCTTGCAATATATTTAAAAGGTGCTGCCTTTTTCATAATTCCTGTGTTTTTTGCCTTGCTAAGTTTATTCATTTGGATAGTACGAGAAAAAAATTCGCCTTTAGTTTTTATCCTTCTTGCTACACCGGCAGTGTTTGTTTTTTCACCATTAATACAGTTTTTTCCTGTTGGTTTGGGTTTAAAAATGCTCTTCGTTAGTGCTATTTTCACAGTGTTAGTATTTGGTTTATTAAGTTTACTCTTTATTTCTTTTCGAAATAAAAGAACCTTTGCGTTTGTGTTTTTATTGATTGCCATAGTATTTTTTATAGGCGCCCATTTTAAATCAGATTTTACGGAAAACCAACAGAAACCAAACAGCTTGGTGTATTTTTATGATGCCGATACCGATGAAAGTTTCTGGACAACCTATGACCACACCTTAGATGAATGGACCAAAAATTATTTAGACAAAAACGTTAATAAAGCTAGTGATGTCATTTCTAATGTTACAAGCAGTAAATATAGTACCAGTTATACTTTTGCTAAAAAAGCACCAAAACAAAAGGTGCCATTACCAGAAATATATATGCAAAAGGATACGGTTATAGGCTCTTACAGAGAAGTGCGTTTTACAATTCACCCACAACGTAAGGTTAACCGATTAACCCTTTTTGCCAATAAAGAAGTAGATTTTAAAGATTTTGAAGTCAACGGTTTGGCGATGCCAAAAAATAACGGTATTGGAAATGCTCTTGAAAAAAGAAATTCTACTAATTTATTGAGTTACTATGTTTCTGATAGTGACTCTTTAGAAGTGTTTTATCGGGTGCAAAAAAATGTGGATGCGTCCATTATTCTTCAAGAAATTTCTTTTGATTTATTAGAAAACGAACTGTTTACCATACCCAATCGAAATAAAAACCAAATGCCCAAACCTTTTATTACTACCGATGCCGTTATTGTTCAATTAAAAATAAGTCCTAAAAATAAGACCAATTAATTCTAATAAAAGCGATGGCTCAAAACGTTAGCATTTTAGGTTGTGGATGGTTAGGATTTCCATTAGCTATATCCTTAATTAAAAAAGGATATACAGTTAAAGGCACTACCACTTCTTCCGAAAAACTTTCCTCCCTTTCACAAGCCGGTATATTGCCCTTTTTAATTTCGATTTCTGAAGAAAAAGTTCAAGGAAATATGACCTTATTTTTAGAAGATTCAAGCATTCTTATCATCAATATACCTCCAAAAATGCGGGGAAATGCAGCCGAAAAATTCAGTAAAAAAATCAGTTTGCTTATTCCTTATATAGAAAAATCAGGCGTTACAAAAGTTATTTTTGTCAGTTCCACTTCGGTTTATGGAAGTTCATTGGAAGTTATTACAGAAGATACCCCACCAAATCCGGAAACGGAAACGGGAAAAGAATTAGTGATTTCAGAAAACCTACTTCGTAACAACAGTACTTTTAAAACCACCATTATTCGTTTTGGAGGTTTAATAGGCGAAGACAGACATCCCATTACATATCTTGCCGGACGAACAAATTTAAAAGATGCGCAAGCACCGGTAAATCTAATTCAACAAGAAGATTGTATTTCTATTATAGTTGAAATTTTGAAACAGGATGCCTTCGGAACGATTTTCAATGCCGTAAACCCAAACCATCCTAAGAAATCGGACTATTACACGCAAATGGCAAAAAAGATGGGTCTGCAACCACCCACATTTATGAAAGCCGATTCAAATGAAATTTTTAAACAAGTGGATTCGGAGAGTTTAAAATCTGTTTTAAATTACTCTTTTAAAACTACTATATAAATTAAAAATCCTGCCGTTTCAAGAAGAAATGGCAGGATTTTCTGTTTTAGTATTTTTTCTTTTTACCAGATTTTCACCCTATTTTCAGGAGCTAGATACATTGCATCGCCTTCTTTTGTGGCAAAAGCTTCATGAAAGGCATCCAGATTTCTAATAGGCACCCAAGCTCTGTAATTTCCGGGGGAGTGAGGTCCTAGTTTTAATTGGCGCATCATGGCTTCATCGCGATATTTTATTCTCCAAATGGTTGCCCAAGAAAGGAAAAAACGTTGTTCTTGTGTAAAACCATCAATGAGTCCCGGGTCGCCATTTTCAGCAAGGTACAAACGCAAACCATCTAATGCGGCATTCGTTCCGCCTAAATCGCCTATGTTTTCACCTAAGGATAATTTACCATTGATGTTTTGACCATCCATTACTTCAATAGCACTATATTGATCGGCAAATTTTTCACCAAGACTTTCAAAATCTTTTAGGTCTTCGTCTGTCCACCAATTATTTAGGTTGCCATCCGAGTCAAAACGTGATCCACTATCATCAAAACCATGAGAAATTTCGTGACCAATAACGGCACCTATTCCACCAAAGTTTACGGCAGCATCTGCTTTGTAATCGTAAAATGGTGGCTGAAGTATTGCCGCCGGGAATACTATTTCATTAAATGAAGGGCTGTAATAGGCATTAACCACCTGAGGAGCCATAAACCATTCATTTTTGTCCACCGGTTTTCCTAGTTTTTCAATATCTCTGTTAAAGTTCCAAGCTGAGGCTGCCATCAGATTGTTAAAATAAGAACCCCCTTTATCAACACTTTTTACTTCTAAATCGCCATAGTCTTTCCATTGGTTAGGATATCCTATTTTGATATTAATTTTGTGTAATTTTTCTAAGGCTTTTTCTTTCGTACTTTCGGTCATCCAAGGCAGGGCTTTTATACGGGTGTCGTACGCTTCAACCACTTTAGAAATCATTGCTTCGGCAGTTTTTTTAGCTTCCGGAGGAAATTTTTCATCTACATAAAGTTTGCCAAGTGCTTCGCCTAAAACGCCATTTACGGTGGAAAGTGCACGTTCATCAAGTGGACGTTGTTTTTCTGCTCCGCTCATCGTTTTAGAATAAAAATCCCAATCGGCTTTTTCAATTTCCATAGAAAGGGTTCCGGCGGCGCTGTTGAAAGCAGACCAGCGTAAAAACGTTTTCCAGTCGGACACTTTATTTTCGGCAAAAAGGTTTTTAAGGGATTCTGTATATTTTACTTCGCTTACAATAATAGTATCCAATTGTTTTGCGCCAATTTCATCTAAATATACATTCCAATTAATCTGCGGCACCATGGCTTGTAATTCTTTTATGGTACGTGGGTTGTATCGTTTTCTAGCATCTCTTCTGTCCACACGATCCATTCTAGGAGTAGCAAGTTTGGTTTCAAAAGCTAAAATAGTAGCGGCTTGGGCAGCAGCTTCTTGTTCCGTATCGCCTAAAAACTGCAGCATTCGGGTAATATGTGCTACGTATTTTTCGCGTTTTTCTTTCGAGTCATTATCTTCTTTTAAATAGTAATCTTTATCAGGAAGACCAAGTCTAGAAGCACCAAGATAAGCAACGTTTCGGTTACTGTCTTTAGGATCTGAACCTACTCCAAAACCAAAAAAGTCAGAGCTTCCTTGTATTTGCATTTCGGTTAAATACTTTTGCAAGTCTTCTATGTTATTAATGGCTTCTATTTTTTCAAAAACAGGAAGCACCGGATTTATGCCGGCTTCATTTCTCGCAACGGTATCCATAATGGATTGAAACATATAAACTGCCTTAGCCTGATCTGAATTTTTATCCAATTTAGGATCATCCATCGCTTTTTTTAATATGTTTAGTACATCGGCATCGGTTTGTTTTCGAAGTACAGCAAAACTACCCCAAGATGTTTGGTCTTCGGGAATTTCATTTTGGTCTAGCCACTTACCATTAACATATCTAAAAAAATCGTCTTGGGGGCTAACTGTGGTATCTAAATATGCAAGATTTAAGCCGTGAATTGTTTCATCAACCTGCTTTGGCTCTTTATCTGTTTTACAGGCTACAGAAATTGCAGCTATAAGAGTAACTGCAGCAATTTGTTTCAAAGGAATGCTTGTCATTAGTGTGTTATTTTTTAAGTATTTGAATAATGCAAGATATTACTATTGTTGCACTTAAATTGTTAAAATTACATTAAAAGGATTTGCTTTTTTATTTTTTTGAAAGCGGCGATTTAGTTAATGCTTGAATAAAAATACTATCCCACTCTTTTTTAAGTGAAATAACTTGGGTTGTTTTTTCATTAGGTATTGCAATGGAAAGTACATAATGTCTAATTTTCCATTGGTCGTCTTCCAGTTTCATAATGCCACTTCCACGACAAATTCCCATTTGTGTGTTTAGCAGTTCATCAAACCAGATAGTGTTTTGTTCCTTATCCACATAAATATTTCTTTCCATTGGGGTAAAATGCCATGCTTTGCCTGTATCAAAATAAGGTTTAGAAAAAGATTTAAATGCATCATTCTGCCAGTTTTCAGTAGCATCGGTACCAATAAAAACTCCATCGGAAGTCATTAAATCAAAATAGGCTTCAAAATCAGCTTTAGAAGCGGCAAGATGCCAAGCATTTATAGTTGTTTCTGCTTTGTCACTAAGAACTTTTTCGTTCTCCAGCTCTTTTTGTAGTACCTTATTGGTTTGGTTACAACAAGAGAGAAAACTTAGTAACAGCATAAATCCAGCATAATTAGAGAGAGTCATTTTATCATTGTTTTTTTTTTGTTTCCAAATTTTCATCGGTCTTCGCCATAGCATCGATGCGCTGTTTTTCAAATTTTTCATTGATTTGATGAAGAAGGTTCGTGTAGGCCAAATTGGTCTCTATTAAATTGTTCCAAACCCTTAATGAGTCTGATCCTTTTTGATGCAATGCTTCGTTAAGTAATTTAACACGTGTATTTACAACGCGCATTCTTGAAGAGACAGCGTTGGAATTAAGTGTTTCTGGTATGGAAATTTGTAATGAATCTGCAACAGCTGCCATTCGCTCTGTTTCTCTACTAAATTGCCTTATTTCTCCTTGATTAATACGCTTAAGGTCATTTTCAAACTCCTGAAACCGCTGCCAATTTCCTATAGCATTTCTTGCTTCAGGACTTAAATCGGGTAATTGCAAAACAGTGTTTGGCACCTCCACAATTTCTTGAATACCTTCTACTACTTCTGCTTGTTCCTTGTTTTTACAACTGTAAAAAAAGAATAAAACGCATGTTAATATCACTAATTTTTGCATTTTTCTACACCATTAATTTCTACAAATATAGTGGTTCTATGTTATATTTTTCAAAAACATTTGGACACAACCTCAACCTATTTGCTATCTTTACAAACCTAAAATAATAAAATGAAATCTAGAATACTTATCCTTGGAGCTTGTGGCCAAATTGGCACCGAACTTACCGCTGCTTTACGTGAAAAATATGGAAAACACAAAGTAGTAGCAAGCGATATCAGAGAAGGAGATGCCGATATGATGGCATCTGGTCCTTTCGAAATAATAGATGCCACTAACTACGAAGCTGTTGAAAATATTGTAATTCATTATGAAATTAATGAAGTGTATTTAATGGCAGCCATGCTTTCCGCTACTGCCGAAAAATTTCCCGCCAAAGGCTGGCATTTAAACATGACCTCTTTGTTTAATGTGCTAAATCTAGCAAAGGACAAGAAAATTGAGAAAGTATTCTGGCCATCCAGCATTGCCGTATTTGGCCCCACAACTCCTCGTGTCAATACACCGCAACACACCATTATGGAACCTTCTACTGTTTATGGTATCAGCAAACAAACCGGAGAGCGTTGGTGTGAGTATTATTTTCATAAATATGGTGTTGATGTTAGAAGTATTCGCTATCCGGGAATCATCAGCTGGCAAACGTTGCCCGGAGGAGGCACTACTGACTATGCTATTGATATTTATCACAAAGCTTTAAAACACAACAAATACCTTTGTTTTTTAAATGCGGAATCCACACTTCCTATGATTTATATGGAAGATGCCATACGAGCCACTCTAGATATTATGGCTGCTCCTGCAGAAAAAATAAAAATTCGCTCTTCCTATAATTTAGCAGCTATCAGTTTTAATCCGGAAGAAATTGCCGCAAGTATCAAAAAGCAACGCCCTGAGTTTGCCATTGCTTATGAACCAGATTTTAGACAAGAAATTGCCGATTCTTGGCCACAAAGTATTTTAGATACTGAAGCTCAGGAAGATTGGGGGTGGAAACATCAGTTTGACCTAGATGCGATTACAGAGGAGATGTTAAAAAATTTAGAAAAAACATATAAAAAATAATTTCAATTTGAAAGGAAGCAACATAACCATTGCCGCACAAATATTAAGAGAAGCTGATAGTACAAAAATGGTCTGCAGTCCTATAAGAGAGTGGATTGGTGTAGATTCCATAGAAGATGCCTATGTTGTTCAATTTATCAATACAGATTTAAGATTAAAAAAAGGCGCTAAAATTATCGGCAAAAAAATAGGACTCACATCGTTAAAAGTACAACAACAACTTGGTGTTAATCAGCCTGATTTTGGGATACTATTTGACGATATGGAAATAAAAAATGAAGGAAGCATCTCCTTTTTAGAAACGATGCAGCCCAAAGTAGAAGCTGAAATTGCCTTTGTTCTTAAAAAAGATATACTATCATTAAACCCAAGCCTTTTTGAAATTGAAACTGCTATAGATTATGCAGTAGCTGCCATTGAAATTGTGGGCAGTCGCATTGCAAACTGGAATATCAAAATAACCGATACCATAGCCGATAATGCATCGGCGAGCCATTTTGTTTTAGGATCAGAAAGGAAAAAACTTTCGGAAATAGACGTTGTACATTGCAAAATGAAAATGGAGCTTAATAGCAAAGTAGTTTCAGAAGGATCAGGAGCAGATTGTTTAGGATCACCATTAATTGCAACACAATGGCTGGCAAAAAAAATGGCTGTATTGGGGTGTCCCTTAAAGGCTGGAGACATTATACTCTCTGGTGCCTTAGGCCCAATGGCTACCGTAATTTCAGGGGATAGAGTTTCTGCTAATATAGAGGGGTTAGGTGAAGTTGCTGTTCAATTTACCTCCTAGTTTCGGATAGCAATTCATGCTGCTTTTCTCTATTCCATTTTCTAAAATAAGTGTTCTAGATAACTTTATACTATTAAAAAAGAATATTGAACAACAAATATTGAACTTAGAACTCAATACTCAGAACTCTTTGTAGTCTCGACAGGAATCGAACCTGTATCTAAAGTTTAGGAAACTTCTATTCTATCCGTTGAACTACGAGACTAAAACAAAAAAGACCTGACTTAAATGTCAGGTCTTTTTATAGCTCCCCCTCAAAGACTCGAACTTTGGACCCTCTGATTAACAGTCAGATGCTCTAACCAACTGAGCTAAGGAGGAAGGTAGTGTTACCATTTAAGCTCGCTACACTTTCGCTAAGCGGATGCAAATATAATTTATTTTTTTTGGGATACAAATACAAACTTAAAAAAATCTATTTATTTCTTGTAAGTCTTGCTTTTCCGGGTTGACGCTATTATACTTGGCATTCGGGCATGAAACACCCATACTCTAAAAATATGATTTAAATCATATATAAACTTAAGCAAAAGTATCACCTTTAAAACTTTTAAACTATCCTTAGTATGACCTCTATTTCCCCACATCACTTTCATATTCCCGTAATGGGTATTGCTTTCACCATAGATTCTCCATTAAAAGTTGCTGCTTTTGGTATTTCCTCGGCACTTTCTATTATTGAAGATAATCTTATTGAAGCAATGCGAAAGTATTATTATCAGAACTTTGGCGAAACCTATATTCCTATCACCACCAAAGAAGAAAACTACCGTTCCAAACGCATTACCGATTATTTGAATTTGATACAGCGACATGTGCAAGAGCAAATTGAAAAAATAAAAAACGCTGCTTTTGAAACAGGTTCTGATGTGGTAAAATATTTTGAAATGCTCCCAGACGATAGCCTTTTAAAAGAAACCTACTTGCAATTTATGCAAACTACGGATCTTTCAAAAAAAACGACCTTAGAAAACCTGCTTCGCAAACAAGTAAAACCTGGAATTATTGAGGTGAATATCATGACGAAAGTGGACAAAAACAATGTCGATAAAAATGGCTATACTATTGAAAATGGCTCTGATGCTTTAGAAGCTTTAAAGGCGTATGCGGAAAGCAGTCTGAAAAATTCTGCCGTAATTTTTTCAGCAGGAATGAATCCGAGTTTGTATAATTATCTGGAAAACTTCGCTGAATTTGATGCCAAAGCTTGGGGAAATTTTGAAAAAAGAGTTGTCATAAAAGTAAGCGATTATCGCTCTGCTTTAATTCAAGGAAAATATCTAGCTAAAAAAGGCATTTGGGTAAGTGAATTTCGCATAGAATCCGGATTAAACTGTGGAGGTCACGCCTTCGCTACGCAAGGATTGCTTTTAGGACCTATTCTGCAGGAATTCAAAAATAGAAAAACAGAACTTGCTCAAGAACTTTTTGGTCTTTATAACCCCTACTTACTCGCAAAAGGAAAAGCCGGTTTTGAAAAACCACATCCCATAAAAATAACAGTTCAAGGCGGTATTGGCACTTTTGAGGAAGCGCAGTTCCTTCAATCGCATTACGGCATGGACAGCACCGGATGGGGAACTCCATTTTTGCTTTGCCCCGAAGCAACTACTGTAGATGAAGAAACCCTGCAATTACTGAGTAAAGCAAAAGAAAAGGATGTTTTTTTAAGCAATAACTCCCCGCTGGGAGTGCGATTTAACTATTTAAAAAATACAGGTGCCGACAAAGAAAAATTAGAACGCATACAAAAAGGTACTCCAGGCAGTCCTTGCACCGAAAAATATCTAGTATCGAATACTGAATTTACTAAAGAGCCTATTTGCACTGCTTCAAAAAAATATCAAAAATTAAAGCTAAAACAACTTGAAAATGCCGGTCTGCAAGACCAAGAATACAAAAAACAGGTTGAAGAAGTCATTTCCAAAGAATGTTTGTGTATTGGTCTTAGCAATGCTGCATCCGTAGCTTATAAAATTCCTTTTGTTAAAAAACTTACCGCAGTAAACATTTGCCCCGGACCCAATATTGCCAATTATTCCAAAATAGCCACCCTTCAGGAAATGACCGATCATATTTACGGCAGAGCAAACCTCGTTACAAATTCCAACCGTCCTCACATGTTTATTAAGGAATTGGAATTGTATATAGACTATTATCAAGAAATGCTGGATGCAATGCAAACACAAGATAAAAAGGGTGCACGAAATCTTAATGCTTTTGGAAAAAGCCTTTTAGAAGGAATTTCCTATTATGAAACCCTTCAAAAGACAAACTTGTTTCCTAGTCAGTTTATAAAAGGGCTTGTTATTGCAGAAAAAAAAGTGACCGAACTAATGCAACGTTTCCAGTTGTTAAATTAAGGTACTCTTCTTAAACAAAAAGCAGGAAACCAAAGTTTCCTGCTTTTTTTTTAAAGATGTTAAGAACACTTATAAACGTGTATGAAAATTTCTATTTCTTTCTTTAATCAAAATAAAAGCATCCAGTTTATATGTAGCTTTGACATCTTCTAATTTCGATTTTCTTTCCTCTCCATCGGGATCCAAAAATCTTATTTTTATTTCTACTTTCTTTTTTTAAGAAGCAAGTTCTTTTTCTTTCCTGTTGGAGTGGTTATTTTCTTTCCAGTTTGGATGCATCATTACAAAAGCCTTAATGGCATTATTAAATTCTTTCATCTCCTCAACAGTGATATTATTTTTACGTAATATCATTTTGTACCGTTCTTTAAAATTTATTGTTGTCATTGGTAAAAAGATTTTAAATTTTATCGCTAAAAATTCTATAATAACAAAAATTGCCATACCCATTTTTGTTATTTCAAAGATGCACCATTTAGGAGATAGCAAACAAGAGGGTTTTTCCTGAAATTTTGTAGGGGTTTTCATCTTTTTTTGAGTTTTCTGATGAAATCAACTTTATAAAAAGAAAAAAATAAACCATAAATAAGTACCTTGGTCATTCAATAAAAAACCTGTCTCCATGGAAAAAACAGTTTCAGAAGCCATCGCCTACAGGCGCTCATGCCGTGTATATAAAAAGGAATCCATCGAGGTTGAAAAAGTAAAACAGTGTTTGCAAAACGCAACGCTTGCACCCACAAGCAGTAACCTGCAACTTTGGGAGTTTTACCACATTACCGATTCCGTTGTGTTAAAAAAAGTTTCTTTTGCCTGTTTTGACCAAAATGCTGCCAAAACCGCGCAACAGTTGGTTGTTATTGTAGTGCGAAAAGACCTATGGAGCAAACGCGCTAAAGCCAATTTACAATTTTTAGAAACTGCTTTTAACCAATCCCCACAGGATGAACACTTGCTAAAGCAAAAGAAAATGGCAACTACTTATTACAAAAAACTTATTCCATTTACTTACTTGGACTTTCTTGGCATCCTTGGTTTTTTAAAATATATACTATTTCAGGTTGTTGGTCTTTTTAGGCCTATTTACCGGCAAACGCGATTAAGTGATATGCGCATTGTGGCACACAAAAGCGCCGCTCTCGCAGCACAAAACTTTATGATTAGCATGGCGGCCATAGGCTATGATACCTGCCCGATGGAAGGAAGCGATACTTTAAAAATAAAGAAAATCCTTCATCTGCCTTCTTCGGCGGAAATAAATATGGTAATAGGTTGCGGCATTCGCGATGAAAAAGGCATTTATGGTTCCAGGTTTCGGGTACCATTTGAGGAAGTGTATCATAGAATTTAACTTTTCTTATTTTTCTGTAAATATCGGTTTCGGCTAAGAAATACAGGTCATTTCGGAGCTGTATACTTGTCCGATGAAACTAAGTTTGTTAAGAACCCCTATCTTGCTTATAGCACTATCCGCTCTATGTTTTTTAGCCATTATTGTCGTGCGTTTTTATTTCAAATTATCTGTTTTATTGTACTCATTGGAAGGAACATTTTTTCACTATCGGGTAGCTGTTCAAAACCATACTTTTCATAAAACTTCACTGCATATTCGTTGATTGGATTGACAACAACAGCCATAGCTCCAATACTTTCTTCCGATAAAGTAAAAGCTCTAAATAACGTATCTAAGAGAAGATGTTCTCCAAGACCTGTTCCTTTTTCTTTTATGTCTCTAGCTAATCGACCGAGCAGGATTACAGGAGCATTATAATTCTTGGGTACTTTTTTGATATACTTTTCAGGTATAAGTTCCCTTCCAAGACTTTCGCTTGTAAGCGTATAGTAGCCAATTACATTTTTGTCTTTGTCCGTTGCAACGAAACATATTGCAAGCTTTTTCTTTATGTCCTGACTAACCTGATTTTGAATATAATTGGTTAGTGGTTGTTCTTCGCATTCAAAACTCTTTCTATTGTAGGTTTTATCTAATATCGAAATATTCAAATTCAGGATTTTTTTGATTTGTATCTTTTAGCGGCTTCTACCAAATTTTGATTTGGTTTTGTATTACCAAATACGGCATCAAAAAAAACTTCACGGTCTTTCTCAGTAGCAATTATTCTATCGTTTTTAGCAACGATTTCTTCAGCTTGTTGTTTCACTATTCGAACAATAAAGCTACTAAATGACTTGTCTCCACTGAGCTTTTGAGCTCTTCTGAAAATTTTTTTGTCAGTAGAGGATACTCTTAACTCTATTCGTTCGTCTTTACTTAACTGTGCTTCCATAGCAAACTTATTCTAAGCAAATGTACGGCAATTTACCGTACAAAGCAGGTTTTTTTGATACCCCACAACTTTTCTATAAAGTAACTGCAAATTTTGCTTCCTAAGAGAAGACTATATATATAAAAAACAACACCCCAAAATTCTATATACTTGGGGAAAACATATATAAAACAAGGATTGTTGTTTAAATTTTCTATATTTCGGTTGGACACTGTTTAAATGCTAAACAGAAATACTATGTTTTGTTGTAAAAACTTAATTACAACAATTGCCGCCGGTATTTTTTATACCAAATTTCTTTAGGATATCTTCTAAAAGACACCATTTGGTTAAAGAAGATTGTAATAAGTTTACGCCTACAAAGGCTGTAAACCATAACCAATTTATGTTTACGTAGATAGCTAATAACAAACTGATTAGTATAAATGTTCCGGCAATGCCGCGTACAACTCTGTTTAACATATTTCTATTTTTTAATTAATAATTCATTAGTATGAAGTAGTTTTCTACTTTCATTTTTATGTTTGGTTCTAGTTTCTTGCCCTAACCTATCGCTTTTTCTATACTTAAAACGGCTACATGTATTTTAGAAGCAGTTTTTTGTTTGACATTAAACGCAGTAATAATAGCAAATAAAGGATTTACAAGATCTTTTTTTACAAATGCAAAGAACAATACCGACTCGGTTTCATTCATTTCACCGGCAAACCAATTGTCTTCTACAGAATGCTCCGTTAAGTCCTTATATCCTGTGACATTTCTGTAAGAAAAATTTTCAACATTAGCTTCTTTAAGCGTTTGTATTACTGTTTTTTTAAACTCTTTTATGGCGGTAATAACTAGTAGTTTCATAGAGGTTTTGTATCGCTATTTCTTTAAAAAAGAACCTTGCGAAATTATTGAGTTAGACATTATCGTTCGTTTCATTTTCTTTTTGGTTTTCTTCCATTGTAATTTCTGTGGTTTCCCATTTCTTTCTTTCTGTCATGTAATAGATAATAGGCACTACAGCCAAAGTAAGCAGGGTGGAAACGATTGCTCCAGCCACTAAGGAAATAGCCAAACCTTGAAATACTGGATCAAATAAGATAATAGAGGCTCCAATGACCACAGCACCCGTAGTTAATAATATGGGTGTGGTTCGCACTGCCCCAGCATCAATAATGGCTTGTTTTAAAGGAATGCCATCATTGAGTCGGATTTCAATAAAATCAATAAGCAAAACCGAATTTCTTACCATAACACCCGCCAAAGCAATCATACCAATAAAAGATGTTGCGGTAAAGAATGCTCCTAAAAGCCAGTGCCCAAGCACAACGCCTATTAAGGAAAGTGGTATCGCCACCATCATTACCATCGGGGTTTTAAAATTTTGAAACCATCCTACAATTAACATATAAATAATGATGATAACCACTAAAAAGGAGGTGCCCAAATCACGAAAAACCTCTAATGTTATTTGCCATTCGCCATCCCATTTCACTGTAAAATCTCGTTCGTCAGTAGGTTGTTGTGCATAGAGTTCATTTATGGTATATCCTTCAGGCAATTTAATTTCTTTCAGTTTTTCATTCATTCCTAAAATGGCATATACCGGACTTTCCAATTCTCCAGCCATATCAGCGGTTACATACACTACTTGTTTTTGGTCCTTGCGATAAATGGTTTTTTGTAAAGTGTCTTCTTTTATATTTACCAAATCGCTTACTGGCACTACATTGCCTTGACTTCCTTTAATTTTTAATTGCAGGATGTCTTGTAAACTCGTTTTATTGGTGTCGTCTAGTGATAAAACAATACCAATATTGTCATTTGAGGTTTCATCATACAAATTAGAAATTGGGTATTCTTGCAGTAAATAGGTCAAATTTCCAACTATTTGTTGCGTTGCAATGCCTTGAAGCATAGCTTTTTCTTTGTCAACTTCCAGTTTATATTCCAGTTGATGGTCTTCTACCATCCAATCGATGTCAACAATATCTACCGTATTATGAAGTATCCCTTTTACTTGACGGGCTACTTTTATTTGTTCTTTATAGTTGGGACCATAAATTTCAGCAACTAAGGTAGATAATACTGGAGGTCCCGGCGGCACTTCAATAATTTTTACATTGGCACCATATTTTTTGCCTATTTTTTGAATTTGAGGACGCACTTGTTTTGCGATGTCGTGGCTCTGTAGTGTTCTTTCTGATTTATGCAATAAATTCACTTGAATATCGGCCATATTACTCCCGCCGCGTAAATCGTAATGACGAACCAATCCATTGAAGGTAATCGGTGCTGAAGTGCCAACATAATTTTGATAATCTACTACTTCCGGAACCGTCGATACATACTGAGCAATTTCTTTAGTTACCGCTGATGTGCGCTCTAAAGTAGAACCCTCGGGCATATCAATAACTATTTGGAATTCATTTTTATTGTCAAATGGCAACATTTTTACCACAACCGAATTTGTAAAAAACAATAGTACGGAGCCAAAAAGCAATATCACGGTTATGCCCAACATAACAAAACGTTTTGTTTTGCTTTCTAAAAATGGCCGCTCTATTTTGTTGTATATTTTGTAAATTTTATTGGTGTGAAGTCCATCTTCCTCTTTGTCTTTTTGTTTGTCCTTTTCGCGCAATAAATGATAGCCTAAATATGGAGTGACCGTTAATGCAACAAACAAAGACAAAATCATAGCTATAGAAGCTCCAATTGGCATCGGACTCATATAAGGACCCATCATCCCTGACACGAATGCCATAGGAAGAATAGCGGCTATCACCGTAAAAGTGGCTAATATAGTTGGATTTCCCACTTCATTAATGGCATAAATGGCAGCTTGTTTAAAGGGCAATCGCTTCATTTTAAAGTGCCGGTGCATGTTTTCAGCTATGATGATACTGTCATCCACTACGATACCTACCACAAAAACCAATGCAAAAAGAGTGATACGATTTAGAGTATAATCTAGCATAAAATAACTAAATAAGGTAAGAGCGAAGGTTAAAGGCACAGAAAAAAACACGACTAAACCACCACGCCAGCCCATAGCAAGCATCACTAAAATCGTAACCGCAATAATGGCAACTCCTAAATGCAACAACAATTCGCCTACTTTGTCTGATGCTGTTTCCCCATAATTTCTGGTTACTTCTACATGAACATCTTTTGGAATTAAGTTTTGTTTTAGGACTTCTACTTTGGCTAAAATTTTATCTGAAATTTTCATCGCATCGGCACCTTTTACTTTTGCGATAGAGATGGTAACAGCGGGATATTCTGAGGGTGCGTTTTTATAATTTTCATTAGCTTTGCTATAGCCAAAGGATACATAACTTGCGGCTGTGGAAGGTCCGTCCTGTATGGTTGCCACTTGCCTTAAATATACCGGCATATTTTGATTTACCCCAATCACTAAATTTTCAACATCTTCGGCGGTTTTTAGAAACTGCCCCGTGGTAATCAAAAATTCTTGATCATTTTGAACAAAACTACCTGATTGTGAGCTGCTGTTATTGGCTTGTATCATTTGCATAATGCCCAATGCATCCACGCCATTTTCGGCCATTTTATCCAAATCTAAAATCACTTTCAGCTCCCGGTTTCTGCCTCCTATTTCTTTAGTAATGGCAACATCTTTTACCTTTTCTATTTCAGAAGTTACTTCTTCCGCAATCTGACGAATTTCAAAATCGTTGTAGTTTTCACTCCAAAGTGTCAAGCCAAGCATTGGAACATCCTCAATAGAACGGGTTTTAACAATAGGCGCATATACACCTTGTGGAAACATAGATTGGTGTTTCATCAACTCGTCATACAGCTTTACATAGGAACGCTCTACATCTTCACCCACATAAAACTGAACAATAAGCATTGCTTGACCGTTCATTGCCATACTGTGAATGTGCTCTACTCCTTTGATATTTGAAATGACTTTTTCTAATGGTTTTATCACGCGGCTTTCCACTTCTGTAGGACTTGCCCCCGGATATCCCACCATAATATCTGCCATAGGCACATTTATTTGTGGCTCTTCCTCTCTTGGTATAAGAAATGAACTATAAATGCCAATAGCCATCAATGCCACCATCAATAAAATGGTCAATTTGGAGTGGATGAAAAACCCGGCTATTTTACCTGAAATTCCTTCTTTCATAATTTTAATTTGAAATTGTTGTAGTCAAATTCACTTATAATTCAACTGTTTTATTATTTAATAGCCACTTTTGCGCCGTTAAATAATTTACCTTCCGCTGAAATGATATATTTTTCATCTGCTGTTAATCCGGAAAGTACTTCTACTTGATTTCCGTAGGTTTTTCCAGTGCGCAACCATCTTAAAATAGCAGTGTTTTCATTTCCTATGGTATAAATTCCTGTGAGTTGTCCGTAGGTTACTAATGCGCTTTCAGGTACTAAAAGCACCTCATTTTGATTAGCACTTGCTGCAACTTTTTCTACAGGAAATTGCACATTAACAAACATTCCCGATAAAATAGAGGCGTCATTTTCATCAAGATTTATTTTTACTACATATTGGCCACCAGTATTTTTGGCCGAAAGGCTTACTTCAGAAACTTTTCCATCTACTTCTTTGTTCATCGATTTTAGAAGTACTTTTACAGGCATTCCATTTTTAATAGCGGTAATGTTGCCTTCAGAAACCATTGCTTTTACTTGCAATTTTGAAATACCTTCTACACTTAACAAAGGCATTCCCGGATTTGCCATATCGCCTTCTTTTACAAAAGTATTGGTTACTATTCCTGAAAATGGCGCCGTAATGTTTGCATAAGAAAACTGTGCAAGGACTTCCTTTTTTACTTGTTTTGCACCTTCTAATCCTGCTTTTGCCATTTCAAAACGAGAAGTCATATCGTCCAACTCTTTTTGCGTGGCACTTTGCTGCTGAAATAAATTAACAAAACGGTCGTAATCTTTTTTAGCGTTGTTGAACCCTGCGGCAGCTTGTAAAACCCCTGCTTCTGCTTGGGCTTTTTTCGCTTGTAAATCGGTGTTGTTGATGCTCACTACTAGTTGGCCATCACGAACTTCCTGTCCGGTTTTTACGTGTACTTTGTTCACAAATCCCATCATTCGGGTGCTAAGTGTTGCGCTGTTTTCGGCCTCAACAGTCCCACTGGCGCTTATATACTGTGAAGTGGTGCTTTCGGAAGCTTCGTTTACTTGCACCAATATAGCAGGCAATTGTGTTGCTTCATTTTTTTTGTCTCCGCCACAGGAAGTGATTATTACAGCAAATAGCAACATAAAAAGGAATTGTATTTTTTTCATCGTCTTATTTAGTTAAAAAGTGTACATAGGCATTGGCCACGTTATATTCATAAATGGTTTGATAGTATTCCAACTGTTTTTGGGCATATTGTGCTTCAGATGTTAGTAAATCACTAGTTTTTACTAAACCTTCTTCAAATCTGTTGGTGCGAATGCGAAAAGATTCCTCAGAAAGTTCAAGAGCTAATCCGGCTCTTTTTAGCTTGTTTTGCACATCGTCTAGGCTGCGTTTTGCCCTGTTGAGCTCTAATTGACTTTTAGCTACATATTGCTCATATTGCAGCATAGATTTGTCTAATTCTGCTTTACTTTTTTGCGATTTTCCAAAACGCTTGGTACCCTGTAAAATATCCCAATTTAATTTGGCTCCAATAAAATAACTGTTAGTGGCACCCTGAAATACCTGGTTGTCATAAAGTTCATAATTGCCAAAAGCGTTTAAGGTTGGCAAAAATGCCATCTTGTCGGATTGATTTTTCATTTTATACGCTTGCGTGCCTTTTTCTATTGCCAAAATATCTGCCCTTGAAGTGGAAATTTGATCCACTTTTGCAATCGCATTAGGCACAATACCTAAACTATCTGACGGAATGAATACCGAATCGGGTGTTTCATTTATCAAGAAATGCAAATAGTCGGATACATTTTTTACATTGCTTTTTGCATTTTCAAGTTGGTTTTCTACCTCATTTACACGCAGTTCCACATCTAAAACATCGGACTGAAGCAATAAACCTTGTTCAAAATATTTTCGGGTTACTTTCAGGTTTTCAAGAGCTGCTTTTTGTGCTTTTTCTAATACGGATACCGCCTTATAGGATAATTGCAACATCATATAGGTTTTTTCTCCTTCCAGTAAAAGTTCGTCTTTTTTAAATGCATTTTGATATTGTGTTGCCTCCATCACATATTTTGCGGCACTTCGTTGTTTCCAACCATCCACATTGATAAGCGGTTGTTCAAAGGAAATGCTTGTGGTAAAATTGTCTATTGCTTTGGGATTGTTGAGGTTATCAATGGCAAAATCGCTTTCAGAAAATACTCCTTGATTTAATTTTGCCATAAAAGCATACACAGGATTATTGGTAGAGGTACCCGTATGCGAAATGGAAATATTTGGAATGAATAAAGCATTTGTCTGTCTGAAATCTGAGCGTGCTTCCATAAATTCTTGCTGCGAAATTTTAATGCTTTGGTTGTTTTCAGAAAGCTTTGCAAGCATTTCTTCTTTTGAAAGTGTTTTTTGCTGTTGCGCATTCAAAAAACTTCCTGAAAGGAGCACAATAAATAGAAGGAGGTATGTTTTCATTATTATTTCCATTTTACTGGGCAAAAGTACGTCGCTAAACAAGAGGTGTCAGTAACCTTTGTTACTTAGTGTTATTTTATTAAACAGTTGCTACCTAGATAAAAAAATAAAGTGATTAGGATGTATAAGGAAAAGCTATCCATTGGTTTTCTTATAACTCCAAACCGCTAATACGTTCATAATAAACGCATAAAGCAATGTTTTAGAAAACTGGGGTAGCATATCGGTAAAAGTGGAGCCTTTAAGCATCACCATTCGCATTACTTCTACAAAATATTTTATGGGATTAAATTCTGTAACGATTTGTGCCCATTGTGGCATACTTTCAATTGGGGTGAACAAACCGCTCATCAAAATAAAAATGACCACAAAAAACCAGGCGATAAACATTGCCTGTTGCTGGGTATCTGTAAAATTGGAGATGAACAAACCCATACCCAAAATCACTAAAATATATACAGAAGTATAGGCGTACATCAACCCTAAACTTCCTAGAATTGGGACATTAAAAATAATTTTGGCTATGATTAAACCAATAGTGAGCAAGCTCAAACCAATGACCCAAAACGGAAATAATTTTCCAATGATAAACTGGTGTTTCTTTATGGGCGTAACGTTTATTTGTTCTAAAGTGCCTATTTCCTTTTCCCTAACAATGTTCATCCCAGCTAAAAAAAGCGTAATCATAGTAACCAACAAAACTAAAATTCCGGGCACCATAAAGGTTTTATAATTTAAGGTTTGGTTATACCAAAAAGAGGGAATTGTAGTGATGTTTATAAGTTGTGATTGTTTATCAGTAAGCTGCACCAAATCCGTTCGAATATCTTTATTAAACCTTTGCACAATCTGGTTGATATATACATTTTCTACACCGGCAGCGGCACCGTCTATGGCATTGATTGTTACACTAAGGTTTCCTGCTTTTTTCTTTTGTAAATCGCGCTCAAAATGGTTGGGAATTTCCAACACCACATCTACTTCTCCCTGCAACATTGCCGCATCAGCTTGTTTTTGAGATGGGAATACCTCCAACACATCAAAATAAGCAGAAGCCTCAAACTTCTCTATCAATGCCCGAGAGGTGCTGCTGTGGTCGTTATCGATGTAGGAAAACTTAATGTTCTGCACTTCGTAAGTAGCAGCGTTAGACAAAATAATGAGCTGCAACAAAGGCAACACAAAGATGATAGGGAGCATTCCCTTATTTCTAAAGATTTGCTTGAATTCTTTTTGGATGATGTATCGTATGATTCTCACGCTAATCTAATTTTATATTTTTTCACACTTAGTACCAAAAAAAAGATGGCCATCACAACAAGTATTACCGTTTCTTTCCACAGGAAGCTAAGACCAACACCTTTAAGCATAATTCCTTTTAAAATAACAATAAACCACCTGGCAGGTATAATGTTGCTAATTATTTGCAGCGGCAACGGCATACTTGTTATGGGAAAAATAAAACCGGATAATAAAATGGTGGGCAGCATTAAGCCTATTAGTGAAATCATCATTGCGGTTTGTTGGGTTGATGAAATGGTTGAAATTAAAATGCCCAATGCTAAAGAAGTAATGATAAACAGCACACTTTCAACACCCAATAAAAACAAACTCCCTTGTACGGGCATTTTAAAAATGAAAATGCTCAATGCCACGATGACGATGGCATTGATAACCGATAGAAAAATGTAAGGCACTACTTTGCCTACAATAACCAAAACCGGTTTTAGTGGCGATACTAAGAGGATCTCCATTGTCCCCAATTCTTTTTCACGGGTGATGGAAATGGACGTCATCATAGCTGAAACTAACATTAAAATAATAGTCATTACCCCCGGTACAAACATATACACGCTTTTTAATTCGGGATTATAAACCATTCGGGTTTGTGGTATGATTTGATAGGAAACCTGTACGTCTTTGTTTTGTTCTTGTTGATAATTTTGTAGTATAGATGTTATGTAGTTGGTTACGGTGTTTGCTGTGTTTGGGTCTGTGGCATCGGTTATGATTTGCAGATTTGCATTGTTTTCTTTGATGAGTTTACGGCTAAAGTCTTTCTCAAAATGTAGGACGGCTTTTATTTTTCCTTTTTGAAAAGCGGTTTCAATATCGGCATCTCTATCTAAAAATTGGTTGATTGTAAAATACTTAGAAGCAGCTATTTTCTGAATAATTTCTTTCGTGGTGGCATCTTTGGAAAGATCTATCACTGCAATATCTACATTATTTATTTCATTAGTTATAGCGAAGCCAAAAAGCAATATTTGCGCAATAGGCATCCCGAAGAGAATAAATAGCGATCTTCTATCTCTGAAAATATGATAAAATTCTTTTTTTATAAAGCCCAAAAACTGTTTCATCCTCTAGCTAATTTTAAAAACACATCGTTCATCGTATCTACTTCAAATTGTTGTTTGAGTTTTTTGGGCGTATCTAAGGCCTCCATTTTCCCGTCGACCATAATAGATACCCGGTCGCAATATTCGGCTTCGTCCATATAGTGTGTGGTTACAAAAATAGTGGTGCCTCGATTGGATGCTTGGTAAATCATTTCCCAAAATTGTCTTCTTGTAATGGGGTCCACACCGCCTGTAGGTTCGTCTAAAAACACAATCTTTGGTTCGTGCAATAAGGATACGGAAAAAGAAATTTTTTGTTTCCAACCCAATGGCAAAGACCCCACTAGGGTGTTTACTATAGATTCAAGTCCTAATTCTTTAACTAATTGTTGTCTTTTTTCTGTGATTTGTTTTTTGGATAAGCCGTAAATTCCGCCAAAAAAATTAATGTTTTCTTTTACGGTCAAATCATCGTATAGGGCAAACTTCTGACTCATATAGCCTATATTTCTTTTGATGTCTTCGGTTTGTGAAAACACATCAAAGCCGGCAACAATGGCTTTACCTGACGAGGGTTTCGAGATGCCGATAAGCATTTTCATTGCGGTGGTTTTTCCGGCACCATTAGCACCTAAAAATCCGAATATTTCTCCTTTTTTCACGGTAAATGTGATGGCGTTTACCGCTGTAAAATCACCAAATATTTTAGTGAGATTTTCGACTTCTATGATGTTATCTGACTTCATTATTTTGCGAGTTCCATAAAGGTATCTTCAATGGTAGCGTTTGTTTTTTCAATGGTAATTTCATTTAATTGTTGTGCTTCTAAATAATTATACAGCTCGCTTGTTTCAAAATCATTACGCTGGTCTGCATAATGCACAAATTCGCCAAAAGGATACACACTGTATTGGTACTTAAATGCTTTTAAACTCTGTATTAGCAAATAGGTGTTATGAGCTCTGACATTGTAAATGGTTTTCGGAAAATGTTTGGTGATAGCTTTTGGCGTATCCATTTGCAATATTTTACCATCTTGAATCAAGGCAATTCTATCGCACAAGGCGGCTTCGTCCATATAGGGTGTGGACACGAGTATGGTGATGCCGCTTTTTTGAAGGCGTTTTAACATTTCCCAAAATTCTTTTCGCGAAACGGGGTCAACGCCTGTAGTGGGCTCGTCTAAAAATAATACTTTGGGTTTATGTATCAAGGCGCAGCATAATGCTAGTTTTTGTTTCATTCCTCCCGATAGCGCACCTGCCCTTCGTTTTTTAAAAGGCTCTATTTGTATATAAATATCTTTTATAAAATCGTAATTTTCTTCTAAGGTCGTGCCAAAAATGGTGGCGAAAAAGTTGAGGTTTTCTTCCACGGTCAAATCTTGATATAAGGAAAATCGCCCTGGCATATAACCCACGCTTCTCCTTATGGCCTTATAGTCGTTTACCACATCCCATCCTGCAACAGTGGCTGTGCCTTGGTCTGCAATAAGCAAGGTGGTCAGCAACCGAAACAGGGTGGTTTTTCCTGCACCATCGGGACCAATGAGCCCAAACAACTCTCCTTTTTTTACTTCAAAAGAAACCTTGTTGAGTGCATTGACCTTCTTGTAGGATTTGGAAAGGTTGTGGACTGAAATACTCATTTAATTAATAAAAAGTTGCTCTCTTGATAGGCTTCTACTTTGTGCTTTACATTGGCTTCAATAAAAACAAAGTTGCCTTGTACTAATTCTTCTTTAGTGCCATTTTCATCGCTATAGGTTGCTTTTCCGCTTATGCAAACCAATAGTGCGGGAGATTTAGATACGTGTTCTTTTAATTGCTCTCCCTTTGCTATTTGCAAAGAAATTACTTTGGCCTCGGTGGGCTCAAACAATACTTGCGTTTGTATGGCTTTTGCTTCGGTATGCAATTTTTTTAAATTCATTGTGTTTGTGGTTTTTATGGTGTTACAACTATAAAATGTGCTTACAGTAAATAAGACAACAAGCATTTTTTTCATCTATTGATATTTATTGTTTTTTAACGGTCAGATGGAATTCGCCAATCAACATTTTCGGTTGGTATCCAAATTTGTTATGGCTCATTTCATAAGATTTGTGATTTAGTTTTTGTTCATTTTACCTTTTCCCATTCCTTTTCCTTGCATTTCTTTCATATGCGCTTGCATCCATTCGGGCTCTTCTACCTCATTGTCATAGATATAGGTTGCAATTTTTTCTAAATCTTGGGTAGGCAATGGCAACTTAGGCATTACCTTAAATTTGTTGATAGCACCTTGCATTAAAGCTTTTTCTTCTTTGGGGTTTTGTACCCAGTTTACTATGGCGTTAACAAAATCTGTTTTGGTGTTGTAGGCGTTTGTATATCGCAATTTAACGGCTTTAAAAGGCGGTGCAATGATGGAATCGTGTGACACCGCCTTTGGATTGTGGCACACATAACAATTGGTTTTCATTAGTTCATAACCCTCATTAGCTTGTTGGTTATGCTCAGTTAAAATTTGTTTATCCGCAACCACGTAATCAGTTTGTTTGGTTTGATTGCAACTTGCGGTAAGTGCAGCCAATGTGATTGCTAAAATTGTCTTTTTCATTTGTTTATTTATTTATAGTTGTTATTGATTATTCGTTTTTTATCCACATTTCGGCGGGCATTCCTATTTTTAAACTGCCATCATTTTCTACATCTACTTTTACGGCATATACCAATGCTACGCGCTCTTCTTTGGTTTGAATGATTTTTGGTGTAAACTCGGCTTCAGAAGCCACCCAATAAATGGTTCCTTTATAGGATTTCATTTCTTTTTTATCATCAACTTTTACGATAACTTCTTGCCCTATCTTTATTTCGGAAAGCTGTGTTTCGCTTACATAAACGCGCAATTGCATTCGGGTTAAATCGGCAATTTTATAAAGTGGTTTTCCAAAAGAAACCAGCTCGTCGGGTTCGGTATATTTTGCCAATACAGTGCCGCTTACTGGATTTATAAGGATGCTTTTTTGGAGCAAATCTTCGATCTCCTTGATTTGTAAATCGATATTTTTTAATTCGTTGACTACTGGAGCATTTTGAATTTCTATGCTATTTATTTGTTGCTTTATGACATTGATTTCTCCTGTAACATCATCTAGCTGTTTTTGAGTGCCGGCATTGTCCTTTATGAGGTTTTCTGTTCGGGATTTATTGGTATTTGCTGTTTTGAGCTGTGCGTTTAAGACCGCTATTTGAGACAGCACGCCTTTAGATTTGGAAGAAATGATTTCCTTGGAAACCAACAATTGCTTTCTTTTTAAACTCAAGGGAATGGTGTCTATATACCCAATAGGGGCTCCTTTTTGTAGAACATCCCCTTCATTTAGCTCAAACCGGTTTAGTTTTCCATTGTTTTCTGCCGAGACCGTAATTTCGGTAGCTTCAAAATTGCCGTAACCATCGGCTTTCTCATTTGAATTACAAGAAACCATTGCAATCAATGCGATGGAAGTTCTTACTAAAAATAGAGCTTTATTCGTTTTCATTTAGTTTCCTTTTAAAATGTTATAATTTGCTTTTGCCAGTTCTAATTGAATTTTATGTTGCAGCAAAGCATTTTCACTGTCGTAAAGATTGGTGAGTTCGGTAGTATATGCCGAAACGGTAATGACTCCATTTTTTAGCTGCGAATTGGCGGTTTGCAACACGTCTTTTCTGAGCGCAATAATTTGTAAATCGCTTTCAATAAAATTGTTGATGTTGTTTATTTCGGTTTGTTGTTGCTCTAAAGCAATTTGGTTGTTGAGCGTAAATTCTTCTACTTGCGTGTCAATAATTTGTTTTTGAATGTCGAGCGACTGTTGTTGTTTTTTGGTGGTGTTCCAGTCAAACACATTCCAATTAAGTTTTAAGCCGGTTATATAAAACGACTGAAATGAATTTTCTAAGGCATTTAGACCGGGATTTCCGTAACCGCCAGTGGCAAAAGCGCTCAATTTTGGAAAATTTTGTTTGCCTATAACACTTTGATTGTTGGCTATTTCCTTTTTTTGAAATTGAAACAAATCTAGTTCGGGACGACGTAACGCTTCACTTTTATGGATTAAAATGGGTGCATTGCTAAAAAGGGTTTCTGTGGGTAAGGGTTTCCCAATGAGTGCCACCAAACTGCTTATGAGAAGTTCTCGCGATGTTTTATTTTCAAAGAGTTGTTGGTCTATTTTTAGTAGTTCAATCTCAATGACCTTGTCTGATGTTGGTACTACAATTCCGTTTTTGATGCCCGATTGCACTTCTTTTAATTGCGTCAGTAATTGATTTTGTTTGCTGAGCAGCAATTCCCGGTTTTCTTGATTTAACAGAATGGAAAAATACAATTGGTTAATTTGAAATTTCAAGGCGTGCAACGAAACTTCCACCTGTTTTTGTTTGGTGCTTTGTTCGGCTAGTTTGGCATTTGCCTTGGCATTAATGAATCCGCCGGCATAAAGGAGCTGGTTAATTCCTAAAGTAGCCCGATATTGATCTTTATTGAGTGGTTCTATACCTAATGAAGCGGCAGGCACTTGTGTAACTTCCGATTGATAGGTGGCTTGCGCTGCCAGATCGAGTTTGGGAAGTTTTTCGGTTTGTATAATTGAATTCTCTATTTGGTATTGTTCAGCAATTAATTCGGTTTGCCTAGAGACAGGATAATTACTATTTATCAAGTCATAACAATTCTCCAAAGTAATTTTTTCTTGTGCAAAAGAGCCTAAGTACAATAAATACAATAGATATAAAACCTTGTTCTTCATTTTTTAAGCTTTTATAGAATGAATGATAAAATCTGCCACCTCTTTTTTTCTACTTTCCATAAATTGTTTAAAGTCTTTATCCTCTAAATGGAGAAAAGCTTTTACCAAAGGCTTGGCTATAAAAGGAAATACATTGAGTGCTAATAAATGGATAAACAGCTGCTCTGCCGCAATGGGTTTAAGAATTCCTTGTTGCACTTCTATTTCTACTTGTTTTTTAAATTTATCAATATTTGGAAAAATTGCTTGTTCGCTTATATTGCTAATAAAATTGGGGTTTCTGTTCAGTTCTTGAATAATAAAATTGGGGATGTATGGGTGCTTGTTGATAAAGGAAATATAGTTGGATGTAAAGTTTCTAATCTTATCCTCAATAGAGGAATCATCATTCAAAACTTTGTTCAATTGAGGTGCTAACAACAAAAAAGCGTTTTTAAAAACCGCTTCAAATAATAATTGTTTGCTTCGGTAGTAATAATGGAGCATAGCTTTGTTGATTTTGGCTTCATCAGCAATTTCTTGCATTCGCGCGCCGTCCATTCCTTTGTTTTGAAATACGTGTTTAGCAGCTTCTAAAATCTGGGTTTCGGTAGTGACTTCTTTCTTTTTTGACATAACAAACTTTTTGGTTTAACCAAGTGGTTAACAAATGTATTAAAAAAACACTAAACGGTATGTACCAATTAGTGGTTTTTTTAAAAAATTTTAAAATTCAGGAACACAATAAGGTTTATTAGTAACACTTATTACTTTAACTCCGAGAATCGCACTATTTTTTTAGATATTACTTGAAAAGTGCATTGAATTATTTCGAAAAAAATTTAGGCAAAAACCGCCCGGTTTTATTTTTATAAGCAGGATATTCAGTAAATTTTATAGCTAATTGATTTTCTTCATACTTCGATTTGAAGTAAAATAAACCACCTAAAAGAAGGGTTATTGCAAGTTTATAAATTGAATTTTGATATACGCTATATCCAATAAAAAGTATTAAAATACTTGTATAAATAGGATGCCTGATGTATTTATACAAGCCTGTTTGGATAAGTGCGGCATCTGCTTTTGGCGTTGGAAAAGGCGATAGGTTTTTGTTGAGTTGCAAAAGCGAGATTAACAACAAAATACCTCCAAAAAGCAACAAAAATATTCCAAAGGTTTTCATACCATGAAATAGCTCTAACGCCCCATCTACCTTAAAGACAAAAGCTATAAACAATAGTAATTGCAAGGAAACAAAAATGTAATCTTTAATATTTGCCTGCATGTTGCTACTTAGTGTAGTTTACATCTCTGGTACTGCCATGACCTTTGGATACAATTTTTAAGATTTTTAGATTTAGGCGTATGTATCTAAAAAATTGAAGTATAGGGTTTTGCATTCTTGCCCGTTTTGATTTTGATATTCTTTGTGTCATTTTTTCGTTTTTTTATTCAGGAATTAACCACCAGAAGGGTTTCATTTTTGCTTTGTAAATAAAGGCATAATGCAGCGTCATTTTCAGCCAATGCCCCGCTAAGCCAATTTCTCCAAAGGTTTTGTTTAAATCTCTGCCTTGGGTGTTTTTGTATTTTACGTAATCAGGTACAATGGGATAGGTTGTTATGCTTACACCACTTCCTTGTGTCCTTCCATATCCGGCTGAGGCTATACAGGCTGCTCCCATATTTGCCATAGAACCTTTGTGTTTTAGTGACATTGTGCCCTTTTTTATTGAGTCAATAATGTTATCTGCAACTAATTTTGCAGTTATACCCGAAGGCATACCGGTTCTGGGCGGAGATGGAAAAATTTCTGTGCCGTTTTTGCTTTTTCTGGGTTTTGATATGGTGTGTGGTGGTGCAAAAGCGATTCCCGGTGCAAAAATATTGGCATAACTTGGGTTTTGATAGGTTTCCGGCCAATCTTGCGCTTTCCATTCTTCATAAGGTTTTGGCGTATAATCAGCATCCACAATCATAAATCCTTTGAACAATTTATCGGTTATATCTTGGTTATTTTTATCATACGCTTTAAAACCATGACCGGAAAAAGCAGGAATTAGCATGGCAAAATCAAAGGTTTCGTTTTTATATTCGCCATCTAAATTTTCATAATGTGCTATACCATCTTCAATTTTTGTAACACCGGCACCTAAAATCCATTTAATATTTCGGTCTTCAAAAATCATTTCCATCATTTCATTAGATTTCATCGTCATACCGCCATAGCTTAATAAAGCTCCGTCAATACCAAAATCTCCCAATTTATATTCGTTAGAAATCCAAGTAATTTCGGCTTTGTCACGAACGCCACGTTTTACTAATTCTCTTTCTACATTCAAAATATATTCAAAAGCAGCCCCTTGACATGTTGCCTTTGGGTGCCCTGTACCTATAAGGATTTTTACATTTTTTCCTTGTTTCATTTCATGAATTAATATTTCAAGAGCCTTCCAGGTGGGTTCTGCATGGGTATAGGTACAAACAGAATGTGTTTTGTTTTTTTCGGGGATGAGACCTTCAGTTGCTTCAAAATTTAGCTTTGGACCGGTGGCATTTATCAGATAATCATAGGTTACTTTTTCTTGCTTTCCTTTGTTTTGTTCTGTAACATACTCTACTAAAACATAAGGTTTGTTTTCAGAAATATCTCCTTCCGGATAAAAGGCCATTGCTTTTGCTTGTAAAAAATCGATGTTTTTTCTTTTATAAAGAGGTGCCAAAGGAAACAGGATTTCTTTTGATTTCATTCTTCCGATGCCAACCCATATATTTGAGGGAATCCATTGGTAATTGCTGTTTGGTGATACCACTACAACTTGATGTTCTTTTGAAAGTTTTCTGCGTAAATGCGCAGCTGCTACGTGACCTGAAATGCCGGCACCTAAAACAAGTATTTTTGCCATTAGTTTAAAAATTTACTAAGAAGAATGTGTGCCATTCTTGTTGTAAATTTCTAAAAATGAATTTGGTTATGCAGTAACATTTGTTACAAAGGAAGTTTTTAGGACAAAATAAAATCGGCAGCGAGATGGGCGTGTAGTAAGGAAGTTTCTAAAAGAGGTAAGAGAAAATCTTTTTGTGAAAGTAACATTGGCAATTCCGTACAACCCAATATGATCCCTTCGGCTCCTTGAGCTTCTAAAAGCAGCATTTGATGGATGAAGAATTTTTTTGCTTCTTCGGTAAATTTTCCTTGAGTAAGGTCTTCAGAAATATATCGGTGTATTTCCCCAAAATCATTTTTATTTGGGGTAATTGTTTCTATTTGGTAATGTGTTTTTAAATATTCAGGTATAAAACCCAATGTCATGGTAGGTCTATTCCCTAAAAGACCTAGTTTTTTTAGTCCCTGGCTTTTTGCTGACCTACCAACAGCTTCCGCAATATGTAGAATCGGGATATTTATTTTAGGTTGTACATATTCATAAATCATATGTGGTGTGTTGGCGCAAATAATAATGGCTTCCGCTCCGGCAGTTTGAAGTTTTTGACTTATTTCAAGATAAGCTGCTTGAATCTTTTCTTTATTTTGCTCACGCATTAACTGGATATTAATACTATAAAGGAGCAGAGGAGGGTTTTGACTTTCGCCAATTTCTTTTCCAACAAGTTCATTGATCCATCGATAGTAATCAACAGTAGAGTGCCAAGAAGTGCCGCCAATCATACCGAGTAGTTTCATAAGATGTATTATTTGACCATTCACCACACGGCACAACTCACGAATGATTTGGCTTAAGAGGAAAATCGTGTCGTTTTCATTTTTTTAATGATTCAAAAAGAAATATTGGTTACAATTATTAATGCATTATTTCCAAGAAGCATATCCTCCTTTTAAATCAAATATTTTAGTAAATCCCATTTTTAGAAGAAGTTTTGCCGCTTTATTACTTCTGCCTCCGGAATGACAATAAATATAAACCGGCTTTTCTTTATCTAAAGTTTCAAATTTTTTATTAAAAACTTCTGTTTCAAAAAAATCGATATTTATAGAACCCTCGATATGACCTTTGGCATATTCTTGTGGAGTACGAACGTCCACTAACTGAACATTTTTTGATGTTATGGCAGTCTTATAGGTTGGAGCATCTAAAAGTTCCACTTGTTCCTTTTCTTGTGCAGTAGAAATGGTTAATAGGAAAAGAGAAAACAATAATGTATAAATAATCTTCATAGGAAATAGATTTAAAAAAAGCATTTAATTCTTTAAATGAAGCCAAGTTATTTAAAAACAAAATGACGAAAACGCCTTATTTTTCTGCAAATTTAAGGTATTTATTTTCTTTTCAAAGTAACCTGTGTTACATTTAGCTGGTTATTTTAAAGTGATAGGACATACCTCATTTGACACAGGAATTCCTTCTTTCTTTATACTATCAAAACCTCCTGCTACATCAATAAGGTTATGAATACCTCTGCTTTTTAGGATAGAAGCAGCAATAACACTGCGATACCCTCCGGCACAATGCAGATAAAAATCTGTGTCTTTAGGAAATTCACTAAGATAATTGTTCAGAAAATCCAATGGTGTGAGTTTTGCATTTTTGATATGTGAAGAGGCAAATTCGCCCTCTTTGCGCACATCAAAAACAGGAATTTCTTTGGTCTCTAACGCCTTTTTAAATTCTTTTGCCGAAATAGACGTTAAAGCATCTGTTTCCTTTCCATTATGTATCCAAGCAGCAATTTCTCCTTTTAAATAGCCTATGGTATTGTCAAAACCAATTCTCGAAAGTCGAGTTATAGCTTCCTCTTCTTTGCCTTCAGGGCAAACCAGCAATAATGGTTGTTTGGTATCCGCTAGAAGTGCTCCAACCCAAGGAGCAAAACCACCCTCTAACCCAATAAATATAGACCGTGGTATATGAGATTTTACAAAATCCTTTTGATGACGAACATCTAAAACAATAGCGGCTGTTTCATTGGCAGCTGTTTCAAAAGCATCTGGCGAAAGTGCTTGAATTCCTCTTTTAATTACGTAATCGATATCTTCATAGCCCTCTTTGTTCATTTTTACGTTTAGCGGAAAATATAACGGTGGTGGTAAAAGTCCATCGGTTACTTCCAGAACGAATTCGTCTTTGGTCATATCGGCACGCAGGGCATAATTTATTTTCTTTTGGTTACCAAGGGTGTCCACCGTTTCTTTCATCATTTTTTTTCCACAAGCAGAGCCGGCTCCGTGTGCAGGGTAAACAATGACATCATCAGCTAAAGGCAAGATTTTTGTGCGTAAACTATCGAAAAGCATTCCTGCCAATTCCTCTTGCGTCATTGATGTTGCTTTTTGAGCTAAATCGGGTCTGCCCACATCGCCTAAAAACAAAGTGTCACCACTAAATATGGCAATGTCTTTTCCTTCCTTGTTTTTTAATAAATAGGTAGTGCTTTCCATGGTATGTCCTGGAGTATGCAATGCAGTAATTGTAAAATCGCCCACTTGAAATACTTCTCCATCTTTTGCAATAATAGCTTCAAAATTCGGATTTGCAGTTGGTCCAAAAACAATAGATGCCCCGGTTTTTTTGGCTAGAGTGAGATGTCCACTAACAAAATCGGCATGAAAATGGGTTTCAAAAATATATTTTATTTTTGCATTGTCTTTATAGGCTTTATCTATATAAGGTTGCACTTCACGTAAAGGATCTATGATTACTGCTTCGCCATTGCTAACAATATAGTAAGCACCTTGTGCTAAACATCCTGTATAAATCTGTTCAACACCTGATAATACAGATGTCTTCTCAATTATATTTTCATTTTTCATCATTTCTTTTTTTGATAATTCACTTTTAAAACAAGTTAATGTTTGTAAAATAAATAAACTTAAAATGTCCTTATTCAAAATCTTATAAAGTTACAAACTCTTTTACTAAAATATAAACTGCCATAAACAGTACAAACCAGCCAAATGTATTTTTCAATTTTTTTCCATCTATAAACTGGTTTAACCAAACGCCTACAAAGATACCTAAAACCGACAAAAGAGTAAATACTAACAAAAAATTCCAATCGATAGCTAAATTTTCAACATCGCCGATAAACCCAATAAGCGATTTCATAGCAATGATAAGTAAGGAAGTAGCCACCGCTTTTTTCATTGGCAGTTTCGCAAGCAGCACCAATGCAGGAATAATAAGAAACCCACCGCCGGCTCCTACAAGGCCTGTAAGAATTCCTATAACAAATCCTTCAACAACAATTAATGGGTAGTTATATGTAATGCGCGTAAATTTCTTTGGTTCTTCTAGCTTCTTTCTAAGCATTGAAAAGGAAGCTAAAAGCATGATTAGCGCAAAAAACACCATGATTCCCATGTTTTTTGTTATGGTAAATTCTCCTATGTGAAATAAAATATCCGGAATAATAGGAACAATAAATTTTCTGGTGCTATAGACGGCTATAAATGCGGGGGTTGCAAAAACAAAAGCTGTTTTAAAGTCAACTAATTTCTTTTTAAAATTTTGAAATGCGCCTACTAATGCAGAAACTCCCACCACAAATAAAGAATATGCCGTTGCGGTCACCGGATTCACGGCAAATAAATACACAAATACCGGAACGGTGATAATAGAACCGCCTCCGCCTATCAAACCAAGCACAATTCCTATAAGAAGAGCGCCTGCATAACCAAAAATTTCGATAGTTTCCATTAATTTTTTTTAATAGGGATACAAAAATACTTCCAAAAAAAGGTGCTTTCAGCCACAAAAGGTACTTACTTATTCCTCAAGTATTTGAATAGCATTTCGTTGCAATTTTATTTTTCCTCTATTTTCAAGTGTTTTCAACAAGCGAGAAATCACTACTCTGGAGGTATGTAAATCATACGCTATTTCTTGGTGGGTATTATAAATAATATTTTCCTTATTTATTCTTACTTTTTCCAGAAGGTATTTCCACAGGCGTTCGTCCATTTTTAAGAATGCAATACTATCAATGGTTTCTAACATTTCGTTTAAACGTTGGTGGTAGCTGTCAAAAACAAAATTGCGCCAACTTTTGTAATTGGCTGTCCATTCTTCCATTTTTTGAATGGGAATCATCATAAGTTTGGTATCTCTTTCGGCTACGGCTCGTATTTCGCTCTTTTTTTGTCCTAGACAACAACTCAACGTCATTGCACAGGTATCGCCGCGTTCTAGAAAATAAAGGAGCAATTCATCGCCATCTTCGTCTTGCCGAAGAACCTTTATGGCACCTGAAATAAGAAGAGGCATAGAAGTAACATATTGACCAATTTCGATAAGTTGAAAGCCCTCAGGAATTTCTTTATAGGTGCCTACACTTTCTATTTCCTTTAGCAAAGCTTCTTCAAAAAGATGCCCGTAATTTTCACGAAGTAATTTTATCATAACTTGTTATTGTTTTCTTGAATTCATTTATTTTTATCGCATACGCGATTTTTCGTATTGAGCAATCCATTGTGCAACAGATACTTTTTGAATGAGTTGTCCTATTAAATCAAAAGGTATTGCCTGAGTGTTTTTAAAACGAATACAGCTTTTACCCATATCTAATTTGTATTTGGAATGCTTAGGAAATTCAGATACAAACCAATTTTTTATTTTCTCATTAGAATACAAACTTCCTGAATAAAAAGCAATATAATTTTTTTGGGAAGCTATAGCCGAAAAAGGAAGCGGTAGTTTAGGGTCACAATGATAACCTGCCGGATACATAGAATGTGGCACTACGTATCCTATCATGCCATAACTCATTTCTTCTTTAAACCCTTTGGGAATGTTATCTAAAATAGTTTGTCGAAGTTTGCTAAACGTTTCTTTTCGTTCCTCTGGCATTTCAGCGATATAGGCATCCGGGGTGCTGGCTTTTGATTGCATAGACTCTTGTTTGTGGAATATGCTAAAATAACCAAAAAACACCTTACTTTAAAGCAAGATGTTTCATGGTTAAAAAAAATAAATCAACACTTATTTTTTGAGGAGTTTTATTGTTTGTATGTTTCCGTGATGTGTTGTTTTCTTCCAAAAAAATATTTTTTTTTCATTTAAGCAGCGACTTTAAGCGTAAAATTAGTGTCTGTAAGATTGGTTTTTTGAACCACCGTCTAAAGTTTTTTGAAAAAGATGAAATCCCAAAAACAAAAAGTAAAAACTGGCCAATTCTTGAAAAATTAGGAAAACTTAAAAGCAATAATATCGCACTTCATGGCGGCAAAAATGCAGCAGATTATACCCGCATTACTACTACATCTGATGAAAATGTTCTCGCTTTTAAAAGAGAAAAAGGGGATAATACCATTATCTATATAGCAAATATGAGTTCTAAAGAAACATCGTTCACGATAAATCAAGAAGGTATTTTTAAAAACTATATGCATGATGAAAGCAGGACACTTGATAAAAAAACTACTTATAGCTTTGCTCCCTGGGAGTATGTTATTTTAGTTAAATAACCCGCTATTATTACAATAAAAAGAATCTTATCAACCGAAAACGTTAGAGTTTGTATAACTTTTTGCTAAAATGAGCGAATTGCTTTAGCTTTACACTCATGATAAAAAAACTACAAAAAATTGCTGTCCTCACCAGTGGTGGAGACGCTCCGGGGATGAATGCCGCCATAAGAGCAGTGGTTCGTTCTTGTGCTTACCATAACATAGCCTGCGTTGGCGTTTTTAGAGGGCTTCAAGGTCTTATAGAAGGAGATTTTAAAGATTTGGATGCTCGCTCGGTAAAAAATATCATCAATCGAGGTGGTACATTCTTAAAAACTGCTCGATCTAAAGACTTTTTTGAAAAAGAAGGCAGAGCCAAAGCCCACCAAAATCTTTTAAATGAAGGGGTAGATGCTCTCATCGTTATAGGAGGTGACGGCACATTTACCGGCGCTTCTATTTTTATAAAAGAATTCAATTTCCCTATTGTAGGTCTTCCCGGCACTATAGACAATGACATTCACGGCACCGATTTTACCATTGGGTATGACACGGCGTTAAACACCGTAGTAGAAGCTATTGACAAGATAAGAGATACCGCAAATTCGCACAACCGCCTATTCTTGGTAGAGGTTATGGGTCGAGATGCAGGACATATTGCACTAAATGCAGGCATAGGTGCCGGAGCAGAAGAAATACTTATTCCGGAAGAGAATATGGGGAAAGATCGACTTATAGAATCGTTAGAAAGGAGTAAAAAATCTGGCAAAACATCCAGTATTATTGTAGTTTCTGAAGGTGATCAAATAGGAAAAAACATTTTTGAATTAGCCGATTTTATCCAAAATAATTTAGAAGGATATGATGTGCGCGTAACGGTTTTAGGGCATATTCAAAGAGGCGGTTCTCCTAGTTGTTACGATCGCGTTTTAGCTAGCCGAATGGGCGTTGCTGCCGTTGATGCCTTAATGGAAGGAAGTAGAGATGTAATGATTGGCATCGTACATAACAAAATGATGCAAGTGCCTTTTGAAGAGGCTATAAAAGACAAACAAAAAATTGATGCAGAGCTTATTAGAGTTGCTGATATTACATCCATTTAAAATAAATTTAAAATAAATTATGAGAATAAAAATTGGAATAAACGGTTTTGGCCGCATTGGTAGATTGGCTTTTAGAATAGCCACACAACGAGAAGATATTGAAATAGTAGGGATTAACGACCTTTTGGATGTAGAACATTTAGCATATTTGTTAAAATTCGATTCTGTTCACGGAAGATTTCAAGGGGATATTTCCACTAAAGACGGCCATTTAATTGTAAATGGAAAAACCATACGCGTTACCGCAGAACGAAATCCTGAAGATTTGAAATGGAACGAAATAAATGCACATACCATCATTGAATGCACCGGATTTTTTACCTTAAAAAAGGATGCCCAAAAACACATCACCGCAGGGGCAAAAAAAGTAGTTATTTCAGCCCCTTCAAAAGATGCGCCCATGTTTGTTATGGGAGTAAATCATAAAAGCGCAAAAGCAGAAGATACAATTGTTTCTAACGCTTCTTGCACTACAAATTGCCTTGCTCCATTAGCTAAAATAATCAACGATAACTTTGGCATTATGGAAGGATTAATGACTACGGTACATTCCACCACCGCTACACAACTTACCGTTGACGGTCCTTCTCGCAAAGATTTTAGAGGAGGCAGAAGTGCACTTTTAAATATCATACCTGCTTCTACCGGAGCCGCTAAAGCGGTTACCAAAGTAATACCTGCATTGAAAGGAAAACTTACAGGCATGGCTTTTAGAGTGCCTACAGCCGATGTTTCTGTTGTTGATTTGACGGTAAGAACCGAAAAAGGTGCTAGCTTTGATGAGGTTAAAAGAGTTATTAAAGAAGCTGCCGAAGGAGCATACAAAGGTTTAGTAAATTATACCGAAGAAGCTGTAGTTTCACAAGACTTTATTTCTGATGAACATATTTGTACCTTTGATGCAGAAGCAAGTATTGCTCTTAACGATAATTTCTTTAAGTTAGTAGCTTGGTACGATAATGAATATGGGTATTCCTCAAAATTAGTGGACTTATCTGCATACATTGCTAAATTGTAATTTATGATATTAATAGCTGACGGTGGCTCTACAAAGTGCGACTGGGTCTTATTAGATGCTTCTGGAAATACCATTCTAAAAACACGAACACTAGGCTTAAATCCTGCCGTTGTGCCTGAAGAAGATTTACTTTTTCGAATAAAGGAAAATGAAGACCTTCAAAAGATAGTTACACAGGTTAAAGTTGTTGACTTTTATGGTGCGGGTTGTGGCACTATAACACCAAGGACCATCCTTCACAATGCCCTTAGCGCTTTTTTTAAAAACGCAAAAGTCACTGTGGAAGAAGATATGGTTGCTGCAGTATATGCCGTAACCCAAAAACCCGGCATCGTCTGCATTTTTGGCACAGGATCCAATAGTTGTTATTTTGATGGTAACACAGTAAAAACCAATGTCGATTCGCTTGGTTTTATTTTAATGGATGAAGCTAGTGGCAATTATTTTGGTAAACGGCTTATCCGAGATTACTTTTATAAAAAAATGCCAGCACAAATAGCATCCGATTTTGAAAAACGTTTTGATTTAAATCCAGATGTTATCAAAACCAACCTTTATAAAAAACCAAATCCAAATACTTATTTGGCTTCTTTTGCCGAATTTATTTTCACAAGAGAAGAAGTAAATGGGTATTTTTACAACCTGATAAGTGAGGGTGTTTTAAAATTTATTGAATATCGTATTTTGTGTTATAAAGAAGCCCAGCAAGTACCCATTCACTTTATAGGCTCTATTGCACACTTTTCGCAGGATATTATAAGAGATTGTTTAAACAGATACCATCTGGAACTTGGCACTATCATTAGAAGACCAATTGATGGATTAATTGACCATTATAAAAATAACAAACTAAATAAGGCATGAATTTTCCTTCGGTAAATCCAACCACAACAAAGGCTTGGGCTCTTTTGCAAAAGCACTTTTCGGAATGTAAAGACCGCAAAATGCAGGATTTATTTACAGAAGACAGCTTGAGAGCCACCAAATTTTCTATCGATTGGGAGGATTTTTATGTAGATTATTCCAAAAATAGAATAACGGAAGAAACCACAACTCTTTTGCTTCAGCTTGCTGAACAAGTGCATCTAAAACAAGCTATCGAGCAACAATTTTCCGGTGAAAAAATAAACCAAACCGAAAATCGAGCCGTTTTACATACTGCTTTGCGAAATTTTGACGACATGCCCAAAGAAGTGAAGAAAACACTTAAAAATATGCGTGTTTTTTCAAAAAATATTATTGATAAAACTTGGAAAGGATACACTGGAAAACCCATTACAGATATTGTAAACATTGGTATAGGAGGAAGTGATTTAGGTCCTAATATGATAACCGAAGCATTACATTTTTACAAAAATCATCTGAATGCGCATTTTGTATCCAATGTAGATGGTGACCATATTCAAGAAACCCTAAAAAAATTGCATCGAGAAACCACTTTGTTTATTATCGTTTCCAAAACGTTTACCACTCAGGAAACACTAACAAACGCTTCAACCATTAGGCATTGGTTTTTACAAAAAGCTACCATTTTAGACATTGAGCGGCACTTTGTGGCTGTATCCACCAACATCAAAGAAGTTGAAAATTTTGGCATCGCTAAAGAAAATATCTTCCCGATGTGGGATTGGGTGGGTGGCCGTTTTTCCATTTGGAGTGCTGTTGGACTTTCCGTTTGTTGCGCTGTTGGTTATTCAAATTTTGAAAAACTTTTACAAGGAGCCCACCAAATGGATGTTCATTTTAAAAACACACCTTTTAAAGACAATATTCCTGTAATTTTAGCATTACTTTCGGTATGGTACAACAATTTTTATAAAGCAGAAAGTGAAGCTATAGTGCCCTATTCGCAATACTTGACGAAGTTGGTTCCTTATTTACAACAAGCCATTATGGAGAGCAATGGAAAAAGCACCGACAGAAATGGAAATGCTGTTAACTATCCAACCGGAACAATTATATGGGGAAGTACCGGCACCAATGCACAACATGCTTTTTTTCAATTAATTCACCAAGGTACAAGACTTATTCCTGTTGATTTTATTGCTTTTGCAAAAGCACTTCACAAACAAGACCTGCATCAAGATATTTTATTAGCAAATTGTTTTGCACAAACCGAAGCACTACTTAATGGCACTCATGGCGAAGCAATAGAAAATCCATTTCAAGTTTTTGAGGGTAACAAACCTTCTACAACAATTCTTATCAACCAGCTTACGCCCGAAAGTCTGGGAAAACTAATTGCACTGTACGAACACAAGCTATTTGCTCAAGGAGTAGTGTGGAATATTTTCAGCTATGACCAATGGGGTGTAGAACTGGGAAAAAAATTAGCAAAAAACAACCTTACTGCATTTGACAAAAATACCTCGCTTCAAACAGTGAATACTTCAAGCGCCAATTTGATAAAAAAAGTATTAGAAACAAAAAAAAGCACTGAAAATCTTTAGTTTTTAGAGCTTTTAGTTTAAATTTTAATGAAGCCTACTCAATCATCAAAGCTTGAAATCTTTCTTGAAGTTCTATATCGCCCTCAAGAATATTTCCTATTTCTTCAAACCTGTCTATGGTAATACCAAGTTTTGTAACCGCATCTTCCATTTGCTTTTGAAAAACAGGTTGCATAACCTCCATACGTGCAATAACACCATCAAATTTTTTGGTTTCCTCTTCTGTTGCATTTGTTGCCGGTAAACTTGGGTTTTGTGAATATTCAAATAATTCATTGAAACGAACCAATTCAAAACCGGATTGTTCTACAAGTGCAATCATATCCTTTTGAGCAGATTGATTAATTTCCTGAACTGCTTTTATGGAGGCAACAAATTGATTTAATTCAGTGTCTGATACTTTTTCTTGTGCATAGGAGGATAATGTTGCAAATAGAAATAACACAAATATGCTTTTAACCGTTTTGTTTATATTTTTCATTTTTATTGTTTTTTAAAATTTTGTTAATCAAAAGTACTATTAAACTTGAGATAATAAAAATACTCTGGTCAATTAATATTTATTTAACTGCCAAAATTAACCAAAAATCCAGCGATATACATCATTGCCATTTGCAAAAAGCACTAAAGCTATCAACAAGAAAAAGCCAGCAATTTGGGCATATTCCATTACTTTTTCATTGGGTTTTCTGCCGCTTACCATTTCATAAAGTAAAAACATAACGTGACCACCATCTAATGCTGGTATGGGTAAAATGTTCATAAATGCCAAAATAATAGAAATAAAAGCTGTGGTTTGCCAGAAACTCAACCAGTTCCAAGTATCTGGAAATAAATTACCAATAGCTCCAAAACCACCAACTTGTGTAGCACCTTTTTTGGTAAACACATATTTAAATTGTGCTACATAATCTCCTAAAACATCGTACCCATATCCGGCCCCACTTTTAATACTTTCCAACAAGGAATACTCTTTGGTTATCACTTCAAAAGGAAATGCAGGAGTAACCCCAATAATTCCATCTTTATTTGGTGTTATGGATGCTTCATTATACACTCCATTTCTTTCATATCCAATGGATAGAGCAGTATTAGGATTTAATTTTACTAATTCCGTAAATTGGTGCCAATAGCTAATTTTTTCACCGTTTACCGATATAATTTTATCTTCAGCCTGAAGGCCTGCAACATCGGCGGGACTTTCTGGCATTATGCTGCTTAAAACCGGAATTGCAATAGGTGAAAATGGTGTCATCACTCCATTTTCAAACATAATTGTGCCAATGTCTTCCGGAACAGATAAAGTTTCTTTATTTCCATTTTGACGAAGAACTTTTACGTTTTTTACCTCACGTAAAAATAAATATTTATTAATGTCAACAACGTTTTCAAAATGTTTGCCGTTGACCTCTAAAATTTGATCTCCATCTTGAAATCCATAATTTTTTAATAGATTGTCCACAGCAAAACCATCGGGCATGGTTTCCGGGGTAACAAAATCTCTTCCATAGTTAAATAAAATCATGGCATAGATTAAAAACCCAACGATAATGTTTACAGTTACGCCACCAAGCATAATAATAAGCCTTTGCCATGTGGGTTTTGAGCGAAATTCCCACGGTTGTGGTGGCAATGCCATTTGCTCTTTGTCCATGCTTTCATCAATCATTCCGGATATTTTTACATATCCGCCTAATGGCAACCAGCCTATTCCGTAAGTGGTTTCCCCTATTTTCTTTTTGAAAAGGGAAAATTTCACATCAAAAAACAAGTAAAATTTTTCAACACGTGTCTTGAATATTTTAGCGGGAATAAAATGTCCTAATTCGTGCAGGACAATAAGTATTGATAGGCTTAAAATAAGTTGTATCGCTTTTACAAAAAATGGATCCATAATTACATTTGTATTTAACGTGCAAAAGTACGTTATTAGAACAAGGTAATAAAACTAAATTTTTGCTAAAATATTTTTGTAATAATTCTGAAGATTATCATAGTATTTAACAGTGTGCGACCCTATTTAATAGCTCTGTTTTGTTTACTTTTGTATTCTATTTTAATTTAAAAAAATTGCTTCATTTTTTCTCGAAATACAAATTCTTTGCCGCTGTAATGGGTATACTTTCAGCAATTGTGCTCTATTTTATTTACGGTGCTTTAAATCCAAACCCTAAATTACCTGTTTATCAACCCAATATGGTAAATGCAGAATTGGTTGATACTACGGTACAATACATTAGAAAATACCATACCATAGCTGATTTTTCCCTTACCAACCAAAATGGGGAAATAATTACGCAAAACAATTACAAAGACAAAATATATATAGCCGATTTCTTTTTTACAACCTGCCCAACGATTTGCCCAATAATGACCGATAATATGGTAAAACTTCAAGAAATTCTAAAAAACCAAGAAGATGTTTTGTTGCTTTCACATAGTGTAACACCTCAAATAGACAGTGTGCCTGTATTAAAAGAATATGCATTAAAAAAAGGAGTGAACGACTTAAAATGGAACCTTTTAACCGGCGACAAGAAACAGATTTACGATCTTGCCAGAAAATCCTATTTAGTAGCAAAAGACGAACCTTACGGAGGCGATTATGATATGATACATACCGAAAATTTTGTTTTAGTAGATTCAAAAAAACGCATTCGTGGCTTTTATGACGGAACTAACTGGGAGGAAATGGAAAAATTATTGGAAGATCTTAAAATTCTAAAAGCGGAAAATTAATATGTTTTTCTTCACTACTATTTTTACCTACATTTTTGAAAGAGTGTTCTTAACATAAAAATCCATTTTTCCTTGCACAAATTGCATATATTTGCTTTATTTAAAATGAATCTAAATAAAAATGATTACAATTGCTTCGCTCAAAGTTGGGCAACATGCCTTAATTAAAGAAATTTCCATAGATATTATTCCTTTAAAACTTTTAGAAATGGGATGCCTTCCCGGAAACGAAGTATTTCTATTACAAACCGCTCCCTTCAAAGACCCATTATTTATTAATATAAATGGTTGTACTATGGCAATACGGAAAGAAATGGCAAAGCTTATTGAGGTTGAATTGATCCCATAATTTATGGCAAGAGAAATAAATGTTGCCCTAATAGGGAACCCAAACACCGGTAAAACTTCTGTTTTCAATCAACTTACAGGTTTAAAACAGAAAGTAGGAAACTATCCCGGTATAACCGTTGAAAAAAAACAAGGATACTGCCTATTGCCTAGAGGACTCAAAGCTAACATTTTAGATTTACCCGGGACTTACAGCCTTAACGCTTGTTCCATGGATGAAAATGTAGTTATTGAATTGCTGCTGAATAAAAATGACAAAGATTTTCCGGATGTTGTAATTGTGGTTGCCGATGTAGAAAACTTAAAAAGAAATCTCTTGCTTTTTACACAAATTAAGGATTTAGGAATTCCAACCATACTAGCTATAAATATGGCAGACCAAATGGCAAGAAAGGCTATTTCTGTAGATATAAAAAAATTAGAAGAAAAATTACAAACTAAAATTGTACTCATTAGCTCAAGAAAAAACACAGGATTTGAGCAGCTAAAGGAATTAATTACTAATTACTCCTTGCTTTCTACAACTCCTTGTTTAAATGCCTCTGATATAGATCCGGAATATTTTAACCGCCTGCGAAAAGCTTTTCCTAACCAAGATTTATATAAACTTTGGCTTGTTATTACTCAAGATGTCAATTTTGGAAAATTGAACAGACAACCTCTTTTATTTCCATCCGATTTTAAAACAGAATCTACAAGCAATTTAAAAAGATTGCAACAAAAAGAAACCATTTTACGCTATCTTTTTATAAATGAAATCTTGAAAAAAACTATCCTAATAGATAAAGTAAATGCCAAAGATTTGCAAAGCAAACTAGACAAAATCCTAATTCATAAATATTGGGGATATATTATATTTTTTAGTATTCTAATGCTTATTTTTCAAGCAATATTTGATTGGAGCAGGTACCCAATGGATTTTATTGATGTCCAATTTGCAGCATTGGGTGAATGGATAAAAGTAACATTGCCCGAAGGCGTTTTTACAAATCTACTAGCAGAAGGCGTCATTCCTGGTTTAGCAGGAGTTATTATTTTTATTCCACAAATTGCATTTTTATTTTTGTTCATTTCTATTTTAGAAGAAACAGGCTATATGAGTAGGGTTGTGTTTTTAATGGATAAAATAATGCGGCGTTTTGGGTTAAGTGGTAAAAGTGTTGTGCCATTAGTTTCCGGCACTGCTTGTGCCATTCCGGCAATAATGGCTGCTAGAAATATTGAAAGTTGGAAAGAACGGTTAATCACCATATTAGTTACCCCATTAACAACCTGTTCGGCCCGACTTCCTGTATATTTAATTATTATTTCCTTAGTCATTCCCGACCATCGCATTTTAGGTGTATTTAGTCTTCAAGGACTAACATTAATGCTATTATACTTGCTTGGATTTAGCGCTGCTATTTTTTCGGCTTACTTACTTGATAAAATATTGCTTATTAAAAAGACTGGATTTTTTGTAATTGAAATGCCTCATTACAAATTGCCTTTGCCAAAAAATATTTTGTATAACGTCATCGAAAAAACAAAATTGTTTGTTTTAGGCGCAGGAAAAATTATTTTGGCTATATCCATAGTGTTATGGGTAATGGCATCTTTTGGTCCGGGAAAATTTAATGAAGCCACCACTATTGTAAGAGAAAAAACCTCTTCGCAAAATCTTTCAGAGGAAGCGATAGACGCAGAAATAGCCTCATTCAAATTAGAAAATTCTTATATTGGTATCATGGGAAAAACCATTGAACCCATTGTAAGACCATTAGGTTTTGACTGGAAAATTGGTATTGCTTTACTAAGCTCGTTTGCTGCTCGTGAGGTTTTTGTAGGAACCTTAGCCACCATTTACAGCGTTGGAAGTAAAGAAGAAGAGACTATTAAAAATAGAATGGCTGCTGAAATAAACCCTGTTTTAGGTACACCATTATTTAATTTTGCCAGTGGCATTTCCCTCCTTTTATTTTATGCCTTTGCCATGCAGTGTATGAGTACATTGGCAATTGTAAAACAAGAAACTAACAGTTGGAAATGGCCCATTTGGCAATTTTTTTCTTTAACAAGTATCGCCTATATTGCCTCACTAATTGCTTACCAACTTTTAAAATAAATTAAAATGCAAATCGTATTAGTAATCCTTATATTTTGTCTTGCCGCCGGATATTTACTTAAAAAATTTATTTGGTATCCTATTATAGAAATGCAACAAAAGAAAAAAGGGAAAACAACTACTTGTGGGAAAAATAATTGTGGCTGCCACTAAATTTTATTTTTTTTCTTTATAAACGAGCAGGGTGTAGTTAGTTACATCAGTTATTTTTTCATATTTCGGATAAGGCTCTATAGAAAAGGCTCTTAAACTACTATCGCCATAGTCATATACAGTATTATCGGCAATCTCTCCTCCTATAGTTTGACCAAAAATAATTTCTTTTTTTTGAATTTCTTGCCCTTTACTTTTTACTTCAACGATAACTTTCGCTCTTCCTGCCCAAATGCAAGTTACTCCCAAAGGACAACGCGAATCCTCTGTAACTGCTTTAAAAAATATCGTAATCCCGTCTATCGTTATTGCCTTTCCTATTGGTACTTTTGCAGCAATGACTGGTGATTCTACTTGAACCTTATCCTGAGAAGTTACCCAACCAAAATAAAGTAAAACAATAAAACACAAAATGGTTTTCATTTTCAAATGTATTTGTACTCAAAAATAAGGATTTTTTCTATGCTCTGTTAAACTTTTATTTTACTCCCTAATTTTCCCTATTTTTTCAATATCTTTATTCTTCATAAACAACTACCAATGATTAAACATTTGCTTTTCACCTTGCTTTTCGGATTATTTTGGTTTCCGTTAATCGCTCAGAAAAATTACTCAACAAGTCAAGAAATTACACAACGGCTTCAAAAACTAAATAGTAATACATCTGCCTCCCTTACTTCGCTCACTAAAACGGAGGGCGGACAGGACATTTGGGTGCTAAAAGTGGGCGTGGGCGATCTAAACAACAAACCGGCAATTGCAGTAGTAGGTGGCGCAGAAGGCTTTCACGTCTTGAGCGTAGAACTAGCGCTTCAGTTTGCAGAACGATTAGTAAACCAACATCCTGAAATTTTAGAAAGTACTACCTTTTATATTTTTCCAAATATGTCGCCAGATGCTTACAATCAATACCACAGCAATCTAAAATATGAACGCAGAGGAAATGCAACAAAGGAGGACCAAGATCGCGACGGAAGCATAAGTGAAGACCCTTATGAAGACCTCAACAAAGATGGTTTTATCACGCAAATGCGCATAGAAAGCCCAATGGGCGATTATACTTTACATCCTTCTGACACTCGCGTTCTTATAAAAGCTGATAGGTCAAAAGGGGAGGCAGGTAGTTATATTGTTTATTCTGAAGGAATAGATAATGACAAAGACGGAAAATTCAATGAAGATGTAGAAGAAGGCATCGCTTTTAACACAAATTTTACGTATAAATTTCCGGTATTTCATCCATTTGCCGGTGACTATCCGGTATCTCAAAAAGAAACAAGAGCCCTTGTGGATTATCTTTTTGATCAATGGAATATTTTTGCCTTTGTAACTTTTAGTCCGGCAAACAATCTTTCCGAACCCCTAAAATTTAATGAAGGAGATGCCAAAAAAAGAGTGTTAACTTCTATGCTTAAAAAAGACGTAGCCACAAACAAAATGATTTCCGAATTGTACACCAAAACCATTTCACAAAAAGCATTTCAACAAGACAACCAAGGCACCGATGGCGACTTTTTTCAATGGGCTTATTTTCACTTTGGACGATTGAGTTTCAGCACGCCGGGCTGGTGGGTTCCTGAGATGAAAGCGGAAAAAACAGAAGACGATAAAAACATAAAAGAAGAGTCTAAAGAAAAACCTTCAGAAACAAAACAAAAACCAATTATAACGAAAGAATCTAATTTTATGGCATGGGCCGACGAGCAAAATTTAAAAGATGTTTTTATTCCTTGGACAACAGTTTCACATCCCGATTTTCCAAATCAAAAAGTCGAGGTTGGAGGCATAAAACCTTTCGTAATGATTAATCCCCCTTTTACTTTAGTAGATAGCATTGCTATTCAACACACAGATTTTATATTAAAATTAGCCGGAATGCAGCCCAAACTAGAATTTCACAACATAAAAGTGGAAAAACTTAGTGGCGGACTAAGCAGAATTACGGCAGATTTATTTAACAATTCTCCCTTGCCTACCCATTCGGAGTTGGGAGAAAAATCAAGATGGCTTCGAAAAATAAGAATTGATATCACTAAAGACAAAAAAGAAGTCATTGCAGGAAACACCATCAATCTCATCGATAAATTAGACGCTTTTGAAACCAAAACCATGTCATGGATAATACAAGGTTCCGGAAATGTTGAAATCAAAGCCGGTGCTGCACATTGTGGCATTGCAACTCTTAATACAAAATTATAATTATGAACAAATCTTTAACTATATCTATCTTCTGTGTTTTGTTTTGCTTTATTACTTTTTCAGAGGTTTCCGCACAAGAAAATTTTTTTAGAGCCATTGGTACACCACACCAACCTAAAGTAGAAATAAGTTGGAATCGCTATAATACATACGATGGAGTTACAGAAATTTTGCAAAAAATTGTCAAAGCGTATCCCAACCTAGCACGACTAGAAAGTATTGGAAAATCGGTAGAAGGTAGAGATATTTGGTCCATAGCCATCTCCGATTTTAAAACCGGAAATCCAGATAAAAAACCGGCGATGTACATTGATGGAAACATACATTCTAATGAAATACAAGGCACCGAATTTTCATTGTACACCGCTTGGTACCTTACGGAAATGTTTGACGAACTCGATTTTATAAAAGAATTGTTGCAAGACAAAACCTTTTATATCGTCCCCACCATTAATCCTGATGCAAGAGACAATTTTATGAAAGAACCCAACACGCCACATTCTCCACGTTCAGGTATGCTCGTTTTAGACAACGATGGCGACGGTCAAGCAGGTGAAGACAGATTTGACGATCTAAACGATGACAATCACATTACCCTGATGATTCGGAAATCGCCAACAGGACGATTTATCAAAGATCCTTTAGACGATAGAAGATTAATGGAAGTTGGTCCAGAACAAAAAGGCGACTATGAAATGCTAGGTTATGAAGGCATTGACCGCGACGGTGATGGACGAGTAAATGAAGACGGCATTGGTTATTACGACCCTAATCGAGATTGGGGTTGGAATTGGCAGCCGGATTATGTTCAGCGGGGGGCATATAAATATCCTTTTAGTCTGCCGGAAACCCGAGCAGTAGCCGATTTTGTAATGAAACATCCCAATATTGCCGGTGCACAAAGTTACCACAATTATGGCGGGATGATTTTAAGAGGTCCGGGAGCCGAAGAAGATGTTGACACGTATAACAAAGAAGATGTAAAAATATATGATGCGATCGGCAAAAAGGGAGAAGAATTAATTCCCGGATATAAATATTTGGTTGTTTATAAAGATTTGTATTCCGTTTTTGGAGGCGAATTGGATTGGTTTTATGGTGGAAGAGGCATTTATACATATACCAACGAACTGATGGTTTCTTATTTATATTATCATAAAAACGAAGGAAGAGGTAACCAGGAAGAAGAACTAAACGTAGATAAATACCTGACTTTCGGTGACGCTTTTGTGCCTTGGGCTGCATATAATCATCCCCAGTTTGGAGCTATTGAAATTGGTGGTTTTAAAAAGAACTTCAGCAGAGCACATCCCGGATTTTTACTGGAACAAGACGCCCATAGAAATATGGCGTTTACCATTTATCACGCTTACCACACCCCAAAATTAAGTATTATTGATGTGAAAGAAAAAACCTTAGGCGGTGGTTTAAAAGAAATAACCGCAACGATGTATAATGAACGTCTAATGCCAACCCACTCCAGCCAAGATTTAAAATACAACATTGAGCGTCCAGATTATGTCACCCTAAATGGTGCTAATGTAATTGTTGGTATGGTGGTTGAAAATGAAGATTTTAATAAAGTAAAAGAACAAGTACAAAATCCTTCAAAAATAAGTGTGACGAATATTCCGGGACTGGGGACAGTAAAAGTGCGCTGGATTATATCAGGTGGAGGCAACTATAGCATAAAAGTAGATTCTGCAAAAGGAGGTATAGTGGAGTGGAAGAAATAAAAAAAACGCTGCTTGTGTATAAATTAAATGTTATTTTACCACAAACTTAAAAAAAATAGAACTTTTAAAAAATTTAAATTAATAACTTAGAGAAACATTACTAACTACAAAAAATTATGAAAAATAAGTATGTGGATTTTATCTCAGATGAACACTTTTTAGACTGTGTTGCAAATCTTCACTCCGCCTACTTAAAAGCAAAAAATAATATAACAAAAAAAAACTTTTATTCTAATAAAATTGACACTATTAAATTAACTTTTGATTCTAAATTCAATGATATTGATGAAGAAAGTTTAATACAATCTGAAATATTAAGACAAATTGATAAGTCCATAAACAATTCTATTGGAACATTTCACGAGCAAATTTTGGGAGGAATTAAAGGTTATCAAATTGGAAATTTGAGCGGTTTTGATATAAAAGCGATTGATGATAGTTTGTTTGCTGATATAAAAAACAAACACAACACAATGAATAGTAGTTCAGCGGAAGCTTTATTTCAAAAACTATCAAGATATGCTGATACTTATAAAAAATCTAAATGTTATTGGGTTCAAGTCTTAGCAAAAAGTAGTTTTTGTGAACTTTGGAAAGGAGAAATTAACGGCAAAGAATACAGTCATAGTAGAGTTTACAAAATTTCAGGTGATCAATTTTACGCATTACTTTCAGGAAAAGAAAACGCACTTTTTAAACTATACAAAAATCTTCCTATTGCCATAAAAAATTATCTTAATTCAATTGAAAAAAGTGAATTTATAAAAGAAAATACTGCGTTAGACGAAATCAAAGCCGAAACAAAAAATTCCAAAAAGACCATTTTAAATCAAATAACTTTTGAAAACTATAGTTATTATTTAGGTTTTGATAAATTGTAATAGCTATTCAAAAAATTAATAATTGAATACCCTACTTCTTTTCCTAGATTAACTGGAACTGCATTTCCAATCTGTTTATATTGTTGCGCAACAGAACCTTCAAACTTCCAATCATCAGGAAAGGTTTGAATTCTTGCATATTCTCTCACTGTAAAAGGTCTTGTTTCTTCAGGATGACATCTTTCGGTTTGTTTTTGTGCAGGGCTACAAGTTAAGGTTAAACAAGGTTCATCCCAACCTATTCTTCTTGCTATTCCTGTTTTTCCACCACCAAGATGAAAACTTCCCCCCATAAATTCTTTTTGAATATCTAAAGGTAAATCTCGCCAATACCCTTTCTGTGGAACTAATCTTAAAACATCTATTTTGCTTTTTGGATATTTTGAACCTTCGGATTTAGGCACATCACAATCAAACAATTCACCTTTTTTTAAGGCATCTTTTAGATTATAAACTTTCCTAAAAGGCTTTGGATATTCATATTTTAAATCAATATCTTTTCTAATACCGACTAAAATCAATCGTTCTCTTTTTTGTGGAACATTGTAATTAATTGCTTTTAAAACTTGAACAGGTACAACATTATAACCAATTTCATCTAGAATAGAAATCATTCCTTGAAGCGTTTTGCCATTTTCGTGACTTAATAATCCCCGAACATTTTCTCCAATACAAATTGGGGGCTTTACTTCTTTTACAACTCTTGCAAATTCATAAAACAAAGTTCCTCTTGCATCGGCTAATCCTAATTTTTTTCCGGCATAACTAAATGCTTGGCAAGGAAATCCACCAGATACAATATCCACTTTGTTTTCATATTCAGTAAAACTAAAAGATTTTATGTCGCCTTCTAATACATTCCAATTTGGGCGATTTTTTCTGAGTGTATTACAAGCCCATTTATCTATTTCATTTAGAGCTACACATTTTAACCCAGCTTTCTCCATTCCAACCGCTAAACCACCAGCTCCAGCAAAAAGTTCTAAAACTGTATATTCATTATGCGGTTCAACATAATTTGAAATTGTTTCCTGAATGTTTTCATCTAAAAAAACCGCAAACAAAGTATCAACATCAGATTTTCTGTAAACCCTGTAATTGCTAATTGGTTCACGCACAGCAGTTAATTTACCCTCTTTGTCCCAACGTCTTAAAGTTTCTTTGCTTTTTCCAATGTATTCAGATGTTTCTGAAAGCGTCATATATTCATTCATAACCAAGTTGTTTAACCTTACACAATGGTTACAAATTTAAAAGAAAAAATGGAATAAACAAGCAATGAAACTAATGAAAATAAATAAAAAGAATAAGTAGGAATTATTCTTTAATCCGACTAGTTCTAACTGAATTCCTATGAAAAATATTCGAATAATTAACTCAACCCAACATCCAAAACCATCATTATTATAAAACCCCCAATAAATCCCATCGTTGCAATGTCTGTGTGTTTGTCCTGTTGTGTTTCGGGGATTACTTCTTCTACAACCACAAAAATCATAGCACCGGCGGCAAAAGCCAATGCATAGGGAAGTATAGGTTGAAAAGTCAGTACTGCCCAAGCACCTAAAACTGCAGCTATCGGCTCTACCAATGCGGATGCTTGACCATACATAAAACTTTTTCGTTTACTCATTCCGGCACGACGCAGCGGCATGGCAACGGCAATACCTTCCGGAAAATTTTGAAGTCCAATTCCCAATGCTAATGCCACAGCTCCACCAATAGTAGCCCCATCAAAACCGGCTGCTACACCACCAAATAATACACCAATAGCTAAACCTTCCGGAATATTATGTAATGTTATTGCCAGCGTTAGCAAAGTAGTTTTATGCCAAGGGGTTTTTATACCCTCTTTCTCGCTTTCTTTAAAATTAATGTGTAAATGCGGTAATATTTTGTCCAAACCAAAAATAAATAATGCCCCTAAAAAAAATCCTAATGCTGCAGGAATGACTTTTACAAAACCTTCGCCCGGACTCATTTCAATACCTGGCGAGAGCAAGCTCCAAAAACTTGCTGCAATCATCACACCTCCAGTAAAACCAAGCATACCATCAAAAAAAGTACGATTCATTGTTTTGAAGAAAAACACAAAGGAGGCGCCTAAAGCAGTTACTCCCCATGTAAATAATGTGGCATATAATGCCGCAAGAACAGGGTCAATTTGTTCAAAATAACTAATAATATTGTCCATAAATTAATTGGTTTTTAAATATAGATTAGAAGCGATAAGATGGGATATGGTAAGGGTTTCATTTCCTAATTTTATTTGCAGGGAATTATCAAAATCTTCTCGCTCAAGTACCCTAATTTTTTTTCCTAAAGCAATACCATATTTGTCCAAAAATTTTAAAAAGGAAATGGAAGTATCTTTTACCCCCACGCAAACACCATTATCTCCCACTTTCAAATCGCTTAAAAGCACTTTATCCCTTTCTGGAAACGTCCCGTCTTCAGTAGGAATGGGATCCCCATGAGGATCAAATTTTGGATGATTTAAATGTTTGTCCAGTTTGTCTATCAATTTATCGGATGCTATATGCTCTAATTGTTCGGCAATTTCATGTACTTCATCCCATTTAAAATCCAGCTTTTCAACCAAAAAAACCTCCCACAAACGGTGTTTCCTGATAATTCTAGCGGCGGTTTGTTTACCTAAAGTTGTTAGAGTAACACCTTGGTATTTAATATAATTAACTAACTTTTTGTCGGCTAATTTTTTAAGCATATCGGTTACTGAAGACGCTTTAGTATGTATTGCATCGGCTATGGCATTTGTTGAGACACCTTCCTTATCAAACCTTTCTAAGTGAAAAATAGCTTTTAAATAATTTTCTTCTGAATTACTATGCATCCTATAATTTTTACTTTGCCAAAAATACAAATTTAATTAATATAAAATACATTTTTAGGCTAGTCTAAAAATATTTTATACTTTTACCGAATATTTATTCTGAAAATGAAAAAATTGTTTATTGTTTTATTTTTTATCAGTCAAATAGTAGTATCACAGGTAACCTTCAAAATTTCCGGAACGACACTAACCCCGAAAGAACCTTTGCCTTTTGTTAATGTGTATATCGAAGGAACTACTAAAGGCACAACGACAGACATTAACGGCAACTACACGTTAAAAGATGTTGTGCCTGGCAAATACACCTTGATAGCTTCCCATACAGGTTTCACTTCCCAAAGGAAAATTATTAACCTACTAGATGGGGATATGCAACTCGATTTTACTTTAACGGAAAATGAATCTTTGCGGGAAATTGTCATATCCGGCACCTTAAAACCGGTAAACCGGCTGGAGAGTCCGGTGCCCGTTGAAATCTATCGTCCCTCGTTTTTTAGAAAAAACCCTACCCCTAATATATTTGAAGCTTTACAAAATATAAACGGCGTAAGACCCCAGCTAAACTGTAATGTGTGTAATACCGGAGACATTCATATCAACGGACTTGAAGGGCCTTACACATTGGTTATGATAGACGGTATGCCCATTGTGAGTGGTTTATCAACAGTTTACGGACTTTCAGGCATACCGAACTCTCTTATCGAACAGGTAGAAATAGTCAAAGGCCCTGCTTCCTCTTTATATGGAAGCGAAGCAGTAGGTGGCTTGATTAATGTTATTACAAAACTGTCGGAACATGCGCCTAAATTTTCAGCAGATGTAAACAGCACCAGCTGGGGCGAAGTAAATACAGATCTTTCCTATAAGATTGCATTTAAAAAAGCAACCATGTTGCTGGGGTTGAATTATTTTAATTACAGTAATCCCGTGGATAAAAACAAGGACAATTTCACAGACATGACTTTACAAGACCGCATATCTGTCTTTCAAAAATGGGACATTGCCCGAAAGGAAAGCCGGAAACTTTCCCTGGCGGGACGCTTTTTTTATGAAGACCGCTGGGGTGGGGAAATGCAATGGAACCCATCCTTCAGAGGTGGTGATGAAGTGTATGGCGAAAGTATTTATACCACAAGATGGGAACTTCTTGGCA
>Ga0210029_1000007_pt1 | contig 133912 bp, 124 predicted proteins | sample CryGeymeta201521_FD_183985 | JGI IMG/M metagenome (GOLD analysis project Ga0210029, IMG submission 183985) | Groundwater microbial communities from Crystal Geyser aquifers in Utah, USA - Crystal Geyser metaG 2015-21 (SPAdes) (version 2) | ecosystem: Environmental > Aquatic > Deep subsurface >... | reverse complement strand
CCGCCGACGCCACCGTCACCCTCACCCCGCCGTCTAGCTTCACCACCCTCAACGTCGCCGCGGCCACCGCCTGTTTCCTCTACGAGGTGGCGCGCCAGCGGCGCGCGGCGGCCGAGGGGTAGGGGCTGGGGGGCTGGGGTCCTCGCGACTCGGGCGACGCCGCGGAATCGGGCGACGCAGCGGAACCGGGCGACGCCGCGGAACCGGGCGACGCCGCGGAATCGAGCGACGCCGCGAACCGGGCGACGCCGCGGAATCGGGCGACGCAGCGGAACCGGGCGACGCCGCGGAACCGAGCGACGCCGCGGAACCCGGGCGACGCAGCGAACCGGGCGACGCAGCGAACCGGGGCCCGGATCGTGGCGGTCCGTAGCGCTGCGTGGCGCTGCAGAGCCGGTCGGCCCGGATCGCCCGGTTCTTTGCTTCCTACCCCGCATGGCGCTACGCACGGGTCTACATTCACGCTCGAGCCCGCCTTTTTTCGGGCGACGATCGACAAGGTCTGGCCGATTCCTCGGTCTACCGGTCGCCGCGCGTGGTCGTGTTTGCGGTGGGCGGGGCTGGTGTAGCGCAGGGCGACCGGCTAGGGTGCGCCCCCTCGATCGGGCAACCGCCCGACAGCGGCGAACAACAGGACCTCGTCTTTACCTAAGGTCGCGCCGCGGTAAAACCCTTCTTGTCCTTCGCTGTTGTGTGGGTCAAAAACGTACGGCCGTGCCGTGCGGGCCTGTGTACCGGCATGACCACGGCGAAAGGACAAGTCCTTGATGTCTAGTTCAGTAGCAGTCGCTGTAGCCTCGACCGGCTTCGACCACTTCGGTCTTCACGAGGCCCTCTCCCGCGGGATCCGCGCCGCCGGCTTTACCGAGCCGCGGCCGATCCAGCACGAAACCATCCCCGCCGGACTGGCCGGCCGCAACGTGCTGGGGTTGGCCCACACCGGTACCGGCAAGACCGCGGCCTTCGCCCTGCCGCTCCTCCAGCGGCTCCTAAAGAATCGGCGCAAGGGGGTGCGCGCCCTCATCCTCGCCCCGACCCGCGAGCTCGCCACCCAGATCGCGGAAGAGGTCCGCACCCTGGCGAAGTTCACCAGCGTGAAGGCGGTGACCATCTTTGGTGGCGTCTCCATGGGGAAGCAGGCGGAGGCGCTCCGCCACGGCGCGGAGATCGTGGTGGGCTGCCCGGGGCGCATCCTCGACCTGATCCAGCAGGGGGTGCTTCGCCTCGCGGAGGTGGAGACCCTCGTCCTCGACGAGGCCGACCACATGTTCGACATGGGCTTCCTGCCGGACATTCGCAAGATCCTCAAGACGCTGCCGGCGACTCGGCAGAACCTCCTCTTCTCCGCCACCATGCCGAAGGAGGTCCGCTATCTGGCCAATGATCTGCTCACCGATCCGCACGTGGTCGAGTTGAACGACACGGCGCCGGCCGCCACCATCGCCCACGCCTTGGTGGAGGTGGCCGAGGCGCGCAAGCGCGATCTGCTTGAGCAGGTGCTCACCGGCGGCGACTGCGCGTCGGCGATCGTCTTTACGCGCACCAAATACCGCGCCAAGCGGCTTGCCGAGCAGCTCACCAAGGCGGGCCACCGAGCGGTCGGGTTGCAGGGCAACATGTCCCAGGCGCAGCGCGATCGGGCGATGAGTGGCTTCCGGACTCGCCGCTACGACATCCTGGTGGCCACCGACATCGCGGCGCGTGGCATCGACGTGAGCAACGTCTCCTACGTGATCAACTTCGACGTGCCGAGCACGCCCGAGGCGTACACCCACCGGATCGGCCGCACCGGCCGCGCCGAGCAGGAGGGGGTGGCATGCACCTTTGTGACCGGCAGCGATTACGACTGGGTGCGGGCCACAGAGCGGATGATCGGCGCCCCGATCCCGCGCCGCCAGGTCGAGGGGTTCGAGGCCGACCCGGAGAGGCCGGAGCCGAGTAAGGCGCCGCGGCGTAACTCGCGCGCGGGCCGCCCCGCCGGCCAGCCGGGCGGTCAGCCGCGCGCCAACCGGCCGCGGCCGGCCGGCCGCGGCCGGCGGCACAGCGGCTAAGGAGACTAGCGCTGGGGTCGCGGTCGTGGCGGCCCCAGCGCGACTCCCGGGCGAGGGGGGGCGCCGCGGGGCCGCGCCCGGCGCAGATCGGCAGGGGGATCGTTGACCTCCCTCGGAGGGACGTGTAAACTTCCCCGCTCTTTCGAAATAGAGGGGGTCGTGTTGGCCCGTCTCGCCGTTCTTAACCTTTTGGAAATGTGAGGAAGATGCGGTTGTCGCGGGTGGCTGAGGCGTTTTCCCTTGGCGGCTGGATGACCGGTAGATGGGGTGGCGGCGGTACGGAGTGTCCGGGCCGACGTAGCTCAGCCGGTAGAGCAGCTGATTTGTAATCAGCAGGTCGCAGGTTCAACCCCTGTCGTCGGCTCCACTTGGCTTGCGAGTTCTTTCATCGATTGTGTGTCGCCCGCCCGGCCCTCCGGGCCCCGATTGGCGTCCTCTCTAGGGGAGGTTCCCGAGCGGTCAAAGGGAACAGACTGTAAATCTGTCGGCTCCGCCTTCGGAGGTTCGAATCCTCCCCTCCCCACCATATTTTTGTTGCCGGGCGCGTTCGCCGGTCCTCGCTATCCATCCCAAGGAGCTTGTTACTGCGACGGTGTACACGGAGGCTCGCGGGCCCGGGCGGGAGTAGCTCAGCGGTAGAGCTCTAGCCTTCCAAGCTAGTGGTCGCGGGTTCAAGCCCCGTCTCCCGCTCCAGCGCCACATACCTTTTTGAGGAGATCGAAGCCCGCGTAGCTCAGTAGGTAGAGCGCTTCCTTGGTAAGGAAGAGGTTCACCGGTTCGAGTCCGGTCGCGGGCTCCATCACTCGCCTGAAGATCCGTCCAACCTGTTGAGGAAGATTGAGTCATGGCGAAAGCAAAGTACGAGCGGACGAAGCCGCATGTGAACGTGGGGACGATAGGCCACGTGGATCACGGGAAGACGACGCTGACGGCGGCGATCACGAAGGTGATGGCGCGGCATACGGGTGGGGAGTTTGTGCCGTTTGACCAGATTGATAAGGCGCCGGAGGAGCGGGAGAGAGGGATTACGATTTCGACGGCGCACGTGGAGTATCAGAGCCCGAAGCGGCACTACGCGCACGTGGATTGCCCGGGACATGCGGACTACGTGAAGAACATGATCACGGGGGCGGCGCAGATGGACGGGGCGATTTTGGTGGTGTCGGCGGCGGACGGACCGATGCCGCAGACGCGGGAGCACATTTTGCTGGCGCGGCAGGTGGGGGTTCCGTACATCGTGGTCTTTCTGAATAAGGTGGACATGGTGGACGACCCGGAGCTGCTGGAGCTGGTGGAGATGGAGGTTCGGGAGCTGTTGAGTTCGTACGATTTTCCTGGGGACGACATTCCGATTGTGAAGGGGTCGGCGCTGAAGGCGCTGGAGGCGGATGCGGACGACGAGTGGACGGCGAAGATAGGCGAGCTGATCCAGGCGGTGGACGACTACATTCCGGTTCCGAAGCGCGAGATCGACAAGCCGTTTTTGATGCCGGTGGAGGATATCTTTTCGATTTCAGGCCGCGGCACGGTGGCGACGGGGCGGGTGGAGCGTGGGATTGTGAAGGTTGGCGAGGAGATCGAGATTGTTGGGATCCGGGACACCGCGAAGACGGTGGTGACGGGTGTCGAGATGTTTCGCAAGCTGCTTGACCAGGGTCAGGCGGGGGACAACATCGGGGTGCTTCTGCGCGGGGTGAAGCGGGAAGACATTGTCCGCGGGCAGGTGTTGGCGAAGCCTGGGAGCGTGACGCCGCACAAGCAGTTCAAGGCGGAGGCGTACATCCTGACGAAGGAAGAGGGAGGGCGTCACACGCCGTTTTTCAATGGCTATCGGCCGCAGTTTTACTTCCGGACGACGGACGTGACGGGCGTGGTGAAGCTGCCGGAAGGGACAGAGATGGTGATGCCTGGTGACAACTGTTCGATGGAGGTGGCGCTGGTCACCCCGATCGCGATGGAGAAGGAGCTACGCTTCGCCATCCGTGAGGGCGGTCGCACCGTCGGCGCCGGCGTCGTCTCGGAGATCATTCAATGAGAGACATCATTGTGCTCGCGTGCTCCCAGTGCAAACGGCGGAACTATTCCACCACGAAGAACAAGCGCACCATGACCGGTAAGCTGGAGCTGAAGAAATACTGCCCCTTCTGCCGTACCCACGTGCTGCATCGCGAGGGCAAGAAATAGGCCAGTAGCTCGAACTGGTAGAGCACCGGACTCCAAATCCGGGGGTTGGGGGTTCGAGTCCCTCCTGGCCTGCCACCCTTCTCGATTTTCTCCTCACCTTTCCAAGACGCCTCATGGTTGGTCGCTGGATGCAATTCATTCGCGAAGTGCGCGCCGAACTGGGCAACGTAAGTTGGCCGACGCGCGATGCCACGGTGACGTCTACCGTGGTGGTATTGATCACTGTCTTCCTCATTGGCGCCTTCTTGGGCGGGCTGGACATTGGCCTTTCCCGGCTGGTGGGGTTCCTCGTTGGGTAAAGAGCTTGCTATGGCGGTCCGTTGGTACGTGGTCCAGACCTACTCCGGGTATGAGCAGCGCGTGCGGCGCTCCCTGGAGGAGAAGGTGAAGGTGCTCGGTCTGCAGGAGCAGGTTCGCCAGGTCCTCATCCCGACGGAAGAGGTGGTGGAGCTGCAGCAGGGGAAGAAGCGGACCACCACCCGCAAGTATTACCCCGGCTACATTCTGGTGGAGATGGAGTTGGACGACGAGACGTGGCACCTGGTGAGCGATCTACCCAAGGTGACCGGGTTTCTCGGTGGTAAGAACCCGACGCCCCTGTCGGAGAAGGAGCTCGGCTCCGTCCTGACCCAAGTGGAAGAGGGCGCCCACGCCCCCGCCCGGCCGAAGGTGTCGTACCGCGTCGGGGACATGGTGAAGATCAACGACGGCCCGTTTGTTGGCTTCAACGCGAACGTCGACGAGATCGATCTCGATCACGGCAAGGTGAAGGTGATGATCTCCATCTTCGGGCGGCAGACGCCCGTCGAGCTCGACTTTTTGCAGGTGGAGAAAGTGAGCGGCTGATGCCGCAGGAAGGTGAACCGTGGCAAAGGAAGTGACCGGCATCATCAAGTTGCAATGCAACGCGGGGAAGGCGAACCCATCGCCCCCGATTGGCCCCGCCTTGGGTCAGCACGGGGTCAACATCATGGAGTTCTGCAAGGCATTCAACGCCAAGACAGAGTCCCAGGTGGGGATGGTCATCCCGGTGGTGATCACCGTCTACAAGGACAAGAGCTTCACCTTCATCACCAAGACGCCGCCCGCGGCGGTGTTGCTGAAGAAGGCGGCAAAGATCGACAAGGGCTCCCCGGTGCCGCACCTCAACAAGGTGGCGAAGGTGACCGTGCAGCAGGTGCGGGAGATCGCCGAGCTGAAGCTCAAGGACCTCAACGCCAACGACATCGACGCGGCGATGCGGATCATCGCGGGTACCGCGCGCTCCATGGGGATCGAGGTTGAGTAGAAGTCCTTTCCCTCGCCCGGTGGGGGCGAGAGACCTTGCTGCCCCGCCTCATCAAGTTGCCCCCTGACCCTCCCATCTGCCACCTCACTCCCATTCCATCGAGCGGCGATCTGACCCCTGACCGTCCTGCCATCGAGATCGGTGATCCGATCGAGATGAAGGGTGAAAAACCATGAAACATAGCCGACGTTATCGCGAGCTTTCCGCGAGCTACGACAAGAACCAGTCCTTCTCCCTGCACGAGGCCGTCGCCGTGGTGAAGCGGGTGGCGACCGCCAAGGCCGACGAGTCGATCGATGTGGCGATGCGCCTTGGCATCGATTCCCGGCACGCGGATCAGCAGGTCCGTGGCACGGTGATTCTCCCGCACGGGACCGGCCGGACGGTTCGCGTGCTGGTCCTGGCCAAGGGTGAGTACGCCAAGGAGGCGGAGGCGGCGGGTGCCGACTTCGTCGGCGCCGAGGAGATGGTGGAGAAGATCCAGGGGGGCTGGCTCGACTTCGACCGCGTGGTCGCCACCCCGGACCTGATGGGGCAGGTCGGTCGCCTCGGCCGGGTTCTGGGTCCGCGCGGCCTGATGCCCAACCCGAAGCTCGGCACGGTGACCTTTGAGGTGGGCCGGGTGGTGGGCGAGATCAAGTCGGGCAAGGTGGACTTCCGCGCCGAGAAGGCGGGAATCGTGCAGTCCACCATCGGCCGTGCCTCCATGGACACGAAGCAGCTTGAAGAGAACCTCGTGGCCTTTGTGGAGACGATCTTCCGCCTCAAGCCGTCAGCGGCGAAGGGGCGCTACCTGAAGAGCATGTGCCTCTCCCCCACCATGGGGCCGGGGGTGCGGGTCGATCCGGTGGCGGTAGGTGCCGAGTACGTCTAATCGTTTTGCCAGGCCGGTCTCAGGAGACTGTCGGATTTTGTCCCGATCGACTGCGAAGAAGCGGATCTCAGTCTGGGTTGGGTCTCGTTCTTTATTTGGCAGCCCCACGCAGCGCGACGCACACCTCCCCAGGCGGACCGGAACTCGTTGGTTGGCGCGACGATCGAAAAGGTTTGACAGACTTCTCGGTCAAGGAGAGGCAAGACAGCCGATTTTGATTTCTGGTCGAAGACCGTGGGTGCCGGTACTGCCGGCTGAAAGCTCTGCGCCCGCCGAGACTGGATCCCGTAGGTGGCGAAGCCCCGTGGATGGGGGCGGCGGTACCCCGTTCCGAAGTTGGGGCGGTAGTCGGGGTCGGGTGGCGGCGCAAGACCCACGCGACCCCGCGCGGGACGGCTTCCCGCCCAGCCTGCATAGGTAGGCGCAATCTACAGAGAGGAGATCCCTTGGATCGAGCAGAAAAGGCCGCGATGGTCGATGACCTTCGCGTGCGGTTTGAAGGCGCAACCGCCGTCTATCTCACCGAGTACCGTGGTTCCACGGTGGAAGAGATGATGACGTTGCGCCGTAAGTTGGCCGAGGCCGGTGCGACCTATCGGGTGGTGAAGAACACCCTGGCGCGTCGTGCCGCGCAGGGGACTCGCGTTGCGTGTCTCAGTGATGACTTCACCGGCCCGATTGCCGTGGCGATCGCCGCGGGGGATCCGGTGGGTCCGGCGAAGGTCCTGAAGCAAGAGCTTGGCGGGTTGAAGAACCTCACCGTTCGCTGCGGCATGGTGGAGGCGCAGCGGGTGGGGGTAACCCAGATTCACGCCCTGGCGGAGATGCCGTCACGTGAGGAGCTGTTGGCCAAGCTTCTTTGCCTCCTCAACACCCCGGCGCAGCAGCTCCTCTCGTTGCTCAATGCCCCGGCATCGCAAGTGGTCCGCCTCCTCAACGCGGCGGCCAAGGCGCACGCCTAGCCACTCGGCCCATTTTTTAAACTTCGATTTTTCAACCCTCAGGAGTACGACCATGGCAGCGACCAAAGAAGACGTGAAGGAATTCATCAAGAACATGAGCCTCATGGCGGCAGCCGAGTTGGTGAAGGAGCTGGAGGAGGAACTCGGTGTCTCCGCCGCTGCCCCCGTGGCGATGGTGGCTGCGGCGGGCCCCGCCGCGGGTGGCGCGGCAGTCGCCGAGGAGCAGACCGAGTTTACCGTCGTGCTCGAGGCCGCCGGCGACAAGAAGATTCAGGTGATCAAGGAGGTCCGTGCGGTGGTCTCCGGCCTCGGTCTGAAGGAGGCCAAGGCGTTGGTGGACGGTGCCCCGGCGACGGTGAAGGAGGGGGTCACCAAGGAGGCGGCGGCGGACATCAAGGCGAAGCTGGAGGCGGCAGGAGCGACCGTCTCGGTCAAGTAGTTCTCCCTTGCGGTGGTTTGGGCGGGGGGCGCAGGCGTGCCCCCCGCCCGCCCTGTTCTCCTGATGTAGCGCACCCGCCGGCCGTCATGCCGGTGAGGTAAGGAAGGCGAGATGCCCACGACCGAACGTAACCAGCACCGTGTCCGCCGCGACTTCTCCAAGATCCTCCCGGTTCTCGAGGTGGAGGATCTGATTCATATCCAGAAGTCGTCCTACGAGCGGTTCCTGCAGAGGGATACGCCGCCCGCGGAGCGTCTCGACCGTGGCCTACAGGCGGCGTTCAAGTCGGTCTTCCCGATCACCGACTTCTCCGAGTCGGTCACCCTGGAGTTCCTCGAGTACACCTTGGGGGAGCCGAAGTACGACCTCCGTGAGTGCGTCGCGCGCGGCGTCGAGTACGCCTCGCCGATCAAGCTGAAGGTGCGGATGAACCTCTTGGAGGCGGATCCGGATACGGGGGTGAAGCGGATCAAAGAGGTGCGCGAGCAGGTGGTCTACATGGGAGAGGTGCCCCTGATGACTGCCAGCGGCACCTTCGTCATCAATGGCACCGAGCGGGTGGTGGTCTCCCAGCTGCACCGCTCGCCGGGCGCCTATTTCAGTTCCGACAAGGGTTCCACCCATGTCTCTGGCAAGGTGATCTACGCCGGTCGGGTGATTCCCTATCGTGGCTCTTGGCTCGACTTCGAGTTCGACACCAAGGACGTCCTTTATGCGCGCATCGACCGGCGGCGGAAGATGCCGGCAACGATCCTCCTCAAGGCGCTGGGCTATACCTCCAAGGAGATCCTCCGCCTCTACTACGACATGGAGGTGGTTCACCTGCGTCCGGGTGGCGAGATCGCCAAGGAGATCAATGAGAAGGTCCTGCGCGGCAGCCGTGCGGCCACCGACATCAAGGCCGGCCGCCAGATGGTGGTGAAGCAGGGGAACAAGATCACCAAGGTGGCGATCAAGCGGCTCGCCGAGGCGGGGGTGACCGAGTTGCCCATGACCCGCGAGGAGCTGGTCGGGCGGGTGGTGGTGGATGACGTGGTCGATCCCACCACCGGCGAGGTCCTGGTGGACCACAACACCGAGCTCCGTGAGGAGCAGGTGGAACAGATCATCGCGGCCGGCGTGACCCAGATCGAGTTCCTCTTCATCGATGAGATCACCGCCACCCCGGCGCTGCGCGACACCTTGCTGGTGGATCGGCTGGAGACCCGCGAGGACGCGATCGCGGCGGTCTACAAGCGGCTCCGTCCGGGCGAGCTGCCGAACATGAAGACCGCCCGTGACTTCTTCGAGGGGCTCTTCTTCGACCCGCGCCGCTACGACCTCTCCGAGGTGGGGCGGATGAAGATCAACGAGATCCTCGGCCTCGATCAGCCCCTCTCCCAGCGCACCCTGGTGCGTGAGGACATCGTCGAGGTGGTGCGGCGCATGGTGGAGCTGCGCAACGGCATCGGCCACGTGGACGACATCGATCACCTGGGCAACCGGCGCATCCGCTCGGTCGGCGAGCTGCTGGAGAATCAGCTTCGGGTCGGCCTAGTGCGGATGGAGAAGGCGGTCCGGGAGAAGATGAACCTGCAGGAGCTCGAGGAGCTGATGCCCAAGGACATCATCAACGCCAAGCCAGTGTCGGCGTCGATCAAGGAGTTCTTCGGCTCCAGCCAGCTCTCCCAGTTCATGGACCAGACCAACCCCCTGTCGGAGATCACCCACAAGCGGCGCCTCTCCGCCCTGGGCCCCGGCGGTCTGACCCGAGAGCGCGCCGGCTTTGAGGTGCGCGACGTCCACCCGACCCACTACGGCCGCATCTGCCCGATCGAGACCCCAGAAGGGCCGAACATCGGTCTGATCACCTCGTTGGCCACCTACGCGCGGGTGAACGAGTACGGCTTCATCGAGAGTCCATTCCGCAAGGTAAACAACGGCGTGGCGACGCGCGACGTCCACTACCTCTCCGCCACCGTCGGTGAGCGGTACCACATCGCCCAGGCGAACACGCCGATGGACGAGGCGGGCCGGATCACCGCCGCCATGGTCTCCTGCCGCCACGAGGGCGAGTTCGTCATGGTGGCGCCGGAGCAAGTGGAGTACATGGACGTGGCGCCCATGCAGATGGTCTCGGTGGCCGCGGCGATGATCCCGTTTTTGGAGCACGATGACGCCAACCGCGCCTTGATGGGCTCCAACATGCAGCGTCAGGCGGTGCCGCTTTTGAAGCCGGAGGCGCCGCTGGTGGGCACCGGCATGGAGGCGGTAGCGGCGCGTGACTCGGGCTCGGTCGTCACCGCCCGTCGTGACGGCACGGTGATCGGCGTCGACGCCGGCCGCATCCTGGTGAAGGCGACCCGCAAGGCGGAGCTCAGCGCCCTCGATCCGGGCCTCGATATCTACCCGTTGGTGAAGTACCAGCGCTCGAACCAGAACACCTCGATCAACCAGCGCCCGTTGGTGATCAAGGGCGACAAGGTGCACGCCGGCCAGATCATCGCCGATGGCGCCTCCACCGACCACGGTGAGCTTGCCCTCGGGCAGAACGTCACCGTCGCCTTCATGCCGTGGCGCGGCTACAACTACGAAGATGCCATCCTCCTCAGCGAGCGGCTGGTGAAGGAGGACCGCTACACCTCGGTGCACATCGAAGAGTTCACCTCCGAGGCGCGCGACACCAAGCTCGGTCCCGAGGAGATCACCCGCGACATCCCCAACGTCGGCGACGAAGCGCTTGCCGACCTCGATGAGGCGGGGATTGTGCGCATCGGCGCCCTGGTGGGGCCGGGTGACGTGCTGGTGGGCAAGGTGACCCCAAAGGGCGAGACCCAGCGCTCGCCGGAGGAGAAGCTGCTCATCGCCATCTTCGGCGAGAAGGCGGGTGACGTGCGGGACACCTCGCAGCGTGTGCCGCCAGGGGTCGAGGGAATCGTCGTTGGGGTGAAGATCTTCTCCCGCCAGGGGGTGGAGAAGGATGTCCGCGCCCAGGAGGTCGAGGACGACGACGTCGACGCGATCAACGAGGAGTACCAGATCGAGCTCGACGCCACTACCGACCAGCGCGACACCGCGATCCGCGCCCTCTACAAGGGGGGGACCGCCGGCGAGACGATTCGTGACGCCGCCGGGAACGAGATCGCCCGTGCCGGCGAGGTCCTGACCCTCGCGATGCTCAACCGGGTGGCGAGCCAGGCCCTGGAAACCTTGCCGGTGAATGGTGTCGAGGAGCGCTCGGCACGCATGGACGAGATCCTCTTCCAGTACGAACGCCTAGTGGAGAAGCTGGAGAACTTCTACGGCGACAAGATCGCCCGGATCCGGCGCGGCGATGAACTCCCCGCCGGGGTGATCAAGCAGGTGAAGGTGTACGTGGCGATCAAACGGCAGCTCTCCGTGGGAGACAAGATGGCGGGCCGCCACGGCAACAAGGGCGTGGTGTCGCGCATCCTCCCCGAGGAGGACATGCCGTTTTTGCCCGACGGCACCCCGGTGGACATCGTCCTTAACCCCCTTGGCGTGCCGTCGCGTATGAACGTCGGCCAGATCCTCGAGACCCACCTCGGCTGGGCGGCGAAGAGCCTCGGGATGCATGTGGCGACCCCGGTCTTCAATGGCGCCACCGAGCCGGAGATCCGCGCCATGCTGAAGGAGGCGGGGCTGCCGGAGAGCGGCCAGATCGAGTTGCGCGACGGTCTCACCGGCGATCCCTTCGACCAGCCGGTCACCGTCGGCTGCATGTACATCCTGAAGCTCCACCACCTCGTCGATGACAAGATCCACGCCCGCTCCATCGGCCCGTACTCCCTGGTGACCCAGCAGCCCCTGGGGGGCAAGGCGCAGTTCGGCGGCCAGCGTCTCGGCGAGATGGAGGTGTGGGCGATGGAGGCGTACGGCGCCGCCTACACCCTGCAGGAGTTCCTCACCGTCAAGTCCGACGACGTGCCGGGACGCACCCGCATGTATGAGTCCATCGTCAAGGGGGAGTACGCCCTGGTTCCGGGTCTACCCGAGTCCTTCAGCGTCTTGGTGAAGGAGCTCCAGTCCCTGTGTCTCGACATCGAGCTGACGCCGGAGGCGGGGGCGGAGGCGCCTGTGCCCAGCCCCACCGCGTTTCCCATCTGACCGATAGCCTGAACGACCAAACCGGGCCGGGGCCTTGCGTCCCGCCGTGGAGGTGTCCTCGTGGAAGACCTGCACCGCTTCTTTGAACGTCCCAAGCTCACCATGAACTTCAGTCAGGTGAAGATTGGTATCGCCTCGCCGGAGAAGATCCGTTCCTGGTCTTTCGGGGAGGTGAAGAAGCCAGAGACAATCAACTACCGAACCTTCAAGCCGGAGCGCGATGGCCTTTTCTGCGCCCGGATCTTTGGGCCGGTGAAGGACTGGGAGTGCTCTTGCGGCAAGTACAAGCGGATGAAGTACCGCGGCATCGTCTGCGACAAGTGCGGCGTCGAGGTGATCCAGTCGAAGGTCCGGCGCGATCGTCTTGGCCACATTGAGCTCGCCTCGCCGGTCTCCCACGTCTGGTTCCTCAAGGCGCTGCCGAGCCGCATTGGCCACCTCTTGGACATGACCCTGAAGGATCTGGAGAAGGTGCTCTACTTCGAGAGCTACGTGGTCACCGATCCCGGGAACACGTCGCTGAAGCCGCGCACCTTGTTGACGGAGGAGGAGTACCGGCAGGCGGAGGAGGAGTACGGCGTCGACGCCTTCCGGGCAGAGATGGGGGCGGAGGCGATCAAACGGCTGTTGCAGGAGATCGACCTCCACGACCTCTCGGACGAGATCCGCGTCGGGCTGCAGACCACCCGCTCCAAGGCGACCAAGGCGAAGCTGGTGAAGCGGTGGAAGATCGTCGAGGCGTTCCGCCAGTCCACGAACGAGCCAGAGTGGATGATCCTTGATGTCATCCCGGTCCTGCCGCCGGAGCTCCGTCCCTTGGTGCCCCTCGATGGCGGCCGGTTTGCCACCTCCGACCTGAACGACCTCTACCGCCGGGTGATCAACCGCAACAACCGCCTCAAGCGGCTCTTGGAGCTGCGCGCCCCGGACGTCATCGTCAAGAACGAGAAGCGGATGTTGCAGGAGGCGGTGGACGCCCTGTTCGACAATGGCCGGCGCGGGCGGGTGATCCGCGGTGCCAACCGCCGGCCCTTGAAGTCGCTCTCCGACATGCTCAAGGGGAAGCAGGGTCGCTTCCGCCAGAACCTCTTGGGCAAGCGCGTCGACTACTCAGGCCGTTCGGTAATCGTGGTGGGTCCGCACCTGAAGATGAATCAGTGCGGGTTGCCGAAGAAGATGGCCATTGAGCTCTTCAAGCCGTTCATCTTCAACCGCCTGGAGGCGAAGGGGTTGGTCACTTCCATCAAGGCGGCGAAGAAGATGGTGGAGAGCGGCCGGCGCGAGGTGTGGGACGCCCTGGAGGAGGTGATCACTGAACACCCGATCCTCCTGAACCGTGCCCCCACCCTCCACCGCCTCGGGATTCAGGCGTTTGACCCGGTCCTCGTGGAGGGCAAGGCGCTGCAACTTCACCCCCTCGTGTGCACCGGCTTCAACGCCGACTTCGACGGCGACCAGATGGCGGTCCACGTGCCGCTGTCGGTGGAGGCGCAGGTGGAGGCGCGGGTGTTGATGCTCTCCATCAACAACATCCTCTCCCCCGCCAACGGCCGGCCGGTGACCGTGCCGACCCAGGACATGGTCCTTGGCCTCTACTACATGACCATCGAGCGCCCCGGGGTGAAGGGCGAGGGGATGGCCTTTACCGACGTCGGTGAGGTGCGCCGGGCGCTCGATCACCACCGGCTGGATCTACACGCGCGGATCAAGGTGCGGATCGGTGGCAAGCTGCGCGACACCACCGCCGGCCGCGCCCTGGTCTCGAGTTGCCTGCCGCCGGGGGTGGACTTCGAGGTGATTAACGAGCCGCTCACCAAGAAGAGCCTCGGGAAGATCATCGGTGACGTCTTCCGCGAGGCGGGCCAGGCGGCGACCGTGGTGATGCTCGACGAGATCAAGGCGATGGGGTTCGAGCACGCCACCCGCTCGGGGATCTCCATCTGCATCGACGACATGAACATCCCGCCGATGAAGGAGGAGAAGCTGAAGGCCGCCTTCGACGAGGTGCGCCTGGTCACCGAGCAGTACGACGCCGGTCTGATCACCGACGGCGAGCGGCACAACAAGGTCATCGACATCTGGTCGGGGGTCACCAATGTGATCACCGACGAGATGATGAACCACCTAGGGGCGCCCACTCCGTGGCGCCCGAATACCTCGCGGGAGCTCAACTCGGTCTACATGATGGCCACCTCCGGCGCCCGCGGTTCCACCCAGCAGATCCGGCAGCTCGCCGGGATGCGTGGCCTGATGGCCAAGCCGTCGGGTGAGATCATCGAGAACCCGATTACCGCCAACTTCCGGGAGGGGTTGACGGTGCTCCAGTACTTCATCTCGACCCACGGAGCGCGCAAAGGGTTGGCGGATACCGCCCTGAAGACCGCCAACTCCGGTTACCTCACCCGCCGTCTGGTGGACGTGGCGCAGGACTCGATCATCGTCCAAAAAGACTGCGGCACCTTGGAAGGGATGAAGCTCGCGGCGCTCACCGAGAGCGGCGAGATCATCGAGCCCCTCTTCGATCGGATCGTGGGCCGGGTCGCTGCGGAGGAGATTCTCGACCCCTACAGCAACGAAGTCTTGGTGGAGGCGGATCAGGAGATCACCGAGGCCGGCGCGCGGCGGGTGGTCGATGCCGGCCTTACCGAGGTTCGGGTGCGCACCCCGCTCACCTGCGAGGCGCCGCGCGGTCTGTGTGCCATGTGCTACGGCCGAGATCTGGCGCGCGGCAAGCTGGTCGAGCTGGGCACCGCGGTGGGGGTCATCGCCGCCGAATCGATCGGCGAGCCGGGCACCCAGCTCACCATGCGTACCTTCCACATCGGCGGCGCCGCGGCGTCGAAGATGGAACAGACCACCCAGGACACCAAGATCGGGGGTGTGGTGCGTTACCACAGCGTCGAGACGGTGGTCGATCGCCAGGGGCATGTGGTGGCCATGAATCGCGGTGGTCAGCTCCTCATCGAGGACGAGCAGGGCCACGCTCGCGAGACCTACGACCTGGTCTACGGCGCCGTCCTCAAGGTGACGGATGGCGAGAAGGTGGAGCCGAAGACGGTGCTGGTGGAATGGGACCCCTTCTCCATCGTCATCCTCAGCAACGCCACCGGTAAGGTCGCCTTTGTCGACCTGATCGAGGGGCGCTCCATGCGGGAAGAGGTGGATGAGCTCACCGGCCTCTCCCGCCGGGTAGTCATCGACTCGGGCGATCCCAACCTGCGGCCGCGCCTGGTGGTGCGGGACCACAAGGGCAACGAGGTGGGGAGCAACCTGGTGCCCTTCGGTGCCTCGATCCTGGTCGAGTCCGGCGAGGAGGTGGTGCCGGGCGACATCCTTGGCAAGATTCCGCGCGAGACGACCAAGACCCAGGACATCACCGGCGGTCTACCGCGCGTTGCTGAGCTCTTCGAGGCGCGCAAGCCGAAGGAGCACGCGGTGATCAGCGAGATCAACGGCATCGTGCGCGAGGGCGGCTATGTGCGCGGCAACCGGAAGATCCTGGTCCTCGGTGAGGATGGCACGGAGAAGGAGTACCTCATCCCGCGTGGTAAGCACGTGAACGTACAGGAGGGCGACTACGTGCGGGCGGGTGATCCGTTGATGGACGGCCCCTTGTCGCCCCACGACATCCTTCAGATCCTCGGGCCACGGGCGCTCCAGCACTACCTGGTGAACGAGGTGCAGAAGGTCTATCAGCTCCAGGGCGTCTCCATCCACGACAAGCACATCGAGGTGATCGTTCGCCAGATGATGCGTCGTGTCATGGTTGGCGACCCCGGTGACACCGATCTCCTCCAGGGGGAGCAGGTGGACCGCTACCGCTTCGTCAAGGCGAACGAAGAGGTGATCGCGGCCGGCAAACGGCCGGCGGAGGGTGAGCCCCTGTTGCTTGGCATCACCAAGGCGTCGCTCAACACCGACAGCTTCATCTCCGCGGCCTCTTTTCAGGAGACCACTCGAGTCCTCACCGAGGCGGCGATCGCCGGCAAGGTGGATACCTTCGCCGGTCTCAAAGAGAACGTCATTATGGGGCGGCTCATCCCTGCGGGTACCGGGTTTGTGGATTACCGCAAGGTCCATGCGAAGGTCGAGCGGCCCGCGCCGCAGGACCTTGTGGCGGCGGTTCAGCGGGAGCAGAGCGGGGCGCCGGGAGCGGGCGCGCCAACAGAAGGGGTGTGAACGGCTGATGGTCGGGAGCGGCTTGCCCCCCTCCGTCGTGGTGGTGTTGCGCCAGGGCGGAGGCGGGGCAAGCCGGTGATCGAGCCTCGGTGGCGGGTTGGCGCGCACCGTGGCGCCCGCGGCAGGGAGACTCCGCGGCGACGGTTGAGGGGGCGATTTCTGCCTATCACCTCGCCGGCGGCCTGGTACACGGCCAAGGGACAACCGCCGGCCACCGTGTTGGACCGCCGGCGCCATGGCCCCTGCGCCCTAGGCACCGGTCGGCGCCGGAGCAATCGCGGCGCGCTTGACTCGCGGGTGGCCGCCGCTATAATGCCCGCCCCTTCGCGCATTCTGGTTCGCGTTGAAGGTGTTGTAAATTTTGCGGTTTTCGCCACGTTTCACCATCTTCATAGGCTTCAAAGGAAGATCCGTGCCGACGATTAATCAGCTTGTGCGCAAGGGCCGTAACCGGCTCAAGGGCCGCTCCGCAAGTCCGGCGTTGCAGGATTGTCCGCAGCGTCGTGGCGTGTGTACCCGCGTCTATACGACCACTCCGAAGAAGCCCAACTCGGCCCTTCGTAAGGTTGCCCGTGTTCGTTTGACCACGGGGATCGAGGTCACCACCTACATTCCTGGTGTGGGCCACAACCTGCAGGAACACTCCATCGTCCTCATCCGTGGTGGTCGTGTGAAGGATCTGCCGGGTGTGCGTTATCACATCATCCGCGGTACCCAAGACTCTCTTGGCGTGTCGGATCGCAATAAGAGTCGTTCCAAGTACGGGGTCAAGCGTCCCAAGAAATAGTGATTGTGCGGCGCAATCGCCGCTTCGCGAAGGAAACCGAAAATCATGGCTCGACGGCGCGTTGCAGAACGACGGAAGGTTACCCTTGATCCGAAGTATCAGGACGAGGGAGTGACCAAGTTCATCAACTGCATGATGCGGACCGGTAAGCGGAGTGTCTCTGAGCACGCCTTTTACGGTGCGATGGAGATCATCGCCGAGTCGATGACCGAGCAGCCTCCTTTGGAAGTCTTTAACCAGGCGTTGCGTAACGTTCAGCCGCTGGTTGAGGTGAAGTCTCGGCGCGTGGGTGGTTCGACCTATCAGGTGCCGATTGAGGTCCGTCCGGGCCGGCGTGCGGCTCTGGCGCGTCGCTGGCTCATCGGTTTTGCGCGCAGCCGGCCGGAAAAGAGCATGGCGATTCGGCTCGCCAAGGAGTTGATGGACGCCGCCAACAAGACCGGCGCGACCGTGCGCAAGCGGGACGAGACCCACCGCATGGCCGAGGCCAACAAGGCGTTCTCCCATTACCGCTGGTAACCCTTCCGGTTCTCGGCAAAGACCCTTTGTAGAAAGAATCGGCGTGGCTCGCACTGACCCCCTTAATCGCGTTCGTAACATCGGCATCATGGCCCACATTGATGCCGGGAAGACGACGACGACCGAACGGATCCTCTTCTATACCGGCATCTCGCACAAAATCGGCGAGGTGCATGACGGCGCCGCGGTCATGGATTGGATGGCGCAGGAACAGGAGCGCGGCATCACCATTACCTCCGCGGCCACGACCTGCAAGTGGAAGGGTCACCGGATCAACATCATCGACACCCCCGGCCACGTGGACTTCACCATCGAGGTGGAGCGCTCCCTGCGGGTGCTCGACGGCGCGGTAGCGGTGTTTTGTTCGGTTGGCGGGGTGGAGCCGCAGTCGGAGACCGTGTGGCGGCAGGCGGATAAGTATGGCGTTCCGCGCATCGCCTTCATCAACAAGATGGACCGCACAGGGGCTGATTTTTCGCGCGGTGTCACCATGATTCGCGAGCGCCTGGGTGCCAAGGCGGTCCCCATCCAGCTCCCCATCGGCGCGGAAGATACCTTTGCCGGGGTGGTCGATCTGGTGAAGATGAAGGCGATCCGCTGGGACGAGGCAGATCTCGGCGTGAAGTACTGGGAGGAGGAGATCCCCGCGGATCTCGCCGCCGCCGCCGTTGCCGCGCGCGAGGCGATGATCGACGCAATCGCCGAGTACGACGACAGCCTGATGGAGCGGTTCCTGGAAGGGCAGCCCATCGACGAGGCGCAGATCCACGCCGCCCTCCGCACCGCCACCCTGTCGCTTGGCATCTGTCCGGTCCTGTGTGGGAGCGCCTTCAAGAACAAGGGGGTGCAGTCCTTGCTCGACGCGGTTGTGGATTACCTGCCGTCGCCTACCGACATCCCGCCGGTGGAGGGGGTGGAACCGCGTACGGACAAGGTGCTGGTGCGCAAGGCGGACGACGAGGAGCCGTTTTGTGCCCTCGCCTTCAAGATCATGGCGGATCCCTTTGTCGGCCAGCTCACCTTCTTCCGGGTCTACTCAGGGGTGATCGCGACGGGCGGGCAGGTGGTGAACCCGCGGACCGGCAAAAAAGAACGGCTGGGGCGTATTTTGCAGATGCACGCCAATAGCCGGAAGGAGATCCAAGAGGTCCGTACGGGGGACATCGCCGCGGCGGTGGGGCTCAAGACGGTGACCACCGGGGACTCCTTGTGTGATGCGGACGCGCCGGTGGTCCTCGAGTCCCTGGAGTTTCCGGATCCGGTGATCTCGGTGGCGATCGAGCCGAAAACCAAGGACGACCAAGAGAAGATGGGGTTGGCCCTCTCCCGTCTGGCGCAGGAGGATCCCTCGTTCCGCGTGCACACGGACGAAGAGAGCGGCCAGACGATCATCAGCGGCATGGGTGAGCTCCACCTGGAGATCCTCGTTGACCGGATGATGCGCGAGTACAAGGTAGAGGCGACGGTGGGCAAGCCGCAGGTCGCTTACCGTGAGACGATCACCAAGACCGTGGAGGAGCGTGGCAAGTTCGTTCGCCAGACCGGTGGCCGCGGGCAGTACGGCGACGTGCTGTTGCGCGTCGAGCCGCAGGAGGCTGGCAAGGGCTTCGAGTTTGTCGACGCGATCAAGGGTGGGGTGGTGCCGCGCGAATACATCCCGTCCGTCGGCCAGGGGGTCAAGGGGGCGCTGGAGGGGGGCGTGCTCGCCGGGTATCCAATCGTCGACGTGAAGGTCACCCTCATTGACGGCAGTTTCCACGAGGTCGATTCCTCGGAGATGGCTTTCAAGACCGCGGGTTCCATTGGCTTCAAAGCGGCGGCGAAGAAGGCCGGCCCGGTCCTTTTGGAGCCCATCATGTCGGTGGAGGTGGTGACCCCGGAGGAGTTCATGGGCGACGCCATCGGCGACCTCAACTCCCGCCGCGGTCAGATCCAGAAGATGGAGGCGCGGGCCAATCTCCATGTGGTGGGTGCCTTCGTGCCCCTGGCGGAGATGTTCGGTTACGCCACCATCCTCCGTTCCCTCACCCAGGGGCGGGCGACCTACACCATGCAGTTCGACCACTACGCCCAGGTGCCGCGTTCCGTCGCCGAAGAGATCGTTTCGAAGGCGAGTGCCTGAGCGCAGGCGCGATCACGACCACTACCCCAGGAGAACCGGCGGTACGGCACAAGCCACTGAATCCGGAGGAGTAAGACCATGGCGAAAGCAAAGTACGAGCGGACGAAGCCGCATGTGAACGTGGGGACGATAGGCCACGTGGATCACGGGAAGACGACGCTGACGGCGGCGATCACGAAGGTGATGGCGCGGCATACGGGTGGGGAGTTTGTGCCGTTTGACCAGATTGATAAGGCGCCGGAGGAGCGGGAGAGAGGGATTACGATTTCGACGGCGCACGTGGAGTATCAGAGCCCGAAGCGGCACTACGCGCACGTGGATTGCCCGGGACATGCGGACTACGTGAAGAACATGATCACGGGGGCGGCGCAGATGGACGGGGCGATTTTGGTGGTGTCGGCGGCGGACGGACCGATGCCGCAGACGCGGGAGCACATTTTGCTGGCGCGGCAGGTGGGGGTTCCGTACATCGTGGTCTTTCTGAATAAGGTGGACATGGTGGACGACCCGGAGCTGCTGGAGCTGGTGGAGATGGAGGTTCGGGAGCTGTTGAGTTCGTACGATTTTCCTGGGGACGACATTCCGATTGTGAAGGGGTCGGCGCTGAAGGCGCTGGAGGCGGATGCGGACGACGAGTGGACGGCGAAGATAGGCGAGCTGATCCAGGCGGTGGACGACTACATTCCGGTTCCGAAGCGCGAGATCGACAAGCCGTTTTTGATGCCGGTGGAGGATATCTTTTCGATTTCAGGCCGCGGCACGGTGGCGACGGGGCGGGTGGAGCGTGGGATTGTGAAGGTTGGCGAGGAGATCGAGATTGTTGGGATCCGGGACACCGCGAAGACGGTGGTGACGGGTGTCGAGATGTTTCGCAAGCTGCTTGACCAGGGTCAGGCGGGGGACAACATCGGGGTGCTTCTGCGCGGGGTGAAGCGGGAAGACATTGTCCGCGGGCAGGTGTTGGCGAAGCCTGGGAGCGTGACGCCGCACAAGCAGTTCAAGGCGGAGGCGTACATCCTGACGAAGGAAGAGGGAGGGCGTCACACGCCGTTTTTCAATGGCTATCGGCCGCAGTTTTACTTCCGGACGACGGACGTGACGGGCGTGGTGAAGCTGCCGGAAGGGACAGAGATGGTGATGCCTGGTGACAACTGTTCGATGGAGGTGGCGCTGGTCACCCCGATCGCGATGGAGAAGGAGCTACGCTTCGCCATCCGTGAGGGCGGTCGCACCGTCGGCGCCGGCGTCGTCTCGGAGATCATCGCGTAGGTAGCTTTCCGCTTTCACGCAAGGTAAGGAAGGGTTTCGTCCATGGAGATGGTCTCCTCGACAATCAGCATCAAGCTGCGCTCTTTTGATCACCGCCACCTCGATCGTTCGGTGGGGGAGATCGTGGATACGGCACAGCGCACCGGGGCGACCGTGGCGGGGCCGATTCCCCTTCCCACGGAGATTCGCAAGTTCACCGTGTTGCGTTCGCCCCATGTCGACAAGAAGTCTCGCGATCAGTTCGAGATGCGCACTCACAAGCGGCTGATCCGCATCCTCGAGCCCACTGCGCAGACGATCGACGCGCTGATGAAACTCGACCTGTCTGCCGGCGTGGACGTGGAGATCAAGCTGTAAGGGGCAAAGGATCATGAACGTACTCCTTGGCAGAAAGCTGGGTATGACCCAGGTCTTCACCGCCGACGGCGCCATGGTGCCGGTGACGGTGGTTAGCGCCGGGCCATGCACGGTGGTACAGAAACGCACCGACAAGCGCGATGGCTATCACGCCATTCAACTGGGCTACGAAGAGGTCGCCGAGGGGCGTTTGTCGCGCGCCGAGTTGGGCCACTGCAAGGCGGCAGGGGTCGCTCCGATGCGCGTTCTGGATGAGGTGCGCCTCGAAGGTCCCGGTGAGCTGGAGGTCGGGGATCAGGTGACCGTGGCGCTCTTCTCGGTGGGTGACAAGGTGAAGGTCACCGGTACCTCCAAGGGGCGCGGTTTTCAGGGTGTCATCAAGCGACACAACTTCCATGGGGGTCCGGGTGCACACGGCTCCCACTTCCATCGTGCCCCCGGCTCACTCGGTCCATCCGCCGATCCGTCCCATGTTCAGAAGGGGACCAAGCTCCCGGGACAGATGGGGAACAATAAGGTGACCACCTCCAACCTGGAGATCGTGGAGGTGGACGCGGAAGGGAATTTGTTGTTGATCAAGGGGACGGTCCCCGGCGGCCGCAACGGTCTGGTTCGGATTACCCGGGCATAGGTAGAGAGCAATGGTCAAGGTAGATGTGATCGATCGTCACGGAGTCGCGGTTCGCGAGCTGGAGCTCGCGGATGGGCTGTTCGCCGTGGAGTGGAGTGACGGCTGCGTCTATGACACGGTGCGTGCCCAACTCGCCCGCCGTCGCGCCGGCACTGCCAGTACCAAGGAGCGCGACGAGGTGCAGGGGAGCGGGCGCAAGCTGTGGAAACAGAAGAAGACCGGCCGCGCGCGTGTCGGCTCCATCCGTTCGCCCTTGTGGCGCGGCGGTGGTACCGTTTTCGGGCCGAAGCCGCGTGACTACAGCTTCCACGTCCCGAAAAAGGTTCGGGGTCGCGCCCTCGCCTCGGTGCTCAGCGACAAGGTTGCGAACAATGCCTTGAAGGTCGTGGACGAGCTGAGTGTCGCCGAGCCGCGCACCCGCGAGGCGGTGGCACTGCTTGCTGGGCTCGGCGTGACGGGCAAGACCTTGCTGGTGACCGCTACGGATGACAGCGCCCTGCAACTCGCGATTCGCAATCTGCCGGCGGTGGACTTGATTCATGTGTCGCAGATCAGCACTCACGCCATCTTGTGGGCGGATACCGTGGTGGTGACGGAGGCCGCCCTGGTCGCGCTTCAGGAGGCTCGGCTGTCATGAACATGAATCTTGCTGACATCCTCCTTCGTCCGCTGGTGACGGAGAAGACCATGGGCCTGCGCGAGACGCACAATCAGGTCGCCTTTGAGGTCCATCCCTCCGCCAATAAAATCCAGGTAAGGCGCGCGGTAGAGAGCCTCTTCGAGGTGAAGGTTACGGGCGTTCGGATGCTCAACGTCGAGGGGAAACAGAAGCGGTTTGGCGCGCGGTTGGGGCGCCGGAAGGATTGGAAGAAGGCGATCGTCCACCTTGCGGAGGGGCAGAGCCTCGACCTCTTTGAGGGGATGGCAGAGGAGGGCGGCGAGTAACCTCGCTCGAGGAGTGACCATGGCCATTCGCAAATACAAACCGACCTCACCGGGTCGTCGCCAGCAGTCGGTGTCGGATTTTGCCGATATCACCCGTACTGCGCCGGAGAAGTCGCTGCTTGTTTCGATACCCAAAAGTGGCGGTCGTAACAACAGCGGCACCATTACCTCTTGGCATCGGGGCGGCGGCCACAAGCGGCGCTACCGGTTGATTGACTTCCGGCGTAACAAAGATGGGATTCCCGCGCGCGTTGCCTCTGTCGAATACGACCCGAACCGGTCGGCGCGCATCGCGTTGCTGGTGTATGGCGACGGCGAGAAGCGCTACATTCTCGCGCCCAAGGGGCTGCAGGTGAACGACGTCCTGCTGTCGGGTGCGAAGGCCGAGATCCTGCCCGGCAACCATTTACCGTTGGCGAATATCCCGCTCGGTACGCTGATTCACAACATCGAGCTCCGGCCGGGCAAGGGTGGGCAACTCGTTCGTTCCGCCGGGGCCGCAGCGCAGTTGCTCGCCAAGGAGGGGAACTATGCCCATGTGCGTCTCCCCTCCTCTGAAATGCGGTTGATCCACACCAACTGCGGGGCGACGATCGGCGAGGTGGGTTTTGCCGAGCACTCGAATATCGATCTCGGCAAGGCGGGCCGTGCCCGTTATCTCGGAAGGCGCCCGAAGGTGCGTGGTGTAGCGATGAACCCGGTGGACCATCCGCATGGCGGTGGTGAGGGGCGAAGCTCGGGTGGTCGTCACCCTGTAACCCCGTGGGGTGTGCCTACCCGCGGTTATCGTACCCGCAACAGTCGGCGTACCGACCGGTTCCGTGTGGCTCGGCGGCGGAAGTAGTTCACGGATCAAGCTAGAGACCGGAATCAAAAGGAAGAGCGATGCCCCGATCAGTAAAAAAAGGCCCGTTTGTAGAGGACAAGCTTCTGCGCCGCGTGGAGCGGATGAACGGAGGCGGCTCCAAGCAGATGATCAAGACGTGGTCGCGTGCGTCGATGATCGTGCCGGAGATGATCGGTCACACGATCGCCGTTTATAATGGTCAGAAGTTCATCCCAGTCTTCATTTCAGAGAACATGGTGGGCCATAAGCTTGGTGAGTTTTCTCCCACCCGTACCTTCCGTGGCCACCGGGCAAACGCCGCTGTTTCCCGCGTCCGATAACGAGGTGACCTATGGAAGCACATGCAGTCTCTCGCTATAACCGAATCTCGCCGCAAAAGCTGCGTCTTATGGCTGACCTCGTGCGTGGCCGGCGTGTCGATGAGGCACTCGCCCTTCTCGGTCAGATGCCACAGAAGGGAGCGCGGATTGTCGAAACGTCGATTCGTTCCGCGCTGGCGAATGCGGCAAACCTTGAGGTGGAGGATGTGGATCGCCTGAAAGTTGCCACAATCTTCGTGGATGGCGGTCCGGTGCTGCGTCGTATGCAGCCGCGTGCGATGGGGCGTGCGGGGCAGATTCGCAAACCAACCGCGCATCTCACTGTGGTCCTCGATCGGTAGATAAGGGCAGGCGCGCCGTACCGCGACATCGTTTGCCAAGGAGAGTTACGTGGGACAGAAGATCCATCCAGTTGGTTTTCGGCTGAAGGTTGTTCGGGACTGGCAGTCTCGCTGGTACGCTCCGAAGGCGGAGTACGCCAATCTGCTTCACGAGGACCTCAAGATTCGCAAGCACATCAAGGAGAAGTTCTATCACACAGGGATTTCACGGGTTGAAATCGAGCGTGCCGCGAAGCGGATTCGGGTGCATGTCTACACGGCCCGACCCGGGATCATCATCGGTAAGAAGGGTGCCGATATTGAGGCTCTGAAAAAGGAGCTGGGAAAGCTCACCGCCAAAGAGATTTATATTAATATCCGCGAGATTAAGCGGCCGGAGCTTGATGCGCAGCTTGTCGCGGAAAGCGTCGCCCAGCAGCTGGAGCGGCGCGTCGCCTTCCGCCGGGTGTTGAAAAAGACGGTGAGTAACACGATGCGGTTTGGTGCCAAGGGAGTGAAGATTCACATCGCCGGTCGTCTGGGTGGTTCGGAGATGGGCCGCCGGGAATGGTACCGCGAGGGTCGGGTGCCACTGCAGACGATTCGTGCGGACATCGACTATGGATTTGCTCGCGCAGAGACGACGTACGGTGCGATCGGCGTCAAGGTGTGGCTATTCAAGGGCGAGGTTCTCACCAGTGAAGAGGCGGCGGAGACGCCGGCTCGCTCGTAGCCGCGAGGGACAATCATGCTGTCACCGAAAAAGGTTCAGCACCGCAAGGTGCAGAAATGTGTCAACCTGCGGAGCTGCACCCAATCCGGGGGTGAGGTGAGCTTTGGCAGCTTCGGTCTCCAGGCGCTGGAGAACGGTTGGATTAGTGCGCGTCAGATTGAGGCTGGGCGCATTGCGATCACCCGTCACATCAAACGTGGCGGGAAGATGTGGATTCGCATCTTCCCCGATAAACCGATCACCCAGAAGCCTGCGGAAACACGCATGGGAAAGGGCAAGGGGACGCCGGAGTATTGGGTTGCTGTGGTCCATCCGGGGCGGGTTTTGTACGAGCTTCAGGGGATTGACGAGGCGACTGCCCGTGAGGCGTTTCGCTTGGCGGCGCACAAGCTGCCCATTCGGACGCGCTTTGTGTCGAAGGATGAGGAGGTGCTACCATGACCGCTGCAGAGTTGCGCCGCCTCTCTATCGAGGATTTGGAGAAGCGGATTGAAGAAGGGAAGCGTGAGATGCTGGATCTGCGTTTCCAGGGCGTGAGCGGGCGGCTGGGTAATCCGATGGTGATCCGCAAGCTTCGCGGTGACATCGCCAGAATGAAGACGGTACATAACGAAATGCGGGGCAGTTTGGTCCCGGTGAAGGGGTAGCGGTATGTCCGAAAAGCTTCACAAGCGTACACTTATCGGTGAGGTGGTGAGCGACAGGATGGATAAGACCGTCGTGGTCAGTGTCCAGCGTGCCACCACCCATCCGCTCTACCACAAGACGATTCGTCTTTCCAAGCGGTACAAGGCCCATGATGAAGCGAACGATTGCCGGGTGGGTGATCGTGTTGAGATCATCGAGTGTCGGCCGTTGAGCAAGGACAAGAAGTTCCGTGTCGCCCAGATTATTGAGCGTGCGGTCTGATCGTAAAGGAAGACTGCGATGATTCAGCCACAGACAATGCTGACGGTTGCCGACAACTCTGGTGCCAAGAGGGTGATGTGCTTCCGCGTCCTCAAGGGTTCGAACGGCCGTTATGCCGAGGTCGGTGATGTCATCAAGGTAGCCATCAAACAGGCCTCCCCGGGCGGCACGGTAAAAAAGGGTGCGGTTGCGGATGCTGTGGTGGTGCGTACTCGCCATGCGGTTCGGCGTGATGACGGTTCGGTCATTCGTTTTGATGACAACGCTGCAGTGTTGATCAACAAACAGAAGGAGCCCTTGGGTACCCGTATCTTTGGGCCGGTGGCTCGCGAACTGCGCCGGAAACAGTTCATGCGCATTGTGTCGCTTGCGCCCGAGGTTCTTTAAGCAGTAGGGAGATAAAACGTGCTGGCACGAGTCAAAAAGGGCGATCAGGTACGGGTGATCGCCGGTAAAGATAAAGGGACCGATGGTCGCGTTTTGCGGGTTGATCCGACCCATGACCGGGTGGTTGTGGAGCGGGTGAACCTGGTGAAGCGGCACCTGCGGCCGAGTCAGGGTCGGCCCGAGGGGGGCATCGTCGAGCGTGAGGCGGCGCTCCATCTTTCGAACGTGGTTCCCATTTGTAGCGCGTGCGGCCACGCGGGTCGTATTCGGCGTGGCGCGGTGGGTGATAAGCGGGCGCGTCTGTGCATTAAGTGCGGCGAACCTCTGGATAAGGTGTAAGGCAATGGCGCGGCTGCAAGAACGGTATTGTAAAGAGATCGTCCCGCTGTTGCGGGAGGAATTCGGCTATGCGAACCCCATGCAGGTTCCGCGGCTGGAAAAGATTGTCGTCAACGTTGGCGTGGGTGAGGCTGCGCGTACTCCCGAGCTCCTGGATGAGGCGGTGGCGGAGCTGGAGATGATCACCGGTCAGAAGGTGGTCGTTACGCGGGCGCGGAAGTCGATCGCGAACTTTCACCTCCGGGCGGGGATGCCTATAGGCTGCTGTGTGACCCTGCGGCGTGATCGGATGTATGAGTTTTTTGACCGCCTGGTCAATGCGTCGCTACCGCGTATCCGTGATTTTCACGGAGTGTCACCGAAGGCGTTTGATGGGCGTGGTAACTATACCCTCGGATTGAAAGAACAGATCATTTTTCCAGAGATCCACTACGACAAAGTTAAGAACGTCCACGGCATGGACATTTGCATCATCTCGACGGCGAAAACCGACGAGGAGGCGCGGGCGCTGTTGCGCCACATGGGCATGCCGTTTCGTAAGCCTCAACAATAAAGGAGCACAACGTGGCACGTTTGGCACTACGCATCCGGGCAGCGAGACCCGCAAAGTTCAAGGTACGGGAGCATAATCGGTGTCCTCGGTGCGGACGGCCGCGCGGCTACCTCCGTTACTTTCGGCTTTGTCGTATTTGCTTCCGCAACCTTGCTCTAAACGGTGAGATCCAGGGCGTCACCAAGTCGAGTTGGTAGGCGTTTATTGCCTTTGAGGTTCTTGATTCCATGTCTATGACCGATCCCATCTCCGATCTTTTGACTCGCATTCGTAATGCGGTGCAGGCCAATCAACTTGTGGTTCGGGTTCCGTATTCGCGGCTGAAGGAAGGCATTGTTCGTATCCTCGCGAGTGAGGGGTATGTGGCCTCCTTGCAGGTGCAGGGTGAGGGTGCTGAGCAGATGATCGAGGTTCAGATTAAGATGCCGGCGGAGGGGAGCACCGAGGGCGTAATTCACGGTCTCAAGCGGGTCAGTCGCCCGGGGCGTCGCGTGTACGCCGGTGCGGGTGACCTGCCCAACGTGATGAATGGTCTCGGGGTGGCGATTGTTTCGACTCCGCAGGGTTTGATGACCGACCACCAGGCGCGCCGCGCTCATTTGGGTGGCGAGGTCCTTTGTAGCGTCTGGTAAGGCGCATCCACCAACCTACTACGTAAGGTAGAGATCGATGTCGAGGATTGGTCGTCAACCGGTTGCGGTCCCTGCGGGCGTAACCACCACGCTTTCTCCCGGAACGGTGGTGGCGAAGGGTGCCAAGGGCGAGCTGTCGCTCAGGTTACCCGAGGGCGTTGAGGTCACCCAAGAGGGACAGACTTTGGTCGTCCACGCCCCGGCTACGGGTAAGAATGCGGGCGCGGTTCACGGTTTGAGTCGGTCGCTTGTGGCGAACCTCATCCAAGGGGTTCATAAGGGCTTTCAGCGTGAGCTGCAGCTGGTCGGTGTTGGGTATCGCGCGGCGGTGAAGGGGCAAGACGTTGAGTTCGCTCTCGGCTTTTCCCACCCGGTCGTGTTCCCTCTTCCGAGCGGGGTGGGAGCGCAGGTGGAGGGCAACCAGAAGCTCACTCTTATGAGTATGGACAAACAGCTCCTTGGCCAGGTGGCCGCGGACATTCGCGCCTTGCGTCCCCCAGAGCCCTATAAGGGTAAGGGTGTCCGCTATGCCGACGAACACGTGCGGCGTAAGGCTGGGAAGAGTGCCAAGAAGTAACGAGAGACACGCTATGAGCCAGGTAACAGGACGGGCGCGCCGTGCAGCGCGCGTACGCAAGACAATCAGCGGTACTGCGGAGCGGCCGCGGTTGGCGGTTTTCCGCAGTAACCAGCACATCTATGCGCAGGTGATCGACGACGTCGCCGGGCGGACCGTGGTTGCGGCTTCGACCCTCGATTCCGAGCTGCGCAGCGGCGAGACGGCCTCCAAATGCGACGCGGCCACTGCCGTGGGCGCGCTGGTGGCGCGCCGTGCCCTCGACAAGGGGATTACCCAGGTGGTCTTCGATCGCGCAGGCTATCGGTACCACGGGCGCGTTGCTTCCTTGGCCGCCGGTGCGCGAGAGGCTGGCCTGCAGTTCTAAGTGGAAGCAACGCGGTTTCTTGACCCAGACTTTCGGCGACGCAAGGAGTGACGGTGGCTAGACCGACGAACGAGACAAAAGAGGGAGATCTCACCGAGACGGTGATCACCATCAATCGGTGCTCCAAGGTGGTGAAGGGTGGCCGGCGGTTTAGTTTTGCCGCCTTGGTGGTCGTGGGTGACGGTCACGGTCGGGTCGGTCTCGGCAAGGGAAAGGCGCGGGAGGTACCCGAGTCGATCCGGAAGGCGATGGAGGAGGCGAAGCGCAACCTCTTCAGCGTCCCGATGGAGGCGACTACTCTTCCCCACCCGATCCTTGGTCATCACGGTGCCGGCCGCGTCTTCCTGCGGCCCGCGGGTCCGGGTACTGGTGTGATCGCCGGCGGTGCGGTGCGTGCCATTCTTGAAGCCGCGGGGGTGCGCGACGTGCTCACCAAGTCGATGGGTTCAAGCAACCCCTACAATGTCGCGCGGGCGACGGTCAAGGGGCTGAAGAGCCTCCATTCGGCAGAGCGCGTCGCGGAACTGCGTGGTCGCAGTGTCGAAGCGGTCCGTGGTCATGGTGCGCAGGCCTAGGAGACGAACATGTCCAAACTCATGATTACCCAAGTGCGTTCCTCCAATGGCCGGCCGCTGAAGCAGCGTCAGACCCTTCGGGGCCTCGGTTTACGGCGCATTCGCCATTGCGTGGAACGGCTCGACACCCCTGAGATTCGCGGCATGGTTCGCAAGGTCTCCCATCTGGTGAAGGTGGAAGAGGCCTAGACGTACGCCGTTTGGTTTTCTGGAGTAGACGATGAAACTGCACGATGTAGTGGCCCCCTCGGGGGCTCGACACTCCCGCAAACGGGTCGGGCGTGGCGAGGCGTCCGGGCTCGGCAAGACCAGCGGTAAAGGTAATAAGGGGCAGAAGGCGCGCTCCGGAGGTGGCAAGGGGAGCCATTTCGAGGGTGGTCAGATGCCACTCTATCGGCGGCTGCCGAAACGCGGTTTTAAGAACCCGTTCCGCGTCGAGTACGAGGTGGTTAATCTGCGCGATCTGGCACGGTTTCCTGAGGTGAGCGAGTTCGATCCCGAGACGATGATCCGTTTGCGCCTGGTGAAGGGTGGCGAGGCGCGGGTGAAGGTTCTGGCCGAGGGCGAAATCGACCATGCGGTGACCGTGCGCGCCCACGGTTTTTCCGGCCGTGCGGCGGAGAAGATCCGCGCTGCCGGTGGCCAGGCCGAGGTGGTGTAAGTGTTTGATCAGCTCGCCAATCTTTTTCGCATTCCCGAGCTGCGGAAGCGGATTCTTTTTACCCTTCTGATGCTGGCGGTCTATCGCCTCGGGGGCCACGTTCCAACCCCGGGCATCGATGCGCACGCCCTTGCGGGCTTCTTTGATGCGCAGAAGGGCTCCATTCTCGGTTTTTTTGACATGTTTTCTGGCGGCGCACTTAGCCGCATGACCGTCTTTGCCCTGGGGATCATGCCGTACATCTCTGCCTCCATCATCTTGCAGTTGATGCAGGCGGTGGTGCCGCAGCTCGAGGCGCTGAAAAAGCAGGGTGGGGCGGGCCACCACAAGATTACCCAGTACACCCGCTATGGCACGGTTGTCCTCTCTTTTGTGCAGGGCATGGGGATCGCCTTTGGCCTGGAGTCGATGACCAGCCCTACCGGGGCCCTGGTTGTGCCGCACCCGGGGTGGCCCTTCCGCCTGTTGGTCTGCCTTACCCTGGTGGCCGGTACCTCCTTTATCATGTGGCTTGGCGAGCAGATCACCGAGCACGGGGTGGGCAATGGCATCTCCCTGATCATCTTCGCGGGCATCGTCGCCGGCCTGATTCCCGCCGCCCTCAACATGGCGCGGTTGCTTCAGTCGGGCTCGATGAGCCCCTTTACCGCCGCCGCGGTGGGGGCGCTGATGGTGGTGGTGATGGGCCTGGTGATTTTTTTGGAGACGTCGTACCGGCGGATCCCAGTCCAGTACGCCAAGCGTTCGGTAGGTCCGCGGACCTACGGCGGTCAGTCGACCCACATCCCCCTCAAGATCAACACCTCCGGGGTGATCCCGCCGATCTTCGCCAGTTCCATCATCCTCTTTCCGACCACCATCGCGCAGTGGGTCAAGGCCGAAAACTACCCGTGGTTGCAAGGGTTCCTTGATTCGATGCAGCCGGGTCGAATGGCCTACGACCTGATCTACGTGGCGCTGATCATCTTCTTCGCATTCTTCTACACCGCGGTGGTCTTCAACCCGGCCGACCTGGCGGACAACATGAAGAAGTACGGTGGCTTCGTGCCGGGGATCCGCCCGGGGGCGCGTACCGCCGAGTATGTCGATTTCGTTCTTACCCGTATCACCTTCGCCGGTGCGCTCTACCTGTGCGCGGTCTGTGTGTTGCCGACGATCCTGATCAACTCTTTGAATGTCCCCTTCTACTTCGGCGGCACGGCGTTGCTGATCATCGTGGGGGTGGGGCTCGACACCGTGCAGCAGGTGGAATCCCACATGTTGCAACATAACTATGACGGCTTCCTGAAGACGGGAGCGATCCGCAGGAGACAGAGATGAGATTGGTCTTTATGGGCCCTCCAGGGGCCGGCAAGGGAACCCAGGCGCGGCAGATCTGTGAGGCGCAGTCAATTCCGCAGGTTTCGACCGGCGACATTCTGCGGGCGGCCGTGAAGACCAAGACCGCCATGGGTCTGGAGGCGAAGCGGTACATGGATGCCGGCGGCCTAGTCCCAGACGAGGTCGTTATTGGCATCATCCGGGATCGCGTCCAGGAGCCCGACGCCCAGGGCGGCTACCTTCTCGATGGCTTTCCGCGCACCGTTGCCCAGGCGGAGGCGCTGGATGCGCTCCTCAAAGAGCTCGGTAGCGGTCTTGACCGGGTGATCGACTTGGCGGTTCCAGACGCCGACCTCATCGGCCGCCTTACCGGCCGGCGCACCTGCCCGGCGTGCGGCTGGGGGTGCCATGTCCTGTTCGCGCCGCCGAAGACCAAGGACAAGTGCGATCAGTGTGGCGCTGCCCTGATCCAGCGCGCCGATGACTCGGAGGCGACCGCCAAGAAGCGCCTCGCCACCTATCATGCGCAGACCGCGCCCCTGCTCGATTACTACAAGAGCCGCCCGATCTTCCGCTCCGTGAAGGGCGTCGGCTCGATGGACGAGGTGAATAAGCGGCTTCGGGAGGCTCTGGCATAGGGCCCTTGGGAGGCGTATCCTGCACCGCTCCGCCGGGGTTGTCGCCGGAGGAGAGGATGGTGCCGTGATTACCCTCAAGACCCGGGCAGAGATCGAGATCATGTACCGCGCTGGCCAACTTGTCGCCGAGACGCTCGCCTTCCTAGAAGGGCAGGTGGCGCCCGGTCTGCAGACCCTCGAGCTCGATCGCATGGCCGAGGCGCGGATCCGCGCGGCCGGCGCGGTTCCTGCCTTCAAGGGGTACATGGGTTTTCCCTTCACCCTGTGCATCTCCATCAATGAGCAGGTGGTGCACGGCTTCCCGTCGGAGCGCACCCTGGTCGAGGGGGACCTCCTGTCTATCGACTGCGGCGCAATCGTCAATGGCTACTACTCGGACGCGGCGATCACCGTGCGCGTCGGCCGGCTCTCCAGGGAAGCGGAGACCCTCCTCACCACCACCCAGAGCTGTCTGGATCACGCCATCGACCAGATGTGGGTTGGTAATCGCTTGCAGGACATTGGCCACACCGTGCAGACGATCGCCGAGGCCAAGGGCTACGGTGTCGTCAAGGACTTCGTCGGCCACGGAATCGGTCGCAAACTCCACGAGGAGCCGCAGGTTCCCAACTGGGGCAAGCCGAATCGTGGTCCGCGCCTGAAGGCGGGGATGGTTCTGGCAGTGGAGCCGATGATCAACGCCGGGACCGAAAAGGTTCGGGTGCTCGACGATCAGTGGACGGCGGTGACCTGCGACGACTCTTGGTCGGCGCACTTTGAGCACAGCATCGCCATCACGGATCACGGTCCCAAGGTGCTTACCGCCCTTGCGGCGTAACCATGGCGAAGGAGAAGTCCATTCAGGTTGAGGGGAAGGTGATTGAGCCCCTTCCGAACGCCATGTTTGCGGTGGAGTTGGAGAACGGCCACAAGATCCTCGCCCACATCTCGGGCAAGATGAGAATGCACTACATCAAGATTCTTCCCGGCGATCGAGTGCGCGTGGAGCTCTCCCCGTACGATCTGACCCGCGGGCGGATTACCTACCGGTATCGTTAGGCACAAATAGTTTTATCCACAAAGGGATGTTTGCAATGAAAAACTCAGTCGCTATGGCAGTAGTAGTATCGTTGGTTTCATCGTCCTTGTCAGGTTGTGCAGCCATGTTTCATGGCTCAACCCAGCAGGTCGCAGTTAGAAGCAATGTTCCGGGTACTGAGCTATTCGCCAACGAGGCTTACGTTGGCAAAGACAACGGTGTTACCACCTTTCACAAAAACCAAAACTATATGATCACCGCACGAAAGGCTGGCTGCACTGACACAACGGTTCCCGCATCGAAGTCGTTTGACGCAATTACTCTACTTGGTGTTTTTATCGACTTTGGAATTATTTCTGTTCTACTTATTGATGGTGCCGCCACGGGCGCATGGCAGCAGTTTGATCAAAACAGCTACGTCATTGACCCGCGTTGTGCCTAACCTTGCGTTCGAGAGGGACGCCGCAAAAGCGCGGTGCCCCTCAGCGTTACGTTAGGGGTGAAGGAGAGGACATGAAGGTTCGAGCGTCGGTCAAGGCGATTTGTGAGAAGTGCAAAGTGATCAAGCGCAAGGGCGTGGTCCGGGTGATTTGCGAGAACCCGCGTCACAAACAGCGCCAGGGTTAGGGAGAATAACGTGGCTCGTATTGCAGGCGTTGAAGTGCCGGACAACAAGCGCGCCGAGATCGCGCTGACCTATATCTATGGGATCGGCCGGACCACCGCGCTGCGGATCCTCGCCGAGACCGGAGTCTCTCCGGATGTCCGTATGAAGGACATGACGGAGGCCGACCTGGCGAAGATTCGCCAGCACATCGACTCCAACCTCACCGTCGAGGGCGAGCTGCGGAAGAACGTCCAGCTCGACATCAAACGGCTCATGGACTTGGGCAACTATCGCGGCCTGCGCCACCGCCGCGGCTTACCCGTTCACGGCCAGCGGACCAAGACCAACGCGCGCACCCGCAAGGGACCGCGGCGGGCGGTTCGGAAGAGCAAGTAATCGCATCACCCATTGCACAGGCGGGAGTCGACCATGGCCGGACCTATCACCACCCGGAAGAAAAAAGAGAAGAAGAACATTCCTATGGGGATCGTTCATATCCGGGCTACCTTCAACAACACGATCATTACGATCACCGACCTGGCCGGCGATGTGATCGCTTGGGCGTCCGCGGGTGGTCAGGGGTTCCGCGGCTCGCGCAAGTCCACCCCATATGCCGCACAGGTGGCGGCGCGCGAGGCGGTCCGCAAGGCGCGCGAGGCTGGCGTGCAGAGCGTCGAGGTCTTGGTGAAGGGGCCGGGCGTCGGGCGTGAGGCGGCGATCCGCGCCCTGGGCGCCACCGGCATCAAGGTCACCCTCATCCGTGACGTGACTCCGATCCCGCATAATGGCTGCCGGCCCTCGAAGCGGCGGCGCATCTAGGCGAACCGAGGCGACGGGCGCGGTCTGCGAGTGGCGCGCTTAGCCTGGAAACTTTCACCCATCGATCAGCACTGTTGGAGGCATCTGTGGCTCGGTATACCGATTCGGTTTGCAGGCTTTGTCGGCGGGAGGGGGAGAAGCTTTTCCTCAAAGGGGAGCGTTGTTTCAAAGACAAGTGCGCCATGGAGCGGCGTGCCTACGCCCCGGGCCAGCATGGCCAAGGGAGGCGGATGAAGCAGAGCGAGTACTCCCAGCAGCTCCGTGAGAAGCAGAAGGTGCGGCGCATCTACGGCGTTCTGGAGAGCCAGTTTCGGGGGTTTTTCCGCAAGGCGGATCGGATGCGTGGGGTTACCGGCGAGAACCTCCTCTCCCTGCTTGAGCGGCGCCTGGATAACATTGTCTATCGCCTCTCGTTTGCCGGGTCGCGCGCCGAGGCGCGGCAGTTGGTGCGCCACGGCCACGTACGGGTCAACGGTCACAAGGTCAATATTCCGTCGTACGTGGTCTCCCAGGGGGACCAGATCACCCTGCGCGAGAAGAGCAAGACGCAGCCGCGGGTGGTGGAGAACTTTGCCGCCGCCGATCGGCGCGGTGTCCCCGAGTGGTTGGAGCTGGCCAAGAAGGAGATGGCGGGGGTGGTGCGCGGCCTGCCGCAGCGGGAGCACCTGACCCTTGATGTCCAAGAGCAGCTCATCGTCGAGCTCTATTCGCGTTAAGTCACACCTTTGAACCGCCGTGGGGTTGCCAAACCGCGCGGCGGCTGGGGGAAGCATGAAGCAGGTATTGCGAGGTTTTCACATTCCGCGACGGCTTGAGGCCATCGGCGAGGTCACCGCGACCCAGGGTACGTTCGTCGCCCAGCCGTTTGAGCGCGGCTTCGGTACGACCATCGGCAACTCCTTGCGTCGGATCCTGCTCAGCTCGATCTCCGGGGCGGCGGTGACCGGGGTACGCATCCAGGGGGTCCTCCATGAGTTCACCTATGTTCCGGGTGTGCTGGAGGATGTCACCGAGCTGATCCTCAACTTCAAAGGGGTACGGTTTCGCTTTGCCCCCGGCTTTGATGAGCGGCTCATCTACCTGAAGGCGACCAAGGCCGGGGTGGTCACCGCCGCCGACATTGACGTCGCTGGCAGCGGCTTGGAGATCGTCAACCCCGAGCACCACATTGCCACCCTGGAGAAGGGCTCGGTCCTCGACGTAGAGCTGAAGGTGACCCTCGGACGGGGCTACGTGACCGCGGCGGAGAACCAGGACCCGGATGACTCGGTCGACATGATTCCGATCGATTGCAGCTTCTCGCCGGTCATGCGGGTCAACGCTGTGGTGGACAATGCCCGCGTGGGGCAGGACACCGACTACGACAAGCTCACCCTCGAGGTGGTCACCGACGGAGCCGTCAACCCGCAGGACGCGGTGATCTACGCCGCCCATATCTTGCGTGAGCACATGGCGGTCTTTACCAGCTTCGGCGACGAGGATGTGGTGGTGGCCTCGGTAAGTGAGGGCGAAGAGGAGAGCCTGCGGCGCAAGCTGTTGCGTTCAGTCGAGGAGCTCGAGCTCTCGGTTCGTGCCTACAACTGCCTGAAGAAGGCGGAGATCCGCACCATCTTCGATCTGTGCCAGAAGAGCGAGTCGGAGATGTTGAAGACGAAAAACTTTGGGCGCCGCTCCCTGAATGAGATCAAGGAGCTTTTGGAGTCCATCGGCCTCTCCCTCGGGATGCAGTTGGAGCCCAAGCTCGTGGCCGAGCTGTCGGCATTGATCACGGTGGATGAGCAGCCGGCGTAGGGTGGCTGGTGCATGGCGCGCCACGGCGAGGAGTAGACGACGATGAGACACAACAAGGGATATCGCAAGCTCAGCCGCAACTCCGCGCAGCGGCGTGCGATGTTGCGCAACATGGTCACCTCGCTGATCGACCACGGACGGATCACCGTGACGGTGTTCCGGGCCAAGGAACTGCGCTCGATCGCGGACCGCATGATGACCCTCGCCAAGCGTGGCGATCTCGCCAGCCGGCGGCGGGCCCTGGCCTACGTGATGCGCAAGGAGTCGGTCTACAAGCTCTTTGATGAGATGGCCGCAGGGTATCAAGAGCGCAGTGGCGGCTACACCCGGGTGCTGAAGGTAGGGCGCCGCCATGGCGACGCCGCCCCCATGGCGATCATCGAGTTCGTCGAGCCATCGGTTACCGCCGCCAGCAGCGCTGAATAAGGCCGCGGGCGCCCTCCGGCGCACCGATCGTTCGGGTCTCGCCCCACCCTTCCAAGGGGTCGGGCAAGGGTGGGCCTAAGGCCGCGCCTTGCTTGACTGGTTGGTGGGCCGTTCCTAGTATCCGCCTCTTCCGCGACGACGGTGGGGGTGTCTAACCCCTTGTTGCCGCGTCCTTTATAGGCGGAGAAGCGGATGAGCTCGACGGCAGAGAAGATGAATGGTGCGCAGATTTTTCTCGCGTCGTTGAAGGCCGAAGGGGTCGATACCATCTTTGGCTACCCCGGTGGCGTGATCCTGAAGATCTACGACGAGCTCTACTTCGAGCGCAACCTGCGCCACATCCTGACCAAGCACGAGCAGGGTGCGGTGCACGCGGCGGACGGCTACGCGCGGACCACCGGGAGGGTGGGAACGGCGCTGGTGACCTCAGGCCCCGGGGCGACGAACGCGGTCACCGGGATCGCCACCGCCTACATGGACTCGATTCCGATCGTCGTCTTCACCGGCCAGGTGTCCACCGCGCTGATCGGCAACGACGCATTCCAGGAGGCGGATGCGATCGGTATCACCCGGCCCTGCACCAAGCACAGCTACCTGGTGAAGGATGTGCGTGATTTGGCGCGGACCATCAAGGAGGCGTACCACATCGCCCGCACCGGTCGCCCCGGGCCGGTGGTGGTGGACCTGCCGAAAGACGTCCTCTTCGGAGAGGTGGCGTGCAAGGACTTCCACTATCCAGAAGAGGTGCAGCTGCGCTCGTACCATCCGAACGTCAAGGGCAGCGTCACCCAGATCCGCAAGGCGATCACCGCCTTGAAGCGGGCCAAGCGGCCGGTGCTGTATCTCGGTGGCGGGGTGATCCTCTCCAATGCCCACGAGGAGGTGCGGGAGCTGGCGGAGATCGCCAACGTGCCGGTCACCCCGACCCTCATGGCCCTCGGCGCCTTTCCCGGCAGCCACGCCCTCTCCCTCGGGATGCTCGGGATGCACGGCACCTGGTACGCGAACATGGCGGTGCACCATTGCGACCTGCTGATCGCCGTGGGGGCGCGTTTCGACGACCGGGTCACCGGCCGCATCGACCGCTTCGCCCCGGACGCGAAGATCGTCCACATTGACATCGACCCCACCTCGATCCAGAAGAACGTCCGTGTCGACATCCCGATCGTCGGCGACGTGCGCCATGTCCTGCGTGAGCTCCTCGACCGCATGCAGGTGGAGGCGATTGAGATCAACTGGCTCGACAAACACCGCGAATGGCACGAGCGGATCCGCCAGTGGAAGCAGGAGCAGCCGCTGCGCTACGCCGACGACGGCACCCTCAAACCGCAGTATGTGATCGAGCAGATCTACGCGGTGACCCAGGGCGACGCGATCATCACCACCGAGGTCGGGCAGCACCAGATGTGGGCGGCCCAGTACTACCTCTTCGATCGGCCGCGCCAGTGGTGCACCTCGGGCGGTCTCGGGACCATGGGGTACGGCTTCCCCGCCGCCATCGGGGCGCAAATCGCCCATCCGGACAAGGTGGTCATCGACATCGCCGGCGACGGCTCCATCCAGATGAACATCCAGGAGATGGCCACCATGGTGGAGTACGGCCTGCCGGTGGTGACCTGCATCATGAACAACCAGTACCTCGGCATGGTCCGCCAGTGGCAGACCATGTTCTTCGACAACCACCTCTCCTCCGTGGACCTGATGGCCGGCTCCCCCGATTTCGTCAAACTCGCTGAGGCGTATGGCGGGGTGGGGATCCGGGTGACCAAGCGGGAGGAGGTGCGCCCCGCCCTCGAAGACGCCCTCGCCGCGCGCCGGCCGTGCCTGATCGACTTCCGCATCGACCGCAACGAGGACGTCTATCCCATGGTCCCGGCGGGGGCGGCCAACATCGACATGATTGTGCAGCCCGAGCCGGTGGCGCGCCGGTGACCCCGCCGGTGTACACTTCGCGCCCCGCCGCCCGCCGCCGCGCCAACGGACCCTGCCGGCGCGCCGGCGCCGCTGAAGGCTGAAAGCTCCCCCCATGCGCCACACCATCTCTGTTTTGGTGGAGAACCGCTTCGGTGTCCTGTCGCGCGTGGCGGGCCTGTTCTCCGGCCGCGGCTACAACATCGAGAGCCTCAATGTCGCCGAGACCCTAGAGAAGGGGGTCTCCCACATGACCATCGTCACCCGCGGCGACGACGCGATCATCGAGCAGATCACCAAGCAGTTGAACAAGCAGATCGACGTGATCCGGGTGGTGGACCTCAACGACAAGGAGTTTGTCGATCGCGAGATGGCCCTGATCAAGATCCACGCCCCCGAGGAGCTGCGTGCCGAGGCGCTTCGGATCGTCGACATCTTCCGCGCCAAGGTGATCGACTCGTCGCCGCGCCACTACTCCATCGAGGTCACCGGCAGCCCGGAGAAAATCGAGGCGATCCTCGATTTGCTGCGTCCCATCGGCATTCAGGAGATCGTGCGCACCGGCAGCGTCGCCTTGCAGCGCGGGTGATGCGTGGTGGCGGTTCGCTTGCCACCTGGCGCGGGGCGTGGTGTGGAGCGGGAGGCTCCCGATGAGCCCGGATGAGCCCTGATGGACATGGTTACGTTGCCCAGCCAACCCTAAACCTGGATCGTCTAGAGCCCCTTGCGGGGAGCCGGAAGACCATCTCCCCGGCGCGCCGCAAGCCCCCTTTGAACCATTATTTTCTGCGCCCCAAGGAGTCTGTGATGAGCATCAACGTGTACTACGACGCCGACTGTGACCTCGCCAACCTCAAGGGGCGGAAGATCGCCATCCTCGGCTTTGGCTCCCAAGGCCACGCCCACGCCCTCAACCTCCACGAGTCGGGGATGGACGTGGTGGTGGGGTTGCGCCGCGAAAGCCCCTCGTGGGGCAAGGTCGAGCGTGCTGGGCTGCGCCCGATGGAGACTGCCGAGGCGGCGGCGTGGGCCGACATGATCATGGTCCTGACGCCCGACGAGCTGCAGGGAGGGATCTACCGCGAGTCGATCGCTCCGCACCTCAACGAGGGCGACGCCTTGCTCTTCGCCCACGGCTTCAACATCCACTTCAATCAGATCACCCCGCCGCCAACCGTGGACTGCTTCATGGCCGCCCCCAAGGGGCCGGGCCATCTGGTGCGCCACACCTTCACCGAGGGGGGTGGCGTGCCGTGCCTCATCGCCATCCACCAAGACGCCACCGGCAAGGCGAAGCAACTCGCCCTCGCCTACGCCTCGGCGATCGGCGGCGGGCGGGCCGGGATCATCGAGACCACCTTCCGCGAGGAGACCGAGACCGACCTCTTCGGCGAGCAGGCGGTCCTGTGCGGCGGCGTCACGGCGCTGATCCAGGCCGGCTTCGAGACCTTGGTGGAGGCGGGCTACGCCCCGGAGATGGCCTACTTCGAGTGCTGCCACGAGCTCAAGCTGATCGTCGATCTGATCTACCAGGGCGGCATCGCCGACATGCGCTACTCCATCTCCAACACCGCCGAGTACGGCGACCTCACCCGCGGCCCGCGCATCGTCACCGCCGAGACCAAGAAGGAGATGGTGCGCATCCTCGAAGAGATCCAGTCCGGCGCCTTCGCCCGCGAGTGGATGCTGGAGAACCAGGTGAACGCGCCGCGCTTCAAGGCGTTGCGGGCGCGCGGCCAGGCCCACCCGATCGAGGCGGTGGGTGGCCAGTTGCGTGCGATGATGCCGTGGATCGCCGCATCGAAGATCGTCGACAAAACCAAGAACTGAGCCGGCGGCAGATGGCGGCTATCCTGCATCACGCAGCTTTCGTGGTCGTGCCCGGTGCGGTCCGCGCCGCGTCGCCGGCGCAGGGTGGCGGGCGCAGGCGCGGGCGGGTGATGCCAGCGGCGCGGCGCCGCAACGGCGCGGGGTCCGGCCAATGAGCGCCACCCCCCCCATCCGGGGGATCTACCTCCTCCCCAACCTGGCGACCACCGCCGCCCTCTTCTGCGGTTTCTACTCCATCGTCGCGGCGATTGACGGCCGCTTCGCCGAGGCGGCGAATGCGATCTTGCTCGCCGGCGTCTTCGACGGCCTCGACGGCAAGATCGCCCGTCTCACCCACTCCGCCTCCGCCTTCGGCGTCCAGTACGACTCCCTCTCCGACCTCACCTCCTTCGGCCTCGCCCCGGGGCTTCTCGTTTACCTCTGGGCGCTCCAGCAGTTCCATCGCATTGGCTGGCTCGCCGCCTTCCTCTACGTGGTGTGCGCGGCCCTGCGCCTGGCGCGCTTCAACGTCGAGGTGGCGGTGGAGGACGAGCGCTACTTCCACGGCCTGCCGTCGCCTGCCGCCGCCGCGGTGTTGGCCACCACCGTCTTGTTTTATCACCAGATCCAGTCCCTCCTCGGCTACCCGCAGGTGGTGGGCCGGCCGGTCTGGTTCGTGGTCGTTGCCTACGGGGTGGCCTTCTTGATGGTCAGTAACATACGCTTTCGATCGTTCAAGGATCTCGATCTCCGGTCCCGGTACCACTTCAAGGTTCTGCTCGCCCTGGTCTTCGGAGGCATCGTGATTGTCGCCGCCCACGAGATCACCCTCTTCGCCCTCGCCTGGGGGTACGCGGCCTCTGGGCTGGTGGGGGTGGTGCGCTCGCGGCGCGCCCTGCGCGAGGTGGAGATCGACGACGTCGACGACGTGGAGCTCAAGAAGGACCACGAGCTTCCCTAGCCCGGGCCTCGCCAACGGCGAGCCGCCCGGGCACCCCCCGTGGTGGTCTCGGCTCGGGAACCTCGCGCCGGCCACGATCGGGGTTGCATCCACCCTGTCATTGAGGCCAAGGCCATGGAGCCCACTCGAGAAAAGGTCGACGTCTTCGACACCACCCTGCGCGATGGCGAGCAGTCGCCGGGCGCCTCCATGAACACGGAGCAGAAGCTCCGGGTCGCGCGCCAGCTCGCCACCCTTGGGGTGGACATCATCGAAGCCGGTTTCCCGATCGCCTCGCCGGGCGACTTCGAGGCGGTCTACCAGATCGCCACAGAGGTCGATGGCCCGCAGATCGCCGGTCTGGCCCGGGCGCGGGAGGCGGACATTGCCCGGGCCTGGGATGCGGTGCGTCCCAACCCCCGGCCGCGCATCCACACCTTCCTCGCCACCTCCGACCTCCACCTGCAACACAAGCTGAAGATGAGCCGCGCCGAGGCCCTGGCGCGGGCGGTCGAGATGGTCGCCTTCGCTGCGTCGTTTACCGCCAACGTCGAGTTCTCCCCCGAGGACGCGGCGCGTACGGACACCACCTACCTGTGCGAGGTGGTGGAGGCGGTGATCGGCGCCGGCGCGAAGGTGGTGAACATCCCCGACACCGTCGGCTACACCATCCCGGAGGAGTTTTCCCGCCTCATCCGCACCCTCAAAGAGCGGGTCCCGAACATTGCCCAGGCGGTGCTCTCGGTCCATTGCCACAACGACCTCGGCCTGGCGGTGGCCAACTCCCTGGCGGCGGTCAAGGCGGGTGCCCGGCAGGTGGAGTGCACCATCAACGGCCTGGGCGAGCGCGCCGGCAACGCCGCCTTGGAGGAGGTGGTGATGGCGATCCGCACCCGCCCCGACCTCTTCCCCTTCACCACCCACATTCGCACCGAGGAGATCTACCGCACCTCGCGGCTGGTGGCGGAGATGTCCGGGATGATGGTCCAGGCGAACAAGGCGATCGTCGGGGCCAACGCCTTCGCCCACGAGGCGGGGATCCACCAAGACGGCATCCTCAAGCACCACGCCACCTACGAGATCATGACGCCTGAGTCCATCGGCCTGCCGCGGAGCGCGATCATCCTCGGCAAACACTCGGGCCGCCACGCCTTCCTCGACAAGGTCATCGAGCTCGGCCACCAGCTCGACGACGCCCACCTGGAGGCCGCCTTCGCCCGCTTCAAGGCGCTCTGTGACAAGAAGAAGTACGTCTTCGACGAGGACGTGCAGGCGGTGATCAACGAGGTCGTCCACCGCCCGTCGGACTACTACGTCCTGCGCTTCGTCGAGGCCCACGCCGGCTCCGAGCTCCACCCGCGCGCCACCGTGCGGGTTTGGGTAGAGGGCGAGGAGCGGGAAGCCACCGCGGAGGGCGATGGCCCGGTGGACGCGGCCCTGCTCGCCATCAAAGAGGCGGTCGGGACCGACACGGTGCTGGAGGCCTACGTGGTCAAGGCGATCACCGGCGGCACCGACGCCCAGGGCGAGGTGACGGTGAAGATTGCCGAGCCCCACCCGCCCGACCAGATGCCCGCGCGGGTCATCTCCGGCCAGGGGGCGAACACCGACATCATCATCGCCTCGGCCAACGCCTATGTGAACGCGCTCAATCGCATGGAGAGCTGGAAACGCCAGCGCTCCCAAACCGCGACCCCGCCCCGCCCCCTCGGCACCACGCCGTAGCGGCGGGGGGCGGTGGAGCGGGTGACCGCGAACCGGCGTCGCCACGGGGGATTGTCCCCCCGGCCTACACCTAACCCTCGGGATCGCGAACGGGTGACGGCGAACCGGCGTCGCCACCCCGCGCGCCGGCCGGCGCGCCCGCGACCTCCCGTGGTGAGGGGCACGAGCCCACCGCATCGTCTCGGCGCGGACCTTGGAGGCGGCGGGGGGCGGGTGATCTTCAGAAGTACCGCCGCCAGCCGAGGCCGAGCTCGGTGTAGGTACCGCCGCCACCGGTGCGGGCCGAAACCTCGGCAGTGAGGGCGTGGTGGCGGGAGAGGCGGTACGACTGGCCAAGCGTAAGGGTGGCGCGCAGGTCGTGGTCGCCCACCGGAAAGGTGAGGGCGTGCCCCTCCAGCAGGAGAGTCCAGTCGGCGGTGGGGTGGGCGAGCCAACCGCCGCCTGTGCCCAGCCCCGCGGTGTACCCGTGAGGGCGAGGAGGAGGGTGGCGAGGAACAGGAGGCGGTGCACGGCGTGGGGGTGGGCGAGCGCGCGGGTGCGGCCCAAGAGGGGGCGGTGGGGGAGGTCCGCGTGGGGCGGTTCAAAGGGGTGCGCCGGGGGACGTTGGCGCGCCGGGGTGGAGGGTGGCAATCGAGGGTCGAGGGGAGGCGTGGCTGCGCTCAGCCTCGGCGATCCCCGACCCACCGAACTGGCGCCGGTGGCCAGCGCGCTGCGCGGCCGGGTGGCGTGGGCCGGCGCGGGGGATTCGCAATCCGGTCCCACGGTGGGTCGGTGCGCGCGGTCGAGGCCTACCTTCGGGGCAGGCGGGCGATCCCCTCTCGGGAGTCGCCCGCGCAGACCGCACGGCCGCCGACATGACCGCGTTCGGGGCGGGCGGGCGATCCTCCCTCGGTAGTCGCCCCTGCGGTGGTAGCCTGCGGCGATGCGCCGGGTGGTTCGCTGGTTTCGGGAGGGGTTGCTGTATCGGGTCTTTCTCGCCCGCTACGGGCGCCACTTCGTGATTGGGGTCCTGGCGCTGTTGTGGGTGGATGGGATCGAGGTGGCCCTGCCGCTGGTCGTCCGCGCGGTGGTCGATGGGCTGGTGGCCTCCATCGCACCCTCCGATCTCGGGTGGCTCGCGGCGGGGTATCTCGGCCTCGTCTTGTTGCAGGCGGGGGGGCGGTACCTCTGGCGGATGGAGCTTGCCGGCACGTCGTTTCACTGCGACTTCACCCTCCGCCAGGGGTTCGTCGCCTCGCTCCTGCGCCAGGGGGGGGACTTCTTCCTCCGCCACCCCACCGGCGATCTCATGTCGCGTGCCACCAACGACCTGTCGGCGGTCCGCTTTGCGGTCGGGCCGGGGGTGGTGATCTCGATGGACGCGGTCGTCTACTTCCTCGTCCTGCCGCCGATTTTGTTGTGGCTGTCGCCGTCGCTCACCCTCGTGGTGGTGGCGCCGATGGTGGTGGTTCCCTTCTTCGTTCACCGGATGCGCCACGCCATCGCCAACCGCTTCCGCTGGGTGCAGTCGACCTTCTCGGCGATGGCGGACAAGGTGCAGGAGAACCTCGCCGGCATCCGGGTGGTGAAGGGGTATGGGCTCGCCGCCGAGGAGACCGCGCGCTTCGACGCCTTGGGGCGCGCCTCGGTGCGGGCGAACATCCGCCACGCGGTCCCCGACGCCCTCTTCTCGCCGGTGCTGGAGCTCACCACCTTCGCCTCCCTCTTCCTGCTGCTGGTGGTGGGCGGCGGCCGGGTGATCACCGGCTCCCTCACCCTCGGCACGGTGATCGCCTTCCAGCGCTACCTCACCAAGCTGACCTGGCCGATGACCGCGGTGGGCTGGTCGCTGTCGCTCTTCCAGCGCGGCGCCACCTCCATGGTGCGGGTGGACGAGGTGACCGAGGCGCAGCCGTCGGTGGAGGCGGGGGAGGGGGAGGTGGGCGAGCCCCTCTTCCCGATCGCGGCGCGCGGCCTCACCTTCCACTATCCGGGGGTGGAGCGGGCGGCGGTGGCGGGGGTGGTGCTGCGGGTCGAGGCCGGGGAGATGGTGGCGATCGTCGGCCCCGTGGGGGGCGGCAAGTCGACCCTCCTGGCGCTGCTTGCCCGTCTCCACCCGGTCCCCCCCGGCCAGCTCGCCTTTGGCGGCCTCGATGCGGCGCGCTGGCAACCCGCGGCCCTGCGCGCGCGTCTCGGGGTGGTGCCGCAGGAGCCCTTCCTCTTCTCCCGCTCGATCGCCGAGAACATCGCCTACGGCCGCCCGGGTGCGAGTCAGGCGGAGGTGGAAGAGGCGGCGGCGCGGGCGGCGGTGGCGGATGAGATCCGCGCCCTGCCGGGCGGCTTCGACGCCCTGCTGGGCGAGCGCGGGGTGAACCTGTCGGGCGGCCAGCGCCAGCGGCTCACCCTCGCCCGGGCGCTGTTGCGTAACCCCGAGCTGCTGCTTCTGGACGACTGCCTCTCCGCGGTGGACACCGCCACCGAGCAGCGGATCCTCCGCACCCTGCGCGACGAGCGCCGCTCCCGCACCCTGATCTTCGCCACCCATCGCCTGTCGGCGGTGCGCGACGCGGACCAGATCTGGGTGATGGAGGCGGGCCGGATCGTCGAGCGCGGCCGCCACGCCGAGCTGATGGTTGGAGGCGGCGTCTACGCGCGCCTGTGGGAGCGCCACCCCGGGGGCAAGGTGGTTGCGGGCGCTGGCCCCCCGCTGGCGGACTGGCTCCCCGCGGTGGATGCGATGTTGCCGGGCGGCGATTCCACTTCCGCCTCCTGACCTTTGCGAGGAGCCTGCCGAACGTTGTGGATCGACTGAGCCGAGCGGACCCATGGCCGGACTCGTGGGCCAGGACTCGTGTCACTGCGTCGTCGCCTCGCCCCACGTAGTTCTACGAACGGGCCGATCCGGGCTTGAGCCCGCTTCGGCTCGGCTCACGATCGCCAAACTTCGACAGACTCCTAGCCCACCCCTGGCGACCCCGTTCGGACGCTGCCCGATTTGCGTTTCCACCCCCGCCGCCGTTCATTCCACCCTAGCCTCCTCCCTCCCCGTCCCCTGGCGGCGCGGACCCACCGCTGGCGATCCCCGGTTCGGAGCCCCTGCGCGCCTGTCGTTTTTCCCCCATCGCCTCGCCTCACGCCGCCCATGGCCGCCGCCCCTGGTCCCACCTACCTGATTGCCGACACGGTGGCCGACCGGGCGCCGGATCTGGCGATCGTTCGCCGCCTCGCCGGTTATCTCCGCCGCCGGCGTGGGGTGGCGGCGGCGTGTGTCGGACTGGTTCTCCTCTCCTCGGCGGCGGTCACCGCCGGGCCGTGGCTGTTGGGGCGGGCCATCGACCACGGGGTGGTGGCCGGGGATCGCCACCTCCTGGTGGAATTGGCCCTGCTCATGCTCGCGGTGCAGGGGGTGAGCACCGCGGCCGCGGTGGGCGAGGGGATCCTCTTCGCGATCCTTGGCCAGGGGGTCCTCCACGACCTCCGTCAAGACCTCTTTGCGCGCGTCCAGTCCCTCCCCACCCCGTTCTTCGACCGCAACCCGGTGGGCCGCCTGGTCACCCGGCTCACCAACGACATCGCGGCGCTGGGTGAGCTCTTCGCCCCGTCGGTGGTGAGTGTGGCGGTGGACGTGGGGGTGATCGTGGCGGTCTCCGTCGCCCTCTTCTTCCTCGATTCGTGGCTCGCCGCCACCGCCTTCCTCCTCTTCCCGGTCCTGGTCTTGGTCACCGTCTACTTCGGCCACCGGATCCGCACCGTCTTTCGCGACGTGAAGGGGCGGCTGGCGCGGATCAACGCTGGCCTCGGCGAGCTGATCCCGGGGATGCGGGTGGTGCAGCTCTTTGGCCGCGAGCAGGGGGAGGGCGACCGGTTCACCGAGCTCAACGGCGCCTACCGCGACGCCCAGCTCAGGGGGGTCCGGTACAACGCCATCCTCCACCCCCTGGTGCAGGTGTGCGCCGGTGGCACGGTGGCGGCGCTCCTCGTGTTGGGCGGCTGGCGGGTCCACGCGGGGGTGATCACCGTCGGCACCCTGGTCGCCATTCTCACCTACACCCAGCACCTCTTCCAGCCGGTGCGCGGGCTGATTGAGAAGTACAACCTCTTCCAGACCGCCATGGCCTCGGCGGAGCGGATTTTCTTGTTGTTGGACGAACCTCCCGAGGCGGGGTGGGGGGAGGGGGCTGAGGGGCTTGGGGGTGATCGACCCGCTCCGACCGACACCGCGGCGGGGGTGGCCGAGGGCGACCACGGCGCGGCGGCGCTGCCGGCGCGGCTGCGCGGCGAGATTCGTTTTCGCGATGTCCACCTCACCTACGACGGCGGCGTCACCGCCCTCTCCGGCCTCGACTTCGCCGTCGCGCCAGGGGAGGTGGTCGCCCTGGTGGGGCCGACTGGGGCGGGCAAGTCGACGGTGGCGAGCCTGCTCCTGCGCCTCTTCGAGCCCACTGCCGGCACCATCGAGGTGGACGGCCGGCCGCTCACCGCCTACCCCAAGGGGTTTCTCCGCCGGCGGATCGGGCTAATCGGCCAGGAGGTCTTTCTGTTTGACGCCACCCTCCGGGAGAACCTCTGCCTCTTCCGGCCGGTGGCGGAGGCGCGGTTGCAGGAGGCGATCCGGCAAGTCGGCCTCCAGGAGGTGGTGGCGCGGCTGCCCGACGGGCTGGAGGCGAGGGTGGGGGAGCGCGGCGGCCGGCTGTCGCTCGGCGAGCGGCAGCTCATCGCCTTTGTTCGCTTCCTCCTCTATGACCCGGACATCTTGGTGCTCGATGAGGCGACCGCCTCCATCGACCGGACCACCGAGCGCACGATCCAGCGCGCCTTGGAGGTGGCGGCTCAGGGGCGGACTACCTTGATCATCGCCCACCGCTTAGAGACGGTGCGCCACGCGGATCGGGTGGTGGTGTTGGCGGCGGGGCGGAAGGTCAAAGAGGGTGAGCCGGCGCAACTGCTGGGGGGGTGAGGGGAGACGCGGTGGTGGCCGGGAGGCGGGGGCGCCGGAAGCGTGGCGCCGTTTTCGGGTGCGGTGGGACAAGGGAGCTTTGGCGCGCGCTCCGCGGCCGCGGAGCGCGGCCGGCCCGGCGCGCCGGATCGTCGGCGGGAGGAGGCTCCTGCCGCGGGACCAAGGCTCTGGCGGCGGGATCGGGGGGCCGGGGGAGCAGGTTCGGGGCGCCGGCGCCTTACGACTCGGGGGTTGTGGCGGGCGGGGGTGGGGTCGCGGCGGTCACCGGTTCGCCGCTGACCAACGACCCGAGGTGGTCGCGCTGCGCCGGGGTGAGGAGCTGCTGGCCGGCCTCGCCGCTCGCGATCGCGCTGGCGCGCAGCTCGCTGGTGAGGGCGCGCATCTCGCCGAGGATCTGCTCCACCTGTGGCTCGTTCGCGCCGGGGAGGGTGATTACCGCCTGCAACCGGGTTCGCGCCGAGTCCAACTGGTGCTGGATCGCCCCATCCTTGGTCCGCTGGGTGCGGTCGCGGGCGGTCAGCTCGGCCACCTGCGCCGCGCTCAGGCCGACTTGCTTGGCATGGAGGAGGGCGGTGAAATAATAGTTGCCCTCCATCCCAACGACCCCAGCAACGCCCGCCCCAGCACTGCCGGCCCCAGCACTGCCGGCCATGGAGCAGCCGCCGGGCACACAGCCCGCGGGGCCACAGGCGGCGGCCGGGACGGTGGTGAGGGCAGCAGACAGGGCGGCGACGACGAGGGCGGGACGGAACATGGCCTCCTCCAGGGGGGTGATGGGCGGGTGGTGGGTGGGTCGAATCCCAAAGGCGTGGAGGTTAGAGACGATGAGCACGGTGGAGATTTATACAACGCGCACCTGCCCCTACTGCCGGCGGGCGAAGGCGCTGCTGGAGAAGAAGGGGGTCGCCTACCGCGAGATCGACGTCTCCGACGATGAGCCGTTGCGGGCGGCCATGGTCGAGCGCGCCGGCGGCCGGCGCACCGTGCCGCAGATCTTTATCGACGGCCAATCGATCGGCGGCTCGGACGACCTCGCCACCCTGGAGCGCGAGGGTCGCCTCGACCGGTTGCTGGCGGGGTAGACCGCCACCCGCGCCGCGGGGTAGGCGCGGGGGCGCCCCCCTACGAGGCTGTCGGACCCCGTCCCGATGGACGGCGAAGAAGCGGAGCTGGGCCCGGAGCTAGGTCCGGAGCTGGGTCCGGAGTTGGGCCCGGAGCTGGGCCCGGATCGTCTTGTTCTTCGTCCCCTAGCCCCACGCGGCGCCGCGAACACCTCCCCATCCGGACGCGCGCCCGCTTCTTCTCGCCACGCGCCACGCGCCAAAGTCCGGCAGACGCCTCGCTCGGTCTCGCCGCCCGCGCCCCTCCTCGGAGGAGGCCACCGGCGGCCCATTGTGGAGTCGCCAACGCGGCCGCGTAATATCGTCCGCGGTGGGGGTTGCGCGGGGGTGAGCGAGGCCTCGTTTTGGGGAGTGGGTATGGGCGACAAGCGCGAGATCGCAGAGCGGGCGGCGGCGGTGGCGAAGGGGTACGAGCTCGACTACGGCTGCTGTCCCCAGTGTGTCCTGGCGGCGGTGCGCGAGACGGTGCCGGGCAATCGGGTGACCGAGGAGACGATCAAGGCGAGCCACGGCCTCTCCGGCGGCGGTGGCCTTACGGGCACGGGGCTGTGCGGCTCCCTGGTGGGCGGCATCCTCGCCCTCGGGACGCGCCGCGGCCGCGATCGGGATCAGTTCGAGAAGGGCCGGTTCATTGGCAACTTCAAGCGCTGCAGCGAGCTCATCACCGCCTTCAAGGAGCGGTTCGGCGGCACCACCTGCCAGGAGCTGCAAGAGCGGTTCGCCGGCCGCACCTTCGACATGTGGGACGAGGCGGAGTTCGCCGAGTTCGCCCGCCTGCGCGGCGAGCGGTGCGCGGAGACCGCCGAGTTCGTCACCCGCCGGGTGGTGGAGCACCTGTAGGGCGGCGCGGCGGGGGTGGTGGTGAGGCCGCGCGGGGCGCGGGCGGCGGCGGAGTCGCCCGACCCGCTGGCGGTAGCGGGATCGACGGCGATCGGTGGCAGGGCGCGGGAGGCGGCCGGGGCGTTGCGGACCTCCTTCCACCCCCTCGCCCCACACCCCACGGATGGGGATAATCCCCCCTTCCCGGCGCTGGCCCGCCCCTTCGGCCGCTCGCCTACCGCCTCTGCCTGCCTCCGTTCACCGCCCATGGCCGACCCCGCCCTCACCCCGGAGCTCGTCGCCGAGCATGGCCTTTCGCCCGCGGAGTACGAGCGCGTCCTCGCCATCCTCGGGCGCGCGCCGACCTTTCCGGAGCTCGGCGTCTTCTCGGTGATGTGGTCGGAACACTGCTCCTACAAGTCGTCGCGGCTGCATTTGGCGAAGTTCCCTACCCAGGCGCCGTGGGTGATCCAGGGACCGGGGGAGAACGCCGGGATCATCGACATCGGCGGCGGCCTGGCGTGCTGCTTCAAGATGGAGTCGCACAACCACCCCTCCTTCATCGAGCCGTACCAGGGGGCGGCCACCGGCCTGGGGGGCATCCTGCGCGATGTCTTTACCATGGGGGCGCGGCCGGTGGCGTCGCTGGACTCGCTGCGCTTCGGGCCGCTCACCGATCCGTTGCACCAGCACCTGCTGCGCGGGGTGGTGGCGGGGATCGCCGGCTATGGCAACTGCATGGGGATCCCGACGGTGGGGGGCGAGCTCAGCTCGGCTGCCGGGTATCAGGGCAACATTCTGGTGAACGTGATGACCGCGGGCATCGTCCGCCACGACCGCATCTTCAAGGGCGAGGCCGCCGGGATCTCCAACCCGGTGATGTACGTCGGCGCGAAGACCGGCCGCGACGGCATCCACGGCGCCACCATGGCGTCGGAGGAGTTCACCGACGACGCGAGCCAGAAGCGGCCGACCGTGCAGGTGGGTGACCCGTTCACCGAGAAGCGGCTGTTGGAGGCGTGTCTGGAGCTGATGCGCCACGACTGGATCGTCGGCATCCAGGACATGGGGGCGGCGGGGCTCACCTCGTCGAGCTGCGAGATGGCGAGCCGCTCGGGGACCGGCATCGACCTTGACCTCGACCTCGTGCCGCAGCGCGAGACCGACATGACGCCCTACGAGATGCTCCTTTCCGAGTCGCAGGAGCGGATGGTTCTGGTGGCGCGCGCCGGGTACGAGCAGCAGGTGAAGGCGCTCTTCGATCGCTGGGATCTGGAGGCGGTGGTGGTCGGAAGGGTGACCGGCGACGGCCTCTTCCGTTGCCGCCACCAGGGCAGGGTGGTGGTGGAGATCCCGGCGGACGCGATCGCCGAGGAGGCGCCCAAGTACGATCGGCCGTCCACCCGGCCGGTGGCCGACCGGAGTCTCGACCTCGCCACCGTTGCGTTGCCGGCGGACTACGGCGCGGCGCTCCTCGCCCTGTTGCGCGCGCCGAACATCGCCCACAAGGGGTGGGTGTGGCGCCAGTACGACCACATGGTGCGCACCGACACGGTGGTGCTCCCGGGTTCGGACGCGGCGGTGGTGCGGGTGAAAGAGACCGGCGTCGGGCTGGTCCTCAGCTGCGACTGCAACCCGCGTTGGTGCCGGTTGGACCCCTTTCTCGGGGCGCAGCACGCGGTGGCGGAGGCGGCGCGCAACGTCGCCTGTGGCGGTGGCGTACCGCGGGCGATCACCGACTGTCTCGACTTCGGCTCGCCCGAGAACCCGGTGGTGATGGGCCAGTTCGTCGCCGCGGTGGAGGGGATCGCGGCGGCGTGCACGGCCCTGGCGACCCCGGTGGTCTCGGGCAATGTCTCGTTCTACAACGAGACCCACGGCAAGCCGATCGACCCGACCCCGGAGGTGGGGATGGTGGGGGTGATCGCGCGGGTGGAGGATCGGGTGGTGCAGGGGTTTGGTGTTGCCGGCGACGCGATCTACCTCCTCGGCGAGACCCTGGAGGAGATCGGCGGCAGCGAGTATCTGGCGGTGGTCCACGGTCGCGAGCAGGGGCCGATCCCGGTCCTCGACCTGGCCGCGGAGCGGGCGCTCCACACCCTGCTCGCGGAGGCGGCACGCCAGCACCTGCTGGTCTCCGCCCACGACTGCGCCGACGGCGGCCTGGCGGTGGCGTTGGCCGAGTGCGTGCTCACCGCGCAGACCGAGGGACTCGGCTGCGAGGTCTTCGTGGGCGGCGGCCTGCGGCCAGACGCCACCCTCTTCGGCGAGTCGGCGTCGCGGGTGGTGGCCAGCGTCGCGCCCCGCAACCAGGCGGCGTGGGAGCAGTTGGCGGCGGCGAGCCCGGTCCCGTGGCGGCCCATCGGCGAGGTGACGCGCAGTGGCCGGCTGGTGGTCCACGCGCCTGGCGCTGACCTCGACCTTCCCACCACAATCCTCGGCGAGGCGTGGTTCGGGGCGTTGCCGGCCCTGCTGGATCGGTGAGCCGGTGACCTGTGTGGCGGTAGGCCTGCCCGGCAACGGCTTGGCGCCGGGTGGCGATGAAGGATGGCCCTGGTGATCGACGACCACTTCCACGATCAGTGCGGCGTCGTCGCCGTCTACAACCACCCGGAGGCGGCGACCCTCGCCTACCTGGCGCTCCATGCCCTCCAGCACCGTGGCCAGGAGTCGGCGGGGATCGTCACCTCCGACGGCAAGCGCCTCTACAAGGAGGGGGCGATGGGGCTGGTGGGGGACATCTTCACCGCCGCGACCCTGGCCCGCCTGCCCGGCCGGATCGCCATCGGCCACAACCGCTACTCCACCACCGGCGGCTCGTGCGCGGCGAACGTCCAGCCCTTCATGGTGGGCTATGGCCTGGGTCAGATGGCCTTGGCGCACAACGGCCAGTTGGTCAACGGCCAGCAGATCCGCGAATCGCTGGAGGCGTACGGCTCCATCTTCCAGTCCACCTCCGACACCGAGGTGGTGATCCATCTGATCGCCCAGTCGTTGGAGAGCCGCTTCACCGCCCGCATCGTCCAGGCCCTGCGCCAGGTGCGCGGCGCCTACTCGTTGGTCCTCATGGACGAGGAGAGCGTGGTCGCGGTGCGCGACCCGTGGGGGCTGCGGCCGCTGGTGATGGGGACGGTGGACGGCGCCACCGTCTTCGCCTCGGAGAGCTGCGCCCTGGATCTCATCGACGCCCAGCTTATCCGCGAGGTGGAGCCTGGGGAGATGATCGTGGTCGATCGCGACGGCCTCCACTCCTCCTTTCCCCTGCCCGCGGAGGAGCGCCGCTCGTGCATCTTCGAGCTCCTCTACTTCGCCCGTCCCGACTCCCACATCTTCGGCGTGTGCGTCAACGGGGTGCGCAAGGCGTTCGGCCGCCAGCTCGCCCGCGAGGCCCCGGTGGCGGCGGACATGGTGGTACCGGTTCCCGACTCGGGGGTGCCGGCGGCCTTCGGCTACGCCAGCGAATCGGGCATCCCGCTGGAGCCGGCCTTGGTGCGCAACCACTATGTCGGGCGCACCTTCATTGAGCCGTCCCAGTCGATCCGCAACTTCGGCGTGCGCCTGAAGCTCAATCCGGTGCGCGGCTCCATCGCCGGCCGGCGGGTGATCCTCATCGACGACTCGATCGTCCGCGGCACCACCAGTCGGAAGATCGTCAAGATGGTGCGCGACGCCGGCGCCACCGAGGTCCACCTGCGGATCTCCGCCCCGCCCACCACCCACCCGTGCCACTACGGCATCGACACCCCGACGCGCGCGGAGCTGATCGCCTCGGCGCGCACCGTGGACGAGATCCGCGCCTACACCGGCGCTGACTCCCTCGCCTACCTCTCCCTCGACGGCATGTTGGCGGTCGCTGCCGGCGCCGGTGAGGGCTACTGCACCGCCTGCTTCACCGGTAACTATCCCCTCGCGCCGGTGGTCACGTCGCGCGACCAGCTTGAGCTCTTTTCGCCATGATCGATCGCTATACCCGCCCGGAGATGGGCGCCATCTGGACCCTGGAGAACCGCTACGCCAAGTGGCTAGAGGTGGAGATCGCCGCCTGCGCGGCGCAGGCCGAACTCGGCGCCCTCCCGCAGGAGGCGGTGGAGCGGATCCGCGAGCGCGCGCGCTTCGACGTGGCGCGGGTGGCGGAGCTGGAGGCGGAGCTCCACCACGACGTGATCGCCCTGCTCACCTGCGTTGCCGAGAACGTGGGCGACGACGCCCGTTACATCCACCAGGGGCTCACCAGCTCCGACGTCCTCGACACCGGCCTGGCGCTGCAAGTGCGGGACGCCTCCGACCTCATCGACGCGGACCTCGACGCCCTCCTCGCGGTCCTCAAGCGGCGCGCCTTCGAGCACCGGCAGACGGTGCAGGTCGGCCGCTCGCACGGCATCCACGCCGAGCCCACCACCTTCGGCCTGAAGCTCGCCCTCTGGTACGCGGAGATGGCGCGCAACCGCGAGCGGTTTACCGCGGCGCGCCGGCAGATGGAGGTGGGGATGCTCTCCGGCGCGGTCGGCACCTTCGCCCACTGCGACCCGCGCGTGGAGACCTTGGCCTGCGCACGCCTCGGCCTCACCCCGGCGCCGATCTCCACCCAGATCATCCAGCGCGACCGCCACGCCCACTACCTCACCACCCTGGCGCTGATCGCCGCCTCCATCGAGCGGATCGCGGTCGAGCTCAGGCACCTCCAGCGCACCGAGGTGTTGGAGGTGGAGGAGTCCTTCGGCAAGCAGCAAAAGGGCTCCTCGGCGATGCCGCACAAGAAGAACCCGGTCTCCGCGGAGAACCTCACCGGCCTCTCCCGTTTGGTGCGCGCGAACGCCGGCGCCGCCTTGGAGAACGTGCCGTTGTGGCACGAGCGCGACATCTCGCATTCGTCGGTAGAGCGGGTGATCTTCCCCGACTCCACCATCCTCGTGGACTACATGCTCGCCCGCCTCACCCGCGTCCTCGACCACCTGGTGGTCCACGCCGGCCGGATGCGCGCCAACCTCGAGCTCACCCACGGCCTGATCCACTCGCAGCAGGTCTTGCTGGCCCTGACCCGCGCGGGGGTGGCGCGCGAGGCGGCGTATCGCTGGGTGCAGCGCAACGCCATGCGGAGCTGGGAAGAGCACACGCCGCTCGCCGAGCTGCTCACCGCGGATCCCGAGGTCACCGGTGTTCTTTCCGCCGCGGCCCTCGCCGCCTGCTTCGACCTCGCCCCCCACCTCGCCCACGTGGACACCATCTTCGCGCGCGTCTTCGGGGCGTAGAGGTCCACGCGCGCCCCCCCGGATCGCCTCCGCTTATGCCACGATTCTCGACCCACCGCCGCGCGCGGCGCCTCGCTGGGGTCGCGCCCTTCTTCCTCTCCCTCGTCGCCCTCGGGGTGGTGGTGGCGCCCGCCCCGGCGCCGGCCTACACGATCACCCTCACCCAGCCTGAGCTCCAGGCGATCGTGGCCACGCAGTTCCCGAAGGGCTACGCGGTGGAGTTCGGCGAGGTCCAGCTCCACTCGCCGCGAGTCGTCCTCACCCCTCGCTCCTCCCGCCTCGGGTTGCGCGTTGCGCTGAAGATCGACGTGACCGAGTTGCCCGACCCGTTCACCGTGACCGGTAGGGCGTTCGTCGATGGCGAGCCGGCCTACGATCCACGCCGCCATGAGTTGACCCTCAGAGCGCCGCAGCTTCGGGAGTTCACCGCCGATGGCCTGCCCGCCCCGTACGCGGAGATGGTTGAGGCGGAGGTCGCCGCCATGGTGCGCCAGGAGTTGCCGGTGATCGTCGTCTACCGGCTCGACCCGCAGAGGGTGCAAGGAGCTAGCCCCCTGGGCAGGCTCAAGTCGGTGCGGGTGGAGGGGGGCAAGCTGCTCCTCGAACTGGGCCAGTGAGGTTCGCGCCGCTTGCGCGCCCTGGGGTCGATCGCGACGCCGCACCCCGTCCTTGACGCCAGCTCTTCGCACAGCCCTGGCCACACACCCGGCGCGCGGCCGGCTGCCAGCGAGCACCCGCCCCGCCGCTCCATGGCGCGCAAGAGCCACCCCCGGCGGCCAACCCAGACCGCGATGGCAGGGGCGTCGCCCGCCGCGAGCCGCCCCCGCACGCTGCGCGGCGCTGCCATCTCCGCGCGCGCGGCGGCCATGCGGCCATCCCGCACCGTCCCGCGCCAAACCGGTGGGCGGGAGGCGCGGGCTACGCCCTAGCCGCCGCCCCGTTTTGCGGGTGCGGCCGCTTGCATCGCGGTGGGGGTTGGCGGCGATTCACCCCCGGGTGTTCCGAGGGATCGCGTGGCTCCCGAGGGGAGCGAACGCCGAGTCTGGTGCGGCCGCCAGCGCCCGCCAGTAGGCGAGGGATCGCGTGGCTCCCGAGGGGAGCGGGCGTCGCCCACGCTCCCGCCCCGCCCACGGCGGTGGCGCTGCGGTTTTGCGCGCCGCGCTGGAGTCTTCCCCGCTTCCCCTCCCGTGGGGCCGCTGTGCCGGGGTGATTTGGTCGTTTCGGACGACCCGCCGGCGCCGTTGCCCCGGTCGGATGGGGGAGGAGCGGGTGGCGTTTGACAGGCGCAAGGGGTACCTGCTAATAAAGACACGGTTGGCCGAAATATCTTTTTCCGGAGCGTCGCCTCGCAATGATCCTTTCCAAGGCGTGTGACTACGGCCTGCGGGCGGCGGTGTACGTGGCGGCGCGGGGGGAGGACCGGTTCGTGCCGATCGCCGAGATCGCCGCGGCGCTGGACGTCTCCTTTCACTTCCTTACCAAGACCCTGCAGACCTTGAGCCAGCACAAGATCCTCACCTCGTCGCGCGGCCCCAAGGGGGGGGTGGCCCTGGCGCGACCGGCGGCGGAGATCATCGTCGAGGCGGTGGTCCTGGCGATCGACGGCAACGACCTGTTCGAGCGCTGCGTCCTCGGCCTGGCCTACTGCGGCGACGACGACCCGTGCCCCCTCCACGGCCAGTGGCGGCTGGTGAAACAGGAGATCGCGCGCATTTTTCGGGAGACCTCCCTGAGCACCCTCGCCGAGGAGATGGGCGGTCGCGGCTTGCGGTTGACGGATCATCCCGCCGGCGACTCCCGTCCCGCCGCGGAAGGGATGCGAATCGTAAGGTAGTGACGCCGCAGCCGGCGGTGTCGCCCGACGCAGAACAGGGAGGTGCGGATGCGATGGTGTGGAGGAGGCGCGCGTAGGCAACGAACGGCAGTGGTTACCCCCAGAGGAGGAGAACACTTATGAGAACGACCGTTGGTTCGCTGTTGGTCTTGTTGTTGGGCATGGTGCTCGATCTCCACCCGCGCCCCGCCGCCGCCGCGGAGGAGGGGCTGGTGGCGCGGGGCAAGGCGGTCTATGAGGTGAGCTGTGTGATCTGCCACGGGCCGAAGGGCGATGGTAAGGGGCTCACCGGGGTCATCCACCGGGCCCAGGCGCATGGGGTGGTGATCCAGCTCTACCCGCGCGATTTCACCGCCGGGATGTTCAAGTTCCGCACCACCCCCACCGGCTACCTGCCCACCGACGACGACCTGTTGCACACGATCACCGAGGGGATCCCGCGCTCGGGGATGCCGTCGCATCAGGACGTGGCTCTGGCGGATCGGCAGGCGGTGATCGCCTACATCAAGACCTTCTCCAAGCGCTGGCAGGAGGAGGAGGCTGGAACGCCGGTCAAGATCGGCAAGGTACCCACCTACGTCTCCACCGCCGAGTCGGTGAAGCGCGGCAAGGAGCTGTACAAGAAGGTCGGCTGCTTCCAGTGCCACGGTCTCAGCGGCAAGGGCGACGGTCCCTCCTCGGACACCCTGAAGGATGCCTGGGGCGACAAGATCCTGCCCTTCGACTTCACCTCCGGCACGCTGAAGATGGGGTCGGGGGCGGTGGACATCTACCGGACCTTCGTCACCGGTCTCGACGGCACCCCGATGCCGTCGTACGAGGAATCCCTGGACGAGCAGCAGCGGTGGGACATCGTCTCCTACTGCCTCGACCTCATGCAGCAGTGGAAACCCCAGGTGGTCCAGCAGTGACCTTGCCCCTGTCGATCTGAACCGAAGTCCCAAACACGCAACGTAAGGAGTCCCTCATGTCTAGCGATTGGTTGTCCAAAGGGCTGCGCTCTTGGCGCGCCGTTGTCATCACCGCCGTGACCACGGCGGTCGCGGCGGCGCTGGTGGTGGGCGCGGTCTCCTTCCCCGGCCTGGTGGAGGCAAAAAAGAACGAGCTGCGCACCGAGGTTCCCCCTGGCGAGCTCGACGACTACTACGGCTTTTTCAGTGGTGGCCACTCGGGTGAGGTGCGGGTCTTGGGGCTGCCTTCGATGCGCCTCCTCAAGCGCATCGCGGTGTTCAACGTCGACACCGGCAGCGGCTGGGGGATCACCAATGAGAGCAAGGCGATGATGGGTGGGTTGATCGTCGGCGACACCCACCACGCCCATGCCTCCTACAAGGACGGCACCTACGACGGCAAGTATTTGTTCGTCAACGACAAGGCGAATAACCGCCTCGCCCGCATCCGTCTCGACCTGATGGAGACGGACCGAATCATCAAGATCCCCCACGCCCAGGGGACCCACGGCACCTTCCCCCAGCGCTACCCGCAGACCGACTGGGTGGTGCTGAACAGCGAGTTCCGTACCCCGGTGCGCAACGTCGGCAAGGGGGACATGAAGGATGCGGCCACCTACGGCGGTGTCCACACGATCGTCGACGCGAACAAGATGGAGGTGATCGCGCAGGTGACCGTGCCGTGCAATCTCGACCTCGCGGCCACCGACTACCAGGGCAAGTACTCGTTCGCCACCTCCTACAACGCCGAGGGCGGCGCGACCATCTCCGAGATGCTCGCCAAGGACCGCGACTGGCTGGTGGTCTTCAACTGGGATGCGATCAAGGCGGCCCTGAAGAAGGGCAGCTACACGGTGGTCGACGGGGTGAAGATGCTCGACGGCAAGGAGGGCACCGGCCTCGCCCTCTACATCCCGGTCCCGAAGAACCCGCACGGGGTGAACGTTAGCCCGGATGGGAAGTACGCGATCGCCTCCGGCAAGGTCTCGCCCACTGCCAGTGTCATTGCCATCGACAAGCTGGCGGACGCCTTCGCTGGCAAGATTCAGCCGAAGGACTGCATCGTCGCCGAGCCGGAGATTGGCCTCGGGCCGCTGCACACCACCTACGACGGCCGCGGCAACGCCTACACCTCGCTGTTCATCGACAGCCAGATCGTCAAGTGGAACATCCAAAAGGCGATCGACCTCTACCAGCACCCGAAGGAGGGGGAGACCGCGGTGGTCGACCGCCTCGACATCCACTACCAGGTCGGCCACACCATGGCGTCGATGTCGGAGACCAAGGAGGCGGACGGCAAGTTTCTGGTGTCGTTGAACAAGATCTCCAAGGACCGCTTCCTCAATGTCGGGCCCTTGAAGCCAGAGAACGACCAGCTCGTCGACATCTCCGGCGACAAGATGCGGTTGCTCATGGACGAGCCCTCCTACGTCGAGCCCCACGACTGCATCATCGTCCGCCGCGACATCGTGGAGCCGCACGTCCTCGACCGCGCGGTGATGGATGAGCACCCGCTGGCGGTGCACAAAAACGCGATCGAGCACAACGGCAAGAAGGTCACCGTCCACCTCACCGCCAACGCCCCGATGTACGGGATGCAGGAGGTGGAGGTGAACGAGGGGGACGAGGTGACCTTCATCGTCACCAACCACGACGAGATCCCCGACCTCTCCCACGGTTTCTGCATCTCCGAATACAACGTCAACTTCGCATTGGGCCCCTTCCAGACGAAGTCGGTGACCTTCACCGCCGACAAGCCCGGGGTCTACTGGATCTACTGCACCAACTTCTGCCACGCCCTCCACCTGGAGATGCGCCTGCGCTTCATGGTGAAGGCGAAGGCGTAAGTAGACCCCTGGTGGGGTAGTACGTTTCGGGGGCCGGTCGGTCGGCGGGCCGGCCCCCCCACGTCTTTGGGGGTGAACGACCTCCCCCGACCTGCAAGCTCTCCCCGTGCAAGGCTCTCTAATGCGACGCCTCCTTGTCCTCGTGGTCTTGGCCCTGGGGGTCTTCGCCCAGGCGGCGGAGGCGCAGCTCCTCTTTGGGGAGAAGAAGTACCCGTATGCGCTCGGTGACGTCTTGGCCAACGCCGCCGAGTTCGTGGAGAAGGAGGGGTATTGGGAGGCGTACGCGGCGGGCCACAAGGGTGGCGATCCGCTGGGCTACGTCTTTTTGACCGACAACCTGGTGGAGATTCCGGGCTACTCGGGCCACACCCTGAACACCCTGGTGGGGCTCGATCCCACCGGCAAGCTCACCGGGGTGAAGATCGTCAGCCATGCCGAGCCGATCGTCCTCATCGGCCTGAGCGAGCAGGTGATTCTCGACTTTGTTGCCCAGTACCCGGGCCGCGACATCCGCGACCGGATCATCATCAGCAACACCCCGAAGAGTGGCTACGTGACGGTGGACGGGATCAGCGGCGCCACGGTTACCGCGGTGGCGGAGAATGCCACGATCTTCAAGGCGGCACGCCAGGTGGCCAAGGCGGTGGGGATCGTGAAGCCCTCCGAGGTGCGCGTGCGCCGTCCGTCTTCGGTGTTTGCGCCCCTCGACTGGCCAGCCCTGGTGGCGCGGGCTGCGATTGGCAGGCTCACCCTCCAGCCGGAGGATGTGCATGGCGCGGGCGACGGTCCCGCGCTCGAGCTCTACTACGCCATCCTCGACTCGCCGTCGATTGGCCAGAACCTCCTCGGCGAGGCGTACTACAAGATCGTTCAGGAGCGGTTGGCGCGCGATGGCGGCAGCGCCCTGTTCATCGGGGGGCGCGGCGCCATCTCCTTCAAGGGGGCGGGCTTTGCTCGGGGCGGCGTCTTCGACCGCTTCTCCCTGGAGCAAGGCGGCGACCTCGTCGTCTTCCAGGACGTCGACTACGTCAACCACTTCGACCTCCCGATCGAGGGCGGCGTGGAGTTTCACGAGGGGGGAATCTTCTACACGAAGAACCCCGACTTCGATCCCGCCCAGCCGTTCACCTTTCACCTCACCCTGCCGTACCGGGTGGGAGACAAGAAGGAGTACGCCGCCTTCGTGAGCGACTACGTTCTGCCCGCCGACTTCGTCGAGGAGGAGATCCCGTTCTGGAAGGCGCGCTGGCAGGAGGTGCGGTTGGAGGCCGCCGCCCTCGGCTGCTTGTTGATCGTTGCCGGCCTCCTCTTCACCTTCCGCAACCGGCTACTTCCGTATCGCAAGGTGCTCCACCACGGGGTGGCCGTGGTGGCGGTGGTGTGGATCGGCTTGCTGATGAAGGCGCAGCCCTCGACCACCCAGATCCTCACCCCGGTCAACGCGGCGGTCCACGGCAAGTTCCCCTTCGAGGTCTTCCTCTCCGAGCCGCTGATCTTTCTGTTTTGGATCGCGATCCTCGTCTCCCTGCCTGTGTGGGGTCGTGGCTTCTTCTGCGGCTGGCTCTGCCCGTACGGGGCGCTTTTGGAACTCCTCGCCAGCGCCTGGCACAAGGTGGCGCCGGGTGCTTTGGTGCGACGCATCGACCGCTGGGAGCCAGGGCCGGTGTGGCGGTGGGGCAAGTACGCCACCTTCTTGGTGATCCTCGCGGTGGCCTTCGCCAGCCTGCCGGCGGCGGAGATGCTCGATGAGGTGGAGCCGTTCAAGACCTTCATCCTGCGCCTCGCCCGCCCCGCCCAGTTCGTCGCCTACTTCGCGGTGGTCACCGTCGCCTCGATGGTGGTCTACCGCGCCTTCTGCCGCTTCCTCTGCCCCCTCGGCGGGGCCCTGGCGCTGGCCTCCTTCAAGCCCCTGGATGGGTTGAAGCGGTACGAGCACTGCACCACCTGCAAGATCTGTTTCAAGGGGTGCGAGCCGAAGGCGATCTCCTCCGCCACCGGCCGGATTGACTACCGCGAGTGTCTCCACTGCTGGGACTGCCAGGCCACCGGCGAGGACACCGCGCGCTGCCCGGAGCAGATCACCGCGGCGAAAGAGGGGCGGCCAGTGCGCCTCATGTTCCACGCCCTGATCCTCGGTCTCGCCCTCGCCGCCACGCCCTCGGCGGCGCGCACCTGGCCGGTGGTGCCGGTGGGGCAGACGCTCGCGGAGGCGCTTGCCGCGGCTGCGGACGGCGACACCGTCGAGGTGGCCGCCGGCGTCTACCACGGCAACTTTGTGGTGGCGAGGCGGATCACCCTCCATGGCGAAGTGGGGGCGATCCTCGACGCCGGGGGAAGCGGCCACGTCCTCGCGGTCAACGCCCCGGGGGTGGTGGTGGAGGGGCTCACCCTGCGCGCCAGCGGCCGCGATTTGGAACGGTCCGACGCGGGAATCTGGTTGGCCCAGGCGGCCGCCGACGTGCGCCTCCTGCACAACCGGGTCGAGCAATCGTTGTTCGGGATCTGGGTCCACGGCAGCCCGCGGGCGGTGATGATCTCCAACCAGATCGAAGGGGGGGAGGCGGCGCGGATGGGCGACCGTGGCAATGGCATCCACCTGTGGAACGTGGAAGGCGCGGTGGTCCAGGGCAACACGGTGGTGAAGTGCCGCGATGGGATCTACATGGAGCTGAGCCACCACTGCCGGGTGGAGAACAACACCATCGAGCGCTCCCGCTACGCGATCCACACCATGTGGTGCGACGGCAGCGTCTACAAACAGAACCGGGCAAGCGACAACTTCGTGGGGCTCGCCCTGATGTTCTCGAAGGGCATCGAGGCGCGTGGCAACACCCTCTACAACAACCGCACCCACGGCATCCTGCTCATCCAAGACACGCGCAGCCAGATCACCGACAACCGCCTGATCTCCAACACCAAGGGGCTGTTCGTCTACAACTCGCTGTACAACACGATCGGCAACAACTTGATCGCCAAGAACTACCTCGGGATGCACTACTGGGGCGGCTCGGAGGACAACGAGCTCCACGACAACACCTTCGTCGACAACGAGATTCAGGTGAAGTTTGTCGCCACCCGCGACCAGCGGTGGGACTCCAACTACTGGAGCGACTACCTCGGCTGGGACGTGAATCGTGACGGCCGCGGCGATACCCCGTACCTGTCGAACACCATGGTGGACACCCTGTTGTGGCAGTACCCGGCGGCGAAGCTGTTGCTCACCAGCCCCGCCTTTCAGCTCCTCGCGGCGGCGGAGCGCGCCTTCCCGGTGATCGCGGTGCCCAAAGGGCAGGACGCGACGCCTTGGATGGCGCCGCCCATCGCCGACTGGCAGGCGGTTTTGGCGCACTACCCGGCGGTGACCCAGCGCTACTACGGCCAGCTCTCCAAGCTGCCGCACATCCCGGGAGGGGAGTAGGGAGGGACGGCCCTATCGCGATCGATGGGGAGTGGGGGATGAGGGGAATGACCGCGGGGCCGACGACGATCTTGCTGGATGCCACCTACGAAACGAATCGCTCGGCCGCGGGCGCCCCCATCCACCCCCCCCAACCCCTGATCCTGGTCGAGAACGTGCAACCTTCCCTTTTCTCCCTACCCCCACCGCCCATGCGGAGTGCCACATGATTCGTCTCGAGGCGGTGACCAAGCGGTACGGCGAGCAGGTCGCCCTCCACGCCATCGATCTGGAGGTCCACCGGGGCGAGTGGCTTGGCCTCTTCGGCCACAACGGTTCGGGCAAGTCGACCCTCCTGCGCCTGCTCCTCGGCCTCACCCGGCCGACGACCGGGAGCCTGCTCATCGACGGGGAGGTGGGGAGTGCGGCCGGCTGGCGCCGCCTGCGCGCACACGTCGGCTTTATGCCCGAGCGCATCGACTTCTACGACCATCTCACCGGCCGCGAGATCCTCGCCTACTTCGGCCGCCTGCGCGGGGTGGGCGCGGAGCGGGTGGCGGAGGTTCTCGGGCAAGTGGGGCTCGCGGCGGCCGCGGATCGGCGGCTGGCGGGGTACTCCAAGGGGATGCGCCAGCGCCTCAACCTCGGCCAGGCGCTGCTCGGCGACCCGGAGATCGTGATCGCCGACGAGCCGGTGGAGGGGCTCGATCCCCAGGGGGTGCACGCCTTCTTCGACCTCCTGCACGCCGGGCGGGTGGAGACGGTGGTGATGTCGTCGCATCGGCTTGCCGAGTGCTGCCATCGGGTGGACCGCATCTGCGTCCTCAACGAGGGGGAGGTGCGTGCGCTGGGGTCGGCGGAGGAGCTTAGCCGTGACCTCCGCCCGCCGGTCCACGTCCACGTCTACCCGACCGCGGCCGCCAACGGCTCCCTCCAGATTGCACTCACCGAGCTCGGCGCCAGTGCCGTGGTGAGGCACCAGGGGGCGTGGGTGGCGGAGGTGGCGCAGGCGCAAAAGCTCGCCTTCCTTGCCGGTCTGAGCCGGTGCGAGGCCCAGATCCGGCAGCTCCACGTGGAGGAGCCGAACCTTGAGGAGCTCTACTTTGAACACGAGTGAGGTGGTGGTCGCCATCGCCCGCAAGGAGGTCACCGACCGCCTGCGCAATCGGTGGGTGTGGACGGTCTCCGCCCTGCTCTTCCTGTGCACCGTGGTGATCGCCCTCTTCGGCGCAGCGCCGGTGGGGGTGGTGGGCGGCAAGGGGGCGGGCGCGGTGATGGCGAGCCTGATGAACCTGGTGGCCTACCTGGTGCCGCTGATCGCCCTCATCCTCGGCTGCGGGGCGATCATCGACGAGAAGCAGCGCGGCACCCTTGACCTCATCCTCGTCTATCCCCTGTCGCCGCGCGCCTACTTCGCCGGAACCTTCCTCGGCTTCGCCCTCGCCCTTGCCCTCGCGGTGGTGGTGGGTCTGGTCCTCTCCGGCCTCTTCCTCGTCCTCTGGGTGGGGGTTCCGGCGATCGAGTACCTCATCCTCACCCTCCTCGCCTTGGCTCTCGGCGCTGCCTTCCTCGCCCTGTCGTTTCTCGTCTCCCTCCTGTCCCGCGAGCGTGGCCGGGCGATCGCCTCGTCGGTGTTTTTGTGGATCTTCGCGGTCTTCGTCTTCGACCTGATCCTGGTCGGCATCCTGGTGGCCTCCGGCGGCAAGCTCCCCGCGACCCTGTTCGGTGCCTTGCTCCTTGCTAACCCAAGTGATTGCTTCCGGCTGCTCTGCTTCCAGTGGCTCCCCAGCGCCGCCGCCCCCCTCGGGCTGGCCGCAGTCGCCCCGGCTGGCCTGCCGGCGTGGCTGCTGTTGGCGATCCTCACCCTCTGGGTGGCGGTCCCGGCGGCGGCGAGCTACGCCCTCTTTCAGTACCGCGTCGATCGTGACGCGCTGGTGTGATCCACCCTTTGAGGAGAACCGAATGATGCGCAACACGTTCGTACTGGTAGCCGCGGTGCTGGTGGTGGCGGGCCACGCCGCGGCGGGAGAGCTTCGTGGCCGGATCACCACGCCAAGCGGCTCCACGGCGGTGGTGTGGGTGGAGGGGGTGCAGGGTGCGGTGGGCGCGCAGGACACCCCCCTGATCCACGCCCGTGGCGGCAAGTTTGTGCCGCCCGTGGCGATCGGCTTCGTGGGCCGGGAGTTCGTCTTCGGCAACGAGGACTCGCGGATGCACAACATCCACCTCAACCTCCGTCTCGCCCGCCACCAGGAGGTCTCGGACCGTGCCCTGCTCTACGGTGCCACCCTCTACAACATCGCCCTGCCGGCGGGGAGCGCGGCGGTGCGCCGGCCGATCAAGCCGTACTTCCGTTACCGCGACGAGACCGGCTTCATCGAGGTGACCTGCGACCCGCATCCGGAGGAGCGGGCCTTCATCCTCGTCTTCGACCACCCCTTTGCCGCGCTCACCGCGGCGGACGGCACCTTCACCATCCCCAACGTCCCGGCCGGGAGCCACCCGCTGCGCTACTGGCAGGGGTCGAAGGTGGCCGACGGCGGGACGGTGGAGGTGCGCGACGCGGGGGTGACCGAGGTGGTCGTTGGCAACCCGTGATCTCGCCGCCGGGCGGCGGATACCGATCGTGGTCGCCGGGGTCGCGATGGTGGCCGGGTGGTTGGCGTGGGCCGCCCCCGCCCGCGGGGCAACGATCCCCGCCTTTGTGCTGCCCAATTGGGACGGCCGGGTGGTGAGCAGCGACGCCCTCCGCGGTAGCACCGCGATCCTCGTCTTCACCTACGCGAAGTGCGTGGTCGGCTGCCCAACGGTCACCTTCCAGCTTAAGGGGCTCGACGAGGAGCTCGGCCATCCGCCCGACCTGCGCTTTGTCCTCCTCTCGGTCAACCCCACCGCGGACACGCCGGCGGAGGTCCTCGGCCACTTCCGCACCTGCGCCATCGATCCCGAGCGCGACCCGCGCTGGCTCTTCCTCGGCGGGACCGAGGCGCAGGTCGCGCCGGTCCTGGCGGCATACGGCATCCAGGTGAAGCGCACGCCGACGCCTTTGGGGGAGCTTGTCGAACACACCCTCAAGGTGGTGGTCGTCGACCCCGCCGGGCGGCCGGTGGCCACCTTCGCTACCTACCAGTGGGACCCGGAGGAGATGCGCCATGCCCTGGGACGGTAGGGAGTGCTACCCCCGGCGGACCTTCCTGCGCCTCGCCGGCTACGGTGGGCTCACCCTCCTGGGCGCGTCGCTGTGGCCCCGGCGGGGGTGGGCGGCGGTGGACCCGGCGGCGGTCAGCCGGATGGAGATCGAGGTGTGCTACCGCACCGAGGTGAAGGGGCTGCCGCGCGACGCCACGCGCCTCCACCTCTGGATGCCCCTGCCGCCAACCTCGCCGAGCCAGGAGGTCCATGACCTGACGGTGCGTTCGAGCCTCCCCTACGAGATGCGCGAGGAGGCGCTGTTCCACAACCGGATGGTCCACGTGGAGAGCGGCCGTGAGCCGGCCAGCTTCACCGTCGAGGCGCGCTACCGGGTGGTGCGCCACCGCGCCGCGGCGGAGCCCGTGGCCCGGGCGGAGGCGTCGGCACCGCGCTACCTCCGCCTGGGGGGGAGGATGCGGCTCACCCCGGAGATTGAGGCCTTTGCCCGCCACGCGATCGGCGGCGCCACCGACCCGACCCAGGTCGCCCGGCGCGTCTACGACGCCCTCATCGATACCCTCACCTACGACAAGCAGATCGCCGGCTGCGGCACCGGCGACACCGCGTGGATCATGAAGAGCCGGCGCGGCAAGTGCAGCGACTACCACGCCCTGTACGCCACCATCCTGCGCGGCCGCGGGATTCCGGTGCGCTGGGAGGAGGGGTTTCCCCTGCCGTACCCCAGCGCCGGCGCCGTTGCGGAGGGCACCCTGGCGGGCGACTGCACCGGTGCCCACTGCTGGGTGAGCTTCTTCGATCCGGCGCGCGGCTGGGTGCCGGTGGACGTCTCCGAGGGGGATAACCACCCGGAGCTGCGCGACTTCTTCTTCGGCCAGCTCACCGCGAACCGCTTCCAGATCTCCGAGGGGCGGTCGATCACCCTCAGCCCGGCGCAGGGCGGTGAGCCCCTGCCGGAGCTGGCCTTCGCCTACGTGGAGGCCGACTCCATCCCGCTGATCTACCCGGCGAACTACGAGAACTTCGTCCAGTTCCGCGTCGTGGGCATGGAGACGGCATGAGCGCCGCCCGCACGCGATGGTTCGCCCCCCTCCTCCTCGCCTTCCTCTTCGCCGGGGGGGTGGCTGCGGCGGCCGAGGCTAGCGGGGCGAGGGTCGCCACCGTCGGCGAGCCGCCGCCCCTCTTCGCCCTGCAAGACGAAGAGGGCCAGGTGCACCGCCTGGCGGACCTTCTCGGGGCGCCGATCATCCTCTACTTCACCCAGAACATGTGCCACTACTGCACCCAGGTGATCGGCTTCTTGAAGCAGGCCCACGCCGCCTACGCGGGCCAGGGGCTCACCATCCTCACCCTCAACGTGTGGGCCGACAGCCCCACCTACATTCGCCGCTACCGGGAGCAGTTCGGCCTGCCGTTTGTCATGCTGCGCGGCAAGGAGCGCCAGCTCCTCCTGGACTACGAAGTGAACTACGTGCCGATCATCGTCTTCATCGGCCGGGACCGCCGGATCCACCGGATCTTCGACCACTACATCCTGCCGGCGGACTTCGACGCGAGCGTCCGGGAGATCGTCGAGGACAAGTGACGCCCCCTCCCAAAGTTTGCGTGTTTGCAGGCCTGACCCCGGAGGTCGGTCGCCGGCTGGCTTGCGTTGCCCTGCTGGTCGCCCTCGCCGCGGCCAGCCCCCTCACCGCCTGCCACGGCGACCGTACCCCCCACCTCGCCTACCAGTGTCCGATGGAGTGCGAGGGCGACCAGCGCTACGACCAGCCGGGCCAGTGCCCCATCTGCGCCATGGACCTGGTGGAGGTGGGGCCGTAGCGGGCGGCCCGGGAGATCAGTGGCTTCGCCCTGCGGACCGATAGATTTCTCCGGACCATGACTCCGGAGGTCGATCGGTGCAGGCAACGAGAGGCAAGGGCGGCGGCGCATCGACTGCCACCGGGTGGCGGGGCGGCCTCCGCGCCGCCGTCGCGGTCGTCGCCACGGCCCTCGGCTTTGGCGCGGTCTACTGGCTCCTCGACGCCGTGGTCGACGCCTACGTGTACAACAACGATGGGTATGAGACCCTCTCCGAGAGTCTCTTCACCCCAACGCCGGTGGAGTTCTGGATGCGCCTGTCGGTGTTCACCATCCTCCTCCTCTACGGCGCGTATGGCCGGATCCTCTCCGGCCGCCGGGTGCAAGCGGAGGTCGCCCGGCAAGAGGTGGGCGAACAGCTTCGCCTCCACGCGGTGGCCCTGTGCGCTGCGGCCAATGCGATCGGGATCACCGACGCGACCGGCACCCCGGTGTGGGTGAACCCCGCCTTCACCGCGCTCTTGGGCTATCGCCTCGACGGGAGCGATGCGCGGAAACTTCCCCTCCTCCTGGCGCCGGAGGAGCCACGCCTCCGTGCGGAGATGGCCGATGCCATCGCCACCGCCACCGGGTGGCGCGGGCAGGTGGTCAGTCGTGGCCCGGACAACCACCCGATCCACCAGGAGACCGTGCTGACCCCGGTGGTGGACGGCGCCGGGGCGGCAACCCACTTCGTGGTCTTGGTCCAGGACGTAACCCGGCGGGTGGAGGACGAGCGGTTGCTGCGCCAGCTCAAGGAGAAGGCGGAGGCGGCGAACCGCGCGAAGAGCGAGTTTTTGGCCAACATGAGCCATGAGATCCGCACCCCGATGAACGGGGTCATCGGGATGACCGACTTGCTGCTCGGCACCGACCTCGACCCGGAGCAGCGCGAATACGCCGCCTCCGTCGAGCAGAGTGGCCAGCACCTCCTGGCGGTCATCAATGACATCCTCGACTTCTCCAAGATCGAGGCCCGGAGGATGACCGTGGAGGCGATCCCGATCGACCTCCGCGACGTGCTCTACCACGTCCACCGGATGCTGCTCCCGTCCGCCACGTCCAAGGGAATCGATCTTAGCCTCCACCTGGGCGAGGAGGTGCCACCCCGCGTGGTGGGCGACCCCGCCCGCCTGCGCCAGATCCTCCTCAACCTCGCCGGCAACGCGATCAAGTTCACCGCCGAGGGCCACGTGCTGATCGGCGCGGCGTGTTCAGCCACCGGCGCGGGCGGGGGGCTGCTGCGTCTGTGGGTGGAGGACACCGGCATCGGCATTCCCGCGGCGGCGATCGCGACCCTGTTCGACCCGTTCACCCAGGCCGACACCTCTACCACCCGGTGCTACGGCCCCACCGGCCTCGGGCTGGCGATCTGCCGCCTGCTCGCCGAGCTCATGGGGGGACAGATCGGGGTGACCAGCGAGGTGGGCCGCGGCTCCACCTTCTGGATAACCCTCCCCCTCCATTTGCCTGCGGCCGCAGACCGCCCGGTCGCTGGGGGCGCGGCCGAGCGACCTGCCCGGGATGGCTGGTTTGCCGGCCGGCAGGTGCTGGTGGTGGAAGACAACCGGATCAACCAGCGGGTGGCGCAGCGGTTGCTGGAACGGCTCGGCTGTGGCGTGCGGGTGGCGAGCGGCGGTGCGGAGGCGCTCACCCTGCTCGGGCTCCAGCCGTTCGAGATCGTCTTCATGGATTGCCAGATGCCGGAGATGGACGGGTACGAGGTGACCCGCCGGATACGCCAGGGAGAGGGGGACCGTCCCGCCATCCCGATCCTCGCCATGACCGCCAACGCCATGGAGGGTGACCGGGCGCGCTGTCTCGCCGCCGGCATGGACGACTACCTCACGAAACCGGTGGACAAGGAGGCGGTGGCCGACGCCCTTCGCCGCTGGCTGCCAGAGCGCGCCCTGGCCGGGGGTGAGCCCGCTGCGGCGGTGGCTCCGGGGGGGACCCTCGCGGGGTGAAACCAGCGTACGCGTGCGAGCGGCGCGTGGCTTGGTGGGTCGAGAGCAGCGCGGCGTTGGAGGGTCGCCGCGCGTCGCATCGCCGCACCCTCCGTCCTCTTCGCGCCGCCTCCTCGCCTCTTTGCGTGTGGTCGGCCTCCAACCCGGCACAAGGGATTGGGGGTGGCGGCGGAGCCGTTCTTGGCGCGCGGTCAGCCGCCTGTCGCGGTTGCGTCCACGCCCGTTTCGGCGCGGCGGGCCTGCCCTGGTCAGTAGCTGCGCGCCCGCGGGCCGTGTTGCCACTCGCTGAACAGGGCGCTACAGGCGGTGCGGTCGATTCCGCCGACCACGATCAGGGGGCTGTGGCCGAGGCGGGCAAGCTCCGCGGCGGCGAGGTGGAGCTCGTGGAAGCCGGCGTGCGCGGCGTCGGCGATGGTGGCGCCGAAGTAGACGGTGCGGATCCGCGCCCAGTGGCTGGCGGCGAGGCACATGGGACACGGCTCGCAGGTGGTGTAGAGGTCGCAGCCGGTGAGATCGACGGTAGAAAGCGCCCGGCAGGCGGCGCGGATCGCGTTGATCTCCGCGTGGGCGGTGATGTCGGTGTCTAGCCAGACGGTGTTGTGGGCGGTCGCGACCAGCTCGCCGGCGCGGGCGATGGCGCAGCCGAAGGGGGTCTGACCGGCCTGGATGCCGGTGCGGCCGATGGCGATGGCCTCGCCCATGAGGCGGGCGTGGGTGGCGGGTGTCGTCGGGTTCATGGCGGTCGTTGCGGCGGTTTGGGGTGGATGGTAGCGTGCCGGCCAACCCTGTGCTGCTGGGTCAAACACCTTGCGTGAGGCACGTCATGCTCGACAAGACGGTGCGGGAGATCATGTCCACCCAGGTCTACACCGCCGAGCGCGACGAGCTCCTCTTCGACGTGGCGTCGCGCATGGCGGCGCACAACATCGGCGCGGTGGTGGTCGTGGATCAGGGGGTGCCGGTGGGGATGTTCAGCGAACGTGATCTCCTCAAGCGGGTGGTCTACCGCGATATCTCCGCCCACTCGTGCTACGTGGGCGAGGTGATGACCCCGAAGGTGGAGTCGGTCTCGCCCGAGGAGTCGGTGAAGGCCCTGACCGAGCGGATGAAGTTCTACCGCCACCGCCACCTGCCGGTGGTAGAGGAGGGTGCCCTGGTGGGGATCGTCTCCCTCCGCGACCTGCTCGCCGCCTACTCCGAGGCGTACGAGCAGATCGTCGGCGAGTAGCCGCCGCGGTGCCGTTCACGCCGGCGGGCGCGGTGCCAGGCGCTCGCCTCCGATCACCTCGATTGCCCGCGGGGTGGTGGGGCAGACGAAGCAGCAGGCGCCGCAGCCGGTGCAGCGCGTGGTTTGTACCGTGGGCAGGCCGAGGTGGCGGAGGTCGATGGCGTGCTCCGGGCAGTGCTCCTGGCACGACAAACACATGGCGAAGCCCGCCTGGTTGAGACACCACTCGGCGATCACCGCCGCGACCCCCGGATCCGCCGCCCGCCCCTCGACCTGGCGCTGGAGCGCGCCGCTCGGGCAGGCCTCGGCGCAGGCGCGGGTGCGCTCGCAGTAGCCGTCGACAAAGGCCATCCGCGGGGTGTGGTCGAGGGGCTCGCCACAGCCGGTGATCTCCGCGAGGCAGTGGTTCGGGCAGGCCGAAATGCAGGCGTGGCACCGCTCGCAGGTGGCGAGGAAGGCCGTCTCGGGGAGCGACCCCGGGGGGCGCACCGGCAGCGGTAGCGGTGGCGCGTCCACCCTCTCCGCAAGCCGCCGCCGCAGGCGGGTCAGGCCGCCGAGGAGAAGGTCGCGCCGGGTCCAGGGGTCGGCCATGGGGAGCGCGAGACGAGGCGGGAAAGGGGGCAAGTCCGCGGCGGTCGCGCCCAGGGGTGGGCGACGTCGCCGCTTACCGTCGTCATTCCTTCCCCTCGAACAGCTCCTTCACCTTTTGGAAGAAGCCTTGGCCGCGCGGGTGGGTCTCCTCGCCGCTGATCCGGGCGAGCTCTTCGAGGAGCTCGCGCTGGCGCGGGCTGAGCTTGGTGGGGGTCTCGACCACCACCCGCACCAGCTCGTCGCCGACGCCGTGGCCGTGGACGTTGGGGATGCCCTTGCCGCGCAGGCGAAAGACCGCGTCGGTCTGGGTGCCGGCGGGGATGGCGAGGGGCTCCTCGCCCTTCAGGGTGGGGACGCGCACGGTGGCGCCCAGCGCCGCCTGGCTGATGGAGATGGGGAGCTCACACAAAAGGTCGTCACCGGAGCGCGAGAAGAGGCTGTGCTCCTTCACGACGATGATGACGTAGAGGTCGCCGCGGCTGCCGCCGTGGATGCCGCCCTCGCCCTCGCCGCCGAGGCGCAGGCGGGTGCCGGTCTCCACCCCGGGCGGCACCTTGACGGTGATCGAGCGGGATTGGCGCAGCCGCCCCGTCCCCTTGCACTTGGGGCATGGGTCGGTGACCACCTGGCCCTCGCCGTTGCACGCCGAGCAGGGGCGGGCGAGGGAGAAGAAGCCCTGCTGGTAGCGCACCTGGCCGCTGCCGCCACAGGTGGGGCAGGGGCGCACCCCGGCGCCGCTCTTGCTCCGCCGGCCGGAGCATTCGCCGCACGTCTCCATGCGCCCCACCTCCACCGGGATCTCCGCGCCGAACGCGGCCTGCTCGAAGGAGATCTCGATGTCGAGACGCAAGTCGGCACCGCGCCTGGGCGCGGCCCCGCGCCGCCGGCCGCCGCCGAAGAAGTCGCCGAAGATGTCTTCGAAGATGTCGGAGAAGCCGCCGCCGGAGAAGCCGCCGCCATTGGCACCGACGCCGGCGTGGCCGAACTGGTCGTAGCGCGCCCGCTTGTCCGGGTCGGAGAGGATCTCGTACGCCTCGGTGAGCTCCTTGAAACGGTGCTCTGCCTCGCTGTCGCCCGGGTTCTTGTCCGGGTGGTAGCGCATCGCCCCCTTGCGGTAGGCGCGCTTGATCTCCGCCGCCGAGGCGTCACGGGCGACGCCGAGGGTCTCGTAGTAGTCGGAGGTGGAGGACATGCGTGCTCGGCGTGCCGGGGTGGGGGATGAGGTGGGGGAGGGGGTGGCCGCGACCGGTCTCCCTCCCCCCGCTCAAGCTCCCCGGTTATTTCTTGTCGCCGTCCACCTCTTCGAAATCGGCGTCTACCACGTCATCGCCACCGCCGGGGGCGGACTCGGTCGCGGTGGGCCCGCCGCCGCCGTCGCTCCCCGCGCTGGCCGCGGCGCCCTTCTGGTAGAGCTCCTCGGCGAGCTTGTGCGAGGCGTGGGTGAGCTCCTCCATCGCCTTTTCGAGGGTCGCCTTGTCGTTGGACTCGAGCGCCTTGCGCGCCGTCTCCACCGCCGACTTGAGGCTTGCCTGGGTGGCCTCGGAGATCTTCTCCTGGTTCTCCTTGAGGGTTTTCTCGGTGTTGTAGACGAGGCTGTCGAGGTGGTTGTGCGCCTCGATCACCTCGCGCCGCTCGTGGTCTTCGCTGGCGTGCGCCTCCGCCTCCTTCACCATCTGCTCGATGTCCTTGTCGCTGAGGCCGGAGGAGGCGGTGATCTGGATCGACTGCTCCTTGCCGGTGCCGAGGTCCTTGGCGCCGACGTGGACGATGCCGTTGGCGTCGATGTCGAAGGTGACCTCGATCTGCGGCACGCCGCGCGGCGCCGGCGGGATGCCGGTGAGGTCAAAGGTGGCGAGGGTCTTGTTGCCCGCGGCCATCTCGCGCTCGCCCTGGAGGACGTGGACGGAGACCGCCGGCTGGTTGTCGGCGGCGGTGGAAAAGACCTGGCTCTTCTTCGTCGGGATGGTGGTGTTGCGGTCGATGAGCTTGGTCATCACCCCGCCGAGGGTCTCGATGCCGAGCGACAGGGGGGTGACGTCGAGCAGCACCACGTCCTTCACCTCGCCCTTCAGCACGCCGCCCTGGATCGCCGCGCCGATCGCCACCACCTCGTCGGGGTTCACCCCCTTGTGCGGCTTGCGGCCGAAGAACTTTTCCACCTCCTGCTGCACCATCGGCATGCGGGTCATGCCGCCGACCAGGATGACGTCGTCAAGCTGGCCCTTGGCGATGCCGGCGTCGGCGAGTGCCCGCTCGCACGGGCCGAGGGTGGAGGTGACCAGGTCGCCGACGAGCTGCTCGTAGCGGGGGCGGGTGAGCTTCAGGTTGAGGTGCTTCGGGCCGGAGGCATCAGCGGTGATAAAGGGGAGGTTGATCTCCGTCTCCTGGGTGGTGGAGAGCTCGATCTTCGCCTTCTCCGCCGCCTCCTTGAGGCGCTGGAGGGCCATCTTGTCGCCGTGCAGGTCGATCCCTTGGTCCTTCTTGAACTCGCTGATGAGCCAATCGAGGATCCGCTGATCGAAGTCGTCACCACCGAGGTAGGTGTTGCCGTTGGTCGACTTCACCTCGAAGACCCCCTCGGCCATCTCCAGGACGGAGATATCGAAGGTGCCGCCGCCGAGGTCGTAGACCACGACCAGGTGCTCGCCGCTCTTTTCCAGGCCGTAGGCGAGGGCCGCGGCGGTGGGCTCGTTGATGATCCGCTTCACGTCGAGGCCGGCGATCTTGCCCGCGTCCTTGGTCGCCTGGCGCTCCGAGTCGTCGAAGTAGGCCGGCACGGTGATGACCGCCTCGGTGACCGGCTCCCCGAGGTAGTCCTCCGCGGTCTGCTTCATCTTTTGCAGGATGATCGCGGAGATCTCCTGCGGGCTGTAGCTCTTGTCTCCCACCTTGATCCGCGCGTCGCCGTTGGGGGCCTTCTCCAGGTGGTAGGGGAGGGTCTTGCTGGCGCGTTTGGTCTCCGGGGCATCGAACTTGCGGCCAATCAGCCGCTTCACCGAGAAGATCGTGTGCTCCGGGTTGGTGACCGCCTGGCGCTTTGCCACCTGCCCCACCAGCCGCTCGCCGGTGGTGGTGAAGGCGACGATCGACGGAGTGGTGCGGTTGCCCTCCTGGTTGGCGATGACGGTGGGATCGCCGCCTTCCATGACCGCCACACACGAGTTGGTGGTCCCGAGGTCGATGCCAATGATCTTGCCCATGCTCTCTCCTTCGATGTCCGCCGGTCGCGGCTACGGGTTCAGGGATTCACAGCTCCATGACGGGGGCGTGTTGCTCCCGCAGGGGAATATGGGAACGGTGGTGGGGGGGCGCCACCCCGGGCGCGTGGGGCGGGGGTTGCCGGTGCCGCTCGCCGCCCCGCCCGCGGCGGCGCCACCCCGGGCGCGTGGGGCGGGGGCACACTATTCGCCGGCCTTATCAGGGGGGCGGCGCACCTTGTTGTGGGACCCTCCAGCAGGGCGTTCACTTGCGGCAAACCAGCACCATGGAGGGGCGGAGCAAGCGGTCGTGGAGGCGGTAGCCGCGTTGGAACTCCTCGGCCACCTGGCCCGGCGCCACCGTGTCGGAGGTGGTCTCCCCCACCGCCTCGTGGAGGTTCGGGTCGAAGGCGGTGCCCACCGCTGCAATCGGGGTGACGCCGTGGCGCTTGAGGGTGTCGAGGAGGAGCTTGAGGGTCATCTCCACCCCGGTCGCCAGGGCGGCATCACCCTCCGCCGCGTCGCTGTCGCGGTGGTGTGCCAGGGCGCGCTCCAGGTTGTCCACCGACTCCAAGAGGTCGCGCGCCAGCTTCTCGTTGGCGTAGCGCATGAACTCCTGCTTCTCGCGGGCGGCGCGCTTCTTGTAGTTGTCCAACTCGGCGCTCACCCGCAGGAGGCGCTCGTAGGTCTCCCGCGCCTGGCGCTCGATCTCCTCTTCGCGGCTGGCGGGCGCGCCTGCGGCCGGGGCGGTCCCGCCGTCGGTCTGGCCCTTGGTCTGCTCCTCGGGTTGGCCCGCGGCGGCGACTTCGAGGGTTTCGGGGGTGAGGTCCGGCGTCGCGTCGCTTGGTTGCGGTTGGGTACTCATACGCCTTGCAGCTTCCTTTCGACCACCTGCGAGGTGAGCTCGACCAGGGGAATGATGCGCGCGTAATCCATGCGCCGCGGGCCGATCACGCCGACTGCGCCCAGGACCCGCCCCTCGATGCCGTACTTCGCGGCGACCACGCTGCACTCGACACTCTTCCCCAGCCGGCTCTCCGCCCCGATGAAGACCTGCACCCCCTCCGCCTCCACCACCCGGTCGAGGAGGGTGAGGAGGTTGTGGCGCTCCTCCAGGGCGGCGAGGAGCTCGCGGGCCCGGTCGATATCGTCGAACTCCGGCTCATCGAGGAGGGTGCTCGCGCCATCGAGAAAGAGGAGGTGGGTGGCGGAATCGGGGGCCAACTGCTCCTCGCGTACCGCCTCCATGATGAGCTGGTAGTAGACCTCGCGCGTCTGCCGCAGCTCGGTGGCCGACCGCTTGCGGACCTCCTCCAGGGTGAGGCCATGGAACCGCTCGTTGAGGTGGCGGGAGATGCGCGCCAGCTCGGCTTCGGCCACGTCACGGTCGGTGTGGAAGATGCGATTTTGGACGTAGTTGGAACCGCTCACCAAGATCGCCAGGATGCGGTGGCGGTCGAGGCGGACGAACTCGATGTGTTCGAGGGTGGTGTCGCCGAGACACGGCGCCGAGACCACCCCCACGTGGTGGGTGAGGCCGGAGAGCAGGCGCGAGGAGGAGGCGAGGAGGCCGGCCAGGCCGTGGTCGCCAGGCGGTCCGGCGAGGAGCTGCCGCTCCTGGGCCGACGGCCCTTGGGTGGTGAGGAGGGTATCGACGTAGAGGCGGTAGCCGAGGTCGGTGGGGACCCGGCCGGCGGAGGCGTGGGGCTGGGTGATCAGACCGAGGTCGGCGAGGTCGGCCATCACATTGCGCACCGTGGCGGCGCTCATCCGCAGGCCGTGACGGCGCACGATCGCCCGCGAGCTGACCGGCGCGGCGGTTGCGATGTAGTCCTGAATGATCGCCCGCAAGATTGCGTGATCGCGCGGCTCGATCTCAGGAGTCTGCATAGTTTTCAATAGGTTGCGGCGCATCGTGGAAGGGGATCATCCCTGTCGAGACCGCCTTTCGTCAAGCCGCGTGCGATCTGGGCATTTTGACACCCCGCCGTCCGCCGGCGTACAAGCAGCGCCCCGTGGCGACCCTCCGTGCCGAGAACCTGTGCATGCGCTACGCGCGCGACGGTGCCATTTTGGAGGTGCTGCGCGGCGTCGAGGTGACCCTGGAGGCGGGCGAGTGTGTCTCCATCGTCGGCGTCTCCGGCGCCGGCAAGTCGACCCTCCTGCACTGCCTGGGCGGCCTGGAGCGGCCCACCGCGGGGCAGGTGTGGCTCGGCGACGACGAGCTCTACGGTCTCGGTGACCGGCGCCGGGCGCGCCTGCGCAACCGTGAGGTGGGGTTCGTCTTCCAGTTCCACCACCTGCTCGCCGACTTCACCGCCCTGGAGAACGTCGCCATGCCCCTACGCCTCGCCGGCCGCGGGGTGGCGGCGGCGCTGGGGCGGGCGCGGGAGCTGCTCGATCGCGTCGGACTTGGCGCACGGGTCGACCACCGCCCGGGCGAGCTCTCCGGCGGCGAGCAGCAGCGGGTGGCGATCGCCCGGGCGCTTGCCTGCGAGCCGTCGATCCTCCTCACCGACGAGCCCACCGGCAACCTCGACGAGGAGACCGCCGCCACGGTTCACCAGCTTCTCCTCTCCCTCAACCGCGAGCTCCACACCACCTTGGTCTACGTCACCCACAACCCCACCTTCGCCGCCACCGCCGAGCGCCAGCTCCGCCTCCATGGTGGCCGGTTGGAGGCGGTGTAAGCGGAGCCGGTGCGGTCCGCCAGCCGGACTGTGGGTCGATCGCCTGCAGCGCGCGGCGGCGGCGCAGGGGAGGGGGGCGGAGGGGAGGGCACACGGAGCGGGTCCCGTGGTTCGAGACTCGCCCCAGGGCGCGCGACGCACGGCTCCCGATCCGGAGTCGCGCCCGCCTCTTTTCGAGAGGGGATCGACCCAGTCGGATAGCCGCCTACGGGACGGTGGTGCAGGCGGCGGCGTCGCCGAGGAGTTGGGGGGCGGGGTCGGGGGTGTAGTAGACGACCCGGTTCCGGCCCGCCTCCTTTGCCTGGTAGAGGGCCGTGTCGGCGCAGCGCAGCACCCCCTTCTCGCGGATCGCCGGCGCTAGGTCGTCGCTGCTCACCACCCCAATGGAGACGGTGAGGTGGATCGGGGTCGTGGGGGTCAAAGCGATCGCTAGGCGCGCCACCCGGTGGCGCAGCCGTTCTGCCGCTTGCACCGCGGTGGCGCGGTGGGCGTGGTCGAGCAAGACGACGAACTCCTCGCCGCCGATGCGGCCCACCGAGTCCTCGGTGCGCGCCAGGTCGAGGAGGTGGCGGGAGAGTGCTTGGAGGACGCGATCGCCCGCCGCGTGGCCGTGGGTGTCGTTGATCCGCTTGAAGCGATCGATGTCCACCATCAGCAAAGCGAAGGGCTCTTGGCGGCGCCGCCAGCGCGACAGGCGTCCCTTGATCTGGCCGCTGATTGCCCGCCGGTTGCCCAGGGAGGTGAGGGGGTCGGTGAGGGCGAGGTGACGGAGCCGGTCGTTCTGCGCCTTCTGGCGGAGGCTGGCGCGCAGCCGCGCCACCAGCTCGTCGGGGTCGAAGGGCTTGGTGATGTAGTCGCTGGCGCCGAGGGCGAGACCGTGGCAGACGCTCTCTTTGTCGTCCGCTTGGGCGGTGACGAAGATCACCGGGGTGAGGGCGGTCTCGAGGTTTTGCTGGAGGCGACGGCAGACGTCGAAGCCGTCCATCCCCGGCATGGCCACGTCGAGGAGGATCGCATCGGGCGGGTCGCTGGCGGCGATGCGCAGGGTCTCGCGGCCGTCGCGGGCAAGGCTGAGGCGGAACCCCTCCTCCTCCAGGATCGCCTCCAACAGCTCTCGGTTGGCGGCCCGGTCGTCGGCCACCAGGATGTGCGGCGGATCCTTCACGGCGCGCTCCCGTGGAGCGCCGGGGCGTACGCCTCGGCGGGGGCGTGGGTCACCGCCAGGGGCAGGTGGACGGTGAAGGTCGACCCCGTGCCGGGCTGGCTCGCCACCTCGATCTCCCCGCCGAGGAGGTGGGCGAGAGAGCGCGACACGGACAGCCCCAGCCCGCTCCCCTCGTGCTCGCGGGTGGTGGAGCCATCCACCTGGCGGAACTTATCGAAGAGGGTCGGCAGGGCGGCGGCCGGGATTCCGATTCCGGTGTCGCGGACCGCGAAGTCGATCCCCGCGTCGGACTCGCTGACCGTGAAGGTGACCCGCCCCTGACGGGTGAACTTGATCGCGTTGCCTCCAAGATTCAGCAGGATCTGCTGCAACCGCAAAGGGTCGGTGTGGAGGCTGGGGAGGGCCTTGCGCACCACCACCTCCAGGTCGATGTCGTGCTCCTCGGCAAGCGGCAGGAGGGTGTCGACCACATGGGTGACGGCGGCGGCCGGGTCGATCTCCGCCACCGTGACGGAGAGCTTTCCCGCCTCGATCTTCGACAGGTCGAGGAGGTCGTTGATGATCGCCAAGAGGTGGGTGCCGTTCTCGTGGATCCGTTCCAGATAGTGCAGTTGGCGCGGGTCGCACCTCCCGTGCGGGTTGCGCCGGAGGAGCGCCGAGAAGCCGAGGATCGCGGTAAGCGGGGTGCGCAGCTCATGGGAGATGTTGGCGAGGAACTCCGACTTCGAGCGTGTCGCCGCCACCGCCTGGTCGCGTGCCGCCTCCAGCTCGCTCTTCAGCCGCTCGCGCTCGATCGCGTAGCGGATGCAGCGGTTGAGGGCGTGGCCGTTGATCGTCCCCTTCACCAGGTAGTCCTGCGCCCCCTCCTGTACCGCCTGCAGGGCGAGCGCCTCGTCGTTCAAGCCGGTGAGGACCACCAGCGGCACCCTCCCGGCGTGGCGGCGGATGCGGCGCACGCAGGTGAGGCCGTGGCCATCGGGGAGGGTGAGGTCTTGGAGGACGAGATCGACCCCACCCGCGTCGAGAAGGCGCAACCCTTCGGCGAGGCTCTCCGCATGGCGGAGGCAAAAGGCGTGGTCGCCGCTTTCCGCCAACAGCTCCTGGATCACCCGGACATCGCCGGGATCATCCTCCACCAGCAAGAGGGTGAGGGCGTCCTGCTCCATGGGCCCCTCGTCGGTGAAAAAAGGCCACCCATGAGCAAGAAACCGTCGATATGGAAAAAAATGGCGCCGCCCTCGGCCAGCGGTGCGGCGACGGTGGCGCGGGTGGCACGACGCGGCGCTGGGTGCGCCCACCGCGGCGCAGTCGCGCCGGCAAGGCACGGGCAGGCGAGGGCGGCGCACCGCCTCGCCCCCGCGCGGGGGGTGCGCCCGCGCGGGGTGGCGCCTAGCGCTTCGGGGTCACCTTGGTCACCACGCCGTGGCGGCCGATCTCCTCGGCGCACGCCCGTGCCGCTGCCTCGTCTGGGAACTCGAAGAGGCGGAGCTGGGCGTCGAGGACGTCGAGGATCACCTGGTGCGCCTCCTCGGGGTCGATCCCGGTGTGGCGGGCGAGGCACTCGCCCGCGGCCTTCGGCATGAGGTCGTCGGTGGTGGTGAAGAGGCGGAGTTGGTAGGGGGGCATGGGGGGTAGGGAATAGAGGATAGGGGATAGAAGGGGTCAGGTGGCGGCGAGGTGGGTGGTCAGCCAGGCGACCGCCTCGTCGACCGCGACCTCCAGCCGTTCGCCGGTGGCGCGCGTTTTGATTTCCACCTTGCCCTCCTTCAGGCCGCGCGGCCCGAGGATCACGCAGTACGGCAGGCCGAGGAGGTCGGCGTCCTTGAACTTCACCCCCGGCCGCTCGGCCCGGTCGTCCACCAGCGGCTCGTGGCCGGCTCTGGTGAGCGCCTCTTCCAAGCGCGCCGCCACCTCCAGGCTCGCCGCGTCATCCTCCCGAACGAGCACGATCTCCACCGCGAACGGCGCGATCGGGGTGGGCCAGAGGATCCCGTCGTCGTCGTGGTTCTGCTCGATCGCCGCGGCCATGGTGCGGCCGATGCCGATGCCGTAGCACCCCATCACCGCCGGGATCTTCTCACCCTGCTCGTCGAGGAAGGTGGCCCCCATCGCGGCCGAATACTTGGTGCCGAGCTTGAAGACGTGGCCCACCTCGATGCCGCGGAAGAGTTGCAGGGTCCCGGCGCAGCGCGGGCAGCCGTCGCCCGCCTCGGCATTGATGAGGTCGGCCACCCGCGCCAGGGGGAAGTCGCGCCCGGGCTGGACGCCGGTGACGTGGGTGTCGGCGCGGTTCGCACCGCTGATCGCGCTGGCCATCGCCGCCACCTCTCGATCGACCCACACCTCCACCCCGGCGGGGAGCCCCACCGGCCCCACAAAGCCGCATGGCGCGCCGGTGGCCCCCTCCACCTCCGCGTCGCTGGCGAGGACCACGCCACTGGCGCCCAGGGCGTGGGTGAGCTTGATCTCATTCACCGCCCGATCGCCGCGCACCAGCGCCGCCACGGTCCGCTCCCCGGCGCGGTAGACGAGCGTCTTGATGAAGCGGCTGGGCTCGGCGTGGAGAAAGGCGGCGACCTCCTCTACCGCCTTCTTCCCCGGCGTCGCCACTGGCGCCGGGGGCGGACCGTCGATGGGTGGGGGAGGGGCCGGCGGCCGGCACGTCGCCTTCTCCTGGTTGGCCGCGTAGGCGCAGGTGTCGCAGGCGAGGATCGCGTCCTCTCCCGAGTCGGCGAGGACCATAAATTCGTGGGAGAAGGAGCCGCCGATGGCGCCGGAGTCCGCCTCCACCGGCCGGCAGCGCAGGCCGCAGCGGGCGAAGATGCGGCGGTAGGCGGCGTGCATCCGCTCGTAGGTGGCCGACGCGCCGGCGTCGTCGCGGTCGAAAGAGTAGCCGTCCTTCATGATGAACTCGCGGCCGCGCATGAGGCCGAAGCGCGGCCGGATCTCGTCGCGAAACTTCGCCTGGATCTGGAACAGGTTCACCGGCAACTGGCGCCACGAGCGGATCTGCGCGCGGACGATGTCGGTGATCACCTCCTCGTGGGTTGGGCCGAGGCAGAACTCACGGTCGTGGCGGTCGTGCAGGCGCAGGAGCTCGCGGCCGTACTGCTCCCAGCGTCCCGACTGCTGCCACAGCTCCGCTGGCTGCACCGCCGGCATGAGGAGCTCCTGGGCGCCGGCGGCGACCATCTCCTCCCGGACGATCGCCATGATCTTGGTGAGCGAGCGCAGGGCCAGCGGCAGGTAGGCGTAGATCCCCGCCGCCACCTTGTGGATCATCCCGGCGCGCAGCATCAGCCGGTGGCTGACCACCTCCGCCTCCGATGGGGTCTCACGGACGGTGTGGATCAGGGCGTGGGAGAAGCGCATGGCAGACCGGGGAAGGGGTACGCGGGGACGGATAGGAAACCACGATCGACCGCGCGGTGGCCAGGAGCCACACCTTGCCCGAGATCGCGGCCGGCGGGCGCGGCGGGAGTGGGTGGAGCGAAGGACCGGGGGGGCAGAGGTCGGCTTGAGGCGGTCCACGCCGCGCCTGGTCGCGATCAGCCAAGTTGCCACCCCCCGCACCCTCGCCGCCACTTTGCGCGCACCTCCGCCGTCGCCCTCCCCCCCGCGGATGGGCTATAGGTGGGGGTGTTTCTCCTCGACCCCGATGACCCCACCTTCCCACCGGCGGGTGGTGCGACCGCCGAGGGGCTGCTGGCGATCGGCGGCGACCTCTCCCGGCCGCGCCTGTTGGAGGCGTATCGCCACGGGATCTTTCCCTGGTACTCCGGCGACCAGCCGCTCTTGTGGTGGTCGCCGGACCCGCGTGCCCTGCTCGTTCCGGGGGAGATGCGCCTTTGCCGTAGCCTGGCCAAGCGGATCCGGAACGGCGGCTTCACGGTCACCGCGGACACCTGCTTTCGCGCGGTGATGGCGGGGTGCGCGGCGCCGCGCCTGGACGATCCCGAGGGGGGGACGTGGATCACCGCCGCGATGGTGGAGGCGTACGGCGCCCTGTTTGATGCGGGCGACGCCCACTCCCTGGAGGTGTGGCGCGACGGCTGCCTCGCCGGCGGCCTTTACGGTGTCGCGGTGGGGGCGGCCTTCTGCGGCGAGTCGATGTTCTCCGTCGAGCGCGACGCCTCCAAGGTGGCCCTCGCCACCCTCGCCGCCCAGCTCCGCTGCTGGTCGTTCCACTTCATCGACTGCCAGCTTCCCACCCCCCACCTCGCCTCGCTGGGCGTGCAGGCGGTCCCCCGCTGTGATTTCCTCAAACGGCTCGCCGCGGCAGTCGCCGCCCCGGGCCACCCGGGCCGCTGGCAGCTCGACCCCGGCCTCGATCCCCTCGTTTGATGCGGGCCTCAGCCGGCGTCGCGGTGGGTGTACTTGATCACCTCGGCGTCGGCGAGGAGGACCAGCCCCTCGGTGACCATCTCGTCGAGGATCGGCAGGGCGGCGCGGATCTTTTCCTCCGTGTCCACCACGGTCACCTGCACCGGCAGGTCCTTACCGCGCGCCAAAAGCCCCACCTTGTGGAAGCGGCGGTGGGGGCCGTAGCCGGCGATCGTCTTGTAGACCGTGGCGCCGGCGAGATCGAGGGCGAAGAACCGCTTGCACAGCGCCTCGTAGAGCGGTTCTCCCTCCCACTCGTCCTCCGCGCTGACGATCACTCGGAGGACCTTCGCCTTGCCGGTGAGCTTCATGGAGTGCCCTCCTCCCAGGTGGGTGGCGCCTGGGGCCGCCTGCTTGGCCGCGGCGCAGCAGTGGACCACGTTCGTCTCGTTCACCTCCACCAGGCCATCGCCGGCGATTTGGATCACGTCGGCGAGGACCCGGTCGATCGCCGAAGCGCGGTCGATTGCCTCGATCTTCACCGGCAGGTGGAGGGAGAGGACCAGGCTCTTCGTCGAGTGGATCTGGCCGTCGGCGCCGTAGCCGCCGACCCCGCGGAAGACGGTGACCCCGGCGATCCCCTTGCGGTGGAGAAGATCCACCAGCGCCTCGTAGGCGGGGAGGTGGCCGTGCTTCTGCCCCTCGTCCACGTAGATGGTGAGCTTTTTGGCCGGACCGTGACTGAGCATGGGGAACCCTTGGCTGGGTTATACCGCGCCCCTCCGCGGCCGTCGACTCGGGGGGCGGTCCGGGGGGGTCGATCTATACGGCCGCGGTCGTTCCACGGGCTCACTCCCGGCGTTGTCTCGCCCCTCCCGCGCGATGCGCCCGCCACACCGACGGATGCGGCACTGCCCGCCTCATGTCTCGCCCCTCCCGCGCGATGCGCCCCGTGGTCAACGCCAACCGAGCCTCGTCCTTGGCGTCCCCACCTCTTTGCGACTTGGCGTTGCGCGGTGGGCCGAGGGCGGGACGACTCGCTGGATTCGCTCCTGCACCGTGTGCACCGGTCTGGCTTCGTCCGGCCGAACGCGAAGGCGCAGGGCGCAAAGGCGCCAAGGGGCTCGCGTCCATCTTCCAGATGCAGCCCACGCCAGACGGTGCGGCGGGCAGGCAAGCGCGCGCCGCGCCTACCGCCCGCCGACGATGTCGCCAAGGACGCCGAGGACCGACCCTTAGCCGGTGCGCTTGCCACGGGCGCGCGGTGCCGCGGCGAGCACCCGGTCCGCCAACCGGCTGAAGGGGAGCGACTGGAGCCAGACGCGGCCGGGGCCGGTGAGGGTGGCGAGGAAGAGCCCCTCGCCGCCGAACAGGGCGGTCTTGATCCCCCCGGCAAGCTGGATGTCGTAGTCCACCGACGGCTGCATCGCCACCAGGCAGCCGGTGTCGGCGCGCAGCCGCTCGCCGGCGGCAAGGTCGCGCTCCATCAGGGTGCCGCCGGCGTGGACGAAGCAGAGGCCGTCACCGGCGAGCCGTTCGAGGATGAACCCCTCGCCGCCAAAGAAGCCGACCCCGAGGCGGCGCTGGAAGGCGATGCCCACCGTCACGCCACGCGCGGCGGCCAGAAAGGCCTGCTTCTGGCAGAGGATCGCGCCGCCGAGGGCGGCAAGATCGAGCGCCAGGATCCGGCCGGGAAAGGGGGCGGCGAAGGCGACCCTCGCCTTCGTCGCGCCCGAGTTGGTGAACGCGGTCATGAACAGCGACTCGCCGGTGAGGATCCGCTTGCCGGCGCCGAAGAGCTTGTCCATCACCCCGGCGGACTGCTGGGAGCCGTCGCCGAGGATCGTCTCCATGGAGATTCCCGCGTCCATGACCATCATCGCCCCCGCCTCGGCGATCGTGCTCTCCCCCGGGTCGAGCTCCACCTCCACGAACTGCATCTCGGTTCCGAGGATCTGGTAGTCGACCGCGTCTGCGGACCGCCCCGCCGGCGCCTCTGGGGGCCGGTGCAGGTCGTACCCCTTGCGGCTCAGAAACTCCACGAAGGTGTCGAGCTGCACCTCCGGCACGTCGTAGGTGGCGGCGAGGAGGGTGGCGTCGACGCCGCGGTTGTACTCCGCGGCGAAGCGGCGGTAACGGGCGTCGAGACGATCGGGGGACATGGGCAGCTCCTTCTCTTTGAGAGAGGTCAGATCGGTGCACCGGTGCGGGGGGTGAGCGGCGTTGCGCGTTCAGCGTACCGCCTTCGGCGGGCAAGAAGGACGCCGGTCTGGACCCCTCGTGCCAGGGTCCAGGGGTACGGAGAAAAGCGAGCTCGCGCACGATCCGCGCGGTTGGCGTGGCGGCCCGGGGGGGACGCCTGAGGGGGTTCAGCCAGGGGGGGGACGATGGCGCCGGCGCCTGCGCGCGTGGCCGTTACAGGTCGACTTGCAACCGCGTCGCCACCCCGTCTTCGTGGTTCACCGAACCACTGCCCACGGCCACCGGCTCGTCGAACTCGGTGTGGAAGGTGCTGGCCACGACGCGCACGTTCGGGTGGAGAATCCAGACGACGCCCACCGCCGCCTCGCTGGCGTCGCGGCTCTGGCCGGCCGCCTGCGCTAGGTCGCGCCCCTCCAATCGGCCGATTCGCGCGCTCACCTCGACCGCCCCACCCCACCGGCCCGGCGCGAAGGTGCGGTTTGGCCGGATCCTGCCAAAGCCATCCGGGGAGTAGGCGGCCGCGAAGGGCTCACCGGTGATCAGCCAGCTCATGGTCAGGTAGGCCGCATCGACGGAAACATCGAGGTCGTCGCCGGCGAGAGATTGGCGCGCCCATTCGGACTGGAGCTTCCACGGCCCGACCGCCATTGCCGCCTCCGCGCCGATCCGGGTGCGGCGGAAGTCCGCGGTCGAGGTTAGGGAGAGGAAACGCAGGCTGCGCGCCGCGGTGCGCGCCGCGAAGGCGTCGCCCGCGGGTTGGTCGCCGGCGGTGGCGGCGAGCCCGAGGTGGCCGACCGCCGGCCGTCCCGCCACGGTCCCTTGTGGGTGGAGGACGAGGCGCGCCGCCCAGTCCTTGCCATCCTCGGTGGCCTCCTTCTCGTCCACGTTCACCCCGCTGCCGTTGGCCAGGGCCAGCTCGTAGGTGAGCCAGGCAAGCGGCGCGCCGAGAACCTCCACGCCGCGGTCGCGGTTGGGGGCGAGGGCGGTGAACATGGAGCGCTCTTGGAGGTCGAAGAAGGTGGAGGAGGTGAGCTCGTCGAAAGAGAAGGGGAGCTTGAACTGGCCGGCGCGGACGGTCAGGGCCGGGTGGAGGATCAGATCGGCGAAGCCGTCGGAGAGCTCGGCCTTGGCGGCGGTTTCAATCTCCACCCGCAGCCTCAGCCAGCCCAGGGCCCGACCGTCGAAGCCGAAGCGGACGCGGCGAAAGGTGAAGGTGTCCGCCACCCCGTCGTGGTCGTAGGTCCGGTAGTCCGCCATCACCCGGCCGGTGAGCTGGAGCGACGCCTGGTTCGCCGCGTCTTCCCACACCACCGCCCGCAGAGGGGTGGCTGGATCGGCGGTCACAGCGGCAGGCAGGAGGAGGACGAGGAGGAGGACGGTGGCTTGGCGCATAGTAGTGATCGGATTGGGGTCAGGCCGTTACCTTATATTCGACTTTGGCGCATCAGAGTCCGGTGGTGGACCGGGAATATTAAGTAAAGACCTGACCCCAAGCTACTGCTTAGTACTGGATCTGGTAGACCACCTGGAGTCGTTGGTCGTCGCCCAGACGGTTGTCTGCCACTGGCGCCTTGCCGAGGCCGCCGCTGGCATTGCCGTAGCTCACGGTCTCGTAGTCGATGAGCACCGTGTTGTGGTGGTGGAGATCGAAGGAGAGGCCGGCGAGGGCGAGGTCGTAGTCGGCGTCGCCGGCCACCCTCTCGTCCCTATCTGCGTCGAAGTGGTCGTAGCGGCCGAAGGCGGCGAGGCGGCCGTGGGTCCGCGGGGCGACTAGGCGGCCGAAGAGCGAGTACCCCGCGGTGTCGAGTCCGTCGCCGCTTAGGTCCGTCCAGCTCCCGGCGGCGTTGCCGGTGGACTGGAAGTATTGGGCGGTGACGATCCCGACCGGGTGCTCATAGCTCGCCATCACCGTATTCACCGTGTAGTCGGGACCCGGGTCAACGTTTCCCTTGCCGGTGATCCCGAGGTAGCTGAGCTGCAGGCCGGGGAGGGCGTCGGGGAGCGGCCGCACGGTCAGCCGCCCTTCGAGGAGCTTGTTGTCGTTCTTCTCTTTGGCGTGGTAGCCGCCGCCGTTGTAGACGCCCACGTGCCAGCTCCCGTACCGGCCGGTGTAGTGGCGGTTGCCGGTGCGGCCCTCGGCGCCGGCGAGCGCGCCGCCGAAATCGCCGCGCAGGGAGAGGCCGAGGTCGGCGGAGTTGAAGATCCCGGCGCGCTCGATGGCCATCGTTCCCTGGGCGCGGTACGGGTTGATGTGCTCTTCGAAGTCGAGCCACGGGATATGGCCGAGACCGATCTCCGCCTTCATCTGGGTGAGCGGACCGGCGTCGCCCGGGCGCAGCTCGGCGTAGAGGTACTTGAGGCGGAACTTCCAGTCCTCGTCGCCGTCTTGGTGAATATCGGCGGTGGTACGCGCGGCCATCCACGGGAGGAGCTCCTTCTCCACCGTGAGGTAGCCGCGGGTGAGGGTGAAGCGGTTGAGCGACTGGGTGGCTCCGCCGGCGGCGCCGGTCTCGCCCACCGAGTAGTCGACGTACGCGACCCCGCCTAGCGAGAGGCCCTGGAGCCCCTTCGGGAGCGGCGCGGGCTGCACGGCCGCCACCTCGCCGGCGGTGAGGAGCCCCTTGCGCTGCAAGACGTCGGTGAGGCTGTCGGCGGCGGCGGGCGCGGCAACGGCGATGAGTCCGGTGGCGAGCAGGATCACGGTGAGGTGGGTGCGCATCGTTATCGCTCCTGGGGAAGTGGGTTGTGGCGGCAAGGGTGGGGGCGGCGTGTCACGGGGGTGTGGCAGGCGGGTGACGAGTGGGAGACGGGGGGGCGACGGTGTAGAGTTGCCGCCGGCCGGAGGTCAGGGGAGAGGTCGACGGAGGTGGCGATGGGCGCGAGGAGCTGGGCTGCAGCGCGGGTGGTGGCGGGTGCGCTCCTGTTCGCGTTGCTCCCCGGCGCGGCGGTCGCCGACGAGGGCGTGGCCGGTACCGCCCACGGTCTCTGCTTCGCCATCTCGGCGATGGTCTCGCCGGCGCGCACCTTTACCGACTACCAGGCCTTCGTCCAGCTCTTGGCAAAGCGCCTCGGTCAGCCGGTGGAGCTGAAGCAGCGCAAGACCTACGAGGAGGTGAACGAGCTTTTGCGCACCGGCAACGCCGACTGCGGCTTGGTGTGCACCGGCGCCTTCATCCACGCCGACCGCCACTTCAAGGAGACGGTGGTGGCGGTGCCGGTGATGGGCGGCAAGGAGACCTACCACTCCTACGTGATCGTCCGCAAAGACCAGCCGTATACCAGCTTCGAGCAGCTCAAGGGCCACATCTTCGCCTTCACCGACGAGCTCTCCAACAGCGGTGCCCTCTATCCCCACTACCTCCTGGCGAAGCGTGGCGAGACCCCGGAGACATACTTCTCCTACACCTTCTTCACCCACTCCCACGACAAGTCGGTGGAGGCGGTGGCGCGCGGCCTGGCGGACGGCGCGGCGGTGGACAGCCTGGTCTACGACGCCTTGCTGGCGGCCGGCGACCCGAACGTGGCTACCACCCGGGTGGTCCACCGTTCGCCCCCCTTTGGGATCCCGCCAGTGGTGGTCTCGCCGAAACTCCCCCCGGACCACCGGGAGCGGATCGCCCAGGCGCTCCTCACCTTCGCCGAGGACTCCGAGGGCAAGGCAGCCCTGGCGCGGTTGGGCATCGACCGCTTTGTTCGGCCGCCCGCGGGGCTCTACGACTCGGTGCGCGACATGGAGGCGTTCGTGGAGAACTTCCGCCAGCACCACGCCACCGCCGCGGAGTGAGGGTGCGGATGGAAGGAGGGGCGATCGCCGTTCCGTGGTACCGCGGGATCTCCTTCAAGGTCTCGGCGGTGATCGTGGCCCTGGTGGTGGCCACGGTGGCCGTGGTGGGGTGGATCTTCCTCACCTCCCTGCACCGCTACACCGAGGGGGTCTTGAAGAGCCGCGGCCGCTACATCGCCACCACCCTGGCGCAGCAGGCGGTGGAGCCGATTCTGTATGAGGACAGGGTGGCGCTTTTGAAGCTCATCGAGTCGTTCCAGCCCGAGGCGGGGGAGCTGAGCGCCGAGGCAGCGATCGTCGCCTACGCGGAGATCCGTGACCGCGACGGCCGGCCGCTCGTTGAGGCGGGGCGGACCGCCACCCCGCCGGCCGTCGCGATCTCGGTGGGGCCGGGGGTCATGGTGGCGGACCACGGCGGTCTGGTCTTCGAGGTGGCGGCGCCGGTGGTGGTGAAGGGGGTGGCGATCGGCCAGGTACGGGTCGGCGTCAGCCGCGCCTTGGCGCGTGGCCGCCTGCGGTCCCTCGCCGGTCAGATCGCCCTCCTCCTCGCCCTCGCCGCGTCGCTCGCCGCGACCGCCACGGTCCTTTTGTCGCGCCGCTTTATCCGGCCGCTCGTGCAGATGATCCGCGGTGCCCGGCGGATCGGCGAGGGCGGTTGGGGGACCCAGATTGGGGTCCACACCCACGACGAGACCGGGGAGCTTGCCGCCACCTTCAACGAGATGTCGGTGCGGTTGCAGCAGGCGTTCGAGGAGATCCACCGCACCCAGACGCAGCTCATCCAGTCGGAGCGCCTCTCCATCCTCGGCAGCTTCGCTGCCCACCTCGCCCACGAGCTGAAGAACCCCCTCACCTCCATCAAACTCTCCATGCAGGCGATGGGGGAGGTGGGCTTCGACGGCTGCCTCGATCCCGAGGAGCGGGAGTTGATCCTCAACGACGTGGCCCACATGGATGAGGTGATCACCAGCTTTCTCGCCTACGGCCGGCGGCGGCCGGTGGTGTCCGTGGCGGTGGAGGTGGTGCCCCTCTTGGAAGAGATCGGCCGCCGCCTCGGCGCGCGCGGCCGCCAGGCAGGGGTGGCGGTGGAGCTGGACCTCACCCCCGACCTCGGTCGTCTCCACCTCGACCCCGAGCGGCTCAGCGAGGCGTTGGAGAACGTGGTGACCAACGCCATCCAGGTCACCCCGCCGGGCGGCGTGGTGGCGGTCGAGGCGCGCCGTCTTGAGGACGGTGGCCTGCGCCTGGCGGTGGCGGACCGCGGGCCCGGGATCGCGGCGGAGGCGCGCGTGCACCTCTTCGAGCCCTTCTTCACCACCCGCCACGGCGGCACCGGGCTCGGGCTCGCGATCGCCCAGCAGGGGGTGGCGGACCACGGCGGCCAGATTGAGGTGGAGAGCGTGGTCGGGGAGGGGACGGTGGTGACGATCACCCTGCCCGGAGGGCGCACGGCGTCCGGATCGGAGGCGGCGGGGTACGATGGGGCCCTTTCAGGCCAGCGCTGAAGCAAACCCGCGCGGCGAGCCACCATGGAGCGAGTCCTCATCGTTGACGACGAACCGGGCGTTCGTCACTTCCTGAAGAAGATCCTCGAGCGCACCTACGAGGTGGACACGGCCGCGGACGGTGAGGGGGCCCTGGCGGCGATCGCGGCGGCGCCGCCGGCGGCGATCTTGCTCGACTGGAAGCTGCCGGGGATTGCCGGGGTCGAGCTGTTGCGCGCGATCCGGGGGCGGCTGCCAGAGGTGTCGGTGGTGGTGATCACCGCCTTCGGCGACACGGATACGGCGATTCAGGTGATCGAGGAGGGTGCCTTCGACTACCTCACCAAGCCGCTGGATCTCGACACGGTGCGGGAGGTGATCGGCCGCGGCGTGCACGTAGTCCGGGCCGGCGAGGGGGCGGAGATCCGGGAGGTGGCGCCGGGGGAGCGGCTGAAGGGCAACCAGCTCATCGGCAACGCCCCGCCCATGGTGGCGGTCTACAAGCAGATCGCCCAGGTGGCGAAGCTCGACGTGACGGTCCTCATCCGCGGCGACTCGGGGACCGGCAAGGAGCTGGTGGCGCGCACCCTACATCGCTACAGCCGGCGCGCCAGCGCTCCCTTTGTGGCGGTGAACTGCGCCGCCATTCCCGAGAACCTTCTGGAGAGCGAGCTGTTCGGCTACGCCCCGGGTGCCTTCACCGGTGCCGACCCCCACGGCCGGCCGGGCCGCTTCGAGCAGGCGGCGGGCGGCACCCTCTTCCTCGATGAGGTGGGCGACATGGAGCTCGCCCTCCAGGCGAAGGTGCTGCGGGTCTTGCAAGACCACACCTTCCAGCGTCTCGGCGGCAACGCCACCCTCTCCCCCGACGTGCGCGTCCTCGCCGCCACCAACCGCCCCTTGGAGGAGTGGGTGGCGGAGGGTGGCTTCCGCATCGACCTCTTCCATCGCCTCAACGGGGTGACCATCGAGCTGCCCGCCCTGCGCGACCATTTCGATGATCTTCCAGACTTGCTCGCCCACTTCATCCAGCGGCTCAACGTCGAGCTTGGTCTCCACCTGCGCGGCTTCGAGCCGGCAGCGGTGGCGCTGCTCGCCGCCTACCCGTGGCCGGGCAATGTGCGCGAGCTGGAGAACACGGTGCGGCGGGCGATGGTGATGGCGCGTCTGGACTACCTCTCCGCCGACGCGGTGCGCGACGCCCTTTCCACCCAGGCGCACGCGGTGGGCGGTATCGACCCGCGCTGCGCCAGCTTGGTGGAGCAGGCCTTCGACCGGGCGGTGGTCGACGGGGTGGGGCCCTACGCCGCGGTGATGGCGATGGTGGAGCGGCTGGTGGTGAAGGTGGCTTTGGCGCGCACCAAGGGCAACCAGGTCCAGGCGGCCCGCCTCCTCGGGATCACCCGCACCACCCTGCGCAAGAAGATCGAGGAGTACGGGTTGTGAATGGCGGCGGCCAGGCCAGCGGCCAGGCGCGGTGCATGCACGCGGGTAGGCGGCTTGTTCGCACCGACCGGCCCGCTGGGGTTACCGATGCCACCATGCACGCGGGCACGTTGCTTGCTCGGGTTGTCTTCGCCATGACCAGGTTGCTCGTTCTCGTGATGGCTCTCCTGCTTGCGGCGCGATCCACGGCGGCGGCGGGGGGCTGCCCCGGCTGCCACCGCGGCGCCCCCCCGGGCTCCGCCGCGGTGATTGCCGTGGAGCGCTGGCAAGGGTCGGTCCACGCGGGCGCGCGCGTCACCTGTGATCGCTGCCACGGCGGCCACCCGGAGGCGACGACGCGGGAGGGGGCACACGCCGGGATGGTCTCACCGTCCGACCCCGCCTCGCCGGTCCATTCCACCCACGTCCCCGAGACCTGCGGCCGCTGCCACGACCCGCAATATCAGGAGTTCATCCGCAGTCGCCACTACCGCGTCCTGCAGGGGGCGGCGCCGGGCGAGGCCCCCACCTGTGTCACCTGCCACGGCGCCATGCACACCGAGGTCCTCACCCCGGAGACGGTGGCGGCGGCGTGCGCCCGCTGCCACAACACCCGCGACGGCGTTAGCCCGCGCATCCCGCAGGAGGCCCACGCCACCCTCGACCTGATCTTCTACGCCAAGACCACCCTGGAGTGGAGTCGCGACGCGGTGGTCCACGCCCGCGCCCTTGGCCGGGAGGTGGGTGAGGCGGAGCAGGCCATGGTCACCGCGGAGGCGGCCTTTCACGCCGCCGAGGCGAAGTGGCACTCGTTCCGCTTTGACGAGATCCTCGCCACCGTCGAGCGCGCCTACGCCGGCGCCAAGGCGGCGAAGCGGGCGGTGGACGACGCGGTGATCCGCGGCGCGCTCGAGGGGCGGTAGGGACCACGGCGGTGCGGCCGTCCACCGGGCGTGCGGCTCGGCGGACGACCTCCCTTCGGTGACGCCGCGGCCGAGCCCGGCGCGCGGTTTTCAGTAGCGCCGTTGTGCAGGCGCCACGCCCCTCACCGTGGCGCGCGTGGTCAGGGGCGGGGGCGGCGCCCACCGGGCGGGAGGTGGGGCGGGGGGATTAGGTGATCTCTTGCGCGGCTGGATGACGACCTCCGTTAGGGCCTCAATGGTCCGGGAGGCGCCGCCCGTCGCCGGTCTCTACCCCGCTGGCAACTCCCACTGGGGTGGAGTGGTGCGGCCCACCCTGCGGATCGCCGGCGAAGGCGTGCCAATGGCCGCACCACCCCCTGTGCGGCCACCGGTCGCGCCGGTAGTGGAGGCTCCTCTCGGCTCCACCCATGGAGGGGTCGCGCCTGTGCAGGGGCTGTACATCTGCCCCTGCCTGGTTGTGGAGTGACTGGTCACCGAACGCCCCCCGCGGGCGGACCGTGGGGGACGCGAGGTCGCCGCAAGGGCGTGCCGTTGCTGAATGGGATGGTGTACGGACCCTTTTCAAGCAGCGCTGGCATGGAGGTTGCTTATCTTTGAGCAGCGGGCGCGACTGGGGCGCCCGCGAAACCGCGTGCCGAGGAGACCCACCATGCAGAGACAGCGCTCCATCCTTTGGTACCTCTTACCCCTGTTGGCCCTTCTGATCCTGCCCCTGGCGGGGTGTGATGACGGGGATGATGGCGCCGCCGGTCCCGCCGGCTCTGCCGGCCCTGCCGGGAATGATGGTGCTACCGGTCCCGCCGGCCCCGCGGGTCCCGCCGGCCCTGGGGGTGGCGGCGAGGTGCTGGGCACGCAAGACCAGCTCTTGGTCACCACCCTCTCCACCCAAAACGTCGTCGACATCCACGACGAGCGTTCTAGCGACTACAACGCGGACTGTGTGAGTTGCCACGGCACCAAGACGGACGAGGTGGCCCTCGACGGCACCACCCCCATGGCGCACGCGATCATGATGCCGGTGGCCTTGGGTGCGGATAACAACAAGAAGTGCGCCTGGTGTCACGCGCAGGTCCGACTGCAGTTCCGCAACCCGACGCAGAACGTCCACACGGACCTCTACGCCGACTACGCGGAACCGCGCCCGGCGCTCACCGCTGCGGTCCAATACGAGACCGCGCGGGCGGACATCAACCACTTCGAGGGTGGCGCGATCCGCAAGTCGTATGACCCCAGCGCATGCACCCCGTGCCATGGGCCGACGCCGGTAGGTGCGGCGCAAACGCTCTACCAGAAGTAAGCACTTCCCCCTGTCGTGACCCCTTCCCAGCGGAGGCTTGATCCCATGGCAACGAAAACGAGCAGTGCGCGGCCGCAGGGCTGGCTTGATCCCTCTCTCAGCCGCAGATCCTTTCTCAAGGCGAGCAGCGCGGCGGCGGCCCTTGCGGCCACCTCCACCCTCTTCCGGCCGCGGCCTGCGGAGGCGGTGACCACCGGCGGCCTCCCCGCCGACCCGATCGAGAACGACGGCGACATCGTCTACTCCGTCTGCCTCCAGTGCCACGGCGGCTGCGGCATCCGGGCGAAGGTGAAGGACGGGGTGCTGGTGAAGATTGACGGCAACCCATACCACCCGAACGCTGCCGAGGTGAATCACCGCCTGGCCTACACGACGCCGCGCGCCGACTCGATCCACACCCTCGGTTCGGTGTGCGTCAAGGGGCAGGCGGGGGTGCAGACCCTGAACAACCCGTACCGGCTGCTCCATCCGTTGAAGCGGGCGGCGGGCCGAGGGGCCGGCAAGTGGGAGGTGATCAGCCTCAATACCGCCCTCGACGCGGTGGCGCAGGCGATCGCCCCGTACTTTCAGAAGACCGTGGCCTCTACCTCCCTTACCCCGGCGCAGGCGGCGGTGGCGGCGGACGCGGCGAACTACATCGATACGGACTTTCCGGAGCTGGGCGGCAAGGCGAATCAGGTGGTCTTCTCGCCCGGCCGCTTCGAGCATGGCCAGAAGGAGTTCGCCGACCGCCTCTTGCGCTACGGCTTCGGGACGGTGAACTACCGCCACGACCACACCTCCATCTGCGAGACCTCGCACCACGTGGCCCACGCCCTGATGTACAACGGCAAGGACCACCTGAAGCCGGACATTGTCAACTCCGAGTTCTGCATCGCCTGGGGCGCCAACCCCCTGGAGGCGAACTTCCCGATGCAGGCCTACTCGCGGAAGTTCATGACCTTCCGCAAGAACGGCGGCAAGTTGGTGGTGATCGACCCGCGTTTCTCCAACTCGGCGGCGGTGGCCGACCAGTGGCTGCCCATCCAGCCGGGCCACGATGCCGCCCTGGCGATGGGGATGATCAACCGGATCATCACCAGCAACACCTATGATGCCGCCTACCTCAAGCGGCCGCACGCCGGGGCGGTCAACCCGGGTGGTGAGACGACCTTCTCGGATGCCACCTACCTCGTCGACACCACCGCCAATGGCGGCGCCGGCGCCTTCGCCAAGAGCGGCAGCGGCAACGAGCAGGTGATCGATGCGGCGACCGGCAACCTGGTGGAGAAGACCGCCTCCGATGCCGGGTTGCTCGATCCCAGCGACACCCAGCTCACCACCGCCGGCCTCGATCCGGCGACCCACCAGACGGTGTTCCAGCTCCTCGCGGCGGAGGCGGCCAAGCACACCCTGGCCGAGTGGGCCCACCTCGCCGACCCCACGGATCAGGTGATCACCGAGGCGGTGATCAGCGACCTCGCCGACCAGTTCACCGCCCACGGCAAGAAGGCGGGGATCGAGTTTTACCGTGGCACGGTGCAGCACACGAATGGCACCTACACCGCGATGGCGATCCTCGCCTTGAACAACCTGATCGGCAACATCGACTGGAAGGGCGGGATGGCGGGCGGCGGGAGCCACTGGCACGAGGTGGACGACAAGAAGGCGGGGATGATCAACCTCAAGTCGGACGTCGGTGGCACCAAGCAAAGCGCCAATGGCATCCAGATCACCCGGGTGGGCAAGGAGTACGAGGGTGACGCCCCCAACCTCTTCGCCGCCGACGGCTACCCGGCGAAGCGCCCCTGGTTCCCCTTTGCCGCCTTCGGCAACTACCAGGAGCTCCTCCCCTCCATCGGCGACCAGTACCCGTACGCCTGCAAGGCGCTGCTCAGCTACTGGAACAACCAACCCTACTCGGTGCCGGCGACGCGCGACATGGCGATCGAGATCCTCAAGGACGAGGCGAAGCTCCCCTTCCACGTCTGCTTTGACTACGAGATGGGGGAGATGGCGTCTCTTGCCGACATCGTCATCCCCGACGGTTGCTACCTCGAGCGCTACTCCACCCCCCATGTGGCGCCGTCGATCCTCACCAAGACCAGCGGCTTTCGCCAGCCGGTGGTGGGCAGCTACGACCGGACGAAGAAGGGGTGGGAGTACCCCTACAGCCACCCGCTCTCTCCCGACATCCAGATGATCGAGGACCTCATCATCGCCATCGCCCACAAGACCGAGCAGATCACCGGCCAGCCCTGGCCCGGCATCGGGGACAACACCTTCTCCGGCAGCGACGCGCCGGACACCGACGGCAAGCGCATCGACAACGCCGGGGACTACTACGAGATGATCCTCGACAACCTCCGCATCGAAAGCGGCAAGCCGGCGAACAACGACGAGATCCGCGCCAAGGGCGGGGTCTTCGAGGACGATGCCGCCGCCTACGACGCGGACGGCGTGCATGTGGCGCACCGGTGGGGTGGCCAGGTCCACTTCTTCATTGACTACAAGCCTGCCATCAACAGCTACGGCGGCGCGTCGCTGGTGGCGACCCGCAACTCCATGGATGGCAGCCACCACACGGGGCTGCCCACCTACATCGACCCCGAGCAAGACATGCGGGGCAATTCGTACGCCACCGAGGGGAGCGGTACCAACGCCTTCAAGCTCCTCACCTACAAGCCGGTCTTCCACGCCCAGGGGCGGACGATCATCAACCCGTGGCTGGTGGACCTGATGCCCGACCCGATGGTGCAGATGAACCGGGTGGACGCCGACCGCCTCGGCCTGCGTACCGGTGAGAAGGTGAAGATCACCTCCACCCACCCGGGGCCGTACTCGCGGACCATGGGGGATGCGGCGGATCCCTTCCTTGCTTTCCGGGCGCGCCTAGAGGTGACCGAGGGGATCCGGCCGGGGTGCATCTCGATCCCCCACAGCTACGGCCACTGGCAGATGAGCTCGCAGTCGCGCGAGGTCCTCCTCCCGAGTGGGGTGACCGAGACGGTCGCGGGTGATGCAAGCCGGGCGGCCGGGGTCTCGTCGTCGCCGGTGACCCGGCTCGACACCTCGGTCGGCGTCTACTACCCCGCGGCCCCGCAGGATCCGGTGGGCGGGAGCGCCGCCTTCTACGACTCCTTCGTCACCGTCGCGAAGCTCTAATCGCGGCCCGATCGAACCCTCGCCAACGAACCTCTAAGGAGAAATGACCATGGCACAGATCGGTTGGGCCATTGATTTGGAGCGGTGCACCGGGTGCCAGACCTGCACGGTGGCGTGCAAGTCGGAGAACAACACCCCGATGGGGACCAACTACCGCGATGTCGCCTTTGTCGACAGCGGTAGCTACCCGATTCTCCACCGCCTCTTTGTCACCATGTCGTGCAACCACTGCGAGCACCCGGCCTGTCTGGCGTCGTGTCCGGTCGATGCGATTTCGAAGGACGCCACCTACGGCGTCGTGCTCATCGACCAGGACAAGTGCATCGGCTGCAAGTACTGCATCTTCGCCTGCCCCTACGGGGCGCCGCGCTACAACGGGGCGACGAAGAAGGTGGAGAAGTGCACCTTCTGCATCCACCGCATCTCCGAAGGCCTCTTCCCCGCCTGCGAGACCTCGTGCGTGGGGCGTGCGATCCGCCACGTGGTGGTCTTTAGCCCGTCCGACTCGGGGGCGAGCGCGCCCGCGGGCTTTGCCGATGCCGGGATGACCATCCCCTCCATCCGCTTCGTCCACCAGGGCGACGAGGCGGTGCAGCAGGGCGATCCGATCAGCGTGTGAGGAGAGCCGATGACCACCACCGCCACGATCCACGCGGACGAGTCCATGTACGCCCCCATGGCGGCGGTGGTCGACCTGCGGGCGAGCGGCTACCTGTGGCTCTCCGCCCTCTTCAACGGACCGCCCTCGGCCGAGCTCATCCATCTCCCGGGTGAGCCCGCCTTCGCGGCGGTGGTGGGCGAGGTGGCAGGGGATGGACTTGCCGCCGAGCTTGCCGCCGCCTCCGGCGCGGATCTCGACGAGCTGCGCTGGGAGTACAACGCCCTCTTCCGGGTTCCGGGTGGGGTCTACCTCACCCCCTACGAGTCGGTCTATCGCGGTCGCCGGGTAGTGGAGGGTAAGGAGTGCCTTGGCCTCCTCAACGGGCCGGAGACGGTGGCGGTCCTCCGCGACTACCGGTCGCTGGGGGTGGAGCTGGAGCCGGGGCAACAGACCCTCCCTGACTTCGCCGGCGCCGAGATCGAGTTTCTCCGCCTCCTCACCAGGCGTGAGCAGGAGGCGTGGGGGCGGGACGACGCGGTAGCCGCGGCCGACCTCCTGGCGCGCCAGCGTTGCTTCCTTCTTGACCATGTCTGCACGTGGCTGCCGGAGCTGTGCGCGCGCCTGGGCGAGCGCACCACCCAGCCGTTCTATGCCGCCGCCAGCCGTTTCGCGCGCGCCTTCCTGGCGCTGGAAGAGGTGACCTTCCGTGTGCTCCCGGTGGTGGCGGACGAGGGGTGATGCCGTGGTTGCCACCCTCACCCCCAACACCCGGCCGTGGTGCACGCCATCCGGATGGGAGGCGCACAAAGCGAGTCCGACCATGCCGAGCCTCCTGATCGTCGACGATGAGCCGCTCACCTGCTGGGCGATCGGCAAGAGCCTCCAGATGGCGGGGTGGCGGGTACGATGCGCCCACTCGGCCGAGGCGGGGTGGGAGCTCCTGAGCGAGGCGGCGGCGGACATCCTCGTCGCGGACGTGCGTCTTCCAGGGGAGGACGGCATCGCCTTGGTCGCGCGGGTGCGGGAGCGGTGGCCGGTGACCCGCTGCTTCGTGATCACCGCCGTCCTCACCGGCGTGGTCCGCGCCCGCGCCGAGCAAGCTGGGGCGGTCGCCGCCCTCGAAAAACCCCTGGACCTCGAGGCCTTCAAGCGGACCGTCGCGGCGGTGGTCCCGAAGGGCAAAGGAGAAGAGGCGGCGGGGGAGGAGCGGCTGCCATGAGTGTCGCCACCGCCCTTGCCAACCGCCTGCGCGCCGAGCGCGGGCGCGGCCCCATCCCCGAGGTGGCGGCCGAGCGTTGCCTGCGCCGCCGCTTTCCGCGCGCCGCCTGTGACCGGTGTGGGGCGGCCTGCCCGATGGCGGCGGTGGAGCTGGTCCCCGGCGGGGTGGTGGTAAACGAGCGGTGTACTGGATGCGAAGCGTGCGTCACCGCCTGCCCTACCGGCGCAATGGCCCCCTCGCCGGAGGTGCGGGCGCTACGCGACGGTGTGCGCGCGGGGGGGGACGGGGTGGTGCGGGTGAGCTGTGTGCGCCAGCCTGGACGGGGTGCGGCCCACCTCACCATGGGCTGTCTCGCCGGTCTCCCTCTCGCCACCCTCCTTGCCCCCTTTGGCCGGGGGGTGAAACGGATGGAGGTGGAGCGGGGCGGCTGTGTTGGCTGCGACCTGGCCGAGGTGGGGCAGCGCTTCGCCTCTTGTCTCGCGCAGGCGCGGGCGCTCCTCGTCGCCTACCGGTTCGCGCCCGAGGTCATCCTCGAAGTGGCTGCCTTTTCACCCCAGGTGGTTGAGCAGGCCGAGAGGGTGGGGCGGCGCGAGCTCTTTCTCCGGCTGGGCGCCGGGGCGCGAAAGGCGATGGCCCGCCGGCAGGATCCCCAGGAGAAGGGTGGCGGTCTGGAGGGGGAAGCGGGTGAGTCGCCGCTCGCCGCGGCCCTGCGCAACCTCGGTCCGCCGGTGGACGATGTGCACCTTCCCGGCGGCGTTTTTGCCGGGACGGTCCGCGCCAGCCACGCCTGCTTTGGCTGCACCGTGTGTTCGGCCGTCTGTCCCACCGCGGCCCTGCGCACTGAGCGGGTGGGGGAAGATTGTTGCCTCCTGTTCACCGCGGCGCGTTGTGTCGGCTGCGGCAGTTGCGCCGTGGCGTGCCTTGCCGGCGCCCTCCAGCTCCTTCCCGAGGTCAACGTGGGGGCGCTCCGCGCCGGTGGCGAGACGACCCTGGTGACGGTGGAGCCACGTTCGTGTTGTCGCTGCGGTAGGCCGTTCGTGGGGATTGCCGGCGCCGTGTGCGAGCCGTGTCTCAGGCGCGGCCGTGGGGCGGACCGCCTGCGTGGCGGCCCGGGACGAGCGGACCGCTGGGGCGTGTGCGACATCCCCTCCTCGACAGGGGAAGGGGGGCGAGGCAGAGTTAGGGCGGAGCCGCCGGCGGCTCGGCGGGCTCTCGAAAGGGAGCCGGCGAACACCGGCACACGATCCACTCCGAGCCGAAGCGCCTACGTCGCGACCCCGTCGCGATAGGGCACCAGGCCGACAGGGTGGGGCTGGAAACGGCCTCGCCTCCCAAGTTGGAAAGGAGTGTCCGATGGCCGTGGTCCTGGCCCCCGCAGCGCGGGGGCGTGCCGAGGGGGGCGATTGCCACCTCGTCGATCCGCAGGGGCGGGCGCTGCGCTACCTGCGCCTATCGGTCACCGACCGGTGCAACCTCCGCTGCCGCTATTGCATGGGGGCGGCGGGGCTCGACTGGGTCCCGCGCGCCGAGATCCTCACCTGGGAGGAGTTGGAGCAGGTGGTGCGGGTCGCCGTGGGGCTGGGGGTGCGCAAGGTGCGGATCACCGGTGGCGAGCCCTTCGTGCGCCGCGGCACGATCGACTTCCTCGCCCGCATCCGCCGCCTGCCCGGCCTGGAGCGGTTGGTGGTCACCACCAACGGCGTCGGGCTCGCAGGGCGGGTGGGGCGGCTGGCGGCGATCCCCGTCGATGGGGTGAACCTCTCCCTCGACGCCCTCGACCGCGACCGGTTCTTGCAGATGAGCCGCCGGGATCGCCTCGCCGACTGCCTCGCCACCCTCGACGCCCTGCTTGCGGCGGGGCTCACGGTGAAGGTGAACGCGGTGGTGGTGGCGGGGATGAACGAGGCGGAGATCGTGCCGTTGGCCGAGCTCGCCCGCTTTCTGCCGATCGAGGTGCGGTTCATCGAGGCGATGCCGTTCGGCGGCGACGGCGTGCGCCACACCGGCTGGCCCGCGTCGCGCATCCTCGCCCACCTGCGTGGCCACCTCCCGCCGCTCACGGAGCTGGGCGCCACGGGGACGGCGATGCGCTACCAGGCGGCGGGCTTCCGGGGGCAGGTGGGGATCATCGCCGGTGAGTCGCGCGCCTTCTGCACCAGCTGCGACCGGCTGCGGGTCACCGCCCGCGGCGAGGTGAAATCGTGTCTCTACGGCGAGGCAAGCGGTTGGCTCCTGCCCCGGTTGCGCTCCGGCGCGAGCGACGGCGAGCTGGCCGAGCTGCTCCGGGGAGCGGTGGCCCACCGCCACGCGGACGGTCGCGCCTCGGAGGGTGCGCGCCGCAACCGGCTGGTGGTCTCCATGGCCGCGATCGGAGGGTGAGCGATGGCGGCGACGGTCCTGCAGGAGATGGTGTCGGTGGCGGCGGCGGTGGAACTTTTCCGTTCCCTGGTTCCCCCCGCCCGGCGGGTCGACGTGGCCATGGGCGAGGCGACCGGCAGGGTCCTCGCGGCGGGGGTCGTTGCCTCCGAACCGCTGCCGCCCTTTACCAACTCGGCGATGGATGGCTTCGCGCTGCGCTGGGCGGACGTGGCCCCGGCCGCCGCGGGGGGTTCGGTGACGTTGCGGCTCGCCGGCGAGTCCGCCGCCGGCCACCCGTACGCCGGACGGGTGGGGGCGGGCGAGGCGGTGCAGATCTCCACCGGCGCCCTGCTGCCGGCGGGGGCGGATACGGTAGTACCGGTGGAGGAGGCGGAGGCAGATGGCGCCACGGTGACAGTCCAGCGGGTGCACGAGGTTGGCCGGCACGTGCGGCCCGCGGGCGAGGAGGTGGCGGCGGGGGAGGAGGTGGCGCGCGCGGGCGATACGGTTACGCCCCCGCTCCTCGGCCTGCTGGCCACCCTCGGGGTGGAGCGGGTGGTGGTCTATGCCCGGCCGCGGGTCGCCCTCGTCATCACTGGCGCCGAGCTCACCGGCTCCGTCTCCCTGCAAGCGGGGCAGATCCGCGACTCCAACGGCCCGATGCTCGCCGCGGTGGTGGTGGCCTCGGGCGGCGAGGTGGTCTCCCTGGTGCGGGTCGGCGATTGGGAGGAGGCGACGGTGGCGGCGATCGCCTCCGCGGCCGCAGGCTCGGAGGTGGTGGTCACCTCCGGCGGCGTCTCGGTTGGCCCCCACGACTTGGTGCGTGGGGCGGCCATCGCGGCGGGTTTCACGCCGCTTTTGTGGCGGGTGCGCCAGAAGCCGGGCAAGCCGCTGTTCGTCGCCCGGCGCGGTGCCACCGTGCTGGTGGGGCTGCCGGGCAATCCGGTCTCCGCCCTGTCGTGCTTCAGCCACTACCTCCACCCGTGGTTGCAGGCGGCCGGCGGCCGCCCCTTCGCCTGGGAGCGCACGACCCGCCTGCTCGCCGAGCCGGTGGCGGTGACGGGCGACCGCAGTGTGCTCCTGCGCTGTCGCCTTGACGGCTCTCTTGTCCACCCCCTCGCCCGCCAGGCGTCCAACATGCTCACCACGGTCACCGAGGCGGACGGCTACCTGGTGGTGGAGCCGGACCAGGAGCGGGCGGCGGGGGAGACGGTGGAGCTGTTTCTCTATCCTTGGGGGACGCGGGGGACGCGGGGGACGCGGGGGCCGTGGGGCGGGCGGCGCGCGGGGGGCGGCGGATGACCCCGCATCGGGTGGGCCTGGCGATGGATCTCAACCCCCTGCCCACCGGGTGCGCCGGACCAGTCCGCTGCGCGCGGGTCACGGGGCCGTCGCCGGCGCGCGCTACGGGCGCCGAACGAGGGGGCGCCGGCCGCGCGCCGGGACCACCCCGCATCCTTACCCCCGCAATCTCCACCCCCGCGACTCCCGCGCCATGACCGAACTTTCCCACCTCGACGACCAAGGCCACGCCCGGATGGTGGACGTGGGCGACAAACCCCCGACCCGGCGCCGCGCCCAAGCGCGCGCCACCTTGGTGGTGGGGGAGGGGGTGATGCAGGCGATCGCCGCGGGCGCGACGCCGAAGGGCAACGTCTACGAGACCGCGCGGATCGCCGCGATCCTCGGGGCGAAGCGCACCGCGGAGCTCATCCCCCTTTGCCACCCCCTGCCGCTGGACCACGTGGAGGTCGCCTTCACCCCGGCGGCGGACCGGATTGAGATCTCGGCGTCGGCCGCCACCCGCTCCCCCACCGGGGTGGAGATGGAGGCCCTCACCGCCTGCGCGATCGCCGGCCTCACCCTCTACGACATGCTCAAGGCCCTCTCCAAGGAGATGCACCTGGAGGGCCTCCACCTGGTCGCCAAGTCGGGCGGCCGCTCCGGGGAGTACCGCGCCCCGGACGCCTAACCCACCTCTCTCCCCATGACTTTGCTGAGCCCGCGCGACTGGCCGCCTCTTGGGGCCGGCTCTTCCTCCACGGTAGGAGCCGGTGGCACCGGCGACCCGCGTGCGCCGGGATCGCCGATGGGAATCGGCGCCTCCCGCGGGCAGCCGGGATCGACCCCCCGTTGCCCGGGCTCGCGACTAGCGGTGAGAAGCGCGGGCTCCACCCCTGTTCCCCCCCCAAGGAGTACGCCATGACCGGCACCGTTTCGTTTGTCTGCACCTCGAAGAAGAAGGGGATGGTGAAGCACCCGGTGGCGGCGATCCGCCTGGTGGCGGACCACGGCGTCGACGGCGATGCCCACGCCGGCTTTGGCCACCGCCAGGTGAGCCTGCTGGCGGAGGCGGACATCGCGGCCCAGCGCGCCCTCGGCGTGGAGCTGGAGCCGGGTGCCTTCGGTGAGAACCTGGTGGTCACCGGCCTCACCCTCGACCGGGTGGGGATCGGCTCGCGCCTGGAAATCGGCGCGGCGGAGATCGAGATCACCCAGATCGGCAAGGTGTGCCACGACCGGTGCGCGATCTACTACCGCACCGGCGACTGCATCATGCCGCGCCTCGGCGTCTTCGGCCGGGTGGTGGCCGGCGGGGAGGTGGCGCCGGGGACGGGGGTGCGGGTCATTGAGCGGGTGGAGCGCGACCAGATGCAGGTGGCGGTGGTCACCTGCTCCGACACCTGTAGCCGCGGCGCGGCGATCGACACCGCCGGCCCGGCGGTGGCGCGCCTGGCCACCGAGCGACTCGGGGCGCACGTCGCCCTCTGCCGGATCGTGGCAGACGACCAGGCGACGATCGAGGCCACGCTGAAGGAGCTCGCGGATCGCGGCCTCGACCTGGTTCTCACCTGCGGCGGCACCGGCTGCGCGGCGCGCGACGTTACCCCCGAGGCGACCCTGGCGGTGATTGACCGGCAGGTCCCGGGGCTGGCCGAGGCGATGCGCGGAGCCTCGGCCGCGATCACCCCGCACGCCTGGCTCTCGCGCGCGGTGGCCGGGATCCGCCGCGCCACCCTGATCGTCAACCTCCCCGGCAGCGAGCGCGCCGCCACCGAGAACCTCACCACCCTCCTCGCCACCCTCCCCCACGCGGTGCAGTTGCTGCGCGGCCACACCGCCCACCCCGCCGACCCGCGCCGCCAGACCACGCCCGCCAGCCCCGTGGTGCAACCGCTGCGGGTGGACGTGGGGTAGCCGCGCCGCTTTGGGAACGATGCCAAGACGGCGCGCCACGGAATCCACGGAAGGAGAGGAAACGGCTGTGCGATCTTCGAAGGGTTCCTGTCGCCTCTCTGGGTGGAGTCCGTGGCGGGTCCACGGGTGGCAGCGTCCGGTGAACCGCCCGCTCCTCCGGCGGTCGTCTGGCGTGGCGGGGGTCGGGTATTCCCTTGCCGCTTTTGTCGTGGCTCTGTTGCCGCCACCGGCGGCCGCGGAGGAGGTGCTCCTCTTCGCCGGCGCTGCCTCGCAGCCGGTGATCGAGGAGGCGATCCCCCGGATTCGCCAGGAGCTCAAGATCGAGGTGGTCCCCAACCTCGGCAGCTCCGGCGCGCTGCTGACCCAGCTTCGCCTCACCCACCGCGGCGACCTCTATGTGCCGGGGAGCCACGACTATTTGGAGCGGGCGATCGAACTCGGGGTGGTGGACCCCGCCAGCCGCACCGACCTCGCCTACCTGGTGCCGGCCCTGCTGGTGGCGAAGCACAACCCGAAGCAGATCCACGCCCTGGCTGACCTGTTGCGGCCGGGGGTGCGGGTCGCCCTTGGCGAGCCGCGCACCGTGTGTGCCGGCGAGTACGGCCTCCGGCTGCTGGCCCGCGCCCACCTCGAGACCCAGGTGATGGCCAAGGCCGGCCGCGCCCCGTCGTGCGCGGCGGTGGCGAACCTCCTCGCCACCGGAGCGGTCGACGCGATCCTTGGCTGGGAGGTCTTTGCCGCCTGGTTTCCCGAGCGCATCGAGGGGGTCCCTCTCGACCCTGCCCTGATCCCCGGCGTTGCCACCATCCCCGGGGCGGTGACCCACTTCGCCCGCGATCCGGCGGCGGCCCGCCGGGTGCTGGCCTGGCTCGCCTCCGAGTCGGGCAGGGCGATCTGGGCCCGCCACGGCTACCGCACGGCGCCGCCCGCCCCCGCGGCCGGGGAGGGTGCGCCACGCGGAGCGGGTGGTGGGGTTGACGGCGACCCCGGAAAGGCCGGCGTGCCTCCCCTTGCCACCACCGCTCCCCTGCTCTCGGAGGAGGGGGGGTGAGGCGGGCGATCGTCCCGGCGGGGGTGGTGGGGGGGCGGCCAGCGGCGACCACCGCTGCCCTCCTCGTCGCCTATCTGCTCCTCTTGCTGGTCGGCCTCGGCCGTCTCGCCGCCACCCCGGCGGAGGGGTCGCTCCACCTCGCCTCCCTGCTGGCGGTGAGCCTCGCGGGTGCGGCCTGCGCCACCCTCCTTGCCCTCGCCGTGGGGGTGCCAGCCGCCCTCTGGCTGGCGCGCACTCCGCGGGTCGGGCGGCGGGTGATCACCACCCTGCTGGATCTGCCCACCCTGCTCTCGCCGGTGGCGGTGGGGACCGCCATCGTGCTTTCCCTGCGCGCCCCGCCGGGGAGCTGGCTGGAGGGGGGGGTCGGCCTCCTCTTCGCCTTCCCCGGGGTGGTGGCGGCGCAGTTCACCGTGGTGGTGGCGCTGGTGGTGCGCACGGCGGAGGCGGCCTTCGCCGGGGTCGATCCAAGGCTGGAGCGGCTTGCCGAGCTGCACGGCGCGTCGCGCGCCAGAATCCTGTGGCGCGTCACCCTGCCGCTCGCCCGGCCGGGGCTGCTGGCGGCGGCGGTCCTCGCCTTCGCCCGCGCCCTCGGCGAGTTCGGCGCCACGGTTACCGTTGCCGGCACCCTCCCGGGGCGGACCGAGACCGTGGCCACCGGCCTCTACATCGCCCTCGAGTCGGGCCAGCTCGCGGTCGCCGCCCGCCTCGCCTTGGTGTTGGTGGCGGCGGCGATGGCCGTCCTGCTCCTGCTGCGTTGGGTGGTGGGGCGACCCACCTGAGACGGGCGAGCTCTCTGCCATGATCCGCACGCCCGCCCCTTCCAGGGTCTCGCCACTGCTCGCCGCGACGCGGCTGGAGGTGCGGTTGCCTGGCTTTCACCTCGGGCCGGTGGAGCTGGCGGTGGCGGCGGGGGAGTACCTGGTGCTGGTCGGGCCGTCGGGGGTGGGGAAGACGGTCTTGCTGGAGGCGCTGCTCGGTTGGCACCCCCTGGCCGCGGGGTCGGTGGTGCTCGACGGGCGGCCGTTGGCGGCGTTGCGGCCCGGGGCACGGGGGATCGCCTACGTGCCGCAGGACTTGGGGCTGCTGCCCCACCTCGGCGTGGCGGAGAACCTCCGCTGGGGGGTGACTTGCCGCGGCGCGCGGCCCGATGGCCCCCTCCTTGCCCGCCTCACCGAGGTCCTCGATCTGGGGCCGCTCGTGGGGCGGCGGTCGGTGCGCACCCTGTCGCGCGGCGAGCAACAGCGGGTCGCCCTCGGCCGGGCGCTGCTCACCCGGCCGCGGTTGCTGTTGCTGGATGAGCCGTGTGCGGCGCTCGACCCACACCGGCGGCGCGAGTTCCAGCGCCTCTTGCGCGGCTTGCACCGGGAGTCGGGCCTTACCGCCGTGCACATCACCCACGACCGCGAGGAGGCCTTCCTCCTCGGCGACCGGATTGGCGTGTTGCTCGACGGGCGGCTGCGCCAGCTCGCCACCCCGCGCACCCTCTACGACCGCCCCGCCGATCCGGCGGTGGCCGCCTTTCTCGCCCCGGAGAACCTGTGGGAGGGGCGGGTGGTGGGCGAGGTGGTGGGGGGCGGTTGGAGGGTGCGTCTGGTGGACTTCCCCCTGGAGCTGGTCGTGGAGGGGTCGTCCCCCACCGGGGAGGGTTGCCTCGTGGGGATCCGGCCGGAGGAGGTGATGCTCCTCCACCCGAACCGCCCCTTGCGGCCGCAGGTCGCGGCCAACGTGGTGGCGGCGACCGTGGCGGAGCTCCTCCTCCTCGACGGCAGGGTGGAGGTGACCCTCGTGGCCGCGGGCGCGCCGCTGCTCCACGTGCGCCTGCCGGTGTGCGCGGCCGACGACCTCCACCTGGCCCCGGGGAGTCCGGTCCGCGCCAGCCTCAAGCCGCGCTCCCTCTTCCTCCTCGCGGTGGATGGGGTTGCGGACGGCGCGGCGGTGGCGGCCGCGGACGGCGCGGTGGAGGCGGCGCGGTGAGGCCGGATTCTTGCCGTGCGCGCCAGGGGCGATGGGTGGCAGGGGGGAGCGGCCGGCTGGAGGTGCGGGAATGAAAGCGGGGCGGGCGGCGTTTGCGGTGTGCGGCTGGTCTGGTTCGGGGAAGACCACCCTGTTGGAGGCGGTGCTCCCCGAGCTGGTCCGCCAGGGGCTGGCGGTGGCGGTGGTGAAGCACGACGCCCACGGCGTCTCTTTGGACACCCCGGGCAAGGACTCGGACCGCCTCTTTCGCGCCGGCGCCGACATCTGCCTGCGGGGTCCCGGCGAGGTGGCGTGGCGGCGCCGGCCGGGGGGGGCCACCGCGCTGGAGGCGGTGATCGACGGTCTGCTCCTCGACCACGACCTGGTCTTAGTGGAGGGCCACAAGCTCACGCCGTTGCCCAAGGTGTGGCTTGCCCACCCGGATGATTCGGCGGTGCCCGCACAGGTGACGGCGGTCGCCGAGTGGCTCGCCTGGGGGGCGGGGCGGGAGGAGCGGCTGCTGGCGCGGATCGCGGCGTGGCTCGACGCGGCGGGGGTGGAGCGGCCGCTCTTTGGTGGCCTCCTCGTGGGCGGCGCCAGCCGCCGCATGGGGCGGCCGAAGCAGCTCCTCACCCATGGCGGCCGGAGTCTGGCGGAGATCTCGGTCGCGGCGCTGGCCCCGCATGTTGGGGAGGTCCTGCTCCTCGGTGGGGGTGAGGTCGCCCCCGCTCTCGCCCACCTCCGCCGTCTCCCCGACCCGCCGGGGGTGGCGGGGCCGCTGGCCGGGCTGCTCGCCGCCCATCGCTGGGCGCCGGAGGCGGCGTGGCTGGTGGCGGCGTGTGACCTGCCCTTGGTGAGCCCCGCGGCGGTCGGGTGGTTGAAGCAGGGGCGGCGGCCGGGGCGGTGGGCCGTGGTCCCCGGCCACGGTGGCTCCGTCGAGCCGCTCCTCGCTGCCTACGAGCCGCAGGCGCTCCACTGGCTGGAGGGCGAGGCCACGGCGGGGCGGCTGGCGCCGCGGGTGATCGGAGGCCACCCGAAGGTGGCGACCCCGGCGGTGGGGGTCGACCTCGCCGCGGCGTGGACCAACGTCAACACCCCCGCCGCCCTCGCCGCCCTGGAAGGGGAGGGATGACCAGCGGCCCCGAGCCGCCCGTGGATCCCGGAGGGTCAACGGGGTGTCGTCGGGGTCGGCAGGGAGGGATCACCGGCGGCTCGACGGCGGGCGAAGCGGTCCAACCCCAGCGTCCCGTTGCGATGGTGGGTGAGGTCTTGGGTGGCGGCGCCAAAGAGTGCGTGCGCCCGCCGTGGTGCCGCCTGGCGTGGACTGAATCGCAGGTGGAGGTAGAAAGGGGTGGGCGCCTCATCCCCACGGGGCGAAGTTGCCGCGCCGCGGCGCCTTCCAGCCGCACCGTTGTTCTCCGGTGGCTTCACCGCCGGCGCCACCTCCCTCCCCCGCGCCACCTTCCTTCCGCGCCTCTGCAGGATCGGATTGGGGTCAGGTCTTTACTTTCTACTCCACCGTGGCGCATCAGAGTCCGGTGTTGGGCCGGGAGTAGAAAGTTAAAGCCTGACCCCAAGCTACTTGCGATTCGCGCCGCCGATCCCCTCTACTGGTGCATGACTCGCGCCCCCCTCTTGCTTGGTCTCGTCCTCGTCTTCGTGGCCTGTGGCCACGCGCCGCCCGCCACCCAGCAACCGGCGCCGGTGGTGGCGGTGGTGAGCCCGTCGGCGGGGGCGAATCCGCGGTTCACCTTTCGCCACCGGGTGCGCCTCGATCTGGATGAGATGCAGCTTGACCGCGGGGCGCTTCACCGCGGCGAGGTCTTGGAGGCGGTGCGCTCGGCCGCGGTGGCGCGGTTGGCGCGGACGGGGTACCAGCTCGCGCCGGAGGAGGCGCGGGGGGAGACGGAGGCGACCCTCGCCACCCTTGACCAGCTCGACGTCGCCATCCTCCGCCGCGCCCTGCAGGCCGACCTGCTCCTGCTGACCACCGTGAGCCAGTGGGAAGAGCCGCCCGCCGGCGGGTTGGAAAACGCGGTCACCGTGTCGATCGAGATGACCCTCCACGACCTGCGCGACGGCCGTCTCGTCTGGCGCCAGCAGCTCGCCGGGGGGATCGTGCGCACGCCCAGCGAGCTCCAGCACGAGACCCTCGACCTCGCCCGCGCCGCGGTCGCCGAGGTGATGCGCTCCTTGCCGGCGCCGTAGGGGGCGCGGGGTGCGGGCGCGGGGTGCGCGGCAGGCCGCGGGCGGGCCGGGTCGCGGCCCGCAAGATGGCGGTCGGCGAGGCGGTAAGGGGTCTCTTCGGCTTGACACTCAGCAGGCCGTGCGGGAGTCTCGCCCGCGCCTTTTTCCCCGGTGAGCCGCGTGACAAACCTGCCCCTGCGTTCCCTTTTCTCCACGATTTTGGTGGCCGTGTTGGTCGCCGGGTGCGCGCGCTTGGAGCGCTTTCGCCCCCACGACACCACGGCCGCGGCGGCGGCGGGGGCGGCGAGCGCTCCGGGTGGGGCGGGGCAGGTGGCTCCTCCAGCGGAGGGGGCTTCGGGGGTGGCGGAGGGGGAGACGGAGGGGCTCTGGGCGCGCCTGTTCCACCGCCACGAGGCGGCGGCGGGGGCGGCGAGCGCCCCGGGTGGGGCGGGGCAGGTGGCTCCTCCAGCGGAGGGGGCTCCGGCGGTGGCGGAGGTACCTGCGGAGGGGCGGTGGGGGCGCCTGTTCCACCGCCGCGAGGCGGCGGCGGCCGTGCAGACCGCGCCCACCTCCCCCGGCGGGGGGCTGATCCACCCCCAGGCGGAGGTCGCACCGGGGGTAGCCGGTCAGGCGCACGAGGGACGATTTGCCCGTCTCCACTTCTGGCCGCGCAAGGCGTCCACGCCGGCGCCGGCGGGGAGGGTTGGCGGCGCACCGTCCACCCATCTGCAGGCGGCGGTGGAATCCCTCGGTGGCGCGGGCGGGCCCGGTCTTGGGGTGCGCCAGCTTCGCGACGTGGCGCCGTGTGCGCCGCTCCTCGCCTTTCTCCCTGACGGCAGCCTCCTCTACGCCGACCGCGGCCATAGCCTCGCCCGCCAGGGTTTGGACGGCCGGGTTGCCCGTCTTGGACCCCTGGCCAAGGGACCGTACGCGGTGGCCGTGGCCCAGTCCGGCCGCCTGTTGGCGGTGGGTGACGCCGGTGGCCAGGTGGCGGTGTGGGACCTCGGGAGTCAGCGCCTTAGCCACCGTCTGACCGCCGCGGAGGCGCCGATTACCGCCCTTACCTTCACCCCGGAGGGTCGGTTTCTGGTGGTCGGCGACAAGGGCGGGGGGGTCGGCGTGTGGACCGCCGAGACCGGCAGTCGCGTCTCGACCCTGCCGCGCCACGGGGGGGCGGTGAGCCTGGTGGTGACCGACGGCAAGCGGCTGTGGAGCGGGGGTTGGGACAAGAGCCTGCGCCTCTACGACCTGGCGAGTGGCCGCCTCGTGCGGCGCTACACCTTCCCCGACGTGTGGGGCGATGCGGCGGCGATCGATGCGGGCGGCCACACCTTCGCGATGGAGAACTACAACGCCATCCGCCTCTGGGACCTGGAGAGCGGCGGCGAGCTCGCCACCTTGGAGGGGCACAAGACGTGGGTACGGGCGCTGCGCTTCGGCGCCGACGGCCGTTCCCTCCTCTCCGCCGCCGAGGATGGCGAGGCGATCCTGTGGGAGATCCCCGCCGGTACCTTGGTGGAGCGGTGGCAGCCGGTGGCCGACGGCTGTGGCGTCGCGATCGGCGTCGAGGGTGACGCCCTGGCGGTGGCGACCCACGACGGCGCCACTCTGGTGCCCACTGGCGGCGTCGACGATCTCCTGGCGGTGGCGCGCCTGCGCGCCCAGGGGCAGGAGGTCGACTGGTCGGTGGGCAACAACGACCTGCCCCCCTACCCGGTGGCCGAGGTGCGTTCGTCGCCGAAGAATGGCCAGGTGGTGGCGGGTGACCGGTTGAGTATCACGGTGGTCCTCTACAACCGCGGCAAGGGTGACCTCTTCCGCGCCAAGGCGCGCCTCACCTCGCCCCATCCGGCCCTCGACGGCCGGACCTACTACTTCGGCCGCGTTCCGCCGGCGAGTCGCCGCGAGTGGACCGAGACCATCGACCTGCCGGTCGATCTGGCGGTCGGCGAGATCCCGTTTGCTATCGAGTTCAGCGAGGCAGCGGGCTACGTGCCGCGCGGCGTCGAGGGGGCGTTGCAGGTGCAGGCCCTGCCCAGGCCTGAGTTCCTCTACAGCGTCCGGGTGGTGGACGACATGAGCGGCGATTCGGTGGGCAACGGCGACGGGGTGATCCAACTCGGTGAGGCGGCGGCGGTGGCGGTGGCGGTGCGCAACGGCGGCGCCGGCCCAGCGCACGACGTGCAGGTTGAGCTCACCCCGGTGGATACCGCTGGGGTGGCGGTGCGCGGGCTCGATCGCCCCATCGACCTCCTTGCGCCAGACCAGGTGGTCGAGGTGACGCGGACCTTGCTGATCTCGCCCAAGGTGGCGGTGCGCGAGGTGGGGCTGCATGTGCGGATCCACGAGGGCGGCTTCGGCATCGACTTCACCGACCGCCTCAGCCTGCCGGTGGACCCGAACCCGCCGCGCGAGATCCGCCCGGTAACTGGCAACGTCAAGGTGAACCGCCCCCTGGAGATCCGCGCCGGCGCCGACCATCGCACCGCCGCTGTCGCTCAGGTCGGGCCGGGCGATCTGCTCGAGGCGGCGGGTGAGCTGCCGGGTTGGATTCAGGTGAAACTGGCGGGTGAGCGCACCGGCTGGGTCGACGCCACCGGCGTGGAGAGGCAGTACTGATGGAGACACGCGCGCAGGTCTACGAGGGCAAGGCGAAGATCCTTTACGCCACCGACGATCCGACGCTGTTGGTGCAACACTTCAAGGACGACGCCACCGCCTTCAACGCCAAGAAGCGCGGCACCATCCACGACAAGGGGGTGGTGAACAACCGCATGTCCGAGCACCTCTTCCGCTATGTGGAGGCGCACGGCGTCCACACCCACTTCGTGGAGCGGACCGACGACCGGCGGATGGTGGTCCGGCGTCTCACCATGCTCCCCATCGAGGTGATCGTCCGTAACCGAATCGCCGGCTCTCTGGCCAAGCGCATTGGGGTGAAAGAGGGGACCGCGGCGCGCCGCCGAATCATCGAGTTCAGTCTGAAGAGCGACGCCCTCGGCGACCCGCTCCTCACCGACGACCACATCCTCGCCCTCGGCCTGGTGGAAGAGGAGACCCTGAATGAGGTGAAGCGGATCGCCGGCCAGCTCGACGACCTCCTCACCGCCTTCTTCGCCCAGCGCGGTCTGGAGCTGATCGACTTCAAGGTGGAGTTCGGGCTCGACGCGGAGGGCCGCCTCACCCTCGGCGACGAGATCTGCCCCGACACCATGCGTCTGTGGGACATGAAGAGCGGCGAGAAGAAGGACAAGGACCGTTTCCGCCACGACCTCGGCCAGGTGGAGGAGACCTACCAAGAGGTCCTGGCGCGGGTCCTCGCCGACTAGGCCCCCCCGGGTCTAGGTCGCCGGCGTGGCCGCAAGGCGCCGCGGCCGCCGCCCCACCCCCGACTCTCTAGCGAGGCGATCGCGATGGCGAAGGCGAAGATCCACATCACCCTCAAGCAAGGGGTCCTCGACCCACAGGGCAAGGCGGTGCGCCACGCCCTCGACTCCTTGGGCTTCACCGGCGTTACGCAGGTGCGGATCGGCAAGCTCATCGAGATCGACCTCGCCGGCGGCGACCGCGCGGCACAGGAGGCGCAGGTCCGCGACATGTGCGAGCGCCTCCTCGCCAACACGGTGATCGAGGAGTACACCTTCGAAATCGCGTAGGCGCCGGCCGGACTTGGCCGACGGGGTGGGGCGGCAGGTGGTCGGATGGCGGGCGGTCCCGCTGGAAAACGGCATTGGAAAAGGTTTTTTGGATCGAGCCGCGAATGGACGCGAATGGACGTCAAGGGGCGCGAATCATGGATCGCGAGGTGCGGCCCACACCCTCCGGTCGCGACGGCTCCGCCTACAAGGCGGCTGGCACTACCGAGGCGACGGAGGAGGTCGCGGTTCGATTTCTGAGGCTCTCCTCCGCGGCCTCCGTCTTCTGTGCGGTGAACCACCCTGCGCGTTCAGGCGCGTGGAGGGGTGCTCATTGGCGGCCAGCTTTGCCGGGACCCCCAACCTCCTCCGGGCGTAAGCGCCCTAGCCGTTCCACCGGATCGACCCAGTCCGACTGGCTCCTAGCCCGCTCTTCGCCCGCGCCCCTGGTGGACCCATGAACTTCGGCATCGTCGTCTTCCCCGGCTCGAACTGCGACCACGACTGCTACCACGTCGCGAAGCACGTGGTGGGTGGCGAGGCGGTCTACCTGTGGCACAAGGAGGAGCGCCTGCCGGACCTCGACTGCATCATCGTCCCGGGTGGCTTCTCCTACGGCGACTACCTGCGCGCCGGCGCGATCGCCCGCCTGTCGCCGGTGATGGCGGCGGTGGCCGACTTTGCCGCCGGGGGTGGTCTGGTCCTCGGGATCTGCAACGGCTTTCAGGTCCTCTTGGAGGCGGGCCTCTTGCCCGGCGCCATGCGGCGCAACGACGGCCTGCGCTTCGTCTGCCAGCAGCAGACCCTGCGGGTGGAAAACGGGGCCACCCCCTTCACCCGCGCCTACACCGAAGGCCAGGTGGTGCGCATCCCGATTGCCCACGCCGAGGGTAACTACTACGCCGACCCGGAGACCCTCGCGGAGTTGGAGGCGAATCGCCAGGTGGTCTTCCGCTACTGCGAGCCAGCGGGTGAGATTACCGAGCCTGCGAACCCGAACGGCTCGCTCGCGAACATCGCCGGCATCTGTAACCGGGCAGGCAACGTCCTCGGAATGATGCCCCACCCGGAGCGTGCCGCGGAGCCGTTGCTCGGCTCCACCGACGGCCTTGTGCTCTTCCACTCCCTGCTCGGCGCGGTCACGGCGTAGGGCGGCTTTAGGCCATTTTCCACCGGCGCGGGCGGGCTGGCAGGGTGGCGGCGTGTTGACCGACGCGGAGACCGTGTGGCTCGCCTCCGAAAAGCGGTGGATCGATTGCGGCCGCATGGATCCACGGGCTCTTGACGACCCGCGAAGCGCGCCAGCCCCCGGCCTCCCCTAGCGATCGGGGGCGACGCGGATGGGTGTGTCCACCGCCCCGCCTGGTGTCGGCTGAATCGCAGGTGGAAGTAGGAAGGTGAAAAGGGGTGGGCGCTTCATCCCCACGGGGCGAAGTGGCCGCGCCGCCGGGATCGGATTGGGGTCAGGTCTTTACTTTCTACTCCACCGTGGCGCATCAGAGTCCGGTGCTGGACTGGGAGTAGAAAGTAAAGGCCTGACCCCAAACTATGTGCCTTCCAGCCCCGCACCGTTGTTCTCCGGTTGCTTCACCGCCGGCGCCACCGCCCTCCCCCGCGTCTCCCCTCCGCATCTCTGCGCGATTCCGCCTTCAAGGCGGGCACGGGGGTTGGCCGTTCGCCCGCGACACCCACCCCTTCCTACTTCCTACAGCGCGTGGGTCGTCTGCTCCCCTCCACGATTCGCGCCCATGCGCGTTCCTTTGCGGCCCCCTCTACAAACCATCTTCCCACCGTGACCTCGACGCTGCCGGAGACGCGCGGGGGGCAACGCCCGCCTTGCAGGCGGGCTCGCGCGGAGAGGCAGGGACGCAAAGGGGGCGATCGGTCGTGACGACGGTGGCGCCGCCGGGGTGCACTCCGGGCGGAGCCGATCGCCCCACTCCCGCGCGTGGGTCGTCTGCTCCCCTCCACGATTCGCGCCCATGCGCGTTCCTTTGCGGCCCCCTCTACAAACCATCTTCCCATGGGTCGGCAGGCTCCTGGCCTTGATGGCCATGCCCGGGGCGAAGGGGGCGTAACGGTGGAACCCTGTGGCTCGCGCCGGCTGGCGGGCGCGGGCGCGTTGTGGTTCGTGGTGGCACGGTGAGGCTGAACCCTGTGGCTCGCCCGGCCACCGGCGGTGGGGCGCGGGATGGGCGGCGGGAGGGTCGCTGGGGACCGGATCTTCGCTCCCCGCCTTGCCCTTTTCCGGTGGGGCGCCGACAAAGGGGCGGGTTACCTCTCCATGCGTCCCTTCCCCTTCCTCTTGCTGCTGCTCGCCACGGGGTGTGGGATTTCGTCGTCGAGCCAGGATGGGTCGCTTACCAGTGAGGCGGGCGAGGTCCTGGCGCGGGAGGTGACCGGCAGCGGGGAGATCGCGGGAAGCTACGCAGTCACCCTCGAATCGACCCTCCGCCTGCGCTCCACCGGCTCCTTCATCGATCGTCTCAAGGTGAACACGGAGCTTGCCTGCTTTTTCTCCCCGGGGTGCAGCACGACGGTGGGGCGGATCGCCAAGGTGGAGTCGGCGGCGGAGCTCCTCGACCCCCACTGCGACGAGTGGGAGGCAACCCAGGAGAACAACACCACCACCGTGGTCTGCCGCCAGAAGGGGCGGCGGGCGCAGGTGCGGGTGGCGGACGGCGAGGTGGCGATCGCGTTGGCCACCGAGGGGGCGGATACGGTGACCAGCTTTGCTCCGGTCCCGCCGGTGGGCTCCCCGGTGGTGGTGGACGATCTGGTTGCGGAGCTGGGGGGGCCTCTGGAGCTCTACTTCACCCCCGCGGGGGTGGTGGCGGCACGCGAGGCGACCGCCGACTCGGGGCTGGTCGGGGACGTGCTGCGGGTGATGGACGACGCGGGTCTCGACGTGGAGGTGGTGCTGGATTTCACCCTGCGCGGCGGTCGCGACGGCGCCCCTCCGCCCGAGGTGACGAACGTCTTGAAGTACTTCACCCACGCCCTGCAGGAGCAGTAGCGGCGGCGTACAAAAAAGGCCCCGCGCGCTCCGCGCGGGGCCTTTCGAAGGGGGAGGCGGCGCCGGATCAGAAGGTCCCGGTGACGTTGAGGCCGTAGACGTTCTGGTCGTACGCACGGTCCGGCTCACCGTCGGAGCCGTCGAAGTTCGAGTCGTTCTTCACGTGGCGGTACTGGACGCCGAGGGCGAGGTGGTCGTTGAGCTGGCGGCTGAGGGCGGCGGTGTAGCGCTGCTGGTCGTCGTTGCGCGCCTTGCTGAACCGCTTGTTCGCCTTGAGGTAGAGGATGTCGTCGTCGTTGTAGTCCTTGGTGAGGAACTCGATGCCGAAATCCGCGGCCGTGGCTTCGTCGTAGATCGGCACGTGGGCGTTGAGGTAGATCCCCTTCTGGTCAAAGGAGTAGGAGCGGAAGAAGTCGCGCCGCTCCACCTTCACCAGGCGGAGGAAGCGGGTCCGGCCGAAGAAGATCTGTTCGCCGGTCTGGTCGTCACGATCCTCCTTGCCGAAGCGCAAGCCACACTGGAGGAACCCCTTCTTGTCGTGGAAGAACCACAGCTCGCTCAGGTCGGTGTTGTGGGTCTCACCGGCGAGGTAGTCGTACTGGTCATCCTCGGCGCTGATGTTCTGATAGTGGTACTCGAAGGCGGTGGCGAGGTTGTGCGCCTCGAACGCCTTGGCATCTGCGAAGACGTTGTGGGTGGATTGGAAGTCGTTGCTGTCGAGGAGATCCCAGTAGTAGGCATAGCGCAGGCCGAAGACCATCGGCGCCCACGGGCTCTGCCAGTACTGCTGGTAGCCGAGACCGAGGTCGTGGCGCTGGTAGTCGAACTGGTCGATCGCGTCGTGGAGCGACTGGAAGAAGGCGTAGCGGGCGGTGAGACGGCGATCCGTCTTGCTCCACAGGTCGTACTCACCGGCGAGGAAGAGGTTGACCAGGGTGTCGGTGTCGTCGAGCTCCTCGCCGTTGACCACCAGGTTTTCGTTGGTCAGCAGGATGTTGTCGTCGTACTCCACCGAGACGTAGGTCTTCAGGCGCCACTTCTTGTCCTGCTCTGCCTTGACCGAGTGGTTCTGCCGCTGCCGCTCGAGGATCTGCAGGTAGCTCTTCGCCGATTCGGCGTACTGGGAGGGACCGGCGATGCGGATCGCCTCGTTGAAGGCGTGCTCGGCGCCGTCGAGGTCGCTGTTGTCGTACTTCGCCACCCCGGCCATGTAGTGGAAGATTGCCTCGTCGTCCTTGAGCTGGAGCGCCGAGTCGAAGTACTGGGCCGCCAGGGAGGGCTTGCCCATCTTGTAGTACGTGTAGCCGAGCGAGTAGTGGAGGTACGGGTTCTTCGGGTTGTCTTCGAGACCGGCGAGGAACTCCTTCAAGGCTGGGTCGTACTCGCCGTTCATGAAGTGGTAGACCCCCTTCAGGTAGTGCGGATCCTTGAGGTCGTCACGCCGGGTGGCGTGTTCTCCTTCGAGGTCCGCGACCATGGCGTTGAGGCTCTCGCCCTCATCCGCCGCCTCGTCCGCATGGCTGGTCGGGGTGGCCGTCTCTTCGGCGCGGGCGGTAGGAGCCAGGGCGAGGAGGCAGAACCACGCGGCAAAGATGGGGAGCTGGGCGAAAGGTCGCATAGGCTTTCTCAGGGCGGCCGCCACCAGGGGCGGGCGGTTGGTTCAGCGTGGGGGTCGTGACGGGCGGGCTTACAGGCGCTTGATGAAGCCGATCACGTCGTCGAGGGGGGTCTTCAGGTCCATGAACGGGATGTCGGGGGTGAGGATCGGCCGGCCAAAGAGCCAGGTGTTGAGCTCCACCAGGGGCGGGTCGAACTTGAAGAAGGGGATGTCGGGACGTGGCCATGGGATGCCGAGGAACTCGCCCCCCTTGTCGCGGAACGGAATGTCGATGTCGATGAAGGGGACGTCCGGGGTGAGGAAGCGGCCCCGCTTCAGGTCCACCAGCGGCACGTCGGGCAGATTGCTGAACACAAAGGAGGCAATCGAGTAGGCCGGGGTTCGAATGAAGGGGAGGTCCGGGGTGATGATCGGCAGGTGTGGCAAGGCCGGCGCCCATCCCCAGTGGATGTCGATGCAGGGGAGGTCCTGGAAGCGGTTGCGGATGTTCCGGGGGTGGTGGTTGCCGGTGGGGGTGGTGAAGTAACCCTGCTTGAAGTCGTGGCCCGGGACCGTGTCGGGATCGAGGAGGGCGGTGGTGAAAAACGGGGTCGCCGGCGCCACCGCGGGCATCATCCGTTCCACGTCCTCGATCGACATCTGCAACGGCGGCAGGAGGTCCACCTCGACGCGCGCCGGTACCCGGCCGGGAATGGCGAGGTCGGCGGCAACGAACAGCATCCGCACGATCGAACGCACCGGAAGCCGGCGCGCCACGCCCGTGCGGATGATCGCCTCCACCTGCGTCTCGGCGAGCCCCTTGGCGATGAGCGACTCGCCGGTGGCGCGCACGAAGGCGTGCTGCGCCGCCGTGGCGTTGCTCGGGGCGAGAAGCTCGTCGTAGTTGACCGCAGCAGCGGCGGGCCAGGCGGTGAGCCACAGGGCAAGGAGGGCGATCAGGTGTCGCAGGCGGATGGGGGTGAGCATGGATCCGAGGGTAGGGTGGTGGTGGACGAGAGACCAGGGGGGGGGCTGACCTAGAGGGAGTGCGCGATGCGCTCGGCGATGGAGACGATGCGCGAGGAGGGCAAGAGCGGCAGGTCCGGGACGTAGACCGGGAGGCCGCCAAACTCGCCGACCTTGTCGACGAACGGGCGCAACAGGGGCGGAACCAGGGGGATGGTGGGTGCCAGGAGGGGGAAGCCGCCCGCGTCCGCCACCTCGTCCACGAAGGGCATGTCGAGAGAGATAAAGGGGATGTCGGGTTCGAGGATCGGGATGCCGTGGAAGCTGCCGCGCTTGTTCACGAACGGAATGTCGATGTCGCCGAAGGGGAAGTCCGGGGTGAGGAGGCGGAGGCCAATGGGCGAGTCGTGGAGGCCGACCTTCGCCACCTTCACGAACGGGAGGTCGGGCCGCTTCGGGAGCGCCTTCCACAGGGGAAACTGGGGGATCAGGCGCGGCAGGCCGAGGACGTTCTTCACGTCCACCAGACCGAGCATCTCCAGGGGGAGCTGGGGCCGGTCGATGGTGTTGCCGCTGATCCCCACCAGGGCGGTGCCGGCGAGAAAGTGGCTGGCAATCGCCACCCGCGCCGCCAGGGTGCCGGTGGGGATGATGCCCGCGACGATCAGCTCACCCGGCACCAGCAGCTCCTGGTGGTTCACCGGCAAGATGCGGATGAAGGGGAGGTCGGGCAGGAGCAGCGGGAAGCCGTCGATCAGGATCAGGTCGTGGAAGGGGAGGTCGGGCAACTCGGGAAACGGGTTGACCCTCGGCAGCCGCGTGTCCACGTCGGCGTAGGCCGCCGGGGTGAGGCGGAAGTCGGGGCTCGGGTTGTCCGTGGGGTCGAGGATGGCCTCGCCCGGATCGAGGAGGGTCGCGAACTCCGGTGGGGTCTCCGGTGGGTGGTCCGGCGGCAGCTCTGGGGTGGTGAGGTCGGGCTCGATCCGGTCGCTGGCCGCGGCGGTGGGGCTGGTCCTTGGCCGCTCCTCCTTCGCCCCCATGATCAGCACCTGGGCGAGCTGGTCCGCGGGCTGGCAGGTGGAGACGTTCTTCGCCACCAAGGCCTCCACCGCCTCACCGCCGGTGGCGTACACCTCGGCAGCGGAGACCAGGACCTCCACATCCTCGGCGGTGTAGCCGCAGGCGGTGGCGTGGTCCTGGATGAGGGCCCGGACGTCGGCGGTTGCCCCTCCCGCGAGCAGCAGCGCGGCGACCACCCCGCAGGCCAGGGTGGCGACGCCTGTTGTCTGGTTCACCGTTCGCCCTTCCGATCGCATCGGATCCCTCCTCATAGGCCTTCTCCCATCACCGGTAGTGTGTCTCCGAAAACAGGCGCGGCCGGAAGGGACAGAAACGCGGACCTTACGGATCGCCCAAAACCGGTGTCAAGGCCACCCGTGTCGCCAACCATTCTTCCAACCCCTTCAAACCAAAGGGGTATTTCCTGACCTCAGCAGGGGGGAGACGCTCCCCAAATGGCTTCCTCAGAGCCGTGTCCAATCAAAAGGATCCAATAATAGGCATGTTGCCGGAAGCGGCGGGCGCTGTCACTACGGGCCGGTTCACCGGCGCTCGGGTGGTGGCGTAGCCGGCGGGTGGCGGCGCAGCTCAGGGCAGCTCCGCCCCCCCGCTCGTCTCCTGCCCCTCCGCCGCGGGCGCCTCCGCCCGGCCGGTGTAGAAGGCGCGTGCGACCCACACGGAGAGCTCGTACATCACCAGCAGCGGCACCACCAGGAGGCACTGGGTCACCGGGTCCGGCGGGGTGAGGATGGCGCCGATGATAAAGGTGGCGAGGATGGCGTAGCGCCGGTGGTGGGTCATGAACTCGGGGGATAGGAGACCGAGGCGGGTGAGGACGAAGACCACCACCGGGAGCTGAAAGATCAGCCCGAAGGTGATCATCATGGTGATCGCGAAGCCGAGGTACTTGGAGACGTTGAGGGTGGCAATGAGGGTGGGGTCGAAGTGGAGAAAAAACGCCACCGCGTACGGCAGGACCACGGCGAAGGCGAGGGCGGCCCCGGCGAGGAAAAAGAGGGTGGCGAAGAGGACGAAGGGGATGACGTAGCGCTTCTCCGCGGGCAGCAGCCCGGGCGCCGCGAAGCGGTAGAGCTGGTAGAAAATCACCGGGAGGGCGAGGAGCAGGCCGGCGAAGAAGGCCGCCTTCAGGTGGGTGATGAACGGCTCCATCAGGCTGAAGTAGTTCAAGCTCGTATCCGGCGCGCCGCGCTTCAGCGGGATCTCCATGAAGGTGATGATCCGCGCGGAGAAGGCGTAGGAGGCGGCGAACCCGATGCCCAGCGCCGCCACCGCCCACAGGAGGCGGGCGCGAAGCTCTTCGAGATGCCCGGTGAGGGGCATCTCCACGTCAGCCATGGTGCGCGCCGTCCTCGGTACGCCGGACCTCGGCGGCGGCCGCCTCGATTGCCGGCGTGGCGGGCGGCAAACTCGCCTCGCCCACCTCACCCTGCGCCTTGGCGGTGTCGAGGGCGCTAGCCGCCTGGGTCGCCACGACCGCGTGGGTCCCCGCGGTCGTGCCGGGGGGGAACAGCTCCGGCGTCTGCGGCGCGGGGGGCGGTGGCAAATGGATCGGCCGCGGCGCCGGCGCCGGGGTTGGCTCGGTGGAAACGGCGCTGCGCACCTCGCTGGTCGCCCTGCGGAACTCGGCGATCCCACGGCCGAGGGACTTGGCAATCTCCGGCAGCCGCTTCGGCCCCAGGACCAACAGAGCGACCACCAGAATCACCAGGAGCTCAGGCATGCCGATGCCAAACATGGATCTCTCCGTTCGGGCCCGCGGGTTTGGGCCATTCGAGGACGCCATTAGACCGGTGGGTGCGCCCACCGGTCAAGAAAACTCGGGGCGTTGTTTCTTGCCCTGATGGGGTTCACGCCCGTACCATCGGCCGTTTTGCGCGGCGTGGTCGCGGCGGGTTGCGGGCGCGCGGATTCCTCGTCGGCGGAGCGTCTATGGGTCTCTTTTCTACCCTCCTCACCTTTCGCGGCGGCATCCATCCGCCCACCTGCAAGGAGCGGACGAACCACGGCCACATCGAGGTGGCGCCGCCACCGAGTCGGGTGATCATCCCGGTGGCCCAGCACATCGGCGCGCCCGCCGACGTGGTGGTGAAGAAGAAGGAGCAGGTGAAGCGCGGCCAGGTGATCGCCACCGCCAAGGGGTTTGTCTCCGCCCCGATCCACGCCTCCATCTCCGGAACGGTGAAGGAGATCGGTCCCGCCTACTCCGCCACCGGCCAGTGGGTCGAGTGCGTCACCATCGAGTCTGACGGCGCGGACGCCTGGCTCGACGGGCTGCTCGTGGACCGCCCCGACTACCTAGAGCTGCCCCCCGCGGAGTTGCGCGAGATCATCCACCAGGCCGGCATCGTCGGCCTCGGTGGCGCCACATTCCCGTCGCACGTGAAGCTCGCGCCGCCGGCGGAGAAGCCGATTCACACGGTGATCCTCAACGGTGTCGAGTGTGAGCCGTACCTCACCGCGGACCACCTGCTCATGCTCGAGCGCGGTGCCGAGGTCATCGCCGGCCTGCGCCTGATCATGCGGGTGGTGGGGGCCAAGGAGGGGGTGATCGGGATCGAGGCGAACAAGCCCGACGCGATCCGCCACCTCCAGGAGCTCACCCACGGCGACCCGGCCCTGCGGGTCGCCGCGTTGCAGGTGAAGTACCCGCAGGGCGGCGAGAAGCAGCTCATCTACGCGGTGACCAAGCGGGAGGTGCCGTCGGGCGGCCTACCCATGGACCTCGGGATCGTGATGAACAACGTCGGCACGGCGGTGGCGATGGTCCGCGCCTGTCGCTACGGCGAGCCCCTCACCGAGCGGGTGACCACGGTGACCGGTGCCGGGATCGCCAACCCGCGCAACTTCCTCGCCCGCATCGGTACCCCCTTTGGCGAGCTTGTCGAGCTGTGCGGTGGCTTCACCGGCACCATGGGGACCGTGATCAACGGCGGCCCGATGATGGGGATCGCGGTGCCGTCGCTCGACGTGCCAATCATCAAGGGGACCTCCGGCATCTTGGTCCTTGCCAAGGAGGAGCTGCCACCGCACGACTACGAGGCGTGCATCCGCTGCGGCATGTGCGTGCGCGGCTGCCCGGTGCAGCTCGTCCCCTCCGCCCTCTCCGACTACGGTGAGACCCGCATGCTCGAGTCGTTGGAGAGCTACCACATCTTCGACTGCATCGAGTGCGGCTCGTGCTCCTACGTCTGCCCCTCGAAGCGGCCGATCGTCCAGTTCATCCGCTATGGCAAGCGCGAGATCCTTGCCGAGCGGCAGAAGAAGCGCGACCGGCAGGCGGCGCGCGCGGCGGCGGCGAAGACCCCCGAGGTTGCCGCGTAACCCCCTCCACCTCTCCCCCCCGAAGTGACCATGGCCGACGAATCGACCCCGACCCCTCCCCCTGAGCCGCCCACCGCGGGCGCTCCCACCCCGCCCGTTGGCGCGCAGCAAGCGGCACCACCGGCCACGGGCGACGGCGCACCGCCCGCGGCCGCGGAGCGGCCGGGGGCCAAGAAGCGGGCGGCCAAGGAGGGGGCGGCCGCGGCGGATACGGAGAAGGAGGAGAAGAAAAAGAAGAAGGGGCCGCCGAAGAAGGAGCTGATCCTCGTGGCCTCCTCCTCGCCGCACGTGGTGAGCGACGAGTCGATCCCCCGGATCATGTACACCGTCTGCCTCGCCCTGGCGCCGGCGATTCTGGTGGCGGTCTACTGCTTTGGCTTGCAGGCGGTGAAGGTCCTCGCCCTCACCAGCGCCGCCTGCTTGGTCACCGAGGCGGGGTTGCAGCGCCTCATGGGACGCCGGCTCACGGTCACCGACGGCTCCGCCCTGGTCACCGGTCTGCTCCTGGCGATGACCCTGCCGCCCTCGGCGCCGTGGTGGATCTGTCTCCTCGGCGGCGCGCTCGCCATCGGGGTGGGCAAGCAGCTCTTTGGCGGCCTCGCCCACAACCCCTTCAACCCGGCGCTGATCGCGCGGGTGATCCTCCTCATCTCCTGGCCGGTGGAGCTCACCACCTGGATGAAGCCCGGCCAAGGGTTCGTCAACCTCGGGGTGGACGTGGTCACCGCCGCCTCCCCGCTCGGGCTGATGAAGGAGGAGCTGATCCAGAAGGGGTCGATCCAGGTGGTCTCCCAGTTCCCCCTGCGCGACGGCCTCCTCGGCCTCAACCAGATCGGCTCCCTTGGCGAGACCTCGGTCATCGCCCTGCTCCTCGGCGGCCTCTTCCTCCTCTACCGCGGCTACATCACCTGGCACATCCCGGTCAGCTACATCGCCACGGTGGGGGCGGTCGCCGCCCTCTTTTGGGGGATCGACCCCGGCCACTTCGCCCCGCCCCTCTACCACCTGGTCACCGGCGGCCTCTTCCTTGGTGCCCTCTACATGGCCACCGACATGGTCACCTGCCCGGTGACCAACCGCGGCATGCTCATCTTCGGCATGGGCTGCGGCATCCTCACCTACTTCATCCGCACCTTTGGCGCCTACCCGGAGGGGGTCTCCTTCGCCATCGTCATCATGAACGGCGCGGTCCCCCTCATCGAGCGCTGGGTTCGGCCGCGTACCTACGGCCACAACCTCTCGGCGGCGTAACGAGGTCCTCCCCATGGTCAACATCAACCGACTCGTCCTCGTCCTGCTGGTGGTCGCGGTGGCCTCGGCCATCCTCCTGGCGGAGATCAACACGATCACCGCCCCGAAGATCCAGGCGAGCCAGACCGCCTACAAGCTCAAGGCGGTGCAGAAGGTCCTCCCCCCCTACGACAACCAGCCGGCGGCGGATCGCCAGGTGATCCCGGTCACCGGCGGCGGCCCCGCCGAGGCGAAGGTGGAGCTGGATGAGGAGCTCGGCAAGGAGGGGGTGGTGGTCTACCCGGCCTACCAGGCGGGCAAGCTGGTGGGCGAGGCGTACTCGGTGATCAGCCACCAGGGATTCTCCGGGGACATCGAGATCCTCCTCGGGGTGAGCCCCGCGGGGCGGGTCACCGGGGTCGAGATCATCGCCCACGCCGAGACCCCCGGGTTGGGCGCGAAGATCGTCTCCGAGGCGTCGTGGAAGGGGAAGGCGCAGGTCGTGGGCCGCTCCCTTTCCGAGTCCTTGGTGGTGAAGAAGGATGGCGGCGAGATCGACGCCATCGCCGGGGCCACCATCTCCCCGCGCGCCGTGTGTGGCGCGGTGAAGGCGGGGCTTGAGGTGTACAACCAGGCATTCAAGGACAAGGTCCCGGCTGCGTCGCCGGCCGCCCCCATTCCCACCGCCGCCGCCCCCCAAGGAGCCCACTCATGAAGCTCTCGGCAGTCCTCACCCAGGGGTTGTGGAAGGAGAACCCCACCCTCCGCATGATGCTCGGCATGTGTCCGGTCCTCGCGGTCTCCACCTCCGCCACCAACGCCATCGGCATGGGGGTTGCCACCCTCGCGGTCCTGGTCGCCTCCAACTTCACCATCGCCCTGGTCAAGGACGCCATCCCCGCCCAGGTGCGCATCCCCGCCTACGTCCTGATGATCGCCTCTTTGGTGACCGCGGTGGACATGGCGATGGCGGCGTGGTTCTTCGAGCTCCACCAGACCCTCGGTCTGTTTATCCCGCTGATCGTGGTGAACTGCATCATCCTTGGCCGCGCCGAGGGGTTCGCGGCGAAGAACACCGCCTTCGCCTCGATCGTCGACGGCCTCGGCATGGGGCTTGGCTTCACCCTCTCCATCACCACCCTCGGCTGCTGCCGGGAGCTCCTTGGCAACGGCTCCATCTTCGGCATTCCCCTCCTAGGAGACGCCTTCAAGCCGATGCTCCTCATGGTCCTGCCGCCGGGCGCCTTCCTCATGCTTGGCTTGCTTGCCGCCACCATGCGGCGGGTCGACATGGCCCTCGAGGCGCGCGCGCGCACCGTCGCCGAGGGGAGGCGCCAGCGGGCCCTCGATCTCGCCACCGGTGGTGCGCCGATCCCGATGCCGCCGGGCTTCGAGTAGCCCCTCGCGTCCGGGGTTTGGCGCCGCTGGGCGTCTGGAGGAAGTAGAAGGTAGAAAGGAGTGGGGGGAGTCCCCCCCGCGGGGGGGATGCCACCCCCGGCAAGGTGGTGGTGGGGGCGAACGGTGGGCGTGGGCCGCACCCCTCCCGTCCATGGTTCGCGTTTTTTTTGCGGCTCGATCTGAAAACCATTTCCCGATGGCTTTACCGAGAGGGACCCCCCCCTGGCTCCGGCCGCTGCTGGTTGCCCTTGCCTGCGGGGTTGCGGTGAGCGGCTGTAGCCTCCCTTACCTCGCGGACACCGCGGCCCACCACCTGGCCCTCCTCGCCCGTCGCCGGCCGGTGGCGGAGGTGGTGGCCGACCCCGCCACCCCGGCTCCCCTGCGCGACCAGCTCCAGTCGGTGGAGCGGGTTCGCGCCTTTGCGCGCGACCTTGGTCTCAAGGTCGACAACAGCTACGCCACCTTTGTCGCGGTGGGGCGGCCGTACGTCACCACCAACCTCTCCGCCTGTCCGCCGGACCGCTTTGAGGCCTACGAGTGGCGTTTCCCCATCGTCGGTCGGGTCCCCTACAAGGGGTACTTCCGGCTGAACTGGGCCAAGCGCGAGGAGCGGCGGCTGCGCGCCGCCGGTTACGAGACCTACCTGCGCGGCGTCCCTGCCTACTCCACCCTCGGCTGGCTCGCCGACCCGCTCTTCTCGACCATGGTCAGCGACGACCCCCTGGAGCTCGCCGACACCCTCTTTCACGAGCTCACCCACGCCACCCTCTTCATCAAGGGACAGGTCCCCTTCGACGAGACCCTCGCCACCTTCGTGGCTGAGCGCGCCACCCTCGCCTTCGCCGTTGCCGAGGCGGGGGACGGCTCCCCCGCCCTGGCGCGCCTGGAGGAGGGCTACGCCGAGGCGCACCGTTTCGAGGCCCTCGTCCACGACCTCTACGAACAGCTCGACGACCTCTACCGCGCCGCCCCCCGCGATGTGGCGGCGCGGCGCGAGACCCTCTACATGGCCTTCCGCGAGAGGCTCCACGACCCGGCCAGCGGGCTCACCTCCCCCGGCTACCGCGCCTTTGCCGACACTCCGTTGAACAACGCCCGGCTGCTTGCCTACCACCGCTACCACGCCGGCCGCGACGAGCTGGCCGCCCTCCTCGAACGCACGGGCTCGATCAAGGGGTTCCTTGCCCTCCTCGTGGGCCGCGCGGCGGAGCTGCGCGCGGCGCCCCTGGAACGCATCCGCACCTGGCTGGCCGCCCCGCCGCCCGCCGTCTAGGAGTCTGTCGGACTTTGGTCGCGATCGACGGCCGCGCGGATTGCGGCCCGGATCCGGCCCCGATCCCCGATCTTCGTTTCCTCGGACCCCGTAGCGTTACGAACGGCTCCCCCTCCGGACTCGAGCCCGCTGTTTCTCGGCCCACGGTCGACCAAGTCCGACAGACTCCGAGTCCGGGGAGGGGGGCGGGTCCGAGGCGCGGGGAGGGGCGGGCAGGTCGCCCGGCGGTGGGCATTGTGCCCGAGCATCCGCCAGTGGCGGCGGCGCCCCCCTGGCGTGGCGCCAAGTAGTTCGGCCACCGCGGCGCTGGTACATCGCTTGCGGGAGGGGGGCGCGTCCCGAGGGGGGAACCACGGGGCGCCGGTAGGGGCGGGAAGGCCGGTCCGTCGCTACCGCGATCTCCACCGGCCACGAGGGAGAAACCCCATGAAGTGCACCCAGACTCTGTTGTTCGCCGCCGGCGCCATCGCCTTCGCGGTGACCGCCACCCCGGCCGCCGCCGGCCCCCATGGCACGCGCCTCGGAGACCAGATCTACGTCCTCTCCGGCGGCGGGAGCGGGGTCGCCACGGTCCTCGACGCCCGTAACCATCACGTCCTGGCGACCCTCCCCACCGGCCCCGGCGCCGCCCTGGGTGGGACCACCCCGGACGGCACCAAACTCTACGTCGGCCACGCCGGGGCGGGGCAGAGCGAGGTGACGGTGATCGACACCCGGACGCGCACGGTGACCGGGACGATCACCACCGGCAGCCAGCCCAAGCATCCGATCGTCTCGCCGGATGGCCGCTGGTGCGCGGTCAACCACTTCGGCCAGGGGCGGATGACGATCATCGACACCGCCACCGACACCATCTACAAGCAGCTCGACTTCCCGATCGCCAACCCGGGGGTGGCGGGCGTCTTCATGATGCACTCGGCGTGGTCGTGGGACGCGCGCTACCTCTTCGGCCAGAACCGCAAGGACAACGTGGTCTACGCCTGGGACGCGTTCAACGACTTCGCCCTGGTGGCCACCATCCCGGTCAACTCGCCGAACCACTACATGGCCGTCCGGCCGGATAACTCCGAGGTGTGGCTGGTGAACGAGGGCAGCATGAATGCTGGGATTCCCGGCTCCATCGACGTGGTGGACATGGACACCCTCCAGTGCACCGCCCACATCATCGTCCACAGCGACAACCCGGTGGACCCGACGGAGAACGTCGAGGCGCATCACGGCAACTTCACCCTCGACGGGACGGCCTTCCTGCTCCTCAACCGCGGCCCCGGCTCCACTGGCTTCGGCGGCTACACGGTGAATGTCTACGACACCACCACCTACGGCCTCCTCCACTCCCTGAAGCTTGCCGGCAACGGTGAGGGCCACGCCTACCTCGACCCCGAGGGGCGCTACATCGTCACCACGGTCTACGGCGACAACACGGTCTCCTTCCTCGACGCCAAGACCTTCGCGATCGTCAAGGAGATGGGTATCGGGATCGGCGCCCACGTGGGCCACGTGGCCTTCCGTCACCACCAGGCCTTCTTCACCAACTCCACCGACAACGCGGTCTACGTGCTGAACATGCGGAACCTGATGGTGACCGACACCATCCCGGTCGCCCCCGGGCCGGGGCAGATCCTCAACACCTACACCTCGATCTTCGAGGTCCCGGGTGCCTACACCCAGCAGATCAAGCCGTTCCTCCAGTAACTCTCGACCGGTGCCGTGCCAGGGGGGCGTTCGCCCCCCTGGCCAAGGGGCGCGCGATGCGCCTGCCCTCTGGCATCCTTGGGCGATGGACCGACCAGCGTTCATCCCCCCCTCCCCCCGGGTGGCCGGCTGCATGGCCGGCGTGGTCCTCGCCCTCGTCCTCGCCGCTCCGGCCTTTGCCGCCGTCCCCCTCCGCTACCAGGGGACCCACATCCTCACCCTCGGGGCGATGGTCGACCTGGGGCGCGCCTTCACCGCCGAGACCGGCATCGAGATGGAGGTGGTGGGGGGGAGTTGTGACGGCGCGTTGAAGGGGGTGCGCGACGCCACCCACACCCTCGGCGGCCTGTGCTGCCCGGCGAGTGCCAAGGACCTCGCCGGTCTCCCCGGCCGGGTTATCCCCATCGCCCTGGACATCAAGGTGGTGGTGGTCCACCCGAGCAACCCGATCGACTCCATCACCCTCGCCCAGCTCCGCCAGGTCCAGGGGGGAGAGATCCGCCGCTGGTCGGAGCTTGGCGGGGCCGACCAGCCGATCGCGGTGGTCTACCGCAACCACTGCCCGCAACGGGGGGAGCCGGTCCTCGAACAGGCGGTGGCGAACCGTCAGTACGCAGTCCAGGGGATCCAGGTCTTCACCAGCCAGGACCTGGTGGAGTCGGTGGCGCGCTATCGCAACGGCCTCGGGGTGGTGAGCCGCCTCTTTGCCGGCCGGGCGAACGTGAAGACGATCAGGGTCGGCGGGGTGGCCCCCACCCCGGCGGCGGTGGCGGCCGGCCGCTACCCCCTCACCGGCCCCCTGTCGTTGGTGGTGGCGGAGCCGGTGGGGGCGGAGACCGCCGCCTTCCTCCGCTTCCTCAAGACCACCTGGGCGCGGGCCATTCTCGAGCGCCACTTCATCCCCCTCGACCTGCCCCGCAACCTGGAGGGGGGCGAGTGAGGCCGTGGCGTTTCCGCACCCGCCTGCTGGCCGCGACCACCGGCCTGGTGGTCCTCGCGGTGGCCGCCCTCACCGCCCTCTGGCTGTCGCTGGTGCGCCAGCAGCTCACCCCCAGCGAGCTCCTCTCCCCGATCCTCGCCGCGGACCTGCGCGAGGCGGTGGTCGCGCGCGCCCGCCAGGCGGAGGAGCGGTTGCGCCTGGTGGCCCACACCCCCGACGTGGTGAACGACACCTTCTACCACCTCGTCCTCCAGGGCGAGGTGGACCACCCCCGGGCGGCACTGGCCAACCTTGGCCGCCAGCTCGGCCCCGCCCTCTTCATCCTCACCGACCGCACCGGCCACCCCTTTGCCCACTGGCCCGCAACCGCGGCCCTGGGGGAAGAGGCGGCGCGCCGCCTCGCCCCAGCGATCGCACAGGGGCGGCCGGCGGCGGAGATCTTCCTCGCTTCGGACGGCATCCACTGGGCGGGGACCGCGCCGGTGGTGCACAACGAACTCCCCATCGCCGCGGTGGTGAGCGAGGAGATTCTCGGCGATCCCTTTCTCGACCACCTCGCCGGGATCACCGGCTTCGCCACCCTCCTGGCCGCCCCCTCGGGGCGGATCCTCCTTACCAGCCACGTTGTCCTGAAGCCGGCAAGCCGCCTCCGGCCCGGCCAGTGGATTGCGACCGACGGCGGCCGCCTTCTGCCGCTTACCGTGGCGGTGGCGGATGGCGGCGGCCAGACCATCGCCCACCTGGGGATCCTCCGGCCCGATCTGTTCACCGCCTTCGTGCGCCGCTCCCTGCCGGTCACCCTGCCCACCGTGGTCCCCTTCATCATCCTCGCCGTCTCCCTCGCCTGGGGGGCGGCCCACCACCTCGCCCGCCCCCTGCGCGAGATGGCGGCGGCGGCGCATCGCCTCGGCCACGGCGACTTCGACATCCACCTCGACGAGGGGGGAAGCCAGGAGGTCGCGATGGTGGCCGCCGCCTTCAACCGGATGGCGGCCGACCTCGCCGCCGCCACCGAAAAGCGGGCGGCCGTCGAGCGCCAGGCGGCGCGCAGCCAGCGGCTGGCGGCGGTGGGCCAGCTCGCCGCCGGCGTCGCCCACCAGATCAACAACCCGCTGGCGAACATCCTCGGCCTCGCCCGGGCGGTGGAGGGGAGCCAAGAACTCGACCCCGCGCTGCGCGAGTCGGTGGCGGAGATCGCCCGTCAGGCCTACCGCGGCAGCGCCGTGGTCCGGCGCCTGCTGGGCTTCGCCGATTTGCCGGTGCCGCGCCGCGAGACCACCGACCTCACCGCCCTCGCCCGCGGGGTGGTTGACGGACTCGGCGCGGAGGCGGCGGGGGGCGGGGTGAGCCTCACCGTCGCCGGCGAGGCGGTGGTCGTGGCGGTGGATGTGGTGCAGGTGGAAGAGGCGCTCACCAACCTGGTGCGCAACGCGATCCAGGCCTGCCGGCCGGGGGAGGGGGTGGCGGTGGCGGTGGCGGCGGATGACGGCGGCGGGGTGGTGCGGGTGGCGGACAACGGCCCCGGCATCCCCGCCCCGCTTGCCGAGCGGGTCTTCGACCCCTTCTTCACCACCCGCAAGGCAGAGGGGGGGAGCGGTCTGGGGCTGGCGGTGGTGGCGGCGATCGCCGCCGCCCACGGCGGTGAGGTCACCCTCGCCGGCGGCGCGGGCGGCCGCGGGGCGTGTTTCACCCTTTGCCTGCCCGCGGCGGAGGTGTGCCCGTGAGCGGTGTTCCCCACCTGCTGGTGGTGGAGGACGAGGCGCCCATGCGCCGCCTCCTCATCGCCACCGTGGTGCGCGAGGGGTGGCGGGCCACCGGCGTGGAGAGCGGCGATGAGGCCACCGCCCTGCTCGACTCCGACACCTGGGACCTCTGCCTCCTCGACCTCCACCTCCCCGGGCAGGTCGACGGCATGGCGCTTCTCGACCGCCTCCAGCGGCGCCAGGTCCCGGCGCTGGTGATCACCGGCTACGCCTCGATCGACTCGGCGGTGGCGGCGATGCGGGCGGGCGCCGCCGACTACCTCGCCAAGCCGGTGGAGCCGGAGGAGGTGGTGGTGCGCTGCCGCCGGGTGCTCGCCCAACACCAGATCACCGAGGAGAACCGGCGCCTCCACCACGCCCTGGACGAGCGGCTGCGCTTTGAGCAGCTCATCGGCGACAGCCCGGTGATGGTCGCCTTGCGGCGGCGGCTGGAGCGGCTCCTCGACGTCGACACCACCTGTCTGATCGTCGGCGAGACCGGCACCGGCAAGGAGCTGGTGGCGCGCACCCTCCACTTCGCCGGGGGGCGCGCCGGCGCCCCCTTCCTGCCCCTGGATTGCGGCGTCTATACCGAGGAGCTTTTCGGCGATTGCCTCTTCGGCCACCTCCCCGGCGCCTTCACCGGTGCGGTCCAAGGGCGGGCCGGCCTGTTCGAGGAGGCGGGTGCGGGGACCGTCTTTCTCGACGAGGTCCAGAACCTCACCCCCCCGATGCAGGCGCGCTTTCTGCGCCTCCTCGAAGAGCGCACCGTCCAGCGCCTCGGCGGCGGCCCGGTGCGGGAGGTGCGGGCGCGGGTGGTCGCGGCGGCCAACGAGGATCTCGCCGCGGCGGTGGAGGCGGGAGGTTTCCGCGCCGACCTCTACTTCCGCCTCAACGTGGTGCGCGTTGATTTGCCGCCGCTGCGCGCCCGGCGCGCGGACATCCTGCCGCTGGCGCGCCACTTTCTCGCCGCCCACGCCAGCCGCCTCGGTCGGCCGCCCCTGGCCCTCACCGGCGAGGTGGTCCACCGGCTGGAGAGCTATGGGTGGCCGGGGAATGTGCGCGAGCTCGCCAACCTCCTGGAGCGCGCCACCATCCTCGGTGACCTCGGCGAGGTAGCGGCGGGGATGGCCGAGGCGGCGGTGCCGGAGCCCGTGGCCAGCGAGTCAGCGCCGCTGCTGGCCCTGGTGGAGCTGGAGCAGCGGGCGATCGCGGCGGCGCTGGCGCGTTGCAACGGTAACAAGCAAGAGGCGGCGCGGCTGTTGGGGATCGACCCCACGACCCTCCGGCGCAAGGTGCACCGCTACCGTGGCGGGCCGACGTAGACGCAGTCGATGGCGAGGTTGCGCAGGCGGCTTTCCTCCGCCTCCGCGGCCTGGCGGCTGGGAAAGGGAGGCAGCCGCAGGACGTAGTAGCCGCCGCGCTGGCGGAGCGTGGTCTCGATCCCTTGGGCGGCGAGGCGCGCCTGGTCCGCCTCGGCGCTGTCTCGCTGGCGGTAGGTACCGAGCTGGAGGTAGTGGACCGCGGTGGGCGCGGAAGTAGCCGCCGGCGCGGCCACGACGGCGGGAGCGGTGGGTGCGGCCATGGGCGGGGCGGCCGCACCACCCCCCGCGGCTGCCTCCCCAGCCGGGGCAACGGTGGGGGGGGAGGGCGCTCCAAGCGCGGTGGGTGCGGCGGCTGGCCCCGCCGGGGGGGGGACGCGGCTGGGGGCGGCGACCTCCGGGTGGGGGGTGGCCTGAGGCGACGCGGCGCCGGTGGCCGGTGGCGGCGCGTTCGGTGCGACCACCCTCGACAAGGGGGCGGAAGGCGCAGGCGCAACCCCTTCCGGGGGTGGGGTGGGCGGCGCTGCGGTGGGCTTCGCCTCCCCACCCGGGGCGGGCGCGGCCACCCGATGCGGGGCGGGTTCCGCCACCATGCGCGGGGCGGGTTCCGCCACGGGGGGCGGGAGCGGG